>JAEAME010000580.1_pt1 | contig 35771 bp, 39 predicted proteins | sample 8958731 | NCBI WGS metagenome assembly JAEAME01 (sample SAMN16933194, study PRJNA681113) | bioreactor sludge metagenome | isolation source: anerobic bioreactor sludge (Control) | place: India:Bengaluru | collected 2018-10-24
CAATGATGTGCCACTATATCATATTCTGTCGTGAAAGTCCGACAAACTCCTAGCATCTGGATGTTTTTGAACAGCCTGTAAAAAATACCTCTTAATGGCCATGCGCCGGGGATGTCTCCCCCGGTTTTCTTTTTCTGCCTGTTTCGCGGAGAGGGATAATTAATATCGCCGCGGCGACCAGGGCTGCTGCTATAAAAATGAATCCGGGCAGCGACGTGCCGGCGCGATCCATCAGCCTGCCGGCCACCACCGGCCCGACGAACCCGCCGGTATTGCCCAGCATAAATATAAAGCCCACCGCCGTGCCTGCCAGCGACGTGCCTATGCCTTCAATCTCCACCGGCACCGACATGAGTACCGGCGCGATGGTGCCCAGGGCGGCCCCCGCAAGCACCAGCACCGCCAGCAGCGGGGCCCCGGTCAGGGTTACAAAACCGGTTACGCTGAAAGCAAAAATCAGGACGCTCAAGAGCAGGAACGGCTTTCTCCTGCCCACCCGGTCAGATAGTATTCCCCCCAGAACATTGAACACCACGGTGGTGCCCATCATAACGCCCACCAGTTGCCCGGCGTTCTGAACGCCGCGCTCCTCCAGGGTAAGGGGGAGGAGGGTAATGACCGCCAGCAGTGACACCATGTTCAGGCCATAATACAGGGCAATGAGCCAGATATCGCGCACCCGGAGCACATCTTTGAAATTTTTAAACACATTCTGCCGCGGTCCGGACACGGCGCCCCCGGATTCGCGGTCCCGGTATAAGGTCATCCAGATAACGGCGACAATCAACACCAGCACACCCAGAAACGCCACCGTCCCTCTCCACCCGCCCAGCGCGGGGGATAAAATGCTTCGCGCGGTTGCCATGGCCAGCGCTCCGCCTATTCCCATGCCGGCAAGACATATGCCATTTACCTTGGCCAGATCACCGCGTGAGAACCAGCTGCTGAGGGCCTTGGGCAGGTTGGGAGGATACATGGCAATGCCGGCGCCGATGAAGAACATGCACACAATAAGGCCGGTTGCGCTTGAGGAAAAATAGCGCAGGATGCTGCCGGCACCGACGATCAGGGCGGATATGCCCAGGGCCCACCGGCTGCCCAGCTTGTCGCACAGGGCGCCTCCCACCGGCGCAAAAAAGAGGGAAGCCAGTGTCAGTACGCCCATGATGGTCCCCATTTGAGCCTTGGTGAGCGGTATTTCCTCGGAGATTTGCGTGAAAAGAGGCGGCACGCACTGCATGGCCAGCGTGGCGGCAAAAAGGCTGAAAAACAACAGGATAAGCACTGTCCAGCGGAACGAGTGTCCCGTTTCTTTCATAACTCCCTCCTTTTGTAAGCACCCGTTAACTGCTCGTGGGGTCGGATTGTCGACCGTAATCGCGATGTTGGCATCGCCATATAATTTTTACAGGTAATTAATTCAAATACAAAGCATTTGTCAATGGAAAAGCACCGGGACTTCGGACAACTTGATCAGAGCCATATAAGTTGAAAATGGCAAAAAATCATGATAAGGTGGAAAAACAGAAACACGATGCGGGTGAGTGCAGGCAAAACTTTTTATGATATGCATCGTTTCTAACCTTACCTTTCAAGGGTTTAATAACTTTGGCCAGTGATCAAAGGAATCAGCCGAATCAACAGAGCGACGAGGAACTGATGCTGCTATACCAGGGAGGGAATGAGGCCGCGTTTGAAATTCTCTACTGGCGCCATCAACACGGCATCTTTAATTTCATCTGCCACTTCATCGGGGAAAGCGGAAACCAGGCGGAGGAATTGCTGCAGGATGTGTTTCTCAAGGTGGTTAAATCGCGCAAGCGCTACGAGCCGTCGGCCAAGTTTACCACCTGGGTCTACCAAATCGCGAGAAACGGATGCATCGACCACTTCAGAAAAATGAAACACCGCAAGCTGACGTCGCTTTCACAGCCCATCGACGCTGACGAAGAGATGTCGGTAGAAACAACCATATCCCACAGCAGTCCCTCCCCCGAAAAAAATGCCCATATGGGCGAGCTGGCCGAGGTTCTGAAGAAGGCCATCGACTCGCTGCCCGACGAGCAGCGGGAAATCTTTCTCATGCGCGAAGATCTCAACTTAAGCTTTGCTGAAATTGCCGAGGCGCTCAAATGTCCGATCAACACGGCAAAGAGCAGGATGCGCTATGCGCTGGAGCACCTGCGCAAGAGTCTCAAACGTGAGGGGATCACACAAAGAGAGGTAATGGAAGGTGAACTGTCCCGAATGCGATGAAAAGTATTTAGACTACCTGTATGGCGAGCTACCCGCGGCGGAAAAGCGCGCCATGGAGGATCACCTCGGCGCCTGCGAGTACTGCGCGAAGCAGCTTTCCCACCTGCAGCTGATCCGAACCGCCTTCAAGCGCATGGAGCATGAGCCGCGCGCCCTGGTGCATCAACGGATTCTGGCCCATGCCCGGGACGGCATCCTTGAGGAGAAAAAATCGTGGCTGGCGCAATTCCTCTTCAAACCTGCAACCGCCCTTGCAACCGTGGTGATGGTGGCCGCGGGCATCTACATTTACAACCAGTACCCACCCGCCACGTTGACCGACGGGCAGCAGATGGTCTCCCGGCAGGAAATCCGCCAGCCTTCACGCGCCGCCGAACCGGGGAACATGCTGGTGGCCGACGCCCGCGCGCCGATTCAGGGGGTGTCCCCCTCCAGCCCTGCCGAGGTCCTGACCCGGGTTGCGAGGTCCATCCCCGATGAGCGCAATGTTCTGCAGATGCCCACCATGCAAGGGGGGGATGCGGACTATGCGTTCGAGCTGGGCAACCTCTATTTCAACCAGGGCGAATTCGCAAACGCCATCGCCACCTATTCCCTGGCGTTAACCATGAATCCCCCGGAATCCCGGAAAGCAATCATCGGCTACCAGCTGGCGTTAAGCTACAAGAGCCTCAATGACTGCAAGACGGCGGTCCAGGTGCTTGATGATCTCCAGCGGAAAAACCCGCAGTATCCGCGCATCGACGAGGTGTACAAAATGGCGGGCGACTGCTACCTGGACCTCGAGGATTACAATAAGGCGGAGAAAAGCTACACCAATCTTATTAACCAATTCCCGGACAAGCAGGCGCTGGTAGCTGATAACTTGGAAAAGGTGCGAAAACTCCAGCGGGTTAACGTGGCCTACTGAACAAAAAAATTCGGTTGTATGCTGACGGCGGTTTACGATAAGATGCCTGGTGATCACGGGCATCTTTTTTTAGCCCTCGTCGGTAAAGGATGGGGGTCGCGGCTGTCCCCGTAACCATGGTTTGCGGTTGATCGGCATGCCCGGTATGGGCGGGGGCAAAATGGAAAAGCGGCTTGTAATGTGCTCTGAAGGGCGAATGATATGGAAATGCTGTTACATCACCGGCTGCGGGGAAGGACCCGGCAGACCATTCAGGATGCCGATTTAAGACAGGCGGCGGTGCTGCTCCCGCTGTTTACGCTGCAGGGTGCCTATCATGTGCTCTTCATCAAGCGGAGCCGGATAGTTGAGCATCACAAGGGCGAGATATCCTTTCCCGGAGGCATCTGTGAAACATCAGACCGTGCCTTTGAGGGAACGGCATTGCGGGAGACGCATGAAGAAATCGGCATTCGCCCGGAGGACGTGCGGGTGCTCGGCCTGCTGGATGACATGAGAACGCAGTCCACCAGATACCGGGTGACGCCGGTGGTCGGGGTCATACCCTATCCGTACCCCTTTGTGCTGAGCAGGCGAGAGGTGGAAAAGATCATCACCGTTCCTCTTGCCCACCTCCTGGAAGCGGGCGCCGGAGGGGAGGAAGAGGTGATACGGGAGGGAAACGTCTACCGCGGGCACGTCTATCGCTATGGAAGCCATGTGATCTGGGGAGCCACCGCCCGGATCCTGAATGATTTCCTCACGCTCTGGAATGAGCTGCGCCGCGATCGCGGTAGTCAAAATTATCGGTAACCACCTCGATGTGGGCTGGATTATTAACGCCAAGGTTTTGCGCCGCCGCCAGAGTGAGATATTGAACCTGTGCGGGATTCCTGTCGAGCAAGCCGGTGCAGATCGTGTCCGTGGCGACGGGGTCGTATCCGGCAACCATCAAATCCATCCGGTCGGACGGGCAGCCGACCCAGACCCCGAATTTGAACCCTCCCCGTTTTACCGCATAGCTGCCATCCACCAGGCAGAGGGCGGGCCGCAGGATGGTGGTGATATCAACGATGTTCTTGTCCAGCCCCGCATGGAGCATCGCCTTCTCCTGCTCATAAATTGCTCCGAACATGTTTTTCATGCTGAAGGTCACCCCGGTCCAGGGATGGGTCTTCAGCGCGGCCACGCTGATGATGGCGCTTTCGGTGAGCAGGCGGGACACGCGAACCGTCTTCAGCGAGAGGGGCTGGCTGACGGTCAGCTCGACCGACGGCCCGTTGCTGAGATTGACCACCCGGGCGCCGTAGCGCTTGGCCAGATCATATATATCGAGGGCGTTGCAGACGTCGTCGGCCCAGTTAAAGCTTCCGTCCGCCTCGCCGATGGAGACGGTTTTTTTGAGGGGAGCAAGCAGCTGCAGCAGGGCCTCAATCGCGGCAACGCTGGTATGCGAGCCGCGCTCGCCCGGTACCCCGCCGCACAGATTTGGTTGTATGACCACCGAGGAGTGGCCGGCAACCGCCTTTTCCAGGCCTCCGACGAGATGCAGCGCGCGTTCAACCGCTTCGGAAACGCCGGCCGCCTTGGCAATACTGACCCGTGTCTGTTTTTGAGTCGTGTGGTGCATGGGATGTATCTTATTCCTCCTTGCCGGTTGTTCCTAGTTGATCACACCAACGGGGTCTATGCCACCGGCCCGCCTGCAGGTCCGCCATCTCCCCGCAGCACGGTCATCGTGTACCGGTAAGCGGCGTCAAAGGCGCTCCTGCCTGCGTGCAGGCGGTCCGGGGTAACCCGGGGCAGGTTCGGCTTGAGTTCAATGACGGTGATTCCCCGCTGCCGCATCATCTTTGTCTGCGTCCGGTAGTGCTCGCGGCGCGCAATGCTCACCGCCAGGCTGTATGCCTTCTGGGGCGAAAGCGCTTTTGATAAAAATGAATCGGGTGCATCTTCCAGGTTGTGCGAAGCGATGTAATGCACGATGATGACCTTGGGATCAATGCGTTCCGCCAGCGCGTCAAGGGGAACCTTGTCAACCAACCCGCCGTCCAGAAACAAATCCCTCCCGATTTTCTTGAATTTGAAAATCCAGGGGATGGCGCCCGAGGCCTGCACGGCGTCGGCAATGCTTCCCGAGGTGAACGTTTCATGTGTCTGCCGGGTCAGATTGCAGCCGGCAATGACGCAGGGCACGCACAAATCTTCAAACTGCTTAACCGGGAGCGTACCGGCCAGAAGCCGGTTGAACTTCACCCCTTCAAGGTACCCGGACCAGCCCTTGAACAGCCTCAGTGCCGCCGCCGCCGTTTTATACCACGGTTCGGGGTCCCAAAAATCACTTTTTTTAAGGCCCATCAGCAGGGAACCTATCTCCCGGGCGCTCATCCCCCCCGCGGCATATGCGGCCACAATGGCGCCCGAGCTGCTGCCTCCGTAGCCCGCCGGCTTTATGCCCATTTCCTCCATCGCCTGCAGGCATCCGGCATGGGCGAAAAATCCGAAGAACCCCGATGAGAAAACCACGCCGACTTTTTTATTGCATAATCCTTCCATACATCCATATTTGGGGACGTTGTTGACTAAGTTGAATTACTTCTTTTCCTTCTTTGCAGCACCTTCACAATTGCGGATGTGGAAACGCCTAACTGGCGCGCAATCTCTGCCGAAGGGATGCCCAATTGTGACAGTAACACATGTGCCAAATCGGCCCTCACCCGTGAAACCACTTTTCTGCGACCGCCCATGCGTAATTCCTTGCTATTAATTCCTTTCTTCCTGCACATATTCTCGATAATCTGCTGCATACTGCCCCGTTGATGCTTTGCCCTGATTTGGCATGCAAACCTCTCATCAGCATCCTTAAGAACTTTCTCAACAAAATCCCCGGATCCCAGTATGCGTTCATCGGTTAGCACCAGCTGCTTGTTACTGCGCAGGCTTACTACCTCTGACCATCCGCCAAGCGACCTTATCAGGCCGCCGCCGACAAGCTCCGGCCGACTGCCTTGCGCAACTCCCTCTTTGATATAGCTAAGATAGGCTTTTTTTGCCACCCCTTCTTTTTTACCGAACCAGGACAAGACATACCGCCTGTCCTGCCACTCATGCTTTATGCCGCCCATGATAACTGCGTGACCGCTGCGAGGAAACTGATTGAGCGCATATATGTCCTTCACTAAACCAGACCTTAATGGGTTCAAATGAATGTAACGAACCAGCTCGCGAAAATAGGGATCTTCGTCGCACACTATTGACCGGTATCGATTGTGAAATACATGTCCGATGCGGACATGCCTTCGATTGTATTTGATCGCGTAACCGGTAAGCAAACGTCGCATAAACTGGGACAGCCCGAGTGGACCGCTCCGTACCAGCAGGTGTGCGTGATTGTTCATCAGAGACCAGGCATATATGCTTGTTTTGGTATCAGCGACAACATCGCCCAACCGCGTGACAAATGCCTCACAATCCTTCTGATCATCCACTATGCGTCTTTTTTCAATGCCTCGCACTATTACGTGATGCAGTGTTCCTGTGGCATCAAGCCGTGCCTGTCGTGGCATACGTTCTCCGACCGATGAGGGAAAGGTGGGTTATTTGGTATCATAGTTATTCCACTTAGTCAACAACGTCCCTAACCTTGAGGAGTTGCTTGATGATTTTTCCGGACGCGTTTTTTGGAAGGGCATGGACTACAATGATTGAGGAAGGAATTTTATAAAAGGCCAGATGCTGCCGGCAATGCCGCATAACCTCTTCTCCGCTCACGATTGCACCGGGCTGCGGCACCACGAATGCCGCAACCCGTTCACCCCAGAAGTCATCCGGTACGCCGATCACCGCTGCCTCGGCGACGCCCGGGTGGGCGTGCAGGACCCGTTCGATATCGGCGGAGTAGATTTTTTCCCCGCCGCGGATGATCATATCTTTTTTTCTGCCGGTCAGATAGAGGTATCCATCCTCATCAAGTTTACCGGTGTCCCCGGTGCAGAGCCATCCGTCCTTGAGCGCTTCGGCGGTGGCCGCTTCATTCCTGTAATAGCCCTTCATGACATTCGGCCCGCAGCACAGAATTTCACCGCACTCCCCGACGGGCACCTCCGTGCCGAGTTCATCGACAATTTTTATCCGGACGCTTATCATCGGCCGGCCCACGCTCTCCATCTTTTCGGGGGGGGCATGGGGGGTCAGTATGGAGACGCCCGGAGCGGCCTCGGTCAGCCCGTACAGATCAAATACACCGGCACCGGGAAACAGCTCGGTCAGTTCTTTCCGCAGAGCGGGAAAAAGCGGCGCGGCGCCGGAGACGACCCGTTTTACCGATGCAGTGTCATAGCGATCCGCGCCGGCGAGATTGCTGAGGGCGGCATACATGGTGGGCGACTGGGTTATGGAGGTGACCCGATTGCGTACGATAAGCTGCAGGGCGGTTTCAGCATGAAACTGCCGGGAGGTCACAAAGGCGGCGCCGGCGAACATGCAGGTGATCAGCCTTCCCAGGGTGGCTGCGTGAAAGAGAGGCGCAAGCCCCAGCTCCACATCATGTTCTCCCATCCCGTAGGCAACGCAATAATTAACCGCATTCCAAAAGTGATTGGCGTGGGTCAGGACCGCGCCCCGCGGAAAGCCGGTGGTACCTGACGTGTAAATGATAAACGAATCACGGTCAGGACTTGCCGTAACTGGCAGATTGCTATCCGGCCGGCCGCCGCATAACGCATCAAAACCGCCCCCCTGCACAGGATCGTTTTCTATCCGTATGACCGACCTGATTGACGGGGGAATGGGTGCAATGGACTTGAAGACGCCTTCCAGCTCCTCGCCCACGAACAGAACGGTGGCCTCACATTGATGGAGAACCGCCGACAGTTCCCCCGGGTGGAGCCGGTAATTGAGCGGGATGCCGACGATGCCCGCCCGCGCCAGCCCCATGAGGAGCACCGCCAGCTCAATGCGGTTATGAAGCAGGAGCGCCACCCGGTCCCCGCCGGTCATGCCGCACCCCAGGAAGCCGCGCACGGTCTGGTTGACCCGGGCATTCAGCTCCCGGTAGCTCAGCTCCTGATCATCGCATACCAGTGCCCGCCTTTCAGGCACCCGGGCGGCTGATCGTGCAAGCATTTCTCCAATGGTGAGAATCATGCTGTTCACCCGCAGGCGGTTTCTGTGGCGGCGAACCCGGCGGCGATGGCCAGGATGCGCTCGCCTTCCTCATGCCTTCCCCGCTTCATGCAGCCGCTGGCGTAGATGGAGCACTTTCTGACCAGCTCGTGCACGGCAAGCGCCCTCTGATCGGGGGAAAGCATATCGCCCTGCAGCAGTTTCTCAAGAGCGGCGATGCGGTAAAGGTCCTGGCCGGTCCGGCTTCGGGAGAGTTGGTCATCATGCCCTCCCCGCTTGACGATGAGCGGCTCATCGACCAGGTAGACGGGATGCCGCGCCGCAATGCGCAGCCAGAGGTCGTAATCTTCGCATACCGCAAGCGCCTCATCGAACCGGCCCGCCTCATCAAAAAGCCCGCGGTCAAAGAGGGCCGACGAGGGGCTGATAATGCAGAGCGGGAGGCATTGAGGAAAAATCATGCCCGAATATTTCCGGTGCTTTTTCATGGGATTGACCCTCACCCCTCTGCGAATCCAGATCTCATCAGTGTAGCAGATGCGCGCTTCCGGATGTGATGTCATAAACCGTATCTGCCGTTTCAGCTTGCCGGCAAGCCAGAGGTCATCGGAATCAAGAAACGCCAGATACTCGCCCCGCGCCATCGCCGCGCCCCGGTTCCGGGCGGCGCTCACTCCTCGGTGTGCCTGATAGACATAGGTGAGCTGCGGGAGGAAGGAGGTAACCGCCGCCTTTGTTTCGTCGGTAGAGCCGTCATCCACCACAATCAGCTCCCGGTCGGCATAGCTCTGGGCAAGAACCGATGCAATCGCCTCTTTCACCATCGCCGCCCGGTTGTAGGTGGGAATGATAACACTTACCTGGGGCATGCCAGCACGCCGCCTTTCCCCGTGAGGGCAATCGCATTATATAAAAAAAAGCGGTGCGCGTCAAAACATTGAAGGGCGGCTCGGGTGAAGGCAGTTGCTTTAATTGAAAATCCATGATAACCATAAAGCGGTTTCGCCGCAGGCAGCGCCGATGACAGCGGCGGCTTCCGCTCCGGAGGCACATGCACGAATTGGGCATCGCCCGCAGCATCGTGGAAACGGTGCTGGATGAGGCAGGCAAGGCACACGCAGGGAAGGTGGTAAAGGTCACCCTGAACATCGGTGAGCTTGCGGGCATCATGCCCGACTCGCTGCGCTTCTGCTTTGAGCTGCTGACCAGGGACACCATGGCAGCAGCTGCGGAACTGGCCATTATTACCATCCCCCTCACCGCCCGGTGCCCCCGCTGCAACCGCAGCTTCACCATCAGACGGAACCTCTATCGCTGCAGCGAGTGCGGAAACCCGGACATCGAGCTGCAGTCGGGCCGCGAACTGCAGATAGCGGGTGTGGAAATTGAACATGGAACAGATTGAACTGCAACGAGACATCCTGGATCACAACAACCGCATCGGGTACGAAAACAGCGACCTCTTTGCCCGGAAAGGCGTCTTTGTGCTCAACCTGATGAGCAGTCCCGGCGCCGGAAAGACCACGTTGCTCGAGCGGACCATTGAGCTGCTCAAAGATAAATATACCATCGGGGTCATCGAGGGTGATATTGCAACCTCCTTCGATGCCGAGCGGATCGGCGCCCACGGGGTGACGGTAACCCAGATCAATACCGGCGGGGCATGTCACCTGGACAGCGGCATGATCAGGAAGGTCCTGGCGGATTTTGATCTTGACCGCACCGACCTGCTCATCATCGAGAATGTCGGCAACCTGGTGTGCCCGGCTGAGTTTTTTCTGGGGGAGGATGCCAAGGCGGTCGTCCTCTCGGTCACCGAGGGGGAAGACAAGCCCCTCAAGTACCCGCTCATCTTCCGCCTGGCTACGGCACTTGTCATCAACAAGGTCGACCTGCTTCCCTATATCGACTGCAGTCTTTCCCGGATAATCCGGGACGCCACCGGCATCAATCCGTCCCTGGTTGTTTTTGAAACCTCCTGCACCGCCAGGCAGGGTTTGGACACGTGGAAAGCGTGGCTCGAAGGCGAGATGCACAAAAAAAAGAAGGCCGGTCGCAACCCATGAGCGCCGTATCCGTACCAATTGGCGAACCGATCATCAGAAGCCGGATCGCCATCGAAGGCATCGTCCAGGGCGTGGGATTCCGCCCGTACATTTATAATCTTGCCCGCTCGATCCAGTTGAGAGGCTACGTCCTCAACAACGGGCGCGGTGTTGAGATAGAGGTTGAAGGGAACCCTGACGCTATCGGTGAATTTGTCAGGCTCATTCCCCGATCCCTTCCGCCGCGAGCGTATATTGTCAGCATACAGCAGGAACAGCTTCCCCCGGCGCACTTTGCCGATTTCACCATACGGGAGAGTAGTTCCCATGATGAGCGCACAGCGCTTATCTCCCCGGACATAACCGTCTGTCAGGATTGCCTCCGTGAACTTTTTAATCCCCGTGACCGCCGCTATCGCTACCCGTTTATCAACTGCACCAACTGCGGCCCCCGCTATACCATCATTGACGCACTTCCCTACGACCGGCCCAACACGTCGATGAAAACCTTCCAAATGTGCCCGGCCTGCCGGAAGGAATACGATGATCCTTCCGACCGGCGGTTTCACGCCCAGCCCAACGCTTGTCCAATCTGCGGGCCCACGGTGCGGCTGGTTGATGCCGCCAATCGGCCGGTCGCTGCGGCTGATCCGGTTGCGGAGTGCGCCGGGCTGCTCCGGCAGGGCTGCATCGTCGCGGTCAAGGGACTGGGAGGATTTCACCTTGCCGTGGACGCAACCAACAGCGCGGCCGTCGAGCGGCTGAGGGCATTAAAATCGCGGGAGGAGAAACCGCTTGCGGTCATGGCGCCGGATATCGGGGCCATAAAGACATTTGCCCGGCTTGCCCCTGAAGACGAGGCGCTGCTGCAATCCGCGGCTGCCCCTATTATCCTGGTTGCAAAGACTGCCCCTTTTCCCCTTTCTCCGCTGGTGGCGCCGCATAATCCTTCCGTCGGAGTCATGCTCCCGTATACGCCGCTCCACCACCTGCTGCTCAGGGGAAATTGTGCCGCCCTGGTCATGACCAGCGGGAATCTCAAGGATGAGCCGATTGCCATCGGGAACGACGAAGCGCTGCGCCGGCTGGGCGCCTGCGCCGACTATTTTCTCATGCATGACCGGGACATTTATTTTCGCGCTGACGACTCGGTGATCAAAACATATCCGGTCGGCGGTTGCAGGAAAGAGGTGGTTACCCGCAGGGCGCGCGGTTACACCCCCCAGCCGGTCTTTCTCCCGGAAGAAGTAATGCCCATTCTTGCCGTCGGCGGGGAGATGAAGAATGCCGTCTGCCTTACCCGGGGGGAAACGGCATTTCTGAGCCAGCACATCGGGGAGATGGGCTATCGCGAGACGTACGAGCACTTCCTTAAAACCATCGATCACCTGGGGCGGATTTTGACCATAGAGCCCCGGGCAATCGCCTGCGATCTCCATCCCGGCTACGCGTCCACCGGCTTTGCCGATGGGCAGAAGGAGCTGCCGGTTTTCAAGATCCAGCATCATCATGCCCACGTCGTGAGCTGTCTCGCCGAAAACCGGGTCAAGGAGCGGGTGATCGGCATCGCCTTTGACGGCACGGGGTTCGGAAGCGACGGAACCGTGTGGGGAGGGGAGTTCCTGATAGCGGACTACGGTTCGTTTGAACGCGCCGCGCACCTGGCACCGGTTCCCCTGCCCGGCGGAGACCAGGCAGTGCGAAAGCCCTGGAGAATGGCCTTAAGCTACCTCACAACCTTATGCGGGGACTGCGAGTATGATGACCTGGAGGTGATAGGCAAACAATCCGCCCGTGATAAGGAAATGGTGCTGAAGCTCATACAATCGGGCTTTAATTCGCCTCTCACCTCCAGCATGGGGAGGCTTTTTGACGCCGTGTCCGCCCTCCTGGGGGTGTGCGAGGAATCAACCTATGAGGGACAGGCGGCCATGGAACTGGAAATGGCCGCGGCTGACCGTACGGAGGAATATTATGATTTCCTTTATCATCAGCAGGAGACGGCATGCTCCATCAATCCCTCACCGCTGCTTAAGGGCATATGCGCTGATATCAAAACCGGCAAACCGGCCGGGTACATAAGCGCAACATTTCACAACAGCATTGCCGCCATGATCGTGGCAGTCTGCCGCAGGCTCAAAGAAAGATACCGGCTGGATAAGGTTGCCTTAAGCGGCGGATGCTTCCAGAACGGCTATCTCCTCTCCCGGAGCATCAGCGGTTTGAGACAGGCGGGATTTACCGTCTTGCAGCATCATCTCGTTCCCCCCAATGATGGAGGAATTGCCCTCGGTCAGGCCCTCATCGCCCATGAACACATGGTGAAAGGTACGGGATAAAAGAGCATGTGCATAGCCGTTCCACTGGAAGTAGTAGAAGTACGCGGCGACATTGCCCTGGCGCGCTACGGCAACTCCACCCGCGAGGTTCATCTTGACCTCCTGGAAGGGGTCGGCACGGGGGATTATGTGCTGGTGCATGCCGGCTTTGCCATTGAAAAGCTCAACAAGGAAGAAGCGGAAAAAACCCTCGCGCTCTTCAGGGAAATTGCTGATGAAATACCTTGATGCATTCAGGGCGAAGGAGCCGCTTCAAGCACTGCTTTCCCGGATAGAAGCCCTTTCTTCCGCCCCGCTCTCCATCATGGAAGTGTGCGGAACGCACACCGTCTCCATTTCCCGGTACGGCCTGCGCAGCCTGCTGCCTTCCCACGTCAGGCTCATCTCGGGTCCGGGCTGCCCGGTGTGCGTCACCGCCCAGGGCGATATTGACCTGGTGATCATGCTCGCCCGGGAAGACGGGGGTCATAAAAAATGTATCATTGCAACCTTCGGTGACATGATGCGCGTTCCCGGCTCTGACTCATCGCTCATGAAAGAAAGGGCGAGAGGAGCTGATGTTCGCATTGTCTACTCGCCGGTGGATGCCCTGACCATTGCGGCGGAAAATCCCGCTGCGGAAGTGGTTTTCTTTGCCGTCGGCTTTGAAACCACCTCCCCCACCATCGCCGCCACTATGCTCAGGGCGCAGCAATCAAACATCGGCAACTTTTCCATCATCAGCAACCACAAGCTTATTCCCCCTGCCATGCACGTCCTCCTCGAAGACAAAACAACCGCCATTGACGGCTTTCTCTGCCCCGGGCATGTGTCGGCCATCATCGGCATCAAACCGTACCAATACATCGTTGAGCGCTACCGCAAAGGATGTGTGGTCAGTGGATTTGAGCCGCTGGACATCATGCTTTCCACCTACCGGCTCATGCTCCAGATACAGGAAGGCGCTCCCCGGGTGGAGATAGAATACAGCCGGGTGGTTCAGGCTGAGGGAAACGCGAAGGCTTTAGAGCTGCTCAGCCGGATATTTGATGTTACCGATGCCCGGTGGCGGGGCTTCGGCGTCATTCCGAAAAGCGGGCTCACGCTCAAGGACGAGTTTGCCCGCTACGATGCGGTAAAGAAGTTCGGCCTCACCGTGCCGGATGTCCCTGATCCCGGTGTATGCCGATGCGGGCAGGTGTTGAAAGGAATTATTACGCCGCCTGAATGCCCTCTCTTTGCCAAGACATGCACCCCCGAAGAACCGGTAGGGGCCTGCATGGTCTCGTCGGAGGGAACCTGCGCCGCCTATTACAAATACGAGCAGCGGACACCAGGCACTTAATTACAACCGGAAACCGTTATGGACGATTATATTCTCCTGGCTCACGGCAACGGAGGGAAATTTACCTCGCGGCTCATCCAGAGCTGCTTTCTGCCGTACCTGACGGATCCTGCCCTGAACCGGCTGAACGATCAGGCCATCGTTGATGTTGAAGGCTGTCGCGTGGCGTTTACCACCGATTCCTTTGTGGTGCACCCACTTTTCTTTCCGGGCGGGGACATAGGCAAGCTGGCAGTCTGCGGGACGGTGAATGATCTTGCGGTCGGGGGCGCCATCCCTCTTTATTTGAGTGCCGGATTCATTATTGAAGAGGGATTTTCCCAGCAGGAACTCAGGAAGATTTCCGCGTCCTTAAGCGCCGCCGCCGCGGAAGCCGGGGTGAGAATTGTGACCGCCGATACCAAGGTGGTGGAAAAGGGGGCGTGTGACAAGCTCTTCATCAACACCTCGGGCATAGGCATCATCAGCCGGAATGTTGATCTCGGGCCGCACCGGGTCCGGCCGGGAGATGTGATAATCCTCTCCGGATATCTGGGAGACCACGGCATTGCCATTCTCTCGTCACGCAAGGGTATAGAATTTGATACCTCGATCATCAGTGACTGCGCGCCGCTCAACCTGTTAGTCAATGATATGCTTCCCCACGCCCACGCCATCAGGGCCATGCGGGACCCCACCCGCGGGGGGCTGGGCACGTTGCTCAACGAAGTCGCCCGGCAATCAGGGACCGGAATCACCATCCATGAGGAACGCCTTCCGGTCAGGGAAGAGGTACAGGGCATCTGCGAAATCCTCGGACTGGATCCGCTCTACCTGCCGAATGAGGGGAGGCTGGTGGCCTTTGTTGAGTCGGGGCAGGCGGACACGGTTCTAAAAGCGATGAAACAAAATCCGCTCGGCAGGGACGCCTGCATCATCGGTGCGACAACGGAAAAGCCTGCCGGGACGGTAATCATGGAAACCCGGGTGGGCGGCTCGAGGATGATTGATATGCTCGTCGCTGAAGATCTTCCCCGGATATGCTAGCAGGCGGTTGGTCATACATTCCCTTAAAACGATGGCACAGAAGGTAACGCACCTAACGGGAAACTGGATATTTTTATTGGTAATCCTGCGACTTGATCGCAGGATCCACTACAGTATACTGGATTCTGCGGTCGAGCCGCAGAATGACCTGTTTTAAATCATGATGTAGAAAATAGCCAAAGATATTTGAAAATTCGGTAGGAGCGCCTTCAGGCGCGATGCATTCGCGGCTTAAAGCCGCTCCTGCCGGCTATAAATATTTCCGAGAGAAAAATTCTCAGATTTGAACCTGTAAGAATCTAACTGCAATAGAGTCGACGATTGTCAAGGAATATTAAAGCATGACATCTGCCGCCATTCAAGCCATTCAGCTTACCAAGCAGTACGCCAAGGTGCGAGCCCTGGACAATCTGGATCTGGAAGTCAGGGAGGGGGAATGCTTTGGGCTTTTAGGACCGAACGGCGCGGGAAAGACCACCCTGGTCAAAATCCTGGTTCATCTGATCAGGCCCACCTCGGGCACCGCGCTGATTCTGAACCGCCCGGCCACAGATGAGAGGATACGACAGCAGATAGGATACCTCCCGGAGAAGGTAAAAATACTTCCATTTCTGACCGGCAGCGAGTTTTTGGACTACCAGGGCAGGCTGTATGGCATGGATGGCAGGGGGCGGAAATCAAGCGCTGAGGCGTGCCTGAAGCAGGTCAACATGTATGAAGACGGCGACCGGAAAATCGGGGAATACTCCAAAGGCATGGTGCAGCGGCTGGGCCTGGCCCAGGCGCTGCTCAACAATCCCCGGCTCCTGCTGCTCGACGAACCTGCGGCCGGTCTCGACCCCATCAGCAACAAAGAGATGCGCGACATTCTCCTGCGGCTCAAAGAAAAAGGGGTGACCATATTCATTAATTCCCACCTGCTGTCAGAGGTGGAAATGATCTGCGACCGGGTGGCAATTCTCAATCGCGGAAAACTGGCAGGGTCGGGCACCAAAGAAGAGCTTACCGCCCGAACCACATCGGTCGAACTTAAGGTCGAGGGAATAAACGATCGGCTGCTGGAAAAGATCAAAGAAGTCGCGACACAGGTAGCGGTAGGAAGCGACACCATAACGCTCAGCCTGCGCGGCGGAGAACCGGTCAGCATCCTTCCCGAGATAATCATCAATCACGGGGCAAAGCTGCTTTCATTGACCTCGAGCGCGGAATCGCTCGAAGACATCTTCTACCGGCTTGTCAAGGAAACGAAAGGGAATGAGTAAAATACTGGCCATCGCCCGGATCACGGTTAAGGCGGAACTGCGCAACAAGCTCATCTACATCCTGCTTGCCATCGCGCTGCTTTTCCTCTTCATGGCACGGGGATGCGCCCCGGCAAAAATTAACATTGAAAAAGGGTTGATCAGTGCGGATCAGATTACCCGGGCAGGAATGCTGTTCACCTTTAACTGCATCCTGTTCTGGGGGCTCTCTCTGTGCGGCCTGCTCGCCATGAACGCCATCCCGCGGGAGCTGGACGAGGAAACGGTTGTTTTAACCATAACCAAGCCGGTCAAGCGGTCCTGGTTTCTGGCAGGTAAATTTCTCGGCATTTTTTTCATCGTCTTCATCAACCTCATAGCCCTGACCATCGGTTTCGCGCTGTTCTTTTACCTGAGATCAGGGACCTTTGATCCACGCATTTTCGCCGTCCTGGCAGCGGCAACGCCCAACTTCATCCTGGTCATCTCGCTTGTGTTCCTTTTGTCCCTGCTACTCCCCCGGGCCATAGGCGCGCTCCTGACTCTTGGCATATACGCCACCAGCTTGTGGCTGAGCGTGCTTTTCTTCTTTGAGAAGGTACGGGCCTACTGGGAACCATCGTTTACCACCCAAGTTCTCCATTATGCGCTTCCCCAGCTGGGCGGCGTGCATCTGTACGCCCTGTCCATGATGAGTGACGCTTTCCCCTCTTCCATGGGTATGTGGTCGCTCATTGACATCGCCGCATATCTCATCATCATCTGGGCCGCCATGCTTCTTGTGTTCCAGCGCAAGGCGTTGTAAGGAAGTGTGCATTCGTGTTGCAGGAAGAAAATAAGATAGGGGCGACCAGTCGCCCCTACATTTTGATTCAGAAGTACATATGGAAGGTCGCGCTCCGTCGCGCCCTTTTTATATCTATTGCGAACGGCGCCTTTTAGTGCGCCGCTGGTTTGAATGATGCTTGTTACTTTCAACCTGCCATAGATCGCTCTTACCGGTCACGCATGGATGCTTCAGTTTTTTAGCTCTTTTGTTAATGCCTGAAAGTCTCAACTGTTTATTATACGTCCTCACAACTGCCTGGATCTGCTGGGTAGAAATACTCATTGCGCCTGCCTTCCTTATAATCAGATTAAAGGAAAAATTTGCCAAATTTATGTATTTATCGGATATTTTTCTTAAAATCTTAAGCGAATTTTAACTATTTATTAGCTAATAAAATTTATAGCAGCGCATATTTTGCTTTTTTGGTCAATAAAATGCTCTAATAATTAATTAAAATTAAAAAATATAAATATCACCTCAATTAGCCTCATAAAAATAAATACTCTCTCCGGGAAGAACCTCATAACCTGGTTCGAGGTGAGGAAAGCGAAGAGGCGTATTTGCCATACACCCCATGCGACATGCTCTTTTTGCAGGATGGCCCTTCTACCTCAAAGTTTTTAATGGCGGTGGCAAGAGCAGGAAGATGAAAGAATTCGTTACCCACGTGCTGGGCAACGCATGGAGAGGACGCAAGCGTTGCAGAGAATTAGCTGTTGACACCCCCTTGCAAAAAGTTTATACAAGCTGAAACATCACGGTGAGACGATGCTGTTGGAGTGTTCTTATAACGGTGCCTGGGTGGCGGAACTGGCAGACGCAAGGGACTTAAAATCCCTCGGGGCTTAGCCCTGTGCGGGTTCGATTCCCGCCCTAGGCACTTGTTTTTCAATGACTCTGAAAGTGCTCTCTTTCGCCATCCGTTGTCCTTAACAGCTGAGCGTGCCCATGATGTGCCCGCGATTTTTTTATAGTGGCCCGGCATCGGGCACATCACGCCATGCTTCGTGCCTCACGTTTCCCCAGTTAAGCCCCGCCATGCTTTCAGATATTTATTAAGCCGCTCCAGATCCTCTGCCCTCAGCGTATCAAAGCGCCGAATGTCCATGTTATCTTCCAGATCGGCAATCTTCACTCGCATCGCAATGGGATTAGCCTTGCAGCGCTCAATAAATGCATCATATGTTTCATCGTGCCGCTTGGTAAGGCAGTCAACCGCATCCAGCACATCGCTTGAAAACCCCTTTTCTTTGAGGTCCCGGATTGTAACCAGAGTATCCTCAATAACGTCATGAAGCACGGCTACTATTTTATCGGTGGCAGATCCCATGCGCGTCATTAATCGCAGGGGATGAAGGATATAGGGAGACCCGTTCTTGTCATGCTGACCTTTATGCGCGTTTGTTGCAAGTGCGATTGCGTGTTCCAGGGTGCTCATTTCATTTCCGATTATGGCTTATAGAGGACCTGACCGCCCTGCTGCATGTTTTTTTTCAATCAACGCCGGCCTATTTTCTTTCCCATATGACATTATAAACGCCTTCCCTTACATTCCGATATTTCATCCGGTCAGGGGTGATTTCGATAACCCGAATGTTAAATTGCGGGGGAAGTTCTGTCTGCCCCAGTTTCTTGAGGGATTCATACACCCGCATCTTCTTCAGCGCCGTTTCAAAACGGCGGGGATTGTCCTTCCTGTTGTAGACCTTTGCCTTGCCCCATGCCTGCAGTCCCTTGGCACCCCAATAATCCTTGTCCGGATAATAGGGCTCCGCAATGGAAAAGGAGACCGTCTTGTTGACCTTCAGATTATTGAACTTGCTCCCCCCTTCGGAAAGCAGGTAAAAAGTAAATCCGTCCGGCCTGTACTCTATGGGGGTTGTCCGGGTGACATTATTTTTGCAGGTGCTGAGGTGAAGCACATTGTTCCTATGGATAAAGTGCAGCAGCACTTTTTCAAAGGCGGCCGGTGATGCGAAGCGCTTTATCTTGACCCCCGACATTTTAAACGATGATTGCACAAATGACGGTATTTTCGGTTCTTTGATTCGCGACATATGACCCTCCCGGTCTTGTAGGATGTAACCTTTCGGTATAACTACTATGGCAATGGCCGATGGTATTGTAACTCTCCGCTTGCTACGCTCCCTATATCACACATTATCCTGACAGGTAAAGGATAAGGTCATTACAAAGCACATTTTCGTGGCAAATCAGCTTATGAGCCACCTATAAATAAGAAGAATCAATGATGCACTACACTAGGAACAAAAATCAGGGTTTTCGAGGGCAAAAATCCGGTTTTTGCCTATTGATTTTTTCTAAAACTCGTGAATAATAGGGGTACCCTTTCGATTACGGGAATAGCGGCCACGCCATTCCCACTTTTTTTGTGAGGTTTGGTATAATTGCTTGCGCTTCATGAGGCGCATTGGTTGATTCTTACCATTATATGTCCGGGAATTTTTCTCTCAGGTATGTTTATGACCGGTAGGAGCGGCTTTACGCCGCGAATGCATCGCGCCTGAAGGCGCTCCTACCGCTCATTAAGATATCTTGGATTGGAAGTGTCTCGTGGGTATTACAGATTGGTTGTTTTGAAAGGACTGTCGAAAACTTGAAATGAGACAAGTAATATGGTATTAGTATAGTGCCCTATCAATTAGGGATATGAAGGGTTGATAGTCATTTTGGCCCCCTCCTTTGTGGCTATCACCCTTCTATTTTTTTGTCCGGCAAAACCTCGGAGCGCCCGGCCGCTATTGCACTTCCCCTTTCGGATCCAGAACTAGCTCTTCGTACTCACCTTCACCGAGGTCCCGATACAGGCGCATTTCCTCTTTTGTCAGGCTCTTGACATCAAAGATGCGGGTGGCATTATCATCCACCAGGCTCAGCTGTTGGACGTTGTTGATAAAACTCCAGCTGCCCGAATTGGTAACGGGTATAACGTTGAACCCTTTATAGGTTTCGGTAAAATAGCCATCGGGATGAAAGGTAATGACATAATCGGCAAAGGTAAAATAAAATTCTTGGGTAGCATCCTCCCCGTTTTTATAATACTCGTCCACCTCCCATTCCCCCTGTATGAGCATTTCGAAAAGGGGTGCGCAGCCGGCAACAAGCACCAAAGCTCCAATCAGCAAAACCAGGGATAATTTTTTATGCTTCATGATCAATCCTCCTTGTACCGGTTCCAGAGAAAGCGGGAACAATTGGTATTACAAATTATTGCAGGTGATGGAAAATCTCTGCACGGGTGGAATAACGCAACCGAATCGGGGTGGCTCACAGTAATTCAAGGGCTTCTTTGCCGGACATGCCGATGGTCACTCCCCGTTTCCGCGCCGCCTCATTCACCTCTTTGATTATGCCGTTGAGCAGATCATCAACTGAAGCAATCAGGCCCTCGCCGGCCTTGCGCGCCTTTGCTGCCGGATAGCCAAAGGCATTGAGCGCCTGTACATCGAAAACACCGCAGCCCACCATGCCGGTGTCGGTTACCACGCTCACCAGCATGATCGATCCCAGCGGTATGATGTAGCCGTCTGCCGTCTTCCGAGTCAGCACCACCTTTTCATGATGCACGCTTTCTTCACCCTTTTTTTCTCTCTCAACTGCATGACGCACATGGGATGACGCAAGTTTACCGCATTATGCCGGGTACAGTCAATTGCCAAAAAATTCATTCTTCGCGGCACTGCGCATGGAAATGAGGATTCTAAGAAATGGATACCATTGATGAAGCGGAAGCACGCGCTGCAGGGGCGAATTGTGACCGGCGTGCCGTTGTTATAAACCATCCAGCAGGAATTCCTTGAGCATTTTTTCAGCCACCTGATCAGACTTGACCGTGCAATTGCCGGCTTCCATTTTCCTTTTGAAGTGGCCCACCATTTCCTGTCTGATCTCCGGGGTGGCGTCCACAATCTCCCAGGCTTTATTAATGATGTCCCTTGTTCTGTCTGATATCTTGACCATGTCTGCGGGCAAAGACCTTTCTCCTGCATGCCGTACCGGATGTTTTGCGCTCCCCCCGTTCTGTCCGTTTTTCATATATGCTTCAAGGTACACAATGGAACCTTTGTCGCCGCTCTTCATAGACGTGTCTCCTCATGGCTCATCTATTCAATCGGTATGAAACCGGGGCGACTTTAGTTTTTTCTTGATACAGACGTATTGTAATGATCTCAATATTTGCAGCATTTCTCAATTTTAGCCATTTCATTGCATGGTGAGTTTTCATTTTTAAGCCATAGACGCATGCTCCTCGGGCCGCGTTTTAAGCAAAATGCTGCTCGGCCATCAGAACATGCAAGTACGCTGCAGTGACGAAGGATGAGCGTGTAACGCAGGGGATGGGCGTTTTTCACAGCCTGCTAGATAGTGCACTTCAAGGCCGCACAAGCATCGAAGCTACTCAATGATGACCCGATGGAAGTGGCAAGCAGAGAGGGAAGGCAGCCGGCGAAATGATTCGGCCGCTGCATACAGGACAACTGCTTAGCTGGCCGGCGTGCAGGGGATGCTGATGGTGTGGATATTATTGTTGGGGTTTCGCACCACGGTGAGTGTCGCCCCATAGGGCTTCAACAGTTCGGTGACGTTTTCCAGCCGTCGCGCGCAGGAATCTTTGCAGGCGTTCCCGATATCCAGGCCGGTATCTTGAAATTCCAGGTGAATGGCTGAGTCATGCCGCCGGCTGGTAATGGCCAGCTCCTTTTTGTCGGCGCCGTTCAGGGAGTCCATTATGTTTCTGATGATCTGTATGATGCTCTGTGAAAAATGATGGTAGACGCCCTTCACCGCGGGAAGAGATTCATCGAGCGTGCAGGTCTTGGTTATTTCATGTTTGAACTTCATGTCCGCTTCCAGGAACTGAAGATCTTCCCGGATAAGCTGGTTGAGGCTGATCATCTGAGGCGCATCCTCATTCTCGTGCAGTCGTTTGTTCATCATGTTCTTTATATTGTCCGAAAGCTTGAGGGCGTTGGTTACAATGACCTCGGCATCGCGTATGCTCTTGTCCAGCTTTGAGAGCAGTGCATCATCAGCCCCGCCGGTCTGCGTCTCCTGCTTGAGCCCCTGCAGCCTGTCCCGAAGCATCTCCGCCCGGGCAACAACCGCCGATAACGGGGTGTTGAAATTATGCGCCAACCCGTCGAGCAGTTCCCCCATGCCGGCCAGGCGGTACATTTTACTCAATGCCTTTTGCCCGGCAGGCTCCTGCCATTCATCCCTGATGGTTTTTCCGGGTGGTGCAAATTCTCGCATGATGACTTCCCGCATGTATGGTTTTTAAAAGCTATTATACACGACCGGCTTTGACTGGCAACATTCTTTTCATCGGCACCCCTTTACATGAACTCCGGTATCCGCAACACCATTTTCATTGAGCAGGGCATACGGTGCACCTGTAGTCCTTATGACCTGCTTTTCAAGCTGTTGATTCTCACCCGCAGCCGCAAAATGGCCTTGGTATGAATCTGGGAGACGCGCGATTCGGTCAGATCAAGCACCTCACCGATTTCCTTCATGGTGAGCTCATCATAATAGTAAAGCGATATGACCTCTTTTTCTTTTTCAGGAAGATCTTCAATGGCGCGGGCAACTGAATCCTTGACCTCGTTCAGGCCCAGCACGCCAAACGCGTTGGATGACTTGGGATCAACAATGCAGCTCAAAATATCCCGGCGTTTGTCATCGGGATCCATTGCCACGTCGAGGCTTATGAGCGGTACGCCGGCGGACTGCTTGAGCAGGCGATAAAATTCATCCATCTGCACTCCGAGCTGCTCAGCCATTTCTTCATCGCGAGCGGGCCGGCCCAGCTGCTGCTCCAGCTCATGGTATGCGTTCATCATCTGGTTAATCACCTTGCGGACCGACCGGGGGATCCAGTCCATCGACCGCAGTTCATCAAGAATGGCGCCCCTGATACGGATCTCGGCGTAGGTCTTGAACTTGACCTCCTTGGTGGGATCGAACTTTTCAACCGCATCAATCAGGCCCAGAATGCCGGCATTGACCAGGTCCGCCACTTCAATGTGCGGCGGCAGCCTCATGGCAACACGGTTGGCGATGTATTTGACCAGGGGAGCATACTCCATGATCAGCCGTTCTCGTCTGGTGAAATCCTCTTTACCGTGCTGGTCATTCTCTGCAATCTGGTTGTGTAATCCTTTCATCTGTTCCCCCCTTCGTTGAGGTGAGAGTGAACTGAACTACATCTTGGAAAGCGATAAAGGAAATGATTCGGGGTTTTCGAGGAAATGATGCCAGAAAAAGCGGAGGGCGCCCCGGGAGCCGGCATTGAGCCGGTGCTCACAGACTTTTTGCGCAAGCGCAAATATGCACTGGCTGGCGGCCGCTTCGGGATACAATTCAACCAGCGGCTTCTGTTGTCGGACCGCCTGTACCACATGCTCATCCCGTACGATGTGCCCCCAATAATCGATGGAGAGGTGGTGAAAGCGCTGCCCCACCAGGCTTATGTGGTTGTAGACCTCCTTGGCCTCTTCCGCGCTCTGCGCGCCATTGACCACGAGATTGAAATGATTCTCCCCATACTTTAAGCAAAGCACCTTCATCATGGCATATGCGTCGGTGATGGAAGTGGGCTCCGGCGACACCACCATGAGGATCTCGTGGGCAGCAAGGTTGAAGTACATAACGTTGGAAGAAATGCCGGCGCTGGTATCGATCAGAATGATGTCGATGCCGCGGGAGAGGGATTCCAGCTGGGAAAGGAGACACAGTTTCTGTGACTTGGTCAGCTCGGTGAGTTCCTGTATGCCTGAACCTGCCGGAAGTATCTTCATGCCTTCCGGTGTGGTTATGACTGCCTCGTTGATCGGCTTTTCACCGCTCAACACGTGCTCCACATTGTAGCGCGGGGAAAATCCCAGGATAACATCAAGGTTGGCCAGCCCGATATCGGCGTCCACGAGCAAGATCCGCTTGTTGAGCCGGGTCAGCGCATAGCCAAGATTAGCCACCACACTGGTCTTGCCAACCCCGCCCTTGCCGCTGGTCACTGCAATAACCTGGGTTCCGGTTACCTGATCTCTTGCTGCTTGACGCTCATGCTTCTTCCAGCCCACGTTGCATCCCGTTCGCTGTCCGTCCCTTTCTTTTATCGGGCTGCGCATGATGCCTTCCTGATTCATACTCTGTCCTTTCGCCATGTCAGCTAACAGAATGTTGCCTGGTAAAATATTTTGACAGGGGACATTGTCAAATTTTTGACAGGCAGTCAGGTGTTTGAAGGTCAAATGTACGGCTTCTCATTTTTAAAAACCTTATATTTCAATTTGTTAATTAAATAATTGTGTATCGGAAAGGGCTGTTTCTATAACCGCATTTAAAAGACGCACACATAATGAGCAACTCATATGCCAACTGCCGCATCCGCTTGGAGCAGCCGATTCCGACGCAGCTCACAGGGATTATTTTTTTGTTTCGCGGCGGTTATATGTGCCGATGAAGAGAGAGGAGATTGATGCTGGTATGGGCCGGGTTTCAGATGGAGAGAAGGTCTAATGCGCAGGGGCGACCGGCCGGTCGCCCCTGCAGTGCAATAGATGCTTTGGAGGAATGTCTCAAATTATTTTACGCAGGCTCATTGTCCTGTGATAGATGTATCTTCTTCATTTTTTCCACCAGCGTGGTCCGTTTAAGATGTAATAATTTTGCCGCCCGGTTCTTCACCCAGTTTGACTTTTTGAGCGCCCTGATAATCAGCTCTTTTTCAAACTCACTTACTGCCGTTGTCAATGATATCCCGTCATCAGGAATTTCAGTCGCAGGCAAAAGGCCCTCACGGGAAGCGCTTCCCGAAATCTTCTCAGGCAAATCTTCCCTTTCAATGGTCCCTACCTCCTTCAGGATAACCAGCCGCTCAATCAGGTTCTCCAATTCTCTAACGTTGCCCGGCCAGTGATACTGCGTGAAACAGTTCATGGCTTCGGGCGAAATTTCCTTGATCGCCCGCTTTTTTTCCACGTTAAACTTTTCTATGAAATGGCGGACCAGCAGCGGAATGTCGTATTTCCGCTCCCGCAAAGGCGGAATGACCAGCGGTATCACGTTCAGCCGGTAAAAAAGGTCTTCCCGGAAGGTCCCCTTTTTGACCGCCAGTTCCAAATCCCGGTGGGTTGCGGCGATTACCCTGATATCAATCTTTATGGATTTGATGCCGCCAACTCTCTCAAACTCATGCTCCTGCAAAATCCGGAGTATTTTTACCTGCAATGCCGGGCTCATATCTCCGATTTCATCCAGAAAAACGGTGCCCCCATGAGCCAATTCAAATCTTCCTATTCTTGTTTTCAGGGCGCCGGTGAATGCCCCCTTTTCATAACCAAACAGCTCGCTCTCCAAAAGATCTTCCGGAATCGCGCCGCAATTGACCGGCACCATGGGTTGGTCCCGGCGATCGCTGTTATAATGGATGGCGCGGGCGACCAGTTCCTTGCCGGTGCCGCTTTCGCCGCAAATCAAAACGGTGCTGTTGGTTGAAGCTATTTTTTCAATCAGCTGAAACACCCGCTGCATTTCATCGCTGTCGCCTATCAGATTAGTGAAGCGGTATTTGGCTTTCAGCTGCCCCTGGAGAAACACATTCTCGGTTTTTAATTTTTGATACTCCAGGGCCCGCGCGATCACCAACTTGATCTCGTCAATTTTTATCGGCTTGGTTATATACTCAAAGGCGCCGAGCTTCATCGCCTTAACCGCGTTATCTACCGTGCCGAAGCCGGTGCAAATAATAACAATGGTATCATGATCAATCTTTTTTACTTCTTCGAGAACCTGCAGGCCATCCGCTCCGGGCATCTTCAGATCAGTAATGACAATGTTAAAGCTGCTGTCTTGCATCATTTGAAGCGCTTCATTACCATCTCTTGCACCCTGAACCTCAAAACCGGCCTCTGAAAGCAAATCAACCATGGTATCTCTGACCGCTTTGTCGTCTTCGGCTACAAGAATTCTTCTCATCATGTTTGGCAGGCCTCCTCTATCAGGTGAGTAAACAAGAAGTATAGGGTTATTATATTGACATAAATTATAAAATTAGTCAAATTTTTGACAATATTTTATTATTAAAATTATTTATGTCAACATAATAACCATTAAGACAAAAATCCGACGATACCGGCATTAAGTTTGTGCCGCATTTTGGTGTTGAAAATGCTGGAAATTTAGGTTATAAATTGATTTATTTCAATTATCAGCGCTATGTAACAAGATGAAACAAATCGATCTGCTGTACAAAAAATTAATTGTATCACAGGATGCAGCTGACTCCACCATCAGCATTGATGAGCAGGTCAGGTCAAAACTATACAAGATTATCCTCGATGAATTAAAGAAGCTGAGAAAAAAACAGCAAAGAATCGATTATTCCACCGATGAATATGAAGAACTTGATCGCGAAATGCGGCAGCTTCTGCTGAAGGAAATCCAGGTTATTATGGATGAATACGTGCTGGCAAAGCAGAACAGCACCTTAAAGACCTGGCGGGAGATGTATGGGGAGATTAGCCATTATATACAAAATTTTTATTACTATCGGATGGATGAACAATACGAGGCAAAGAAGAAGCTCTTAACAGATTATAAACTTTTGGATGATGAATAATGTCTGCCTCTTCAGGGGAGGGAAAACGGTGACAGAGGAACTCATTTCCAGAGCGGCGCGTGATATTCTACAGGCAAAAAAGGTGGTGGCCCTTACCGGGGCGGGCATGTCGGTCGAGAGCAATATTGCTCCCTTCCGGGGAAAGGGCGGCATCTGGGAGAAATATGACCCGGTGGAATACGCCTACATTGATGTTTTAATTAGAAATCCCGGCAAGACCTGGATACTGCTGAGCGAGATGCAAAAAGAAATCCTCAAGGCAAAACCAAACCCCGGGCATGTGAGCCTGGCCGAACTGGAGCGCCTGGGTCACTTGAGCTCAATTATCACGCAGAATGTTGACGGGCTTCACCACGAGGCGGGGAATAAAAATATCATAGAATTTCACGGGAATCATCGGGACGCCTATTGCATGGAATGCAGCAAAAGAATCAAAGCCGAGATGATTTCCCTGGAATCCCTGCCACCCCGCTGTGAATGCGGCGGCGTCATCAGGCCGGATGTGGTTTTCTTTGGAGAAGCCATACCCCACCAGGCCCTTACTCAATCTCATCAGGAGGCACGAAGCTGCAACGTCATGCTGGTGATCGGCACCTCGGCCGAGGTGCAGCCCGCGGCCAGCTTGCCGGATATCGCCAAATCCCACGGCGCAATCATTATTGAAATCAATATCGAGGCAACCGCCTTCACCGGTTACACCAGCAGCTATTTCATCAAGGGCAAGGCGGGAGAGATACTTCCCCAAATTGTCGCCCTGGTGAAAAGCGCCTCCGCCAATCCCGCCGCCTAGCGCGCACACCTGATTTCAGTTTCTCGCCAAGGAGAGAAAACTGGTGACTTATACCATCGGATGGTTCTCAACCGGTCGCGGTCCCGGATCACGCAATCTCCTGCAATCCATCATGGATGCCATCACTGCCGGTGATATCAAGGCACGCATCGCCTATGTGTTTTGCAGCCGGGAGGAGGGTGAGGCTGAAGGAAGCGACCGGTATATCCGGATGGTCAGGGATTATGGTCTCAGCCTGGTGACCTGTTCATCGCGGGCATTTAAACCGGACATGAGAAAGCAGGGGAAACAGGATCCTGACCGTATGACGCTGTGGCGGCTGGAATACGACAGGGAAGTCATGTCACGATTAACCCCGTATTCGGCGCATGTCATTGTGCTTGCCGGTTACATGCTTATTGTCGGCGAAGAAATGTGCAAAAGGTATGATCTGATCAATCTGCATCCGGCGGCGCCCGACGGACCTGCCGGTACCTGGCAGGAGGTCATCTGGAAACTCATGGAAGAAAAAGCTTCGGCGAGCGGGGTAATGATGCACTTGGTAACCCCGGAACTTGACAAAGGTCCCCGTCTTACCTATTGCACGTTTCCCCTCAGAGACGCCGCAATCGATCCGCTGTGGGATGATTACGAACAGAAACTGAAGGTGCGAAAGAGCCTGGAAGCGATCATCAGGGAAGAGGGGGAGGAAAATCCGCTGTTCAAGGAAATAAGAAGAAGGGGCGCCGTCAGGGAACTTCCGCTGATTGTCCAAACCTTGAAGACCCTCTCGGAGGGAATTATTACCATACAGGATAAGCAGGTAGTGGTAGGCAACAAGGTATGTCATAAACCGTACTGCCTGACCGAAGCCATAGAAGCCTGCATAAAGAACAACCCTTCCCTGGCTTGAAGGCACGGGCAAGCCCGGACGCCATTACACATCCTTCAATGATGTCCCGCAAACCGTCTGCCCCGGCTTAGCCTGCCGTGGCATGTGACCTATCGTTTCAGAGGATTTAAGTGCTCATGATGAAGCCTTTTTACTGGTGGCTCTGTTATTGCATTCTGGCAATGCTGCTGATTTTCTTTTTTATGTTCGGCGTGTACCTGCTCCTCATCTCATTTAATTTAAAGGATCCCATGATTGTTGTCACCCTTATCTTTTCCTCATCACTGATGATCCTGATAAGCCTCAGCCTCATTGCCGGCCTTGTAGTCAAGGGAATAGCCCGGATTAAAAGCGGTAAGTAGTCTGACCCGGCCTGCGGGTATGTGGTACCGTCCCGACCGGTGGATATGATAACCATTGACATTTCTTAAAGGAATTATTATAATTTGGCACTTAAATTGGGAGAGTGCTAAATAGACAGGAGGTAGTTAGCGTGCCGATTTATGAATATAAATGCTCGGATTGCGGCAAATGCTTTGAGCGTATGCAGAAAATCACCGAAGAACCGTTGTCTTCGTGTCCCTTCTGTTCGGGCAAGGTTAAAAAACTGGTTTCCAACTGTTCCTTTCAGCTGAAAGGAACCGGCTGGTATGTAACCGACTACGGGAAGAAAGACGGCGCCAACGGGAAAAAGAAGGAACGGAAAAAGGAAAGCAGCTCAGAAAGCAGCACTGAAACCAGCGCACCTAAAGAATCAACTGCTGAAAGTTCAGTCCATACAACGTAATGATTGGCGGTGCAGCGGGTAAAACCGCTACACCTCATTGCTTAATGTTTTTTTACATCCCGGGCAGGTTTTGCTCTCTTCCGGAAGTTCAATCCCGCAAAAAGGGCAGGTAGAAACATTTTCGTTATCCGAAATGCTCACCCTGCCCGCCTCTAAATCATTCTCCAGAGATGCTATCAATTCCAGAGCCCGTTGTTTGTCCTTTTCGGGCACCCTCACTTCACCCCACCCTTTCTGGGGTATATAGATACCATCGTAGGCGGTATCCCTGAAGTTCCGTATCAGGACGGTAATGCCCTCCTTTTCCAACTCCCGGGTGATTAAGTCCGCTTCGAATTTATTGTTGAGCGTGAATATCTTCACCAGGGTTTTTGTGTCGCGCTGGAACTGCTCCTCCTGAGCCTTTCTCCGCTCGAACTCTCCCTGGCTTATAAGCCGCTCGTTACAGTCCGAGCACATATCAATGGCATCACGATACTCAGCGTTGCATACAGGACAGTATTTCATGGCCTGACCCCCCTCATAATGCTGTTTTTACATGTCAATCGATATAATATTCCAGTCCCAGGTGAGTGATTTGCTCCTCGCCCATGAGAAACCGCAGGGTATTTTTGAGCTTCATCAGCTGGATAAAAAGATCATGCTCCGGATACAGCCCCTCGGCATGCATGGGGCTCTTGAAATAAAATGACAGCCACTCCTGGATGCCGCTCAAGCCGCTCCTTTTTGCAAAGTCGGTGAACAGCAGAAGGTCCAGGGCAACCGGGGCGGCGAGAATGCTGTCCCGGCAGAGAAAATTGATTTTTATCTGCATGGGATATCCCAGCCAGCCGAAAATGTCGACGCAATCCCACCCTTCTTTATTGTCGCCCCGCGGCGGATAGTAATTGATGGCCACCTTATGGTAGAAATCTCCGTAGAGGTCGGGATACACATCGGGCTGTAATATCTGCTTCAGCACGGAAAGCTTGCTTTCTTCCTTGGTTTTAAAGGAGCCCGCGTCGTCCAGCACCGCCCCATCCCGGTTGCCGAGAATGTTGGTTGAGTACCATCCTTGAAGGCCCAGCATGCGCGCTTTCAATCCCGGCGCCAGGATTGTTTTCATCAGGGTCTGCCCGGTTTTAAAATCCTTGCCGCTGATGGGCACTTCGTGCTTTTTAGCAAGCTGCACCATCGCCGGAATATCCACCGTCAGACTGGGCGAACCGTTGATGTAAGGTATGCCGCTGGTTATCGCCGCGTAGGCATAGAGCATGCTCGGAGCAATCGCCGGGTCATTCTTTTTCAGCCCCTTTTCGAACTTGGCGATGCTGCTGTGCACGTCCTGGGGCGCCAGATACGACTCAGTGCTGGCGCACCAGAGCATGATGCAGCGGTCGATATCGTTCTTTTTCTTGAAGTTCTGTATGTCATCCTTTAATGCCTCAACCAGCTCAAGGTGCTTTTTCTGCTTCTTGATGTTGGTCCCATCAAGATTCTTGACAAACTCCTTGCGGAACACGGCAGGGAGCGGCTTCAATTGCTGCAGCGGATATTTAACGCTTTCAATCAGGCTCCGCTCGAGGACCCCGGCCTTTATGGCCCCGTCGTAGCAATTATCCGCGTAGACGTCCCACCCGCAAAACATTAAATCCCGCAGGGAGGCAAGGTTGATAAAATCCTTAATCATGGGAACGCGGTATTCATCCCGCTTGCCGAGCCGGATGGTACCCATTTGGGTTAAGGACCCGAAGGGTTTGGCAAGGCCCTGCTTCACTGCCTCCAGACCCGCTATGAAGGTCGTGCTCACCGCTCCCCCGATCCCGGGAATGAGCACGCCGATTTTTCCCTTCGCTTTAGCGATGCTGTCCTTTTTTTTAATGCTATTTTTTTTCATGCCATTTACCCCCTGGTCTAGAGTGCCTTTACTGCTGACTAGCTTCCTATCAGTGTTTTCATCTTTTTCCCGCCCATGCGCTCGGCCTCGATCCTGAATATCTTGAGGGCGGCCGGATTATCAATGGTTTTCCTGTACATGGCCATCCGCTTGTCCAGATAGGTAGCGGGATCCAATCCAACCTTCTCCATATTTGCCTTTACCACAAGCTCGATCTCCTGGAGATCCCGTACCTGCACTATCCTGCCGTCAATCACCACCGATGACCACTCGCTGTGATCATCATTCCAGCAAAACACATTGAAGCATACCCGGTTATTTTTATTGATGATCTCCCATTTTCGGCCCATGGGGAAAAGCGACAGATAGACCGTGTCCTTTATATAAACAAAGCCGAAGGGAATACAATAAGGAACATCACCGCTCGAAAGCGCCAGCACCCCATCGCCCACCGTGTTGAGGAGGTGATCCATCTCTTCTTTGGTCATGTTTTTCATCATAAGAATCCGCTTGCAGCAGCTCCAGCTGCTATGCTCATCAGGTTTATTGGTATTCCGGCGATCGCATGTAATGCAGCCTGTTTCCCGCATCGCATATCACATATCCCACGTCGCAGCTCCTTTGTTTATTATCCTTAAATGGGGGATATAGTCAAGGAGGATTATGGATTGTTTTGCTTAAGTCCGGCGCGATTGAGGTGGGGGGATTCCTTACCCAAAATGCGCTTAAAAAGGCCGGCATGTAAAAGGCCGGCATGTAAAATGCCGATGGGAGTGTTGTGGAAGAAGCCTTGAGGAATTGCTCTGCTAGCAGGCTGTTGAAAAACACCCATCCCCTGCGTTACACGCTCATCCTTCGTCACTGCAGCGTACTTGCATGTACGCCTCATTCCTCAGGATTTCGCGTGCCTTGCATCTGGATGTTTTTGAACAGCCTGCGGAAAACAACTTTTTCAACAACCTGCTAGTTGATATTATGTCCCTGTTCTCTTTTTCATGATTGTTTCCCGGATTGCCGTGCCGAGCTCCCTCGCCTGCTCACCATATTCGGGAAACTCCTTTATGGTCTGGGCACCGACCGAAGCGATCACCGATCCGGCCTGCTGCAGTCCTGTCCACTCGGCAAAACAGTTAAATGTTTCCAGCGCCTTCTCGCCGCCGTATGCCGCCTGCGCGATAACAAAACTGCCCACCTTGTCAACGAAGGGCCGCCACCCATGCCATTCCGTACCGGTATCCTCCCCGATGCCGAGATAGCACCAGGCAATGCTTCTGTCGATCATATTTTTCATAAGACCTGACACATCGTAGTAATAGTTGGGAGAACCCAGCACAAGGGCTTTTGCTGAAAGGGATTTATCGAGCAGCAATCGCATGTCATCATCTTTCGGGCACCTGCCTTTGTTTTCCCTGCAGCTCAAGCAGCCAGTGCAAAAGCTGATGCTGAGGTCGGAAAGAAAGATTAGTTCGCTTTCCATCCCGGTTGACTGCAGCACATCTTTTAAGAGGGAGGCGGTGTTGCCCTTTTTCCTGGCGCTTCCGCATATCCCGATGGTCTCAGACATTGTTTCTAAACTCCTTGCCACGTTGGCGGTAATAATGCAGCACCCTGATTTTATCTCCCATCATTTCTCCAGACATGCTTTGTGGAGGAAAAGTCGGGGTGGTATTCCTTTAAGATAATGTGGTCTGGCGTGATTTTTATTATATTAAGTGACTCAAAGCCTTTCTTGTAGAATTTTTCCATAGCTTCTTCCGTGAGATCCTGACCTTTCGTCAGGGGAGACAGCAATTTCTCCATTACATAAGCTATGTTATATTTTTGGGCCTTGGAGCGAAAAAGTTTTGGATTGTTCCGAACGCTGATTAATGCTGCAGTTCCGAAAATCTGCATACTTGCTTGCAGCTTTGAATGGTCGAGCGGCTGCTCATATATGACCGCGGACACCCGGGGGTTCCTTTTTATGTTGGCAATCTTGCCGCCGGGTTCCCCGAAAATGTAGAGCGTAAGGCCCTCATTAAAGAATTCAAGCACGGTGGCGCGGGGTGTATCTTTTGCGGATGTTGCAAGCACAAGGGCATTTTTATGAATCATCCCGCAACTTCTTTTTCCCGGCTTTGCGTCAACCCGCCCTGATGTTCTGTCCAGGAAAGCAATGATTTTCCTTCTGACCCCTGCCTTGGAAAGTTCCTTTGCTGGCGCCATGGTTCATCTCCTTTCAAGCAATCAGTTTAGTGCTTTTCTTGTGTCTGATGGGGTCCCGCGATCAAAGCGCAGGATGACCGTTGATGATGGAGGGCCATGCTCTGTCATGGCCGCATAGAGAGCTTTCTAATTACAGCTGGGGACTGTAGCTGTTGATGTAATCCGCGGTCGGCTTGATCTGATCAGCTATTTCCAGCAATTTTCCATAGGGAAAGGTGTAGGTGAGTTCGTCCCGGCCCAACCCGCCGAACACCCGCCAGGCCGTGTCGCTCACTGAAAAACAGGGATCGCCGGTCACAAATGAATAGCGGATGTTGAAGATGCAGGAGCCGCTGCCCCCGAACCCCCGGCTGTAATCGCCCAGATAGGAACGGCAGCGGTTCAGGATGTCGGTCTGGTGGGGCGTAACAATGAGAAAGACCAGATCCGGATCATCAATCTTTGCCAGAGGGCCGACCGCGACCCCGCTTCCGGCGTGCTCGGGATATTTGAAAAAGTCGTCCACCTTGTTGTAATAGGATATAACCGTTTCATTATCACGATGCATGCGGTACATGTCGTTCTGGCTGATCATGAATTTAAGATAGGCATCCCGGGAAAGCTGTTTACAGGTCCCCGTCCCGGTGAGCGACATGAAGCATCCGAGGTTCTTTTTGGTCACATACCATGCCTTTCCCTCCTGCAAAATTTCCCCCAGCAGTGCGCACATCCCCGGAATTGCCTGGCCTTCGTAGGGCGGAATATCGGGGGGTGGCTCTTTCACCGCCTTGAGTGCAACGATCTCCTTTTGTACCTGGAGATCTTCTTTGAGTGTCCGTATGAGATCTTCCCTGGTCATCTGATCCCCCGCGCTATGAAATAAGGGCCGTGCTGAAATACCGTTCTATCCGGTCGGGCAGGATGGTTACCACTTTATTGCGGCCGTTGTCCATGTGCAGCGCCACAAAAACATTGGCCCCGGAGGAGGTGCCGGCCAGCAGCCCTTCCTCCTTGGAAAGTCGGCGGGTTGTTTCAATTGCTTCCTCGTCGGTAACGGTGAATACCATGTCAACCATCTTTAAGTCCAGCACGTCGGGGATAAAGCCGTCGCCAATGCCCTGAATCTGGTGAAGTCCGGGCTCTCTCCCGAGGAGGGCGGCGCTGTTCTTGGGTTCAACCGCAACGATTTTGATGCTCGGCTTCTTTTCTTTTAAAAACTTGCCGATACCCTGGAGGGTGCCGCCGCTTCCCACGCCCGCGACAAAAATATCAACCTCGCCGTTCATATCCTCCCAGATTTCAGGCCCTGTTTGCGAATAATGAATATCCGGATTATCCGGATTGGCAAACTGGTCGGCGACGAAATATTTGTCAGGCGCGGTCATGATTATTTCCTGCATCTTTTTCAAGCAGCCTGAAAGGCTTTCCGAAGCCGATGTATAGATGATATCCCCCCCGAATGCCTGGATGATTTTTCGCCGCTCCACGCTCATGTTTTCAGGCATTACGCAGATTACCGGGTACCCCTTCTGCACGCCGACGAGGCTCAGGCCGATACCGGTGTTGCCGGAAGTGGATTCGATGATGGTCATGCCCGGCTTGAGCTTCCCCTTTTTTTCCGCCTGCTCGATGATGTGTTTCGCCACCCGGTCCTTGATGCTCCCCCCGGGGTTGAGGAACTCGGCCTTTCCGAATACGTTACCTGAAGACATCTTCTTGAGCCGTACCAGCGGTGTCCTGCCCATTGCGTCTAATATGGAATTTATCATCATAGAGGATCCTTCTTTGAACTGTTCATTGCGTGTGAGCTCCACAGCGAGCCGATGATTATTTCCGTTTTATATCGGCATATCGGTCGTCCGCCTTGAGACGGGCTTTTTTCTTTCCCAAGGCCTTTTCAAACCATCCCACGCTTTGCGAATCGGGCGCGTCAAATCGGGGAACATACGGTTTGATATCAAGGAGCGGGGTGCCGTCCAGCACATCCAGCGAAGCCACCTCAATCGTATTACCACGAATCTTTTTTACTTTCACTATGGAAATTCCTATGGGATTGGGCCGCGCGGGAGCGCGTGTTGCAAATACCCCTCGTTGCACCTCATCCAAAAAGGGGCGGCACAAAAGACGATAGCCCTTTGATTTATGAAATTGGTAGATGAGCATGATGTGCGAAAAGCCCTCGAGGTCCTGCAGCCCCTGCTTGAATTGAGGCAGAAGCTCCACGGTCCCATGTCCCTTCTTGGAGAATGCTGCCTGTATGGGCATGCCCACCAGCTTTTTAAACGGCGAGCGGATAATGCCGATGGGCTTGATGCGAAGGATCTTTTTTCTTACAGCGGCACTGCGTGTGGTCATCTTAATCGGATAAACACCTTTGGCTCGCAAACAAGAGGAGCAAGCCCTCAGAGAGGTCCGGTCAAAGTTTCTTTCAGTCATCCTGCGACTTGATCGCAGGATCCATTAACAATGGCAACTGGATTCTGCGGTCGAGCCGCAGACCTTATGCTTGGATATGGGTAATCACATTTTAAAAAAAGAAAAAGGCAA
>JAEAME010000582.1_pt1 | contig 35668 bp, 24 predicted proteins | sample 8958731 | NCBI WGS metagenome assembly JAEAME01 (sample SAMN16933194, study PRJNA681113) | bioreactor sludge metagenome | isolation source: anerobic bioreactor sludge (Control) | place: India:Bengaluru | collected 2018-10-24
GATTCTGTCCCCGGGGTGTATTTTATGGGAGGATGCATACTGCCGGTCAATCATTGCCTCCGGCTCGATGGCACTGCGGTGATCCAGATATCGCCCCTCGAGCACCTTGACCCGGTTGATTCCGGTGTTCGGCTGATTTTCGCAACTGATCAGGCGGCCGGCATCTCTCGCGGAGTCGTTTCTCACAATTTTTACGCTGAGATTTATTCTGGGAGCAGCATCGAGGATGCCGGGAACCATTCTTAGTGAGGCGGCGAGGCTGCGTGGCGCTGACAAAACGTCGAAATAGTGGTCGGCAAACCGGCTCTCGCGATAAACCGCATCTCTGGAGGCAATCAGACCGGCGAGGGTCGCATGGGTGCCGTAATAACCCGCCACCGCGCCCGCAACTACGGCCGCCAGAGCCAAATACTGTCCGCGGGCGGAACGCAGGCCGCGAAGCGATTTTTTCAGCAACGTTTTCATTGGAACTGCACCGGTGCTACCAAAAGACCTTTCCTGCCGGAATGGGCGAACTGTTCTCAATGACTTCAACCAGCATGCCGCTTCTCAGACGCAGCGCCCGATCCGCCATGGCGCCGATGGCAGTGTTATGAGTGACAATCACCACCGTGCTCCCTTTGCTTCGGGCTACTTCCTGGAGGAGCGCCAGCGTTTGTCTGGCGGATGCGTCATCGAGAGCTCCCGTCGGTTCATCGCACAGCAGCATCTCCGGCTTTTTGACTATGGCCCGGGCGATCGCGACGCGCTGCTGTTCGCCTCCGCTCAGCTGTGACGGGAAATGATCGCAGCGTTCCGTCAGGCCGATTTCGGAGAGCAGGGCTGAGGGGGAAAGCGGATCCGAGGCCAGTTCGGCAGCCAGTTCGATATTTTCAATGGCAGTGAGATCCGGAATAAGATTGAATGATTGGAAGATAAAACCGATATTGTGCCTGCGATAGGCGGTTATTTCCTTCTCGTCGGCCGCCGATATTTCCCGCTCTCGAAACAGGATCCTGCCCGTATCGGGCCGGTCCATAGCGCCGAGGAGATTGAGCAGAGTTGTTTTGCCCGAACCGCTGGGCCCCAAGACGGCGATTATCTCCCCCTCGCGGATGTCCAAAGAGAAATCTTTGAGCGCGTGAACCTGCCCCTCGCCCATGGGATAGCTTTTGTTGACTTGCTCCAGGCGGCACAACACTCCGCGTTTGCTCATGCCGGTCGATTCCCCGGCTTCGGCGCGCATATCCTGTTAGAACTCCATTGTTAACGGGCGGGTAAACAATAGCAGCTATGGCCATTTTCCGCAACGGTCCCATCGCGGAGGAATCATCCTTTCTCTCCAATCTTAGAGCGCCATGTGCTATAGTTCACGGCTGTTCCGTGCAATCATGCTGGCGTTAGGCGCCAGGCCTATGGAACGCAGCCTTTATTATGACCTCACGCCTGAAAAAAGCCCTATTCCTATTTATGCTGCTGGCAGGGATATTGGCCGCCGGCTTCGCGATCCGTTATTACCAAATCCCCGAAGTCCGGCTTATCGCGGTGAAAATGGGATCCATTCGTGAAATTGTGGAGGAAACCGGCCACGTCAGAACGGGAAAATCATTCGACATACAGGCGCCTTTTGAAGGACGCATCATCGGCTTGAATATATCGCTTGCCCAGACCGTAAAATCCGGCCAGACACTTATGGTTTTGCAGAGCCTTTCGGTCGAAACCCAGTTGGCTGAAATCGGGGAAAATATCAAAGCGGCAATCGCCGATAGGGATAATTCAAAAGCGCTCCTGGCAGCCGCGCGCGCCGACCTTGAGGAATCCCGCAAGGATGTGGAAAGGGAAAGCGGGCTACTCAAAGCTGGAGCTGTGAGTCGGGTTGAATACGAAGCTGTTGAAGACCGTTTTAGAAAGATCAAGGACAGCATCGAATCGTTGGAGGCCAGTCTGGAGGGAACGCAGCACCGCCTTGCCGCGCTCCAATCCAGACAGAAAGGCATTGCAGCTCAAGTCGATCAGATGGCGATTGCGAGTCCTATCAGCGGCAGGATTCTTTCCCTGATGGCGAAGAACGGTCAGATGGTGCCGTCGGGGGCTGCACTGGCTACCGTGGGATCTCATGGCACTCTTGAAGTGTATGCGGAGATTTTGAGCGACGAGGTAATACGGCTTCGTATCGGCCAGCGGGCTTCTGTCACGTTAGGAGCAGGCAACAGCCGGCAAATCGCGGGCCGAATTAAGGAAATATATCCGCAGGCGATAGAAGTCCTGTCTCCACTCGGCGTGCTTCAAAGACGAGTGCCGATCGTTGTATCTCTTGACGAAAACGGCCCTCTCAAGCCTGGCTATGCGGTGAATCTGAGCATTTCCACCGCCAGCCGCGAAAACGTTCCACTTGTGCCGAGAGAATCGGTTTCTATCGATGGGAATGGATTTGAAAGCGTTAAAACCGTCAGGTCGGGACGGGTGGCTCTGCAGAAGATAGTCACCGGATTGAAAAATCAGTTCTATTCCGAGGTTTTGGATGGGCTGAAGGAGGGAGACCGTCTAATAGGCGACGGCAGCCTGCCGCTCTTAGATGGAGACCGGGTGAGGTTGACAAAGGAACAATAGCGGAAGAAGGCTGGTATGATCGAAAGCCGTTTGGAAAACCATCAGAGGGTGAATGACATCCTGTTGGGAAGACTCGAACGCAGACTTCTCGCCTGGTTCTGCGCCCGCATGCCCGCATGGGTCACTCCGGACATTCTTACGGCAGTCGCTTTTCTGGCGGGTTTGGTCATCGCGGCCGGCTATGCTCTGACCAATCTTTCCCGAGCTTTCCTCTGGCTTAGCAGCCTGGGACTGGTCCTTCATTGGTTTGGAGACAGTCTGGACGGTTCCCTGGCCCGATATCGCGGAATTGAGCGGCCTCGATATGGCTTCTTTATAGACCATTCCATGGATACTATTGTGGAAGTTGTAATCGCCGCAGGCATCGGGATTTCTCCCTTCGTCAGGTTTGATTGTGTGCTCTTCGCCTTGACGGCTTATCTGATGATGTCCGTTTCCGCCAGCATTACCGCCTGTGCAACCGGCATATTTCAGATTTCGTACGGCAAGCTTGGCCCAACCGAATTGCGGGCAACAATTATTATTGCCAATACCATATTTTTCTTTGCCGAGAATCCTGTCGTCGGATACCTGTACGGCCCGGTCACATTCTGCGATTTGATTGCAGTTGCCATTGCGATCTTTCTGACCCTGGCCTTTTTCGTGACGACGCTGCGAACCGCCAGCAAGCTTCGGCGCAGTGATAGTTCTGGCGGGATGTGCAGCAAATAGCGGCACAATCCCCTATGGACCGCAAAACCACGGGAGAGCGTAAGATATGAGAATACTGCTGTTGTCCATGCCGGATACAGGGGATTGGCTTGATCATGTGATGAGGCTGCCCAATCTTGCCCTGGCGTCGCTGGCCGGATCTATCAAAGGACATGATGTCCGGATTCTCGATCTTGTACTGGTCAAAGAAAATATCAGGCGGTCGCTGGAAAAGCATCTCAGTTCCTTTGCGCCGGACCTTGTGGGCATGAGCTCAATGACTTTTCAGTATGACACGATGATCCGGATCGCCGCCTATCTTAGACGAAAGCTGCCGGATGCAAAACTGGCGGCGGGCGGGTATCACCCTACACTGATGTACCGCGAGATAACCGCTGAAACTCCGGACATGCCGGTGGATTTTCTTATTCGTGGTGAGGGGGAAATTACATTTGGAGAGCTGATCGAAAACCTTTCAATCGGCAGTGGTGATTTTTCCGGCATAAACGGCTTGAGTTGGCGAAATAGCGGCGGAGCATGGGTGCACAATCCCAAACGCGACCTTCAAAATTTGGAGCACCTCCCTTTACCCGACCGGAGCGTCAGGCTGGAAAGAGGTTTTCATGTCTTTGGCGAACGTATCGATGTAACTGAAACATCGCGGGGGTGTCCCCTGCGCTGCAATTTCTGCTCAATCCGCAAAATGTACGGCCCTACCTTCCGCCTCTTCCCGATTGAACGGATTGTGGCCGACCTGCAGAGCCTGAAGTCAGCCGGAGTCAAGCTCGTTTTCTTTTCAGATGACAATATCACCTACAACGCAGACCATTTCAGATCGGTCTGCAAAGCCATTATCGAGAACGGCTTGAACAGCATGGAGTATGCCATCCAGGCCAGCGCCCTCGGTATTGCCAAAAATCCCGATCTGGTAGAGATGATGGACCGGGCTAATATCCGGCTGATAGAACTTGGCCTGGAATCCATGGATCCTTCCGTAATCAAGCTGATGAAAAAGGCAACCAGCGTGGAGATTAACCGGGAGGCGGTTCGACTGCTGAAAAAACACAATATGTGCATCACCGCCCTGTTCATCATTGGCTTTCCTGATGACACCAAGCAATCGATTCAAAACAGCTTTCGAAATCTGATGGCACTCAAGCCCGACGCCCTATATTGCCAGTTCATTACCCCCTATCCCAAAACCGAGATCCGGGAAATGCTCCTGGCGGAAGGTCTCGTGGCAAATCCGGATGACTTCAGCTCCTATGATGGCTATCACTGCAATGTCCGCACCCGCCACCTGAGCAGAGAAGAGCTCTGGAAGATTTTTACCAGGGAAAACATTAAAAGCTGGTGGCCTCAGCTAAAAGGCGGCAACTATTTACTGAAACGTTTTTTCTGGGGATATGGGAAGTGTGAGATGAAGGTTATGGCAACCTTCGTCTATCGCCTGATAATGGGAAGGGCGCACGACTGGCGAACGGATCTTTAGCATGAAGCCGTGCACTAGGATCATATATTTCCGTTCGGGTGCACGAGTGGAATGAAACCGGGCGATAACCGGGATCCGGTTCGCGGTCTGAAGCATCTGCTCCGGATAGCGGGAAGAAGGAAACAAGCCGCTCGAATTATAGGGTATTCCTGCATGTCCTATTTTTTGAAATGTATGCGGTCATTCATGCCTAATGCTTGTTTCGGTGTGCTCTTCGCATTTTCTGCTCTTTTGCCCGATTATATTTTCCAGGCAATTTACAAACAGATATCCTACTCGACCGATATTGCATTTATCTTTTTGCTGATTGGATTCGGGACGGCTTTGTCTTTGTCGGGGCGATGGTTTTTTTATTCCTTTATGTCGTTGTGTCTTATATGTCAGCTGATACAGTTGTTCCATATCGGCTACTTCGGGCGGCCCATCAATCCAATTGATATTTCCAAAATATGGAAGGAATTTGGCGATATTTATGAGACCGGAGTTTCCTCAATGGGCGAACTTTGGTTCATTCCCGTTATGCTCACGGGATGCTTCGCAACGCTCTGCTGGGTATTCCACAAGCATGCAGGAAAAACCCGATACTCGGCTTATGCCGCGTTCATATGTATTGCCGCCCTGGCTGTATGGCCGGTAAACGCCTCCTATAAAAGCCTGCGGGTTTTCCTGCCTGCACCCTCAAGATACTCCATACACAACACGTTGAAGACTTTTTCCTTTTTTGCGGTTCAGGGCTGGAAAATAAACCACATCAAGAGCATTGTGCCCGAAGATTTCTATGAGAAGTATACAGTCGCCCCATTGCCTCCGAATGACATAAAGCCGCGACTGATTCTTTTGATTATAGGGGAGAGCCTGACCTCCAATTATATGAGCATTTTTTCAGGCCACGACAATACCACTCCGAATCTGGACAGGATGAAAGACGACGCGAATTTTATGGCGCTGCCGGCCATGTCGGGCTCCGTTTCGACGCATTCCTCCCTTGCGCTATTTTTGGGGGTGGTTAGAGAGCCCGGGAATATAAGGACGATCGAGAGTGAGGAAACAAATCTTTTCAGATTAGCCAAGACTTCCGGATATGAAACCTATTTCATATCCGCGCAAAATGCGGAACAGACCCACGCAATCGGAACGGCTTATATCGACGACATTCGAACTGTCGAAGACGAACTCATCGGATTCGCCTTAAACAAGGATTTCCATTTTATTCCCATCCTCGACGACATTATGAAAAAGGGGGGCGATAATAAGTTTATTGTGTTTAATTTCAGAGCCATTCACTCTCCCTATGCATCCGCTTACCAATGGAATCCTGAGTATAAGGTTTTCCCGACAGATGTCGCCGATTCAACTCTAAAAAGGAGAAATGAATACAAAAATGCTATGAGATATGTAGATGCTCTGCTCAAGTCCCTGCTGGAGAATTTCGCGAAATATGACGACGGGAGCGGTGTATTCGCAGTGGTATCGGATCATGGCGAAAGTCTTGGTGAAGACAACCTATGGGGACATACGGTGCTCAGTTTCCGTTCCGCCGAATCGCCCTTCCTGCTGTACTCCCGTCAACTTCATAGTCTGCCGAAAAAGCACGTAGAAAACAAAAAGATCGTGACTCATTATGAAATAGGCAAGTTATTGGCTAACATTTTCGGTTTTGAAATTTTCAATCCTAATGAAGTGGAAGGGCTCTTTTATATTAACGGAAGCCATCTGTATCAGGATTGCGACTTTATGGCGATAGAACGCGATTCAACGGGGTATTTTGTTTCCAAGTATATTAGCGTTATCGGCGATCACGTAAAAAACAACAGCTCACGGCATGTCGGGCAACCGTATGTCCCTGTGCCTGGATCATAGCGGAGGCGGTTTTATGGGGCTTAAGCGGCCCATTCCGCACGGAAGCACCGTAGGACTGATATATGGCCTTTGTTTCAATCGGCGCCAGTCTTTCTGTATTCATCTCCCGCACAAAGGTGGCTGTATCGGCAGCAATCCTGAAAGACATCGCAGGGCATAATGGCTAAAAAAAACCTTCTCTCCTGGCCTGTCTATGCCATCGGTGCGTTAGCCGGATTGGGATTGCTGATCATAATTATCTGGCGTTCAGGATTCTCCAACTTTCTTGGATACCTTTTACGGGTCCGGCCCCTGCCTATAGTCGCAGCAATCGCCGTATATTCAATCGCCTGGTGGGTACGGACCTCACGGATCGGCATGCTTAGCCGATTTTACGGCAAAAATCTGTCCTGGATCGATCTGTTCCGGTATTCCATTTCCAGTTTCGCCATCAACGCTCTTTTCCCTGCCAAAATAGGGGACCTGGCGCTCATCGGATATCTGAGGATGGCAGCCATGCCCACCGGGTTGGCTGCGGCCATGGTCTTCCAGCTGCGTCTTCTGGATGCTGCGGCCGTCGCCATGGGAGCCTCCCTGTTGCTTCCCTTGAGCTTGGGTTTGTCTTCGCCTTCATGGTTGACAATGTCACTGCCCGTTCCGCTTCTGGCAATCGGCGCCATTGTGTTTTTAATTCTGCTGGATAGGAGGAAAGGCATTTTGCTCCGGCTGGAAGGGCGTGTATCGCGGTCGCGAGGGAACCTATTGAGCTGCGCAGCCCGGAAAATCAGGGAAGCCGTCGGAGGATTTCATGAGCTTCTGAAAAGCGGGCATTTGGTATCCAGGATTTTTCTGGTTTCGATCTTGATCTGGTTTTTGGAGGGCCTGACGGCCTGGAGTGTCGCAACGTCGCTAGGATTTTCTCTTTCCCCAATGCTCCTGTTTTTCGCTCTGTACGCAGCCAATCTGGGAAAAACGATCCCCTTGACTCCGGGAGGACTGGGCGTTTATGAAGGGCTGATGGCTGCCATTTTGACTCTCGGCGGAATGCCATACTCACAGGCTATCTCTCTTGCAGTTTGCGATCATCTGCTTAAAAAACTCTTCAACCTCGGCTTAGGCATTCCAGCTACCGCTGTTTCGGGTGTTTCGCTTGCAGGCTTGATCAAATCCCTTGCGAGGGGACCTCAAATGACGGAGTCCAACAGATGACGTTTAAGTACCGAGAGAAGCACGACATTATTCTGCTCGTTCTAATCGCCCTCTTTTCGCTGACCGCGCTTCTGCTTGTCTTCTTTCGTCAGTATGATCACGATGAACTGGAGCACGTCCACTGCGCCTGGTATGTCCTGCAAGGCAATATCCCCTATCTGGACTTTTACCAAAACCATCATCCCGCATTGTGGTTTTTCATAGCTCCCTTCATCCTATTCTTCGGCGAGAGCACCTCGGTCCTTTTCCTGTCGCGAGTTCTTATGTTGCTGTTGCTCTCGGGAATAGCGTTGTCTGTGCGGGCTATTTCCAGAGAAGCAGGATCGTCTGCGCGGGAAGCCAATTACGCCGTGCTGCTTGCCCTGTCCTGCACCACTCTGCTTAACAAAAGCATGGAGATTCGGCCGGATGTTCCGCAGGTCCTTTTCGGTCTGCTGTCTTGTCTGTGCTTTCTCACGTATTTAAAAGACAGGCGAACTCCGCATATGGTTCTTGCGGGACTTTTTGCAGGCGTCTCTTTTGTGGTGATTCAAAAAGCGGTGTTCTTGTTCGCGGCTATGGGCATTTCGTTTTTATGGCTGATCTGGCGTAAAACCGCAGCCTGGAGGGATTCTTTACTTTATGCCCTCGGAAGCCTTTTTCCCATAGCGGCTCTGGCCTTGTATCTCCTATCGACCGAATCCTTCCGCGATTATATCCTGACATGCTGGCTCGTGAACATGAACCAGATAGAGACGTATTCTCCGTTGAACCACATGTTTCATACTCTCATTGAAAATCTGGCATTCTGGTTCCTCGCCGGAATCTCTCTGTGGACGAGTCTCCTCCGAAAGCGTGGCGGCTCTCTTCTTCAGATGGTGTCGCTCTGGGGATTGCTCCTTTTGGCCTTCCTGTTCATGGTCCCTCGTGCCAGAAACCAATATTTTATTCTTCCGATAGCCATTCTCGCCGTCCCCGCGGCACGCCAGGCGGTTTGGCTCTTCGAGCGGTTCAAATGCTCGGATGCCTGTCGGTCCTGCGCCCTCATCCTTGTGCTCATCGCGCCATGGTGCATCACGGCTCACAAATTCACCGAATCAAACAAGTTCCAGCTTGAAAGGATTCGCTATGTCCTCAGCCAAACGGCACCACACGAACCGGTCTATGACGGGGATATCCAGTTTAATATCTTCAGACCGGATCTCCATTATTTCTGGTACAACACAAAGCCCCGGAGAGCGCTGGATTCATATAATCAGGTGGCCCAAAACCGATTCTCCTCCTACGATATTCACGAGTTGATTAAGGCCAGGAAGCCGGCGTTTATATCGGATGCATCCGTCGATATCAACGATCCCCGCATCAAGGGAGTTTACACAAGCACTCCATTCCCGCATCTCTACCGGTTGATGAATGGAAGCAGGTGAGAAATGAAGGAGATGACAATTTCCAGGCTGCTGTGGCCGTTTTATGGAAATGTAAGCGCTCAAATTGTTAAATTGGGATCCAGACTTAATTGCTCCGACATTTCTTTCGCGGCTATACTGCTCGCGTTCCATTCTGTTATATGGCCCTATCGGGGAATTGTTCACGATGCAAAATTTTATGCCATACAGGCGCTGAATAATCTTAAAAAGGGGCATTACGCCAACGATCTTTTTTTTGAGTTTGGCTCCCAGGATAATTATTCGGTTTTTTCTTGCGTCATGGCCCCCTTCATAGATCTAATCGGCCTTGACATCACTTTCTGGCTGGCCTACATGGCAGCATCCGCGATTTTCATTTACGCGACAGTCCGGATTTTTAGAACCCTGATTCCCGATTCCGGACTGGCCAATATTGCAGCTCTCGCATCCATAGCGATACCAATCTTATATGGAGGATGGGGTTCTTTTCGCATCCACGAGAGTTTTTTCACTGCGCGGATGGTCGCTCAAGGATTTGGACTCCTTGGAATTGCCGCAATATATCGGAAATGTGCGTATCGGGCGGTTGGCCTTGCTTTGATGAGCGTTGTTTTTCACCCGATAATGGGAACAAGCTCCTTTCTGGTAATTTTGGCAATGCTGATAAAGGAAAGACTCCGTTCGAAACTGGTTATTTTATCCGTATTGCTGCCTTTGCTTGGAATGCTGCTGCTTACGGTGTTCTTTAAATGGGATTTGATCAGTCCTTGGGTAACCCGCGATGAATTGAGGTATGCGCTGGTCAAACAAAGAACCTTTACGTGCTTTCCGTTACAATGGCACTTTGTTGACTGGTACAGGATGGTTGGTTCGGTGGCGATTATCTGGACATGCTGCGGGTGGCTGCCGCCAAGGGCCAAAGCACTAACCCGATTAATTGTTTGGATCGGCGTCGCAGGCATTGCTACATCGGTGACGGGAGAATTGTTCTCGTTCCCGATCCTTATCCAGGGACAAGGATACCGCGCCTTCTGGCAAATTCAGGTTCTTGCCTTGCCATTGGGCTTTTTGGCCATGATTCGGTTTTCTAGCGGCTTTTCGGCTTGGAGCAGCTGGGCGGCACTGGGAGCCTTTATTTTTCTTGGAAATCCATTTTTCGTCGGGTCCAATGGCAACTATCTGGCAATCGTTGTCTTCCAAACAGGAATATTTCTAATTGTTTTGGCCTTCTTTTTGTTCAGCAAGGCTGGCAACCTCGGAAATCGGCGCTCTTCCGCGTTGCTCTTCCCTCTGCTGATAGCCGCAGGCCTCTCGCTGTCGATAGCCGGAGGAATAATCCGCGCGAATTCAAGTCAGGTGACAGGGATAGCCGGCATTTCAAATTCGCTATTGAAATTGGGCAGCCAAACTTTTGTTTTAATGATTGTGCTTTGGATCCTATATCTGGCTTTATTCGTAATAAAAACGCCAAGTACCGTGACTGCATTTTCTTTGTCTGTATGGTTTTCCGTGAGTCTTGTCACATTCATGTTGATGCAAAGCCCTGAATATAAAGAACGCAGGCACCCGGAGTATAGGAACGTGCCATTTATCCGGGAAACGATCACATATAATTCGCGCCATTCCGGCGAATCCTTGAAGGACAAACAAATATACTGGCCGGAATGTTTTGAATTGATATGGTTTGAATTGCGGGCAAACAGCTATTACAGCTACGCTCAGCTTTCCGGTGCGGTTTTTTTTAAAGAGACCATCCTGGAAGGATCTCGCCGAGCGAGGCTGGCGAGACCGTTCGAAATTGCGAGACTGATGCAAACCGGGTCGCTTTCGATAGGGGATGTACAAAGAAGGCTGTCTTTTTTGAAGGTCAAAAGCCACGAACCTCCTCCGACAAAGAATGATTTGATCCGGCTGGCGAATGACACGAAACTTGATTGGATAGTATTGGATATCGGATTTGAAGGGCTATACACTGCTGCGAACGGCTCTGTGTATATATATGACTGTTCCAAGATAAGGCAGCGGCAATAATGACGCTGTCCGGCATGATATAGGAGATCGTTTTGTTGGGGGCGGACATCATGGCATCAAAAAAGGCCGTCATCATCGGCGCGGGGCCGGCCGGACTCACAGCCGCTTATGAGCTGTTAGTCCGGACCGACATCGTTCCTCTCGTAATCGAGATGAGCAGCTCCATCGGGGGACTATCACGGACCGTCAACTACAAAGGCAACCGGATAGACATAGGGGGGCACCGCTTTTTCTCCAAGTCCGACCGGGTGATGGAGTGGTGGCTGCAAAGAATGCCGATGCAGGAATCCGTGCCAGGCGAGACATTTGACAGCCAGGATAATTCGCGTCAGGCTGAAAGGCCCTCGATTGCCGTGAATCCTGGTACGATGGACCGTGTCATGCTGTTGCGCCGCAGAAAGAGCCGGATTTATTTTATGCGCAAGTTCTTTGACTACCCGCTTCGTTTCAACGGAACCACTGCCAGAAATCTGGGATTTGTTCGGATGGTGAAAATAGCTTTGAGCTATGCTCGCGCAGCGCTGTTTGGTCCCCGGAATCCCAAAAATTTGGAGGAGTTCTTCATACGCCGATTTGGGCGCGAGTTGTACAACACGTTTTTCAAGTCCTACACGGAAAAAGTCTGGGGAGAAAGCTGTGCCCGGATCAGCGCAGAGTGGGGGGCGCAGAGAACCAAGGGAGTGTCTGTCGCCAAAGCGCTTCACCATTTCCTGCGAAGCCTCTTTGTGCGAAACGGCGGCGATATCAGCCAGAAATCCACCGAGACCTCGCTCATCGACCAGTTCCTTTATCCGAAGCACGGCCCCGGCCAGATGTGGGAGTCCGTTGCCGAAGAAATCACCCGGCGCGGCGGAATGATCCTGATGAATCACCGAGCGACGAAGCTGCACGTCGAGGAGGGACGCATCAATGCCGTTGAGGTGATCGATGCGGAGAACGATAAATCAACTGCCTACAGGGCGGACTACGTTTTCTCCACAATGCCTGTAAAGGAATTGATCGATGCATTGGACACGCCTGTCCCCGACAACGTGCGGGAGGTGGCTGGGGGATTGGCGTATCGCGATTTCATTACTGTGGGGCTGCTGTTGAAAAAGCTCATAGTCTGCGAAAAGGACGGGGCGGGAAATCAGCCCATCAGCGACAACTGGATTTACATCCAGGAGCCCGATGTAAAGCTGGGGCGTCTTCAAATCTTCAACAACTGGAGTCCGTATATGGTAGCCGATGCGGAGACCATATGGCTCGGACTTGAATACTTCTGCAATATCGGAGATTCACTGTGGAATCTCTCTGACGGGGAAATGATCCATTTGGCCAAAACGGAATTGGCCCTGATTGACATTGCATCAATGGAGGATGTCATCGATGCGACGGTCCTCCGCATGCCCAAGACGTACCCGGCGTACTTTGGCACCTATGATCGTTTCATAGAAATCAGGGATTATGTCGATCAGTTCACGAATCTATTCCTGATCGGGCGCAACGGCATGCACAAGTACAACAACCAGGATCATTCTATGCTGACCGCTATGACGGCAGTAGACAATCTTGCGGCCGGGCGAACCGACAAGTCCAATATATGGGCGGTAAATACCGAAACGGAATACCACGAGGAACAAAGCGGGAAAAGCACGGGACGCCGTATTCCCAATTGAGATACGGCGCCGGCGTCCCGCCCGCGAAAAAAGAACGGAGCAATGCATTCGTCTCCGATGAAAAATGGAATATCGAATGACGCTATCGGCCCGATGCTTTTCCCGGGGGCAGAGGAAACATCCTGTCGATCATGAAATCTCTGAACCATCGCGGGGTGAGTTTGTTTAACAGGATCAATCCCAATATCTGCCCGTTGATGATGATGAGGAACCGCCTTCCGCGGCATTTCTTCAGAATTTTTTCCGCCGCGACACGAGGGGTTATCATGCCGCGGGGCGCCGGCCGCTTCATCCATTCAGGCATTGAGCGATGCTCTTCAAAAAACTGCGGCGTCTCCATGTCGCCGGGACAGGCCACATGCACGGTGATGTGACGCCCGAGGAGTTCGCGGCGCATGCACTCGGCGAAATTGATTATACCGGCCTTGGAAGCCGCGTAGACCGAATAGCCCGCAGGTCCCATCAAACCGAATCCGGAGGATATAAAAAGCACTTTCGCACCGGGATTCAGCAGCGGGAGGAACGTTTTTGCTGTGAGGATCGCCCCCCAGAGATTCGTTTCAAGGTCGTTCTTCAGACTGTCGGAATCGGTATACTCGGAAAGGAGGCGCGGTGCAACCGTTCCGGCATTGATCACCAAAAAATCGAGCGATGTACAGCTCTCACGAACCTTCTCACATACCTCCTTTTGACGGATAGAGTCCGCAACGTCGCAGGAAAAACCCATGGCCTTCCGCCCGCCGAGGCGAAGCTTGGCCAGAGCCGTATCGATTCTTTGCTGATTTCTCCCAAGAATGACCGGCAAAAATCCCTGTTCCGAGAGGAGTTTGGCAAATTCGAATCCCAAGCCCGATGAGCCGCCGGTTATGAGAGCTGTTTTGTACATTGGCCGTCCCCTCAATATCTATAGCCCGGGATGTCATTGATTATAAGGATAATGGCGGGCGATAGCACTGACCGTAAAACGAATCTGTTCTTCGGTGTGCGAACAGTTGACGAAAAAGCGAAGACGGGATGCGTTTTCGGGAACTACTGGATACATGATGGGTAACACAAACACGCCTTCGTCTTTGAGTGCACGGTAAAGATTCATGCAGGAAATAGTCCGCCCCATAATCACAGGGACGACAGCGGAATTCCTGCTGTTCCCGGCGTTGAATCCGTGATCATTTACCAGGTCAAGGAAAAGCCTGGCCCTGCTCCGCAGCAATTGAACCCGCTCCGGTTCGCGTTTAAGGATTTTTACTGAGGCCAGTGCGGCGGCCGCGTTGGGCGGTGATATCCCTACGCTGTAGACAAATCCGGGTACCGTGTATCTTAAAAATTGAATGAACGCCTTTTCTCCCGCGATATAGCCGCCGCAGCTGGCGAAGGATTTGCTTAAGGTGCCCATCCAGATGTCGATGTCCGAACGGTCGACGGCGTAATGCTCGCCGATGCCGGCGCCGTGTTCTCCCAATACGCCAATGGAATGAGCTTCATCGATCATGAGAAGCGCCTTGTGGCGTTTCTTAATCTCTATGAAGGCCGGCAGATCGGGGATATCGCCATCCATGCTGTAGACTCCCTCGATGGCTATCAGCGCCTGCCCGCAATGGGAACGCTCCTCTCCAAGAATCCGGTCCAGCGCCCGCCAGTTGTTGTGGGGAAAAGGACGGGCTTTCGCTCCGGACAGCGTGCAACCGGCTTGTATGCTTGCATGTATGAGGGAGTCATAAAGAATTATGTCTCCGGGTCGGCAGATGTGGCCGATCACCGACTCATTTGTACCAAAACCTCCCACAAAAACAATGCAGTCTTCCGTTCCCAGCAATCCGGCGATCGCCTGTTCCAGTTCTCTATGCAGCGGACGCTCGCCCGAAGCCAGCCGGGATGCGGAAACCGATGTGCCGTAGCGGTCGACGGCCTCCTTGGCAGCACGACTGACCTCCGGATGCCCCGACATGCCGAGATAGTTGTAGCTGGCGAAGTTTATATATTCCCTCCCTTCGATAACCGTGAGGTCGCGGTTGATCCCCTCGGACACCTGGAAATAAACGGGGCCGGCCATACCCTGTTCCATTTCCGCAAATTTCTCCCGAAGTGCAAGGTATTCCGAAGAGAAGACAAATCCGCCCGCTTGGCCGGCGTTGCGGGATTCTCCGGCGGCGCTTTTGCCATGGAGCAGCCGCTCGAGAAGCCGGCGCTTTTCTTCAGGAGACATATGATTGATGTCGCTCGGAGGCTCTGTCATCACGGTCTTATCCCATCCGAAAGAAGGGAGGAGAGGAGCGCATTCACTTGCTCATCGCTCATGGCGTTTATGTCCACTTGCGGGGCGTCGGCTTCCATGATGGTTTGCCGTGATCCAGGTACAGGCGCGGATGCGGATGTTTTGGCGCCGTCGGCATGCTTCAGAAATTTTTCGGCGCTCCTCTGCTTGAAAACAATTTCCGCGAGTTCTGCCACAGTCAAACCCGGCTGTAGGAGAGTCATTTTCGGCAAGGAAAAGCCCGTCAACGTTTCAATAGCGACAACCAGTTCAACGGCCATCAGGGAGTCAAAGCCGAGCTGATCGAGGGATTGATCTCTGGCGAGTTTGTCGGGAGGAATTCCCATGATCCTGGCCACCTCGCGTGACATGGATTCCTCTATCATTTGCCGCAGTTCTTCGGGAGAAGATGCCGCGTCGAGAGAGATGAGTGTTTGTTTCGTCTGATCTTTTTCGCTCACGGAATGCTTCACTAGGAAGGAGTAAACCGGGGATCGCCCGACCGATAACGAGTACCTGCTGAATTTTCGCCAATTCGCCGGGCTGACGCCGATCTGTGTTTTCCCCCGGTTTAGCGCGGCGGCAATGGTTTTCCATGCCTGAACGAGGGTCAATTCCCCAATTCCCTGATGGTAAAAATGCTCCCTGATTTCGCTATGTTGCGCCACATAGCCTACATCGCCCAGGGGGCCCCAGTTGATCGAAAGCGCAGCCAGTCCCCGCGCCGCTCTATAGTGGGCCAGGGAGTCGAGGAAAAGATTGGCAGCCACATAATTCGCCTGCTCGGAATTTCCCACCATCGCTGAGAACGACGAGAAACAGACGAAAAAGTCGAGCGGACTTCCCAATGTCAGTCTGTGGAGATTCCATGCTCCAAGCGCCTTGGGATTCAGAACCCTTTCGAGCTGCTCGTCCTTCATGTTCATGATGGGAACATCATCCAATACCATCGCCCCATGGATGATTCCTCGCAAAGGGGGCATGGAAGCATGGATGCGATCAAGCATCGCGGCGACCTGTGCTTCATCCGCGACGTCGACCTGTTCGACAATAACCTGTATGTCTCCGTTTTTCAGAGAGGAAACTTCTTTTTGCGCCCGAGGCGTCGATGCACCGCTCCGCCCGCACAGCACCAGGTGCCTCGCGCCGCAGTCGACCAGCCATCGCGCGACCGCCAATCCGAATCCTCCAAGCCCCCCTGTAACGAGGTATGTCGCCGTGGGATTTGCGGCGATGGCCGCCAGGTCGGGATTCAATGCCAAATCCGAAGAATGCGTCGAAAGGACCACTTTTCCGATGTTCGTCCCCTTGCGTATGGCGCGGAAGGCGCCGGATATCTCCGCCATAGGAAAAACACGATGCGGCAAGGGATGGAACATGCCGGATTCAAATCCGCGCACGATTTCCTGAAGCATCGATCTCACATAATCGCGATTTTGTACGATCATCCGCTCAAGAGCAAACGAATGAAACGAAATTCCTTTTGCGGGCGACGGGAGGCTGAGAGCGCGTTCGTAAACGTTGCCGATATCGATGAAACGGCCGGAACTCGACTTCAGGAGAGATATGCTGAAAGGGATGGTGGATGGCGGCAGCGTATTGAGAATGATGTCGATGGACTCAGGTCCGACAGCCTTTTCAATTTCCGAAGCAAACGATGAAGACCGTGAATCGGCGACGCAGGCAATCCCGAGATTCCGGAGATACTCCCGCTTTTCAGGGGAGCCGGCCGTTGCGATCACCTCCGCTCCTGCAGCACGGGCAATCTGAATCGCCGCGAGGCCGACGCTGCCGGCTCCCGTATGAATTAGTATACGGTCTCCTTTGCGTGCCCGGCCCAACTCTTTGAGCGCGTGCCAGGCGGTGAGGAAAACAAGAGGGACGGTGGCGGCATCTTCGAAGCTCAGAGACGAGGGTTTGCGGACCAATACATCGGCTATGGTAGTCGCATGGCTCGCGAAACAATTCAGGACAATCCCCATAACCTCGTCCCCTTCGCTGAAACCGTGTTCCTTTTCCCCGACGGCGGTCACAACTCCTGAGCATTCCATCCCGAGATGAGGCGGGAGGCCGCTTCGTTCAAGCGCCGCTTCATTCAACAGCCCCGAAACTTTGGCGACGTCCTTGAAATTAATTCCGGCGGCGCGCACGTCAATTTCGACCTGATCCGGTTTTGGTTTGCGGCGCACTGTTTCCGTAAACTCAAATCCTTCGAATCCTTTTGAATATTTCAGCATGAATGGGTGTGATGGAGAATTCCGGCAAACCGCGGCATTGTCCCGGATAAGGCGATGAATAAAACGGCGTCCGCCGCGCAAAGCGATTTCGTCCTCTGCATCCGGGGAAAGGAATTCCGCGAGAAGCGACGCAAGATTACGGTCGGAGGGCTCGGGATCGAGGTCAACCATCCGCGTTTCTATTCCCGCCAATTCGGTTGTCATCACTCTCCCGAATCCCCACAGCGGCGCCGACGCCAGCGCCAGATCCATATGGCCTCCCGCAGCCTGAGATCCCGCAGTGATCATGTACATTCGAGGCAGACCGGTCCATTGACGGACGGTGAGCGCCTGGACAAGATGAAGCGTCCATCTGCAGGATTCGTTCATGAACCTGTTCAGCCAGGCCGCTGTCATATCTTCCGATGGGCCGTCAATGCCCCACAGATTGACAATCATGGGGGGAGCGGCTGCCTCGGGACAGAGAGCATCGAGCATGGCGGCGATGTCCTCCGGGCGATCCGGATTCATGGAGGCATGCTCATCCCCGTTTGCCGAAAAACCGCCGGCATTCGAGACGATGAACGGTTTTATGCCTCGGGTTTTCAAAAGATCCGATATCCGTTCGGCCATACCGCCGCCGCTGGAAAGAATGAGCCACGGATTGGAAGAGTTGGACGACAGAGCCGCATTGATTTCTGCAGCCTTCGAAGCGCTTTCGGAATCCGGCCCCCGCGCTAGAATAATGCTATGAAGGGGTTCGTGTTCGCCCTCCCGGTCGGGGATGCAGGCGGCATCGGAAAAACCGGCAGACGACAAAAATGCGAGCCATTTCCTTTGTGATAGGAGCGGATGGCTCGGTCTGAGGTGTGTGTCGGAAAACAGCCACCATCCTTTCAACATGCCGAATACGAGGTCGAACCAGCGCGGAGGATTGGTTGCCTCCAACAATGCGAGCATGCCGCCGGGCGCTAGAAGCGTTTTAACATGAGCAAAGGTTTCCCCCAGAACCGAGGTGGCGTGAAGGACATCTGCGGCAACAATCAGATCAAAGGAATGCGGTTCGAAACCCTGCTCGAGCGGATTCTTTTCAATATCCAGGGACCGAAACTCGACGAAAGGGTAATTTGAAAATTTCTGCTCTGCCTGGGCAGCAAAGCCCGCAGAAATGTCGGAAAAGACATACCGGGTCCGATGAGGCGGCAAAAGCGGCAAAAGATGGGATGTCATGGCGCCGGTTCCGGCCCCGATCTCCAACACGCGCAAATTCCGGTCTCCGGGCAGAGAGTCGAGGATGATCCCGACGGCCTGCTGCATGAGGTGGTTGTATATTCGGAAAGTGGGGGACGTATGGTAGAGATGCTCCGCGGCGGCAAAACTATGGGGAAAAATGAGCGACAGAGGATCGGTTTCGCCGCGCATCACCTCGAGCAACCTGGGTCCGCATCGACCGAGCAAGGTCAGTTCGGCATGATAGGAAGCAAAATTTCCGATGAGACTCCGCCATATTGCATCTGCATCTTCCCCGTCTCCGGCGTCCGCGATCATCCAACCATCGCTTTTTTTCAACGCAAGCCCATCTTCGGCGAGAATATCCAGCAACCGATTCAGCAGTCGGCGATGCTCAGGGACAACACCCAGACGCTCCGCGCAGCCCTCAAGCGATAGCAATCCGCCGCCGCAATTCTTCAGTGCCCGCAGTATATAGGATGAACATAAGCGATTGAATTCCGGGGCGACCACTTCGTAATACCGGCACCGGTCGAATCCATCAATTGCCGCCGCCATCGCGTCTTTCATGAGATTCGCGATGCTGCGAGGGGATGGCAGATAATCAGGATTCGGGGCATTTCCCCTGGCGCTGTCCGGCAGCCATTCGTAAGTGTAAAGCAGCCTGCTTATCGAATCGGGGCGGAATCCCTGTTCGTCCTGAACCAGACGGCAGGTGAGGCCGCGCACCTCGGCAACCGGCAAGCCGCCGTCAGTGTAAAAAACCAAGTCTCCCCGAATACTGTTCTCGCTGCGATCTGTCAGCCGCGAATGGCACCAGACGGTGGATCCGGGCCGGCGATAAAACCTGAGCGTATCGATGCGGACGGGCAGGTAGGCTCCCCCGGACTCGATGGAGCCTGTCACCTGAAAACCGGCATCAAGAATCACAGGGTGAAGCAGATAGTCATCAAGACTGCCTGCCAGCATGTCGGGCAGGCGGATTCGGCCGAGAGCTTCATTGCCGTTGTGATGTATGCTTTCGACCGCTCGAAAACAGGGACCATAATCGATTCCACGAAGACGGTAGGAGCGGTAGTGCGTTTCAGCGCTCCGCAACGTGTCGAATTTGGATTCCAGTGCGTCAACGTCGAGGGCCGGCGGTTCGTCTTCTTCATGGATCCGCATCAGGCTGCCTTGCACATGGAGCGCCCAGTTTTTCGGATCTCCGGGGATTTTGGCATAAACCGAAAAGGTGCCATCGGGATCGATGGTCGTCTGAACCGTTGTTTCCCGCTCTTCCGTCATGAGGAGGGGCGCCTTGATTTCCACCTCACGGACAATAGAGGATCCGTCGCTATATAGCTCTTCTGCCGCCGCCAGAGCGGTTTCCAGATACGCCGCCGCCGGATAGACGACGCTCTGCTGAACTACATGGTCGCGCAGGTAAGAGAATTCGCTCAGACCAATATCCGCATTCCATGTCTTTTTTGCTGCATTGAAAAGCCCGCCGAGAAGCGGATGTACCTTGGGCCCGATCACACCGGTGTTTCCTGGAGCATGACTCCCGATTCTTGTCTGCATCGACTCTTCAGATTCCGTCCAGAAACGATCTCCCCTCCACTCGTAAGGGGGCAACCTGACGAACTTGCCCCGGTCCTTAAACACCACTTGCCAATCAATAGGGTAGCCTGCGGCAAACAACTGTCCCAGCGAGCCGTAGGCCATGGCATTGTCCTGTTCGCCGCGGCGGAGTGTTGGGATCACCCATTTTTTCCCGTCAAAGCCGGTGATGCAATCCCGCATCGGCGTCGCCAGAACGGGATGAGCGCTGATCTCGATAAACACATCATAGCCGGCATGCAGAAGCCTGCTGAACGCGGGAGCGAAAAGCACCGGATCCCGCATGTTCCGGAGCCAGTAGGCAACCGTAATTTCTTTCCAATCGATCGCCTCTCCGGTTACGGTCGATACCAGAGTTGTATGAGACGGACGTGGATCGATGCCTGCAAGGGATCGTTCGCTTTCCTCCAAAATGGAATCCATGAACACGCTGTGGAACGGCACGGTCACGTTGAGGAATCGGGCGAAAATCCGATCTCTTTCGCATAGGAAAGCGATTTCCTGGAGAGCCGCCGTTTCACCGGAGAGAGTAACATTCGACGGGCCGTTAATGGCGGCTATCGATACAAGTTTTTCATGACCATTTAGCAGATACTCGGCTTCCTGAACCGGCAGGCCGACAGCCAACATGGTGCCTTTCCCCGTCAGGCGATGCTGGTAAAGGCTGCGATAAAAAGCCAGGCGCAATGTGTCCTCGAGCGTCAGAATGCCCGCGGCGTGGCAAGCGGCGATCTCTCCGACGCTGTGCCCCATAACAACTTCAGGCTGAATTCCCCAGGAGCGCCACAGGGAGGTGATGCCTATCCCGATGGCAACTATGGCAGGCTGGGCAATCTGCGTTTCATCGAAGCGGGATTCCGCTTCGTCGGCAAAAAGCGCAGATAACAGCGACCATTCGTCGGAATATTTTCCCAGAATGGCGTTGCATTCATCCAGAGTTTCCCGGAAAACCGGCTCCGACTCATAGAGCTTTCTGCCCATGCCCGGCCACTGCTGCCCCATACCGGAATAAATGAATGCGAGCCTCGAAGACTTTTTCAGGTCGGCTCTCCCTGTGACCATGCCGGGGCGCTGTTCATCGCCTAGATATGCGTCCAATCCGTCTATAAGCTCCGGCATGGATTGCGCTGCGATAGACAAACGACAGGCGTGTTGTTCCCGGTGCAGGGAGGTTGTGCGCCCGACATCTGCAGGCGACAGGCATGCAGCATCCTCCGTCGAAAAATATGAATGCAGCGACTGTACCATCGCTTTGAGCGCTTCAGGAGAATGGGCCGACAGGGGAACGACTGCCATGCGCTCATCTTTATCCGCTTGAAATACAGCCATTGGATCGACCGGTTTGTTTGAGGCGGATTCGTAATGCTCGAGGATGGCATGAGCATTCGTGCCACCGAAGCCAAACGAGTTGACCGCGGCGCATCGGATTTTTTCATCCCCGTTACACGGCCAGGGTTCCAGCATTGTCGGGACCCGGAGTTTCCACGTGTCGAATTCAATATTCGGATTGGGAGTTTCGAAGTGAAGATTCGGGGGTATAAAGCCGTTGCGCAGCATGAGCGCGGTTTTGATCAGACCGGCAACACCGGCTGCGGACTCGGTATGGCCTATGTTCGTTTTCACCGAACCGATAACAAGGGGGTGATCGGCCGGACGATGTTCTCCGAACACGGTTCCCAGCGCACGCGTCTCCACGGGATCTCCTACGGCAGTTCCGGTGCCATGGGCCTCGACATACTGGATATCTGCCGGCCTTTTCCCGGCCCTCCGCAACGCTTCACGGATGACGTCGATCTGGGCGTCCGCGTTAGGGACCGTAAGACCTTCATTATGACCATCCTGGTTCACTGCGGTGCCGCGAATGATAGCGTAGATATCGTCGTTATCCGCGAGAGCGTCCGACAAGCGTTTTAGAACAACAATCGCCACCCCCTCGGATCGGACATAGCCATCCGCCCGGGCATCGAATGCCTTGCACCGCCCGTCCGGAGACAGAAACGAACCCTTGCAGAGAACCATGTTCATTTCCGGCCTGATCTGTAGGTTGACTCCGCCCGCGATCGCCATTTGCGATTCATTTTCGGCGAGGCTCCTGCAGGCGAGATGAACCGCTACGAGGGAGGAGGAACAGGCCGTATCCACAATCAGACTCGGTCCCTTAAAGTCATAGATATAGGAGATGCGGTTGGCCGAAATGGTGGCGGACATGCCCGTGGCTGAATGGGGGCCGAACAATTTACGCTCGATTGCGCCGCAATGGATATTTTCGTAATCGTGCATGAAAAGGCCGATAAAGACCCCGATATTTCTTCCTGCCAACTTGCCGGGAGGATAGCCGCCGTCTTCAAACGCGGACCAGGTGGCTTCCAGGAGAAGCCGTTGCTGGGGATCCATATAGGCGGCTTCCCGCGGAGATATTCCGAAGAATTGCGGCTCAAACCGGTCGATATTTCCAAGAAATCCGCCGCGGCGCGTGTAGACCTTGCCTGCCCTCTCACGCTCAGGATCATAAAACGCCTTCAAATCCCAGCGGTTCTCCGGCGCCTCTGTGATTGCGTCGCCTCCTTCACAGAGCAGACGCCAAAAAGACCGGGGGCAGACAATCCCCCCGGGGAACCGGCAGCCGATTCCAATGATGGCTATTGGTTCATGACTGCAGGTGGGTAGCGACGGTGCTTTCATTGATTGCTTATCCTTTTAAATCCTTTGGAGCACAAGATATATCGGTGGTTATCGACGGGCAGCCTGCTGTTAAGGTTAGCGTTGGTGCGGCTCTTGAATCTCTGCATGGAACCTGGAAACTATCCCGTATAACATGATTACGATGGCTACGAACGCTTGAATTTGCAAAAATAATCACGGCAGCATGCCGCATTATCATTATATCGTGCTCTGGCGCTATCGATATCTAACTATGATTTCAGAACCGGATTGCCGCAATTTTGCGTATGTCCCTCCAATTGTCTTTCTCCCAAAAACCAACAATATCCGACAAGGCGCACATTATACCTGAATTCTACTCGCCATACGGGAGCAAATATGACGACGGCAAAGCCCGCAACCGCAAATATATTCGGGCCGACTTATGCAATTCCGGATCCACAAAGAAGACCTGCTCGCGGTCCAATTCCCGAAAAGCGGTCAACGGTATTTTTATACGGAGAACACATCCTTCAACGATGGCGTTAACGCTGATGTTCGCGCGCTCGATCACATGGACGGCTTTTTCAAATCCAATACATTTGACATAAACGGAATCAAACACACATACTGCCGCGGGATTTTCTTGCCTTGGCAGCCAAAATCCCGGTCAATAGGAACAGGCTATGGATGATATTGATATTGTGCAGCTTGAACACACAAAAGCAAACATCAGAAAGTTTATTGTTTTCGCATGGAGCATCTACCGTGATTATCCGAATTGGGTGCCGCCCCTGATAAGGGATCAGATGAGCTATATCTTTGAAGGCCCCTATCACGATTCCGGATTCATGCAGTCGTTCATGGCATATAGGGGCAGTTGTCCGGTCGGCCGAATCATCGCCCACTACGATACCCGTTACAACGAATATCATCGCGAAAAACGGGGCTGCGTTGGATTCTTCGAGTGCGTCGACGACACGGAAGTGTCGAGAAGGCTTTTTGCCGCAGCGGAACAATGGCTTGCAGCTCGAGGTATGCAGGAGCTTTATGGACCGCTGAATTTTCTGATGTACGACGCTTCGGGACTCCTCGTCGACAGGTTCGATGAAATGCCCGCTCTCGAGTGTGTTTATAATCCGCCATACTATGAGCGGCTGTTTCTGGATTATGGTTTCGCCAAACGCATAGACTGGCTAGGATACCGTTTCCCGGCCGATACGAAAATTCCCGATTCGCTCCTCAGGATCCGCGACCGGGTATATGCCAATAAAGAAGGGATAGCGTTCCGTCCTCCGCATATGGACAAGAATGGATTCGTCGAGGACGCCCTAAAAATGCTCGGGATTTTCAACGCTGCCTGGAAGGACAACTGGGGGCATCTCCCAATTACCGAAAAACAATTCCTTTTTAATGCCAATTCACTCAGAAGAATAGTGAAACCGGAACTGTTGATCATTGCCGAGCACAATGGAAAGCCGGTGGGATTTGTTTTGTCGGTTCCGGATGTGAACCAGGCAATCAAAAGGGCCAACGGCAGGTTATTCCCCTTTGGTCTTATCCGGATGTTGTGGGGAATGAGAAAAATCAATCGCATAAAGGTCTTCATGCTGGGAGTGCTTCCAGAATACCGCCGAAAAGGGCTGGATCTCGTTTTCTACCTGGAGACACTGGAACGCGCGAGGAAGATTGGCTATCTCGAAGGAGACTGTTCTGTCATGGTGGAGACCAATACCGACATCCTCACCGCATCGGAGCATTTTGGGGCAATACGCCATAAAACCTACCGTCACTTTTCCAAGCCCATTGCTTCCGCGGATGCCAAAGGGGCAGGGTAGGCGGCCTTAAGGTGCAACTTTATCAAGCCCCGCAAACACCATTCGACAAATAATTCGGATAGGCCAATACTGGCTTAGAATTACGCGTAGCGTCCGCTTGATGGTATGACGCACGGCGCCGCTGACTCGGAGATGCCTTGCGTGACTGTACAGTCTTGCATACTGGCCGCCTAGATTTGCGACTTCCGCTCCCTGCCGTGAAATAAAGGGGGCCGGCACCGAACGAGAAATCGTGGGAGTCTGCCACAGTTCACGGGCTTGTGTTATGCTTGAACGGTAACCTCGGGTTGTTCCCGCCAGCCAATTTTCTGGTTGAAAATGAAGAAGGGCTTGGTCATCATCGCTTTAACGTTCATGGAGCAGGGCCATGGGTTGGTTCCGCAAGTCACGAAAAAAGGCAGCTAGGACTGATGGGGAGGAGTTGTGGACAGTGTGTCCACGCTGTGCGGCCCACATTTTTAGGAAGGAATGGCACGCAAATCTTCAGGTCTGTCCGAAATGCAGCTATCACGGCCGCATAAGCTGTCGCGACCGCTTGGCTATCATCGCAGATGCCGGCACGTACAAGGAGTTGAACGCCGAAGTCACCACGGCGGATCCGCTTATGTTCTTTGACGCCAAGGGGCGTTACGCGGAAAGGGCAAAGGAAGCGATAATACAGACCGGCATGAAAGAAGCCATCATCACCGGTTGCTGCAAAATTCATGGAACTAAAGTCGTCGTGGGAATAATGGACTTCCGGTTCATGGGGGGTAGCCTGGGCGGCGGGACCGGGGAGAAAATATTGCTTGCCTCCGAATATGCGCTGAAACATAAGCTGCCGTACATCATCTTCTCGTCTTCCGGCGGCGCCCGTATGCAGGAAGGGATCGTCTCGCTGATGCAGATGGCAAAGACCTGTGCAGGCATCGCACGGCTCCAGCGCGCCGGCATCCCGTATGTCTCGGTGCTGACGGATCCGACTACGGGCGGCGTTTCCGCCAGCTTCGCCATGATCGGCGATATCAATGTGGCCGAACCGGGAGCGCTGATCGGTTTTGCCGGACGGCGCGTCATCGAGCAGACGATCAAACAGAAGCTGCCGGATGATTTCCAGACGGCGGAATATCTGCTGCAGCATGGGTTCATCGATCGCATCGTGCATCGCTCGGAGATGAAAGACTTTCTGCACAAGTACCTGGCGTATTCGCAGGCGTAGAAGTGCAGATCGGTTCCGGCGGAGCAAAGCATGCGTGAATCACGGAGTCTGAACGAATAGCTGTCGATATTGCTGAATAGCGCCGTGATCGGATTCGCAGGAATGGGCGGTAGAGCAAGCATTCGTGCGGTATAAGGAGGAGCCTCCCATGAATTTGGAGTTTGAGAAACCCCTTGCCGAAATCGAGGATAAAATCGCGGAGCTGACGAAAATGAACGACGATTCCAGGGCCGATCTCGGCCCGACGATCGCCGAACTGAAGCGCGAGTTAGCCTCCGAAGAGCAGCGGGTATATTCAAGCCTGAATCCCTGGCAGAGAGTGCAGGTCGCCAGGCAAAGCGGGAGACCGCTGATCCGTGATTTCATTTCCGGGCTGTGCAGCGAATTCTTCGAACTGCACGGCGATCGGGTAGCCCACGACGATCCGGGAATTATCGGGGGATTTGCCACCATCGACCGCCACCGCGTGATGCTGATCGGCCATCAGAAAGGCCGGAATGTGGAAGAAAACATCCAGGCGAACTTCGGGATGGCCAATCCGGACGGCTATCGCAAGGCCTTGCGTCTCATGAAACTGGCCGAAAGATACCGGCGGCCGATCGTCAGTTTCATCGACACGCCCGGTGCTTACCCCGGCCTTGAGGCGGAAGCAAGGGGACAGGCGGAGGCAATTGCCCGCAATCTGGCGGAGATGTCCGCTATTGAGACGCCGATCCTGATAGTGGTGACCGGCGAGGGGGGCAGCGGCGGAGCGCTTGGGATTGGCGTCGGCGACGTGATCCTCATGCTGTCGAACGCCGTTTATTCGGTCATATCTCCCGAAGGCTGCGCAGCCATACTGTGGCGGGACGAATCGAAGGCGCCGGAGGCGGCGGAGGCGCTCAAGCTTACGGCTGACTCGCTCCTGAATCTCGGCGTCATCGACGAGATCATTCCGGAACCGTCGGGAGGAGCTCATCGCGCGCCCGCGGAGACGGTCGCGCGCGTCAAACAGGTTGTCGTCCGCCACCTGGATGCTTTGGTGCGCGTTGCTTCAGCCAAGCTCTTGGAAAGACGATACGAGAAGTTTGCCCGCATTGGCAGATAGGAGCAGAACAGACTCGCTGCTTACCAGGGGGGAGGCAACATGCAGAAAAAGATGACAAACCTAAACAGTCAGACGCTAGACGAACCGAAAAAGGCTGCGGCTCGGATCCCCTTGCGAATCACCGATACAACTTTGCGCGACGCGCACCAGTCTCTGTGGGCAACACGCATGCGTACCGGCGACATTCTGGATATCCTGGATGTGATGGACAATGCGGGATTTTATTCAATGGAGGTGTGGGGCGGCGCAACCTTCGATGTTTGCCTGCGGTTTCTAAGGGAAGATCCCTGGGAGCGCCTGCGTCAGATCAAGGCAAAGGCTAAGAAGACACCGCTGCAAATGCTGCTGCGCGGCCAGAATGTCGTGGGCTATCGGAACTATCCCGACGACCTGCTTGACCGGTTTGTGGCGTTGGCGTGCAGGAACGGCATAGATATTTTCAGAGTATTCGATGCACTTAACGACACGCGCAACCTCGAACAGGCTATCCGCTCCGTGAAACGGCACGGAGGGCACGCTCAGGGAACGCTGTGTTATACCGTTAGCCCCGTCCATACGGTTTCGGAATTTGTACGCATCGCAAAAGAGCAGGTCCAGATGGGAATCGACAGCCTGTGCGTTAAAGACATGGCCGGTATTCTCTCGCCGATTGCCGCGGAAAAGCTCGTTTCGGCTTTGGTCAAGTCCGTGCCGGTGCCGGTGCAGATGCATTGCCACGCTACGAGCGGCATGGCCGTTTCCTCATACGTCGAAGGAGTGCGGGCGGGTGCGGAAGCCATCGACTGTGCCATTTCCTCGATGGCCGGCTTCTCGTCTCAACCTCCCGTGGAGACGATGCTCTCCATCTTTGAGGAAATGCCCTACCGCGCCAACCTGGATGTCGATGCGCTCCGGAGAATATGCGGCTATTTCCTCAAACTTGCCCCGAATCGCCAGCTCAGCCATCATCCGGCGAATATCATCGATCCGGAAATCCTCATTCACAGCGTTCCGGGAGGGATGATATCCAACTTGCGCTCGCAGCTCGAACAGCAGAACGCGCTGGACAAACTTCCCCAGGTACTTGAAGAGCTTCCACGGGTGCGCGCCGACCTCGGATATCCTCCACTGGTCACGCCGACCAGTCAGATCGTCGGCGTTCAGGCAGTTATGAATGTAATTTCCGGCGACCGGTATTCCATGGTGCCGCAGGAAACAAAGAATTACGTGAAGGGCCTCTATGGTCGATCGCCGGCACCCATCGATCCTGCTGTCCGCAAAAAGATCCTTGGAGACGAACCGGTCATCACGTGCCGTCCGGCGGATTTGCTCGAGCCGATGCTTCCCCACGGAGCCGCAAACGTGGATCCGAAGCTGATCAAGTCGGAAGAAGACATCCTTTCATATTGCCTCTTCCCGGAAGTGGCGGTGGAGTTTTTTAAATGGAGGGATCTCCCGCGGGACGACAGGCCCCCCTCCCCGGCCGATCTCGAGCGCAAGCAGCCGGAACAGGCACCGGCTCCGCCGCCCAAACCGTTTTTATCGAGCCGGGATTATCAGGAAATTCACACCCTGCTGAAAACGGTCCGGGAGCTTCAATTTACGGAATTCACGATCCGGCGCGACGACATCAGCCTGAGCTTCAAGTCTGCAACCGCAACGTCTCCTGCGGCAGTCGAGTCTGAGATCAGCATAGCAACCGTTCCGCTGCAGGCGCCGCCTCCCGCTCCGGCGGTCCAGCAATCCAGCGCGGCTCCGGAGAGGATTCCGGGAGTTACGGTCAATGCGCCTTTGAACGGAGTGTTTTATTTGTCACCCGGAGCGGGACACCCCCCGTTCGTTAAGCAGGGCGACATTGTAAGCGCAGGCCAGACCGTCTGCATCATTGAGGCCATGAAACTGTTCAACCAGATAACGGCGCCGGCCAAATGCCGCATCCTGGAAATCCTCGTTCAGCATGGACAGCCGGTGAAGAAAGACCAGCCCCTGATTTCAATTGAGAAACTGCCGGGAGAACCATAGCAGGAGATGAAACAAGCCATTTTGCCGCACCGTACGCTCGGCGCGATCATCGACAACATTGGACACCTGGAAATGGTGCGCAAGGCGGACCTGGAATTGGGAGACCAGGTTCTCGTAACCACGCGAAATTCGACCTATTCCATTCAAGTGATTCAGGAGGATCTTTACTCGGTTTCCGGAGGGTGGTTCGATCAGCGGGGATTGTCGCCTTCGAGAGTGGCGATTAACGGCTGCACCTGGGGCGGTCGCGCGATCAAGCAGGATATCGTGGCCGCACGCGGTCTTCACATGGAATTCGGCAATCAAGTAGTGACCAGCAGAATTTTGGAGTTTCAGATCATTCGCTGCCGGGAAGACCTCATCCATTGATTTGGTTTCCCGGATAAGATGTGCCTCTGATAAACCTCAACCCGATGCTTGCCATCAATGCCCGGGATTTTCGCCGCGGTTTGAATCGCATTGCGTTCGCACTGAATGCTTGCCCCTGATGGAACGGAAAGGATACAGTTAGCGGGTGTTTCCGGATAAACCTGAACGAAGGTTTTATTTGCGGAAGACGAAGCGGGATGCGAATTGAAACCTCGAATCCAAGCCGGAGGGCATACGGAACTTGACTGCGTATCAAACAACAGCTCAACAAATCTCCCCCAAAAAGCAGATCACAGGCTGGTTTAAAGCGGCGAGGCCTCCCTTCCATTCCGTTGGAGTAATGCCACTCATTGTCGGATCGGTCCTGGCTGCAAAAGCGGTTGATGCTTTCTCCTGGCCTGTTTTTATCTGGAGCGCCATTGCGGTTGTTCTGGTAATGCTGAGCACATATCTGAACGGCGAATACCACGATATGGTGGAAGACAGAATATCCGGCGAAACCGGCAAGAGCGCTTTTGCGGGTGGCAGCCAATCCATGTTTGACGGAAGCGTCAAACATGAAAGCGTAAAGATTGCGGGATATGCGGCCATCTTGCTCGCCATGCTTATTGGATTGCTGCTGCAGTTCCACTATAAAACAGGCGTCTGGACGATTCCGCTCGGTGCTCTCGGCGTTTTCATGGGCTTCTTCTATTCAAAACCGCCGCTCAGGCTGGTGAATACCGGAGTCGGAGAGGTCATGATCGGTTTCTGATACGGCTGGCTTCCGGTAGCAGTCGGATTTTACATTCAAGCAGGATATATCGTTGATAGCGTTCACTGGATTTCCATTCCGATTGCATGTTCCATTTTCAATGTGATTCTGATCAATGAATTTCCCGACCACATCGGAGACACTGCTGCCGGCAAAAGGAACCTGACCGTAAGGTTCGGCAAAAATGCGGCGGCGCTCATCTACGTTTCGGTTAACGTCCTGAGCTGGGTCTTTTTTGTCGTTTCGGTGAAATCGGGCGCTCTATCCGATGCAATCTTGTATTATGCTCCGATATTTCTGATCGGCCTGGCTGTGAACATGATGGTTATCGCCCGGAAATATCGGGATAGAAAGAAATTGGAAATTATTTGCGGCCTGACGATTGTGACGAATCTGGGAACGAGTCTGATCTATTGCCTTCTCATATCTCAGGGGAAGTTGACATAAAGCTGAAAAGCAATTACCGATCTATGCCAAATTGTTCGTTGCGCCATTTAAAGGGAATATTCTGGCCGCCCAGCCTGGTGATGAAACAGTTCGGGAGCGCAGTATATTTTAAGCACCTAACCGGCTGGAACAAGTTCTATTCATGGTTTTTCAGGCATGCATTCGGCACCATTCCCGTTTCGGCGGGAGCAACCGGGATGGGATGCATCGGATATCCCGGACATCCTGTGTGGGAAGTGACCGGTGCCTGCAACCTGCGATGCGTGCACTGCCATGCAACGAGCGGCAAGGCGGAGGCCGACGAACTGACGACCGACGAAGGAAAGAGATTCATTGACGATCTGATCAAGTGCAGCGAGTTCAGGACGCTCATTTATACGGGAGGCGAGCCCCTTGTGCGTCCCGATTTGTTCGAGCTGATGCATTATTCAAAGAGCGTCGGTCTGTTCAATATTATAGCGACCAACGGAACCCTGATAACGGAAGAAATCGCCCTGAAATTGAAAGAGGCGGGAGTCGTCGGCGTGGCCATAAGCCTTGATTCTTCGTCGAGTGAAGTTCACAACCGCATAAGACAGAATGAGAATGCTTTTGAATTGGCTCTGCGGGGGATGAGGAACGTCAGAAAAGCCGGCATGCTGCTGCAGATCAATACGACTGCAATGGAGTACAACTTTGACCAACTCGATGCGCTGCAGGAACTGGCGGATTCCGAAGGCTCCGGGATAATGCTCATGTACCAGCTCGTGCCCGTGGGGAGAGGGCAGAAAATAGAAGAGGCGGCACTCAAGATGAATCAGAACGAGAAGCTGCTGAAATTGCTGGCGCAAAAACAAAGAAATATATCCACAATTATCGAACCTGTTGCCGGGCCGCAATACTGGCCCTACCTCCTGGAAAGAAGGCATTATTCCGTCGGGAAAGAAAATCCCTCCATCCGCGGTATACGGAGAAAAGGATATAAAAAACGCCTGGCTGAAAGGGTTTTTCATGGCTGTGCCGCTGCGCGGGGATTTGTCTACATTAAGGCAAACGGCGAGGTCTGGCCCTGTCCTTTTGTGGAAGTCAGCGGCGGAAATGTAAAAGACCGGCCGTTCGAAAGGATCTATAGGGATAGTGAAGTGTTTGTAAAGCTCAGGAACCGGGAAACGACGCTCAAAGGCAAATGTGGAGAATGCACCTATCGCAAGATGTGCGGCGGTTGCAGGGGACGAGCCTGGGCATATACCGGCGATTTTCTGTCGGAAGACCCATCCTGCTTCCTGAATAGGTAATGGGAACGGTGACTGTCCCCGCTATAATGAAGACGCTGTCGGCCAATGGCGGCGGGCAGCTTTGCGATGAAAGGAAATTTCCATGGCCATGCCATTGTGTTTTCGAAAAATGTGCCTCGCGGCGATCGAGGCGATTCTCGTGATTGCGGCGTTGACTGTTGTGGCTTGCTCGAAATCGCCAACCGCCTCAAAATCGCCTGCGGCCGAGAATATCCTCATTGCCGAATGGAGCGGTCCGTACGGCGGAGTGCCGCCTTTCGACCGGGTGAAGGTGGAGCAGTTCAAACCCGCGCTCGAGGAAGCTATGGCTCGGTCGCTCGCGGAGGTGGACAAAATCGCCGCAAGTTCGGAGGCGCCGACATTTGAAAACACGATTGCCGCGATGGAACGCAGCGGCAAAATGATGGATCGCGTGGCACCCGTCTATGGCGTGTGGTCCAGCAACATGTCTTCCGACAAATTCCGGGCGGTAGAGCAGGAGATGGAGCCGCAACTGGCTGAGTTCCGCGACAAAATTCTGCAGAATGACCGATTGTTCGCGCGCATCGAGAAAGTCTACAACTCGAGGCAAAGCGCCGGGCTTACGCCGGAACAGCAGCGGCTTGTGTGGGATTGGTATACGAATTTCGTTCGCGCCGGTGCAAAACTCAATCGGGATCAGAAGGCGGCAATTGCCAGGATCAACAAGCAGCTCGCGGAGCTCTACACGAAGTTCAGCAACAACCTGCTGCACGACGAGGAAAGCTATGTGCTGTACCTCACAAAGGACCAGTTGGGAGGGCTTCCGGATAGCCTGGTGCAGGCCATGGCGGAAGCAGCGGGGCAGCGCGGACAGCAAGGCAAGTACGCCGTCCTCAACACACGGTCGTCCATGGAACCGTTTCTAACCTATTCCACCGATCGCTCGCTGCGGGAACAAGTCTGGCGCACTTACTATAGCCGCGGTGACAATGGGGATCAATACGACAACAATAAAATCATCGCGGAGATTCTGAGGCTGCGCGCTGAACGAACGTATCTTCAGGGATACCCGTCGTTTGCGCATCGCGCGCTCGAGAAGCAGGTGGCGAAGACTCCGGAAGCGGCGATGGCGCTGATGAACAAAATATGGCCCGCGGCCGTGGCGCGAGTGAAGGAGGAAGTGGCAGATATGCAAACCATAGCCCGCAAAGAAGGCGCAAAGGCTGCCATAGAGCCCTGGGACTATCGCTTCTATGCCGAGAAGGTTCGCAAAGCGAAATACAATCTGGATTCAAGCGAGCTGAAGGAATACCTGCAGCTTGAAAAACTGCGCGAAGCCATGTTATGGGCCGCCGGAAAGCTCTACGGATTTCAGTTTCAACCGGTTGCTGACGTGCCCGTATTTCATGCGGATGTGCGTGTGTGGGAGGTGAAACGGAATGGTAAGCACATAGGCCTGTGGTACTTCGATCCCTATGCGCGGCCGGGCAAGCGCTCCGGCGCGTGGATGACCGATTACAGGAGCCAGCATCGCATGGATGGCGAGGTGACCACGATCGTCTCGAATAACTCGAACTTCGTGAAGGGAAAACCGGGCGAGCCGGTGCTGATTTCCTGGGACGATGCCGAGACGATGTTCCATGAGTTCGGGCACGCGCTGCACGGTTTGGCCTCAAACGTCACCTATCCTTCGCTTTCGGGCACGTCGGTAGCGCGCGATTTTGTCGAACTGCCTTCTCAGATCAACGAGAACTGGCTGTCTACCCCCGAAGTGCTGAACCAGTTTGCGCTTCACTACAAGACAGGCAGGCCGATTCCAAAGGAACTGCTGGTGAAAATCCAAAGAGCATCGACCTTCAACCAGGGATTCAGCACCACGGAGTTTCTCGCGAGTGCGCTTGTCGACATGAAGCTGCACAGCATCGCGCAACCAGGCAGCCTGGATCCGGACAAATACGAGCGGGAAACACTGGCCGCGCTGGGCATGCCGAAAGAACTGCCGATGCGGCATCGAATGCCGCAGTTTGCGCATATCTTTTCGGACGAAGGCTACGCGGCGGGCTATTACTCGTATCTGTGGGCGGATGCACTCACTGCGGACGCCTGGGAGGCTTTCGCGCGAAGCAAAGGGGGGTGGGATCCCGATGTCGCGAAGAGCTTCTATGACAACGTGCTCAGCAGAGGCAATACGGTGGATCCGGCCGAAGCATTTCGAGCCTTCCGCGGCCGTGACGTGGACACAAACGCCCTCATGAGGGACCGTGGATTCCCGATCCGGTAGGAAGAGCGCGCGAGAAAACTAAATCGCGCGGATGAGGTGGCGGTAGCTCTCGGGATAGGAGCGAAGATAATCTTCCAGAGACCGGGCTGCGTGCCCGGTTAATTGCGGGACAGCATCGCTCACACCGGCTAAATCACCCACAGCAATCTGAAGGAAATGGGTGACGAAAACCTCCACCTCGTACTCACTCAATCCTTTTCCGGTCAGAGACCTGCGTTCGGCCTCGAATTTTTCCATCCGGCTGGTTGAGCGCGCGGCCCTGGCTTCCTGCGGGCTTTGGGCTTGATACGAGATCTTGCGCCCAACGGCCGCAGACAGCCGTTGGGCGGTTTCCGCCATCGTAAGCGCTTCAGGCCCCGTGACGTCGTAGCTTCGCCCTTCGTGCCCGTCACTCGTCAGCACGGCCGCCGCAACATCCGCTATATCGTCCCGCGTGACCCACGCGGCGCGTCCCTCGCCAGCCGGCGCACGGATTACGTCATCTGCCGACACGCACTGCGGAACGTTGTCTGCGTACAGACTGGTGCGAAGGAAAGTGAACGGCAGCCCGGAGGACCTTATGTATTCTTCTGTATGATAGTGGTCGTGGGCCAGTATAAAAGTCGCGTTCGGCGCGGCGTTCAGCACGGAAAGGTAGACGATGTGCTTAACGCCCGCCGCGATCGCTGCGTCCACGGCCGCAAGCTGCTGTTTCAGCCTGTCGTAAGGAGGAGGCGGCACGCCGCTTTTGGCGCTGATATGCGCGACCCCGAACCGGTCGCGGGCGGAAATGAGAAATAGCGTATCGATGTTCGATAAAGCCTTGCACATCGCCGGAAAATCCCCGTAGGACGGCGCCACGGCGATTTCCGCGCCCGGCAGGCGCGGAGCCCGACCGGGATCGCGCACAATCAGGCGTTGCGCCAGCCCTATGCCAGCGATCCGGGCGGCCGTCCTGCGCCCGATCTCTCCTGCGGCTCCCGCTATTGCCAGCATCGATTGGGCCTATCTCGGTAGTGGTACCGGTTGGGGGATGTAGTCGTTGTGCCGCAAAAACTCCCTCCTGGCTGTAAATTCAAGCGGCTGCCCGCTTCCGTCTTTAGCCGTGCGCGTAAACTTGATTTCGTTCAGCCCGACTTTCCCTTTGTATTCCATCGTCATTCCGTTTGCGCTGGGGTCGCCGGCTACGACGAAGGAAATCTTGTCCCCCATTATTTTCCCTTCGCTGATAGCGGCTTTGCCTTCAGGAAAAGAAACCGTCCCGATCAGTCTTGTCCCGTTCGGCATAAAACTGAAAACAGTTTCGCCCACCGCCCTGCTGAAAATGATTTGGCTTTTTGCCTGGCTGAAAACGGTCTCGCTCATTGCCGGTCTGTACGGTGTTTTTGCAATCCAATTGCCGAGTACGTCGGCGTCTTGCGCCGATGCGGCAAGAACCAACAGTAAGACTGCTGCAAAAGTGAAGATTTTGCTTTTCATGAGGAAGAATACCCTCCTTTTGTGCGTGTTGGTTTTCCAAAATTAAATCGGATAGGCGACACAAATACAAGTCTTGTCTTTTTGCGATTCAGGAGCAGTGAACCTGGATTCCAAAATTGGCCGCGGCAGCGGCCAGTTGATTTGAGCCCGGCCTTTCAAGGCCGGGAA
>JAEAME010000572.1_pt1 | contig 35666 bp, 32 predicted proteins | sample 8958731 | NCBI WGS metagenome assembly JAEAME01 (sample SAMN16933194, study PRJNA681113) | bioreactor sludge metagenome | isolation source: anerobic bioreactor sludge (Control) | place: India:Bengaluru | collected 2018-10-24
CTTTTCTTTCGGTATCTCCGTTTTTGGTGGTGGGGGGGGCGGTGGCGGATTGGTATTTTGCGGTTCCGGCGCTTTTTTCATGGGTGGCGGCGGTGGCGGCGGCGGAGGTGGTGGAGGGGACCAGGCAACAGGAGCTTCTTCTTCAATTGCGAAGGCTTTTTTCAGCCTTTCCGTGTCGGGTATTGTCGGGGCTGTTTCTCTTTTCGGGACTTGTCCACGAGGACCGGATGCTGATCTTTTTTTCTGGACAGCCGGCCCCGACATTTTGTCAAAACGTTCACCGATCTGTCGCACAACATCGCCATTGATTTCATGAAAATCATTTGTTTCACCAGCCTTCAAACATAATTTCGCTATTTTATTGATAAGACGGGGTACGCCATGTTCGGAGTATTCCCAAAGCCAGTGAATAGCATCATCGGTGAAGACTTTTCTTGCACCTCCTGCCAGTTTTAACCTTGTTTCGACATATTTCTTTACAACTTCCTCGCTTTCCATTTTTTCAAGCTTGTTATAAGTACCGATTCGCTGGTATAAATTAGCCCTGCTTGGGTGTTCCATTCTTTTCGCAAATTCCAATTGTCCCGCCAGAACAATCGTAAAGAGATTCCTGTCATCATCCTGCATATTCGTGAGAAGTCTCAGGCTTTCAAGGTTTGCGGGAGAAATAGCGTTGGCCTCATCAATAAAAATGAGAATTTTTTTTCCTTCATCAGCAGTTTCGAAAAGAAGTTTATTAAAAACCTCCAAAAGCTCAATCTTACCTTTGATTTCACATTCCTTACCCATGAGCTGCCCGATAATTTCCCTGAGGAGCTGAACAAATGACATGTCAGGATTTGTCACAAAAGCTATTTTATATTTTTCATGATCCAGTGAATCCAGGATCATTCTTAATGACATGGTTTTGCCTAAACCGACATCGCCTACTATAACCGTAAGACATTCGTTTCCTTCTTCAATAGCAAAAAGGGTTTCCGCTATAGTATTTTCCACCGACACATGAGAATCAACGTACATTGTAGGGTCCGGCACATTATCAAATGGCGGTTTTTTAAGTCCCCAAAAATCGGTGTACATGTGTATATCCTCCTTGTTTTCAGCAGCAACGTATGTATAAACAGGGCATTAGGATCATATATATTTCCCCCGTATCGTGTCTCATGTATGTATCCCGCTACTCAAAAATTCAACAACATCTTCCAGTAAAAACCGTCTTAATTTTCCAACTTTATAGCTTTTGATCTCTTTATCTTTCACTAACCGGTAAAGCATGCCTTTGCTAACTTGCAACATTGCGGCCACGTCCTGCGCATTGAGCATTCGGGTGGTATACACAGGTTTGAAATGGAAATTAAATGCCGTTTTTCCATCTTCTGTCTGCTCCATGGACATTTTAACACCATGGTGTTTCCCGGACAGAAGGTCCTTGATACAATTCATAGACTGAACAACCTGTGACTGCTGAGGTGTCAACTGGATAGAAAAAATCTGTTCCTCTTCGCCTGTAACTTCCTTAAAAATCAGATTGTCGCCATCATGCACATTGAAGCTATCAGGCTTGTTAAAGGTTGGTTCATTAGCTATTTCCTGAATTTCATGTTCCTGAACTACAATTTCGTTTTCCTGAACCTGGCTTACGATAGTAGTAGTTGAATCCTCCCCCTTCTCTATAGGTCTGCTTCTTCTTTTTACGATACAAAGTTTTTCCATGACTTCCCTTCTTCTATATTTTTATACTCTCACATATTTATTATCGCACAATATTTTCATTTCTTTACTTTTGATATATACATTTATATGAATTTTATACCAATTTACCTGCAAAAACAACACCTATAATATTAGAACTTATTCCAAAAAAGGTGTCAATCAAAAACCATATCCCCTGTCATTTTTATAACTTCGAGATCAATAGATATGTAATAAAATGTATTACTGCTATGCTGGATCGGTAGTGTAATCTGTACCTGTTCTACGAGGAGTTTCCATAGAATATTTTCGATATTTTATTTTCTCTTCTTTTTTTGTCATTGATCATAACGAAACTTTAATAAATGATCTGAATTTTAGCAGACAGGGCTTTCTTCACAAAAAATTCAAAAAACGTAGAGTAAATGTCCAGATAGGAAGTTATTGCCATGTCTTATTTCCTAAAAAATGGGTGTTTTTCTCTAAAAACACCCATTTTAATTAGAAGCTGTTTATACTGTTATGCAGTTTCCATTCCTTTATTTCTCTGCATCTTTTTCCTCAAGATTGCTTTTACTACCTCCATCAAAATAAAGACAACGCAGGCAAAACCGATGATTAATCCGATCGTGGAAACAGTCGGCATGTTGATCCCGAAGGCATCCCTGATAATGGGGAACTGTATGAGCACACCGATAAGGAGCAGTTCCCAGCCGATAGCATACCAGAGCCATTTGTGGGGAAATACCTTGAGAACGCTGTACTTCATTGACCTGAAGTTGAGGGCAATTACGAGTTCTATAATGATGAAGAGGAAGAACATCTCTGTCCGGGCGTACTCGATATGGCCGTAATCATGATAAAAAAGAAAATAGAAGAACGGGATTTCTACCAGTAATGCAAGGCCAATAAAAGCCAGCACATCCGTCGTAAAGACACCCTCTTTCGGATCTCTTGGTGGTCTCTCCATGATATCCGGATCTGGAGGTGAAACACCGAGGGCAAGGGCAGGCAGACCATCAGTGGCCAGGTTGATATACAGGATGGCGGCAGGGACCAATGGAAGGTATTCCGGGCCTGATATGAGCACGACGCCTCCAATGACAATCACCTCGGTGATATTACAGCGCAAGAGGAAGGTCAGGTATTTCTTAATGTTATCATAAATCCATCGTCCCAGTTCGATCGCCTTCACGATGGTGGCAAAGTTGTCGTCAGTGAGGACCATATCGGCCGCTTCTTTGGTAACCTCGGTGCCTGTAATACCCATGGCAATTCCGATGTCGGCATGCTTGAGCGCCGGGGCATCATTGACGCCATCACCGGTCATGGCGACAACATCGCCTCTCTTTTTCCAGGCCTTGACGATCTTCAGCTTGTCCATGGGGGAGACCCGAGCGTAGACAGATACTTTATCGACAACTTTTTCAAACTCTTCATCAGATATTTTTTCCAGTTCCTCACCCGCTAAAACCATATCACCTTCCCGATAAAAACCTATCTCTTTCGCAACTGCCAGCGCTGTCAGCTTTTGATCACCGGTGATCATAATGGGCCTTATTCCCACACGTTTACACGTCTTCGTGGCTTCGATGACCTCATCTCTCGGCGGATCCATCATACCCATCAAGCCGAGAAAAATCATACTGTGTTCTATGCCATCCTCACTGCATTCGCAGACCTCTGCAAGCTCCCGATAGGCGACTCCGAGTACCCTCAGTGCATTCTGGGCCATTTCTTCATTGATCCGCATGATTTGTAACCTATCCGCTTCAGTAAGATGCCTGATTCCGGTGTCTCCCTGGATATGAGAACACTTACCGACGAGTACCTCCGGGGCACCTTTCATGCAGGCTATCCTTTTCCCGCCTTCAGTTTCATGGATTGTCGTCATCCTCTTTCGTTCGGAACTGAAAGGCAATTCCTCCATCCGCGGGTTTTTCAGACGTGTTTCTCCGATATGCATTCCCGCTTTTGCGGCTGCCACAATCAGGGATCCCTCTGTCGGATCTCCCTTAATGAACCACTTCTTTTCTTCATTTTCATAGAGATCGGAATCATTACAGAGTACCCCGGCCTTCAGGAACATTTGGAGCGATTTGTCCCCCTTGACGTCTATCGATCCGGAACCTTTGAATTCACCTACCGGCGCATATCCCACACCGGTTACTTCTATTGTCTTGCCTCCGAAATACATCTGTCTTACTGTCATTTCACCTTTGGTCAGGGTGCCTGTTTTGTCGGAACAGATGACGGTGGTACATCCCAGGGTCTCAACTGCCGGCATCTTCCGGATGAGGGCATTCTTCTTTGCCATCTGGCGCATACCTATGGCAAGCGCACCGGTAACGATAGCTGCCAGTGCCTCCGGAACCGCCGCTACGGCAAGCGCCACGGCAAACATGACCATGGTGACAATAAAGGGGAGATCAACCCTGCCGCCGCCAACGAGTTCCCTTACCACACTGATGGCCGCCACAAGAAAGCATATCACCAGGGAAGCAATACCGAGCCATTTTCCCACTTCCTCAGTTCTCTTCTCCAAGGGTGTCTTCTCTGATCTAACTGCCATCATCTCCTGAGCAATACTTCCAAATTCCGTGTTCATGCCTGTGGTTGTGACGACAGCCTTCCCCCTCCCGTAGAGGGCTGTTGTCCCGGCAAAGATCATATTTTTCCTGTCTGCTATGACTGTTTTTTCAGGCAGGGTACCACTGTTTTTCCCCACGGGCAGTGATTCGCCGGTGAGGGAAGCCTCATCACACCTCATAGCATGTGCCTCAATAATCCTGGCATCAGCCGGTATCTTATCACCCGCTTCAATGATCAACACATCACCGGGAACAAGTTCCTTTGAGGAGACTTCTTCTTCCTTACCGTTTCTCAGCACCGTGATGGTAGGAGAGAGCATCTTTTTGAGCACGTCCAGGGCTTTCTCCGCCCGGTATTCCTGAATGAACCCCAGAATAGCGCAAAAAACGACGATGACCAGTATAAAAATACTATCAACCGCTTCGCCAGCAACAAAGGACAATACAACAGCAATGAGCAGGATGATGATGAGGACGTTTTTGAACTGGTTCACAAAGAGGGTAAATGCGGAGACTCTTTCCTCTTTTTTTAATTCGTTATAACCGTATTCGTTTAAACGCTTCTCTATTTCTTCATCAGCAAGGCCGTTATTCGCATTTGTATTGAGTTCATTTAAGACATCAGCGTTCTCTATGGCATGCCAGGTGTGCTTTGTCATTGAAATTTCCTCCTCTATTTAAAATTCAAAATAAACGCCCTATTCAAAACTATCCTTTTTCGACATGAAAATCAATCTCATTCATTCGCAAAGAAAATACATAGCTTAACCTTCAAAACATGGCCGATTTTGGATACAAAAAAACCGTCACGAGAAATTCCTTTCCCAATGGCGGCCCGACCACTTTCTTTATCCTCCGAAGACCAGATCAATCTCCGGACCTCTTTCTTCATTGCAGAATTTATTTCTGCAACCATTCATCTGATAATTTTTATACAATATTTTTGCCACAAGATCATATAGACAACTGATTGTTCAATCAGGTTAACAACAATATTGATTTTTTGTTGAGCAATATAGCAAAAGAATTAATTCAGTTTATTTTCTGATTGTTGCTAAAAAAAGGCGGGATGTTTTCCCGCCTTTTATATTTTCGAGCAAACGAGAGATTTGTCTATTTAAATAATTCCCATGCCTTTAAGCACTGACAACATAACTGCCGCAGCCATGACGGAACCGACCTGACCTCCCGCATTGGCGCCCATGGCGTGCATGAGGAGGAAGCTCTTTTTATTATATTTTTGTCCCTCTTTCTGGACAACACGAGCAGACATGGGGAACGCTGAAATACCGGCCGCGCCGATAAGCGGATTGACTTTTCCGCCTGTCACCAAATACAGTATTTTTCCAAAAAGGACCCCAAAAACAGTATCAAGACAGATTGCAATAAGGCCGAGGATAAGGATTATTAATGTTGTTTTTTGCACAAATACGGGACCGCTCATGGTCGCGCCAATGGAAATTCCAAGCAGAAGTGTAACGATATTCGCGATTTCGTTTTGTGACGCATTTGCGAGTCTTGGTACCACACCGGATTCTTTCATGAGATTGCCCAGCATAATCGTGGCAAGCAGTGGTAGACCCATGGGAGCAATGAGACCGCCGACAATAGTAATGATTATTGGGAAGAGAAGTTTTGTCGTCTTTGAGACGGTCTTCTGGTGTGTCTTCATAATTGTTTCGCGCTCTTTTTTCGTTGTGAGCATCCGCATAATCGGCGGCTGGAGCACAGGAACCAGCGACATATACGAATAAGCCGCAACAGAAACAGGACCAAGCAGATGCTGCGCATACTGAGATGCAACATAGATGACGGTAGGTCCATCGCAGGCGCCGATGATACCGATTGTCACCGCGTCTTTGTGGGGAAAACCAAGGGCGAGAGCTAAGAGAAGCGTCAGAAATATTCCAAACTGCCCTGCTGCGCCAAGGAGAAAGGTGTAGGGATTTTCAAGCACAGGACCGAAATCAGTCATAGCGCCTATTCCCACAAATATCAGAAGAGGAAATAACTCAGTAAGAATACCCGCATCATAGAGAATTTTTAAGAAACCATGCCCTTCCATAAGCCCGGCAAGGGGAATATTCACAAGAATACAACCAAAACCTATAGGGACTAAAAGCAAGGGCTCGCAATCTTTTTTAATACCGAGATACAGTAAGAGGCCTCCGATAAGCATCATCACCACGTTTGACCACTGCAACGCGCCAAAACCGGCAATGAGCCCCATCAATCCACTCATAAAAGCATCAGCCATTTCCTTCCCTCCTTGACAAAATTATTCAACTTTTCTTGATTATCTTTTATTCTTCATCTTCTTTTCGATAAGGAAAAACTTTTTTAAGCGCGGCCATGATAAGGCTAAAAACTATAAGGGTCACGATCGTTCCTCCCATACCCACAACAAGCATCGTTACCCCAAAGGTCACTTTATCCATAAAAACCACCTCCTCACAGATTGTGTAACTTTAATACAAAATTTAATTACAGCATTTTAAATACACAACAAATTAACTATAACACCCTTGATAGAGAGTCAAGTGAAATCTTTAACAAACTATTATTTATTTCAAATTGTCGTTTTTGATAGACAAATTGTTCAATGTAAACGAGATTCTTTTCCAAGCATGCGCAAGTACCGGTAAAAAAGAAAATAATCATATAAAAACGTTCTTATCATTGACAACAACTGTGCCGCGGGATATTATAAATGCACTAATTTTTTTTCAATAAAACAGGATATGAAAAGGAAAAAAACAAAGAAAATCACAATAGGCAGCATACCTATTGGCGGTGACAGTCCCATTGTCGTTCAATCCATGCTGAAAACCAACCCTGAAAATTTTCGCGATACACTCAATCAGACAAGGGAATTGAAAAAGGCCGGTTGTGAACTTGTACGAATCGCCCTTCCTCATGAAGAGACCTGCAAAATCATTTCTTTTCTCAGAAAGGAAGTTGATATACCCATAATTGGCGATATCCATTTTAATCATAAAATCGCCCTGAAGGCGATGGAACTTGGCATCAATGCCGTCAGGATCAATCCCGGTACTATCAATAATGTGCGTAAAGTACAGGAAGTGGCCAATGCGGCCCGGGACACAAAAACACCGATCAGGATCGGCATGAACGTCGGCTCTATCGAAAAAAGGATTCTGAAAAAATACAGGAAACCCACTGCTGACGCGATGGTCGAAAGCGCCCTTTATTACACAAAACTTTTTGAAGATGCCGGGTGGACAGAATTGAAGGTTTCTTTGAAGGCATCAGACGTGTATCAGACTATCGAGGCCTATAAAAAATTTTCAAAACAATCACACTACCCTCTCCATATAGGAATTACCGAAGCAGGTCCCATATTCTCCGGGGCAATTAAATCGGCGGTCGGTATTGGCATACTCTTATATGAGGGCATTGGCGACACCGTACGGGTATCTCTCACGGGAAATCCGGTATACGAGGTTGCGGCGGCTTATCATATCCTGCGCGATTTAGGTCTCAGAAAAAGAGGAATCAACATCATATCCTGTCCAACCTGTGGAAGATGTAAAACTAATCTCATGGATATCGTGCAAGAATTCGAAAAAGACATCAGTGATTTTGATATCTATTTAAACGTCGCCATCATGGGATGCGAAGTGAATGGACCCGGTGAGGCAAAAGAAGCAGACATAGGTATCGCCTTTGGCGCCAATAAGGCAATTCTCTTCAAAAAAGGAACGGTCATAAAAACCGATATACCGAAAGAGCTTGCGAGAAATATCCTTAAAGAAGAAATCCACAGTATGATCAGTTGAAACATCCTCATCAACGGAAAATATGTACCAGATAGTTTATCCCTATTTTTCTTGAAGATGAGTACCTGTGTTTATTCTTTGATTGTCCACCTTACATGGATAATACGCTGAATGACCGTTACGTGGGTCAAAACGGCAAGGACGATTATTACAAATGATAATAAAAGAGGAACAAAAAGACCTATGAGTAAAAGAACTGTTCTCTCCGGTCTCTCCAATAAACCTGTTTGGCACTGTATTCCGGCTGCTTCAGCCCTTGCCCGGGCATAGGGAATAATTGCAGTTCCGACAGCTGCTACAAAAGTTATGGAGGCATACCAGATGGAACCATGTTTTATATAGAAAAATAAAACGCCCCCCAAAATCAGAAGATCAGTATACCTGTCAAGAACAGAATCAAGAAAACCGCCAAAGACTGTGACCTTTTTCAAACTGCGCGCCACAGCCCCGTCAAGCATATCAAGAAAACCCGACACAAAAAGAGACAAGGCTGCAGGAAGGAAATGATTAAAAATAATGCATGCCGAAGCGAGAAATCCAAAACATGTCCCCAAGATAGTAAACAGATTGGGATTCACAGGCTTATTTCTAAAGATAAAATTGTACGTTTTGATCAGATACGGATCAAGAGAATGGCCTATTTTTGAACTTACCATACGAAGGGCTCACGCCGCCCCTTCCGCAAGCAAAGCTCACGGAGCTTTCCCTTCTTGTTCAAGAATGAGCTAAAGGGCAATATTATATCTTTTAATCCTTTTCGTTTTCGACTATTCACTATCAACTGTTCACTGTTTATTTATCTTTCTCTCTCGCCCCGTATGAATTCTTCTACCATATTCCGGGCAATTTCATCAGTATATTGTCGCAGAGGGTGTTTCATGGTGTAAGCGGAAATGGACTCAAGAACACCGCCGATATTCCTATCCCGCGCAACCTTACAGCAACGGATAGCGTCGATCACACACCCCCCGCTGTTCGGTGAATCTTCCACAGATAACCTTAATTCGAGATTGATCGGCACGTCACCGAATATTCTTCCTTCGAGACGAATGAAACAGACTTTATTATCTTTTTGCCATGGCACATAATCTGATGGACCGATATGAATATTCTCGGACGGTATAGGCATATCCAGCATTGATTGTACGGCTTCAGTTTTTGAAATCTTTTTTGAAACAAGCCTTTCCCTGTTGAGCATATTGAGAAAATCCGTATTTCCACCGGTATTCAACTGATATGTTCTGTCTATTGCCACACCACGGTCATGAAACAACTTAACAAGGTTTCGGTGGATGATCGTGGCCCCTATCTGCGATTTTACATCATCACCGATAATGGGAATTTTTTTCTCCCGGAATTTTTTTGCCCATTCACGGTCTGAGGCAATGAAAACCGGAATGCAATTAATAAAACTTACCCCGCTTTCAAGGCAACACTGAGCATAATACGTGACCGCTTTTTCAGAACCTACAGGCAGATAGTTTATAAGTATGTCGGTTCCTGTCTTTTTAAGGATTTTCACTATATCTGAAGGTTTTTTCTTTGAAACAATAAAAGTCCTCTCGACGGGATATTTCTTCATGTGCGGTGAAACACCATCAAGGACATGTCCCATGGAAACAACTACATCCGACGGGGTGAGTTCCTTTTTAATCGTTTTTGTGCAGTTCGGGAGAGAAAATATCGCCTCTTCAAGGGGTTTCCCCACCTTTCTTTTATCTATATCGAAAGCGGCGACAATTTTAATATCCTTTGGCGTATATCCGCAAATCTCATAGTGCATAAGCCCTATGGTTTCTCTTTGTTTATCCGAATAATATTGTATGCCCTGGATGAGTGAACTTGCGCAGTTTCCAATACCGACAACAGCAACACGAATTTCTCGCATTATATCCTCTGCTTTTTTTCTTTTAAAATATTTGTTTTAAAAAGTCAAAAAAAAAATAAACTCACTTTCTGTAACGCCCCATACCTGATTCATAAAGGTCATTCCCGTATATGTCATTAATAACAAAAAGCGGCATGTCCCTTACTTCAAGTCTCACAACAGCTTCAGGGCCCAAGTCTTCGTAGGCTATAACCTCTGAAGAAATAACGCACTGAGATAGAAGAGCGCCGGCGCCGCCTGTGGCACCAAAGTAGACCGCTTTATACTGCTGCATTGCCTCTTTGACGGCTGACGATCTTTTGCCTTTCCCGATCATGCCCCTCAAGCCGAGTGATAATAATCTTGGGGTATAGAGGTCCATCCGGGAGCTTGTCGTGGGGCCGCAGGCGCCGATGACTTTCCCGGGAGGAGCCGGTGAGGGGCCGCAGTAGTAGATAATCTGATCTCTTATGTCAAAGGGCAGCTCTTTGCCGGCATTCAGGGTATCCACAAACCTCTTATGCGCGCTATCGCGGGCAGTGTATATGGAGCCGCTCAAAAATACCTTTTCCCCTGCTGTGAGGCTTTTTATCGCTGTGTCATCGAGTGGCGCGGTAATGCGTTTTATCTCCATAGAGTCCCCTCAGAGTGTTACTTCCTTCAAACGATGGGCGTGGCACTGGATATTGACCGCCACCGGGAGCGAGGCAATGTGACAGGGGAGCATTAAAACGTGTACATCCAACGCTGTCACGGTCCCCCCGTAGCCCTGGGGACCGATGCCGGTCTTGTTGATCTCGTCGAGGAGTTCTATCTCAAGAGCGGCTATCTCTGGGTCACTGTTTCTGTTGCCCAGGGGAACCATTAAGGCTTCCTTGGACAGTTGCGCTGAAGTCTCCAGATTCCCCCCTATCCCCACACCGACAATTATCGGCGGACAGGGGTTCGGGCCGCCCTTCTTCACCATTTCGAGGACAAAGGTCTTTACCCCTTCCCTGCCCTGTGAGGGGGTGAGCATCCTCACTTCACCGTAGTTCTCACTGCCGCCGCCTTTGGGCATGGCAACTAACCTGATGGTATCGCCGGGAACTATCTTCAGATGGATAATGGGCGGTGTATTATCACCGGTATTTTTCCGGGTAAAGGGATGACAGCAGGATTTCCTCAAATAACCTTTCTGATAGGCACGTTTCACCCCTTCAGAAATGGCCTCAGTGAGGTCTCCTCCGGCAATATGGACATCCTGGCCGATTTCTACAAAGGTCACGGCAAGACCCGTGTCCTGACAGACAGGCAGTCTTTCCGTTTTTGCTATTTCAGCGTTTTTTATCAGATCCCGGAAGACCTCTTTCCCCACGGGGGATTCTTCTTTCAGAATGGCGCCTTCTATGGCATCCATGAGATTCTGAGACAGGTTGATATTGGCATCAATGAAGAGGTTCTCCAAGGCAGAAATGATGGTGTCAATATGTACTTCCCGCATATCTTCTTTACTCCACATAGGGGGCTATGATCCCTTTGTCCATGAGTAGTCCCACTTCATCCCGCGCTTTCCGTATTTTCTGCTCAGCCATGGTAAAGAGTTCCTTTTCGCCGATATTCAGGCGCGCCACGTTCTGTTCCATTGCTTTTTTTGCGACAGCCACAGCCTCTCTGGGGAAGACCTCCCACTCATCCATGGTGGGGAGAAGATAATCTTCGTGGATGCCCTTGTCCTCGGCGCATTTGGCCAGTTCATAGGCAGCGGCAATACACATCTCATCGGTAATGGTTTTTGCCATCACATCAAGGGTACCTCTGAATATGGCCGGGAATCCCACAGAGTTGTTGACCTGATTGGGAAAATCACTCCTGCCGGTAGCCACTATCCTGGCCCCTGCTTCTTTGGCATCCCAGGGCCACATCTCAGGAATGGGGTTGGCGCAGACAAAGACCCAAAGACAGGCGAAATGATCTTCACTGTCCGTATAATCTCATCGGCATCCTTTGTGTCCAGACAGATCGGGAAGGCGTCGACACCGCCTAAGTATTTGAAAAGCAGCGCTTTGCCCTCCATGACCGGCAATGCACCCATGGGCCCGATGTCTCCTAAGCCCAGCACCCGGGTACCGTCAGAGACAATACCGACCATATTTGCCTTGTTCGTGTGATCAAAAACCTTCTCGGGATTACGGAAGATCTCCATACAGGGTTCTGCCACGCCGGGCGTGTACCAGATGGCAAAGTCCTTGATATCCCTGATTACGCACTTGGGTACTACTTCTATTTTTCCTTTGTAGTAGGGGTGCATCTTTAAAGCATCCTGGGCAGGCTTTTTGGCTTTTTCGATGAGTTGTTCTTTGGTTATTCTTGAATCATCCACAACTTCCTCCAAATGAACGCTTGTTTTTTATCTGAACATTCTATAAAGAATCAGATAAAAAAGAAAATGAAAATATCACCTAAATTCATAGCTCCGCGTAATAGCAGTGAAATATTCTCCGTTTTTTTAGAACAAAACTTATAAAAGAGACATCATCTATGGTTTTAAATCACTCTTTTTCCGTCTTGATGTGTCTATCTTAACAATACCCACAAAAATAAGAAAAATACCGGCAGCAAGCACAAATCTAAAAGGGAGTTTGCCGGGGATCATCTTAACAAAGGATGATGGAACTGCCGTTTCACCGGTGTTCTGTTTTTCTTTTTTCAATATTATGCTGATTTTGAAAATATTTTGAATCATATTTTTGTCTTTTTCATAGCCCGACACAAAGGGAAGGAAAATGAGGGGCAGACAGATACCTGAAATAATCAATAAAGCTCCAATTTTTTTCTCTTTGCTCATACAGTCGTCATTTCATATCACATTTACCGGATAAAATGAAATACGCTTTGCAGGCGTTCCGTAAATTTATCATCACGGGCATTTCCCGGTCCGCCAAACAGAGTCATTGACAAAACATAACCAAATCGTTTATTTTATAGACAAATAATGGGCCTATAGCTCAGCTGGAAGAGCCACCGGCTCATAACCGGTAGGTCCCTGGTTCGAACCCAGGTGGGCCCATATAAAATATGGTTATGGACATAAAAAATTATTTCAAAAAAATAACCAACCGCAGACAAAGGGGGTGCACCATCTGGTACACCCCCTTTAAAATTTTGGAGGATATCAGTGGAGCAGGAACTAAGCACTATTTATGAAGCACAGAAGATAGATTTGAAAATACTAGAAAAGGAGCGTGTGCTCCTTTCAACACCAAAAAAAATTCAGGGAATGGACAATGAACTGAATACGACACGGATGAAGGTGGAAAAAGAAAAAGAGATTATTGAGGAATTGGAAAAAGAGAGGAGAAAAAAAGAAAAAGAACTGGAAGTAGATAAAGAAAAAATTAAAAAACTCGAAGGAAAGCTTTATGAGGTAAAAACAAATAAAGAATATCAGGCGCTTTTAAAAGAAATTGAAGCCGCAAAAATAACCAATGATAAAACAGAAGAAGATATCCTTATCCTCATGGATAAAATAGAAGACATAAAAAAAGACTATACTGCCTCTACATCACATTTGAAAGTCAGAGAGAAGGAGATTGAAGCGGAAAAAACCAAAATCGAAAAAGACATTCAATCCATGGATAAAACTTTAATGGAACTGAAAACTGAACGAGATAATCTTTTATCTGTTGTTAATGAGCATTTAAGGTCCACATATCTGATGCTCAGAGAAAAGCGAAACGGTATCGCTGTGTCAACCGCAAAAAACGGCGTTTGTCTCGGTTGTTTCATGAATATCCCGCCTCAGCTTTTTATCGAAGTCACAAAAAACAGAAAACTTATTCAGTGCCCCAGTTGCGGCAGAATACTCTACTTCTCCTTAAACGAATAATGCCCTGGCAAGTTTACGTTGATGGCGCTTCATCAGGAAACCCGGGGGATTCCGGCGCGGGTATGGTTATTTTCGACGGAAATAATACTGAAATCTACAGAAACAGTGTTTTTCTCGGGAAAATGACAAACAACATGGCTGAATACGAAGCGCTCCTCCGCGCGCTTGAAAAAACCCATGAACTCGGTATCCGTGATATTGTTGTCCATACCGATTCCCTGCTTATAGCTAATCAGGTTATCGGCGCCTATAAAATTAACAACGATACGCTGCGGCAATATGTACTTAAGATAAAAAAACTTATAAGCAATTTCGATCACTTTGCGATACAATATATACCGCGGGAACAAAATAAAATTGCTGACAGGCTCGCAAAGGGAGGAATAAAAAAAGGGGTAGACGGGTGATTGCCCCGAAAACGGGGAGGAAAGTCCGGGCATCAAAGGGCAGAATGGTTCTTAACGGGAACCGGGGACAACCCCAGGGAAAGTGCCACAGAAAACATACCGCCCCGCGTCATGCGGGGTAAGGGTGAAAAGGCGAGGTAAGAGCTCACCAGTCCCGCGGCGACACGGGAGCTTGGTAAACCCCATTCGATGCAAGGCCAAAGAGGGTGCTTCCGAAAGGAAGCGTGGATGGCCCGTCCAAAACCCGGGTAGGCCGCATAAGATCCAAGGGCAACCTGGATTATAAGAGGAATGATCACCATCCCGCGTGAGCGGGAAACAAAACCCGGCTTACAGTCTACCCCTTTTTTAAAGATAATGGACCAATGACCAAATTCCAATTGATCAAAAAAATAGCCCATGGGAGTGGGCGAAAAGGAGTGGCTCCACGGGCTTTTGCTCGTGAAGGGGCTAAGTTTATTGACTCTGTACTCTTTCAATTTGAATTGTTATTGATAATTCGTTTTTGTTTGATTATTGTAATTTGGTCATTGATAATTTTTCCTTGGGGGTTTGCATGACCATCTTTATCATTGTCGGTATGCCCGCATCGGGTAAAAATATCGCACGTGAATACGCCGAGAAAAACGATATCCCATATTTTGCTACCGGCGATATTGTCCGCGAGGAAGTGAGAAGACAGGGTCTTGAACCTGATGCCAAAAACACAGCGGAAGTTTCAACAAAATTAAGAGGCGGTGACGGCCTGGGCGTGACACGGATTGCCCTTGATACCGCCCTTGCTTCAAAAGGCAATATTGTCTTTCTGGAAGGCATGCGTTCATGGCCTGAAATCAGTTTGCTCCGCGGACAATCCGACTGCGTGGTTATAGCATTCGTTGCCCCCAGAGAATTAAGACGGCAAAGGATAATATCGCGGGGTCGTTCCGATGATTCTCCTTCCGCCTTTGACGAAAGAGACCAAAGAGAAATTGCCTATGGCGCGGCAATACCGATCGCATACGCAGACGCTTACATCTTAAACACGGCTACTATGAATGACGCCATGAACGACCTTGACCTGATCATAAAATCTTATCAGAACAAGAACAGACCGCGATGAAATTAAGTAAAACCTTATGATAAAAGAACAAAAAATAAAACATATTATCGCCCTCCTTCTTCTCTCCTATGTCTTTTTCTTTTACGGTATTGGCGATTATTCGTTGAAAGAACCTGACGAAGGTCGATATGCCGAAATACCCAGAGAGATGAACGAACTCCATGACTATACTGTTCCCCATCTTAATTATGTGAGATATTTTGAAAAACCTCCTCTTCTCTACTGGACGACAGCAGCGTCTTTCAAGCTTTTTGGTACGAATGAATGGGCATTCAGGTTTCCAAATTCTCTCTGCGCTCTTTTCTGTGTCATTTTCCTTTATTTTTTTATCCGTCGGTGGTCCGGCGAACCTGTGGCATTCCTCTCCTCCGTTATTCTCACCACTTCTTTCAGCTTTTTATCCATGGCACGTATTGTCACGACAGACATGCTCTTCACGTTTTGCCTCTTTCTTTCACTCCTTCTTTTCTACGGGTATTACCGTGAAAAAAAATCATTCTTTATCTATCTTTTTTATGTGGCAATGGCAGCTGCCACTCTCGCTAAAGGACCTGTGGCCCTCATACTTATGGGTGGCACTATCCTGATATTCCTTTTCACTGAACGCAACTTACATTTTATTTCAGAAATGAAAATTGTAAAGGGACTGGCAATTTATTTAATCGTTACCCTTCCCTGGATCATCGCCATTTCATTGAGAGAAAAAGAATTCCTCTATTTCTTTTTTGTAGACCAGCACATTCTTCGGTTTCTCACGTCAAAACACAAAAGGACCGGGCCGATGTATTATTTTCTGCCCGTTCTCTTTGGCGGTCTGTTCCCATGGTCGATCTTCCTTCCCAGGGCCGTTATTCAAACATGGAAGATAAAAGAATTGCGACTGATGTTCATATGGGCTTTTGTCGTTTTTGCTTTCTTCAGTATCTCCGGTTCAAAACTGCCGCCATATATTCTTCCTTTATTTCCTCCGACAGCAATCATTCTCGGCCATTTCTTTCATGAAAAATGGCAAACATATGCAAACAGGAAGGGAGAAATAGCAATTTATATAGTGATCTTTTTTGTTTTTGGCGCGGCCTCTCTCTTATGTCAGGTATCTTCGTTAAACACATACATTCAAGCTTTATTAGGAGATTCTACGGCGTCCGTTTTAAAAGAGATGATGTTATTTTCATTGTGGGTTTCCCTTTCTTCTTTTATCATAGTATGTTTTTTTATCTTTAAAAAATTCACAACCTACGCGTGGACTTTTGTATTGCTTTCGTCTTTTTCCCTCGCAGTCATGCTGGGGATCCTCTTTCATCTTCCCGTCATCGACAGGATCAACACCAATAAAAATCTGGCTATGATGATCAACGAACATCAAACACATGCGGATTATATCATCAGCTATTCATCGTATGCTCAGACCATCCCTTTCTACATAAAAAAAGGTATTACAGTAGCATCTTACACAGGTGAACTCGAAATGGGATTAGGATACAAAGACGCGGAAAATATTTTTATCAGCGAAGGAGAATTTCTTAAGGTTCTTCCATCCGATAAAAAGGTCCTTTTCGTTACCAAGCAGAAGCGACTTAAAAGACTTCAGGACATGTTTCCAGAGCGTATTCATATTCAGGCTTGCGAAAATGAAAGATGTCTCGTGACAAACTATTGACCCATGTATACCGGCACACAGACCATACCAATAACCAGAATATTTCTGTTAATAATTTTTACATGCCTTACCGTTTTCTTTTTTTCATCATTTACAGTACATGCTTCAACAGAAATTGAATCTCTTAAGGCTGATCTAACGAGCATGGTGAACAACGAAGCGTTTCGGTCTGCCCATATTGGAATTGCCGTTCAATCGCTCAAAAATAAAACGCCTCTCTTTTTCCATAATGAAAATAAATCTTTTATTGCCGCCTCGAATATGAAGCTCTATACCGCTGCCGCAGCGCTTTTGTCGCTTTCACCTGATTTTACCTATGAAACAAAAGTCATGACAAACGGCGCGATCGTTGAAGACACTCTCAATGGGGACCTCATAATTGTCGCTTCAGGGGACCCAACCATCTCGGGTCATTTCAATAACAATAATCCTACGCAGGTCTTTGAGAACTGGGCTGACGCATTGATCCAAAAAGGGATCAAAAAAATAACCGGTAATATCGTTATTGACAACACGTATTTTAATGACAGCCCTTTCGGTACCGGATGGCACTGGGACGACATGTCGCGTTGCTATTCCGCGGCAAAAGACGCCTTTTCTTTTAATAACAATTGCATTTCACTCACTATATCCCCTGACGTTAAAAAAGGCCGACCCGCGAAAATAAACGTGGAACCGAAAACTGACTATATATCCCTGTCAGGCAGGGTAATAACCGGCAGTCGTGAGTCTGCCGCAAATATTAAGGCAGGATACGTCGATAATTCCAATAATATCGTCATATCAGGGGCAATACCGCTTGATCATAAGAATTCCGTCATATACGTGGCCGCGAAAAACCCTGCCGAGTTCGGCGCGTATGTTTTAAAAGAAACACTATTTCGCAAAGGTATAGAAATAAACGGAAACATCGTGTGCACTCGAGGCGGTTGTGCTCATGTAAAAGAGATAACAACCGAGGGAAAAATATCACCCCTGACAACACTGGCCCTTTATCGTTCCCCAAAATTGTCTGAGATCATTAAGGTCGTCAACAAGATAAGTAATAACCTTTACGCGGAAAATCTTCTTCTCACCATTGCGAAAGAAACAGGCAACGAAGGAAATTCAAAACAGGCAATATTAAGTGTTATTGAAATACTCAAAAAGGCAGGATTTAATCCGGAAGGATTTTATATGGCTGACGGTTCCGGTCTCTCTCGTTTTAATCTCATTACACCCCGTGAGACTATCCAATTGCTCGAGATTATGAATAGAAGTTCCTATGCTGAACTATTCCTTGATTCACTGGCTGTTCCCGGAGAGGAAGGCACACTCAGAAACCGTCAAAAAGGAGCATCCCCAGTAACTCTCATGAATATAAGGGCTAAAACAGGGACATTGACACAGGTAAGAAACTTCTCCGGTTATATCCGTACAGTGAACGGTGAATTGCTGGCCTTTTCGTTACTTTGTAACAACTACAAAACGCCGGTGACTGTCATTGACAATCTCTACGACAGGATTCTTGCGCGACTTGCCATATTCGGTTCATCAGGTTCTGATTGACAAATGTCGCGTTTTCCTGAATAATGATTCTCACCGCACAATGGTATAAAATAGTCTGAGAGGGTTTTATGCGTGAGATTTTAAAATCAAAAAAGTTGCAAAACGTGTGCTATGAAATTCGCGGACCTCTCCTCAAAGAGGCAAAGCGTCTTGAAGAAGAGGGGTATCAGATAATAAAATTAAACAGCGGTAATCCTCCTCTTTTCAATATCAACGCACCGGATGAAATCATTCATGATGTTGTTCTTAATATCAGATCAGCACAGGCATATGGTGATTCAAAAGGGCTCTTCGCCGCACGCAAAGCCATTATGCAACAATGCCAAGTTAAAGGCATCGAAGGTGTCGAGATTGAAGACATTTATGTCGGCAACGGTGTGAGCGAAATGATCATGATGGCCATACAGGGGCTTCTGAATAACGGTGATGAAATGCTGATTCCCTCTCCTGATTATCCCCTATGGACCGCCGCTGTTCAGCTATCGGGAGGCAGGGCAGTCCATTATATCTGCGATGAAAAAGCCGACTGGAATCCGGATTTGAAAGATATGGAATCAAAGATTACCTCCAGGACAAGGGGCATCGTTGTGATTAATCCCAATAATCCCACAGGCGCTGTTTACGAAAAAGGCATACTGTTAAAAATCGTAGAAATGGCGGAAAAACATAACCTGATTGTTTTTACCGATGAAATTTACGATCAAATACTTTATGACAACGCTGTACATATTCCTCTTGCTTCTCTTTCGAAAGACGTCCTCTTTGTTACCTTCAACGGGATACAAAATACATGACGACCAGAAATTTCTTCTCGATTTTCTCCTTGAGAAAAAGGTGTTGATGGTCCAAGGAACAGGGTTTAACTGGCCGGCTCCGGATCATTTCCGCGTTGTTTTTCTTCCGACAGTCGACGAGATCCGGACAGTTGCCGAACGTATGGCGGACTTTTTAAAAGAATACCGTCAAACATAATTTTCATTCGATCTGTTATGTGACTCTTATTGAGTTATATATACATATAGATTCTTATTAAGGATTACTGACAATATCCGGCTTGTGCAATTTTCAAGGCCGAAAATAGCCCTGGAATGTCCCACAATGCATCCTGAGTCATAATTCAGGTAAATCATCATAGAAACTTAAAAAAGCGTAATAGAGGGTCTTATAAGCGTTTGTGTGTCGTATACAAAGATATTATAGAGTTCATACAGTTGAATTTTACAATATCCGGATAATTTAGATATTATTCAAGAATTTCTGTGACCGGGAGGGCGGCAATATCAGCGAACCTTTCCCGTCTGGCATCGTCATCTTTTACCAGATCAACAACCTGAGAAAAGACCTTTTCCACAAAAACATCCCTGTCGTTAACCCTCTTCACTACGCCAAAACGCAGATTCTTCTTGTTTTCCTCATTCAGCTTATTCATAAGGTTTTTTGTGGTGATGATTGAACCGAAACGTGCGAGGTTCGACAATCTTGACGCGTAATTGATCGTGTCACCGAGGGCGGTAAATTCGATGTTTGTCGAGGATGGTGTTGTAGTACTGAAATATTCCTGACCTTCATTAATGCCTATGTTCAAATAGAGATCGTTGTACCATTTTTTACGTAGCTTCCAATCTATTGAAAACCGGCTCATTCTCTCCCTGATCTCAAGCGCACAATTGATCGAATTCATAATGTAATCGGGGTCCTGTTTTTTCAGGAAGTAATAAACAACTCCGTCGCCGATTTTTTTACCGAAAATACCGTTATATTTCCTGAAAGATTCTTCAAGCAGTTTCCACATCGAATTTATCAGTTCAAAATATTCCTCAGGCGGTAGTTCGGCGCATATTCGTACTGAGCCCTGAAGATCTGCGACAAGCACACTAAAGGAGACAAGGGCCGGCATGCGTTCTTGCATGAGTTCTCTTATAAGAACTTCCCGATTTGATAAATATTCTGTAATCCCGGTTTGCGCGCTATCGGAAGGGAGATAGAGAAAAAACATGCCTTCACGGAAAAAAGTCGTGTAAACAATATATCGTTCTTCAGGCTTGTCCTTTTCGACAAGCGTAATAAACTGCTGATAAATCCTCTCCAATTTCAGATTTTCAGTACCATCATATACTCTCTGAAGGTAGTCAATTTCTTTTTGAGATATATTAGTGTACAGGTTGGTAATTTCCTCCCGTGATTGTTTTGCTTTAAAGAAAATCATATGATAACGAAGAAATTCTTCCCAGTTACTGATAAAATTGGTAAATTCCCAGTTGAGAAACAAACGGAAAACATTTCTGTATTCCACATCTCTGATGTTTCGTATAGTTTTGCCGAAAACTACTGATTCCGCCTGTTCATTAATCCATTCTATTTCAAATTGATAATTTATCAGATACGCAGGTGTGTTAATATCTACAAGGGTAAGGTGCAATCCTCGACTGTCTGTCCCCAGTTTATCCCTGAAGTTTTTATCCGCCCGGTCATCAAAAAAAATCCTTTTTATTTCCGCGGTATCAGGATTTCCCCTGTCTGGAGAATACTTTACTTTCTTAACAATTTCCTCCATTGTTTCGCCTTCATCTTTCATCTGCTTTATTTTGTCAATTGTGTCTATGACGCCCGGAGGAAAATAACCTGTTAAATCGTCGTCGAAGTTTCTCATGACAGGTTTTGGGATAATACCAAGTTTAATATAATAATCAAGCGTTGGTTTTGTGATCTCGCATTTATTTAATAACTCGCCGCTATCAATCCACTTTTGACTATTTATTTTAACCATTTAGGAATAACCTATAACAATTTATACTACATTATACCGTAAACTATATATATTATTACAGTATTAATAAATTGTCAAGAAAATAATCGATAGCGCAGGCACATCCATAGGAAAAAACAAGGTCTGCCAGGCATTAAAAGAACCAAAGCAATACTAACCAAATCGGAATTGTACCCCATAATCACCTCTGGGGTATCGCCATTCAATTGCGCCCTCTTTACATGCGATTTTACATGTACCACATTCGAGACACCCGGCATACTCTACTTTCATTTCCTTTGTTTCTTCATCATATTCATATAGGTGACCCGGGCAGATATACAGACAATATTTAACGGTACACTTCGTCTTGCATATATCATTATGGATTATAATGTGGCTTTCTTTATCTGTCTTAAAGGCGTCAATTGCGAGTTTTTCATCAATTCTCATAGTCATAATACCTCAGAGATTCTTTATTCGATAGAAATCTCTTAATCGTTTTAAATTGAACATGCCAGATGATTTAAGCTGTTTCCACAGGTTTTTTCCGATCTTTCCTTTTGGGCCTTCCCCGAACCATATGATTTTTTCAAGGAAATCGGGAAATTTTTCAGGATAAAAGGTAAAAAAATCATCATTTTCAAGATATTCCGGCATCTCTTCGTTCTCTTTCAAGTCCCGCAAAACAAAGGTATCTGTTAAACGTTCTTCATACAAAGAAAGAGTCTTTGAAGAAAAATCACCCTTCTTTTTTCCCTCTATTATTGTCTCAGCAGCTATAATTCCTGAAGCAATAGCAAATTCCATACCCCTTACGGTCACACCCATGTTCAACGCAAAACCTGCCGCGTCACCGGCAACGAGGATCCCATCACCATACAATTTCGACAGGCCTTTGTATCCGCCTTCCGGTATAATATGCGCGGAGTACTCAACAACATTGCCGCCGTCAAGGAGTCTCTTTATCTCGTATCTCTCCTTAAAGTTGTCGAGAAGGGTGTATACATCAAGAGATGGCGTTTTTTTCATGAGAGCCTGAATACCGGTCACAACGCCGATAGAAACAGTATCCTGGTTCGTGTAAAGAAATCCACCACCAAAAAGGTTTTTCGTGACATCACCAAGATAAAGATGGGCGCACCCTTCAGCGCTTTCAACATTGAACCTGTCGTTGATTTTTTCTTCCGGCAATTCTATGATTTCTTTAATGCCAACCGCGTATTGTCCGGGGACCATTTTCGGCCTCAACCCTGCTTTCTCGGCCATAAACGAAAGAACGCCGTCTGAAGCCACGACAACATGGGCTGGAATCTCTTCATTATTGGCTTTTATACCTGCCACAACACCGTTTTCGAAGAGCAGTTCATCAACTCTGTATTTGGGAATAACAAAAACACCCTTTGCCGTAAGTTTTTCAGAAAGCCATCTGTCAAAACGGGCCCGCAGAATTGTGTAACTATGATTCAGATTTCTGAGTTTCTCTCCCGTGAAATCTATATTGATGGAATTTTCTCTTCCTAAAAGACTCCATTGTTCTCGAACAATCTTTCTTTCAAAAGGTGCGTCGTCGAGCATATCACCAATAAGTGGCTTAACGGGTTGCAGATAGAGTCTTCCACCGGTCACATTTTTACTGCCGGGAAAATCTCCTCTCTCGACAACAATGACTTGAAGGCCGTTTCCTGCCAGTTTGTAAGCGCAGGAAAGACCTGCCAGCCCCGCGCCAACGATGACAACATCCATTTTATCCATATTCAGACTTCTTTCTTTATTACTTTCAACTCTTCTTTTAATGTCGGAAGAACATTAAATAGATCTTCGGTAATCCCATAATCGGCATATTTGAATATGGGTGCGTTTGGATCTTTATTTATAGCGACAATAACCTTTGATGTATTCATTCCCATGATATGATGGAGGGCTCCCGACACGCCACAGCCAATATAGAGTTTTGGCGATACCGTCTTGCCGCTCTTGCCTATCTGATCGTCATAATCCCGCCATTTACTGTCTACCACGGCGCGTGACGCTCCAACTCTTCCTCCCATAAGATCGGCAATCTCTTCGAGTAACCTGAATTCCTCGGTTCCTTTCATGCCCCTGCCGCCGCAGATGATAAAATCGGTTTCCTGAAGATCGACCTTTTTGGAAAGGTTTTTCTCCGTGCTGACTGTGCGTAACCGTTGATCCTGTTCCACCTTTACCTGTTCCTCGATAATTTCACCGGCAACACCTCTTTTCTCCACGGAAAATGAGTTTGGCCTGAAGGTCACCAACATCATGGTCTCAGCCTTACACTCGATCCAGGAAATAACTTTGCCTCCAAAAATCGGTTTCCTGATTTTGATATTACCATTATCAAAATAAACTCCAATCGCATCGGATACTAAAGGGCATCTGAATCGAGCAGCAAGTCTTGGAAAAAAATCCTTTCCTGTTATTGTTGAAGCACCAATAACCATAGAGGGATTATACTTTTTCATAAGCCCCTCTAGAACTGCCGCGTGGGTATCCCATCTATACTCCTTAAGCAACTCATCGTCGACAACAATTATCGCGTCTGAGAACGTCCTTAATGACTCGGCGATATCTTTTACCTGATGACCTATCACAATGGCATACACTTTGGAAGAAAGATTATCAGCTATCTCTTTCCCCTTCGACAATAATTCAAAGGACGATTTCCTGGCGACATTATCTTTACATTCAACATATACAAAAACATCTTTCGACATTGTTTTTCCTCCCATTAAAATACCTTTGCATCTTCTCTTAAAATATGTACCAATTTTTTTGCTTTATCTTCAGGAGATGACCCTTCAATGATCTTCACCGGCGGTCTCTGTGCCGGATATTGATATGAAATAACGGTCATCTGTGAGGTATCTTTAACAAACACGTCATTCTGTATATCCAGAGTAGCAGGGTCTACCACAGGGATTTCGGTTTTCATGGCTTTCATAACACCGGTAATGAGGGGAACCCTGGGTTCGTTAAGCCCTTTTTGTGCGGTAAAAAGAGCGGGTAAGACAACCTCCAGAAGATTTTTACCCCCTTCCACCTCACTTTCTACCTTTATCTTGCTTTCATCAAAAACATCAAGTCTGGTGACCAAACTCACGTGGGGTATCTTGAGAAATTCCGCTATCATCGGCCCAATATTGGCATTTTCATCATCAATCGCCTGCCTCCCGCAGAGGATAAGATCAAATTGCTCTCTTTTCGCAAATTCCGCCAACACATCAGAAACAACAAGAGAATTATCATTCTCATAATTTGTGCTGTCTATCAGGAATGCCCTGTCGGCGCCCATGGCGATTGCTGTTCGAAGTGCTTCAATGGCCCGAGGGGGACCAAAGCTACAGACCGTCACCTGTGATTCCTTTATTTTTTCTTTAATCCTGATAGCTTCTTCTATCGCAAATTCATCAAAAAAATTGATAGCGTATTTATTTTCTATCTCAAGCGACTTGCTTTCGTCGCTGAGAGTAATTTTTGCTTCAGTGTCCGCCACCTGTTTAATAAATACCAGAATATTCACCTTTCAACCTCCCTTTATGCATCAAATCAATTCAAATAACAGACAGATATAATACTTTTCCTTTTTTATGTATTTATATCAGAAATTTTCCCATAAATATTTTATGAATGGCGGTCATTTGTCAAGAAAAAATTCCAATGCGGAAAACGCCAGGAAATAGNAGAATGTTTCTTTTATGTCTCAACAAAACTCCGTAAATGCCTGGCCCTTGTCGGGTGTCTTAATTTTCGCAACGCTTTAGCTTCTATTTGTCGTATCCTCTCACGCGTCACTTCAAACATCTGCCCAACTTCCTCCAGCGTGTGGTCTTGCTTTTCTCCCAGGCCAAACCTCATCCTCACCACTCTTTCTTCTTTCGGCGATAAGGTCGAAAGGATTCTGTTGAGGTTCTCAACCAGATCTTCATAAATCGCCGAGTCCTGAGGTGTGAGAATATTTTTGTCTTCAATAAAATCTGCGAGATGGGTATCTTCGTCATCGCTCACTGGTGTTTCGAGAGAAATGGGTTCCTTTGTAATTCTGAGCACCTTTCTTACCTTATCGCTGGAAAAGCCTATTTTTTCGGCAATTTCCTCTGGGTTAGGCTCTCGTCCAAGGTCCTGGACAAGGCTCCTTGAAACACGGATAATTTTATTGATTGTTTCAATCATATGAACTGGAATACGGATTGTTCGCGCCTGATCGGCAATTGAGCGCGTAATAGATTGACGTATCCACCATGTCGCGTAGGTACTGAACTTATAACCTCTTTTATATTCAAATCTGTCAACCGCCTTCATAAGCCCGATATTACCTTCCTGGATCAAGTCAAGCAACGAAAGTCCTCTGTTCATGTATCTCTTGGCTATACTCACGACAAGCCGTAAATTCGCCTTCACCAGTTCATTCTTAGCCCCGGCAAAATTATGTTCAGCTCTTTCCGTGCGCTTCAGGAGTGTTCTCAAATGCCGCCCTGTGATGCCGATCTCATTTTCAATACATTCCCTATTTCTGTTGAGCGCTTTCAGAACATTGCCGGTCCTGTTTCCTTTCGTTCGTTTACATTTGCGGATTTCCTGCTCAACTTTCTCAATTTTATCTGCATATCGTTTCATGCGGAGAATAATTTTTTCAGTGATCTTTCTGCCCAGGTTCAACTCTGTAATTATTTTTCTAATCTCTTCACTATATCTGTCTTTTCTTTTGCTGTTTCCCTGTTTCAGATGGCCATGGATATTTTTCAATCTTTCGAGAAGAGCGATTACGCGCTCCCTCTGAAAATCCAGTTCCGTGCTTTCATCTTCCTCTTCTTCGTCATCCACATCCAGTGTGATGTCTCTCAATGCGGTTCGCGAACTTTTTAGCGCCGTGAGGGCATCAAGCAATTCCATGATGGTTCCCGGAAAAGAGAGCAAAACCTGTTTAATCTCTTCCCTTGATTCTTCCATCTGCCTGGCTATATCCTTTTCGCCATTGCGGGTCAAAAGCGCCATACTGCCCATTTCCTTGATGTAATGCCTGATAGGGTTGATCATCTCATCGTCAGTAACTTCCTCGAGGGTATTATCCAGCGTTTCATCGGTATCGCTGCTCTCTGTGATGTTAACATCATTGTCTGCTTCAATATCAAAAAGATCAATATCATCGAGTATGTTATCCTGAGCGCCACTCTGTGAAATCAACGTGTAAATTTCTTTGCCTTCCGGATTTTCGTCATCTGGATAAAGTCTTCTTGCTTTTTCGGGCATGTTCACCTCACTATAAAAAATTATTTTTCATATAAGCTAAAACTTGCCTCTTCTTTTCCAAAAGCTTTGCGATCTCCTTCTCGTCCCCATTTCTTTCCGCTTCCGAAAGCCTCTCCGTGATTTTCTTCGATTCTTCCCTGAAGTATTGTTTTTCAATATGCTTAAAATAATCAAAAAAGGCTTTCTCTGTTTCATCTTCAACAGATTTGCTTGTATCAAAAACAGCGTCGAAAACCAGACCTCTTAAATCATCACTTTGGAGCGTCTCAATAAAACTCTGTACTTCAAAATTCTGTTTTTCTTCAGAATGGATTAATATCCTTGAAAGTATCTCCCTGACATGTTGATTTTTAATGTGGGACAAAACTTCCTTTCCTTTATAGGGTTCTAATAAACGGGGATTAGTTATGCAGGCATTGATAACCTTTTTTTCGATCATACCTCCGGAATCAGTAATGCTCTGCGATGTTCCGGCTATTCCTCTATTCTGAAAACCGGTGAAATGATTTTCCTCAACACCGGTCAGCTCTGCGATGCGTTTAATGTAGAGCCTTCTCGTCACACTGTTCCGTATTGCCTCAACATGGGGCAGAACAGCTTTAATAAAAGCACCCTTCCCTTCCGGTGTTTTTAAAGGATGCTTCTTAATGTAATAATCAAAAAAATAATCGAGTACAGGTTTCTTTTGTGAAATAATTTCACGGAGCGCTTTTGCCCCTTCTTTCCGCACAAAGCTGTCGGGGTCGTGGGCTTCCGGCAGGACAACCATGCTTCCATTGACACCCATCTCAGCGAAAAGCTCAATAAGTCTCAAAGCGCTCTTTATGCCTGCCTCATCTCCATCAAGCATCAACGTAATATTTTCCGTGTAATTCCTCAGTTTTGATATCTGGCCTTCCGTAACAGCAGTGCCAAGAGTGGAAACAATGTTCCTGAACCCGTTCGTATAAAGAGAAATAAAGTCAAAATATCCTTCAACAATAAAAACTTCGTTTGCTTCGGAAATAAATTTCCGCGTTTTATCGATTCCGAAAAGCGATAAACGTTTCGAAAAAATTGTTGACTCGGGAGAATTCACGTATTTTGGAAAACCTTCTTTTTCGATCGTCCTGCCGCCAAAACCAATGATCTTCTTATTCACATCCATGATGGGGATAACGATTCTCCCGCGAAACATCTCATAGAGGACACCGTCCTTCATTCTCACAATACCGGTGCTCAAAAATATATCGTTTGGAACACCGCTGTTTTTCAAGAAACTCTTCAGATTGCCGGAGGTCCGATCGCTGAACCCAAGTTTGAATTCTTCAATAACATCATCGGTAATTCCCCTATTATTCAGATACTGGAAGGCCGTTTTTGAATGTTTTAAACTCTGTTGATAGTATTCGGCAAGCTTCGACAGCGCGTCGAAGTGACTTGCCCGTTTGCCGCTGTCCTTTCGCACAATTTCCATGCCATATTGTCGTCCAAGGTTTTCCAGAGCTTCCTGGAAACTCAAATTTTCATACTTCATGAGAAAATTGACGGCATTACCGCCTTCCCGGCAACTGAAGCAGTAGAACATCTGTTTTTCAACGCTCACAGTGAATGAAGGTGTTTTTTCTTTATGGAAAGGACAAAGACCGGCATAATCTTTACCGGCTTTCTTGAGTTTCACATACTGTGAAACAACGTCAAGTATGTTGACTCTCTGGAGCAATTCATCAAGAGTGGTTTTCACGCAAACTCCACAATCGTAATACCGCTATTTTTATCATCTCTCTGCAACGTTTTGATATAACGCGCGCCTGTTAAATGTTCTCTGATCGCCTGCATCAATTTTCCTGTTCCTATTCCATGGAGAATCTTCACTCTTGGTACGCCTTCGACAACAGCCTTGTCGACAAATCTATCAAGAGAATTTAAGGCCTCCTCGACCCTCATGCCTATTACGTTTAGCTCAGGTTCTTCCATTTTTTCTATATCGAGGCGGTCCCGCTCAACGGCAACAGATTCTTTTAACGGCACCGTTTTTTCTATAAACAGCCTTTTCAGTTTCATTTTCGCGTTACCGACTATCACTTCGTATGTGTCGGCAGTTTTATCAATCTCTACCACACGGCCATTGCTTCCCAGAGTTTTTATGATGACATAATCACCGACATTAATAGGTTCCTGTTTTCTTGCGGCTTTGCCGCCGAAACGTTCTTTCAAACCGGAAAACTGCCTCTTACTTTTTGTTATAGATGTTCTTTCTTTTTTTGCAACTTCTTTTTTAACATTTTCTATCTCTAATTCCAGCTCCATCAACCTGCTGTTACATTTTTCCTCGAGCTTTACAATATATTCATCTCTTTTATCTTTAATAATCGCAAGTCTCTTTTTTGTTTCTGTTTTCAGTTTTATCAATTCCTTCCTTTCATCTTCAACCATCTTCTTTTCCTGTTCAAGACTGGTAATAAGATCGTTGAGCATAAACTCCTGTTTTCCGAGATAAGCAAAACTCTTTTCAATAATATTCTGTGGAAGATTGATATTCCTTGCTACGTTGATGGCGTTACTGTAACCGGCAGTTCCATAGATCAATTTATATAGAGGTTTCGCTGTTTCGCTATCAAAGGATGTGGCTACGTTAACGGCAAAGGGCCTCGTGTATCCGTATGCCTTAATAAGATTGAGATGAGTTGTGACAACAATCCTGCATCCTTTTTCAACAAAAGCGTCAACAATGCCCATCGCGAGGGCAGAGGCTTCCTGTGGTTCAGTGGCGCCGCCCACTTCATCAATCAGGATAAGCTCATTCCCAAAAGCATTATTATAGAGGTCCTTGACACCATACATATGGGCGGTAAAGCTGCTCAGTTCCATTGAGATGTCCTGCTCATCTCCGATGAGGGCAAAAATGTTTGAAAAGAGCGGCACAACGGGCTTTCCTGTTGCCGGAATAAAAAGCCCTGTTTTTGCCATGACAGATAAAAGCCCGATCGTCTTTAATGCCGCTGTTTTCCCTCCCGCGTTCGGACCGCTGATAATCATGACCTGTTTGTCTGTGTCCATTATGATATCAATGGGGACGGCCCCATCTTTTTTTGACAGAACAATAAAGGGGTTCACGGCGTTCTTGATTTCCATATATCCCTGATCGGTAATCTCCGGCCTGACACAGTGAAATTCGAGACTGAAGAGCGAAAGGGTGTGATAGAAATCGAGTTCCATTACCACGGCCAGATTCGTTTCAAGTTCTTCTCTGAATCCTCGTGCGAAATCAGTGAGTTCTTTGAGCACCTTTTTCTCTTCTTCCTGTTCTTCGCTCACAAGGACGTTTATTGAATTATTGAGCTCCACACATTCCACGGGTTCAACAAAAGAAGTTTTTAATGAATGGGAGTAATCGTGCACTATACCTTTCAATGCTTCATTGAAATTTGGCTTCAAGGGTATTACATAACGATTGTTACGAAGTGAAATATAAGAATCCTGCAGAACAGGTCTTATAAATTCCTTCTCCATTATCTTTTCGAGTTGTTTCTTCATTCTTTCACGGAGCGTAAAAAGTTCTGTTCTTATCCTTGATAACTCATATGACGCGCTGTCTTCAATAAATCCTTCATGGTTGATTGAACGCGATATTTTTTTATATAGTGTCGGCAATTGTTTGATATTGCGCGATGCTTCTTCTATAAATCGTTTCTTCTCAAATACCTTTTTGAGAAAAGATGACACGCCGTCACAGGCTCCAAGGAAACCGGCAATAAGTATAAAATCCTGCGTTTCAAGAACGGAATTATCAATAGAAATTCTCTTGAAGACATCCCTGATATCGGGGATGTCCGTGAGAGGTATCTTTCCGTCCCATTTAATAACTTCAAGAACGGCTTCGATACGATCCTGTCTCTCTTCTATTTCAGATTTTTTTTGAAGCGGTTTTAGCTGATGAACCGAATCATCTATGTAGGGTGTCGATGAAAAATGAAAAATAATCTCTACGAGTTTTAGATAATCAAGATACGATAATGTCCTGTCAACCATGCCGGGCTTGACTACCTGTTAAGAAGATAGTCTTGCAAGCACCATTTTGCTAAGCACTCTTCCGTCAATCCTCCCTGGAAATTTTTCCATCAGTGATTTAATGACCCGTCCCATGTCTTTCTGGTTTTTTGCCTCGACGAGTTGTATTGCCGCTTCGATTTCCCGCGCCATTTCTTCGTCGTTCAGTTGTACCGGCAAGAACTCCTTGAGAATGAGAAGTTCTTTCTCTTCTTTTTCAACAAGGTCAAAACGCTGACCTTTTTTAAAACCTTCGATGGAATCAAGATGTTGATTTATTGATGTTTTAACGAGAGAATAAAATTCGTCATCAGATAAAGTTCTGATTTTTTCTACTTCTTTATTCTTAATCGCCGCCAGGAGCATCCTCAAAACGGATACCCTGACGGCGTTTTTTTGTCTTAAAGCTCCTTTTAAATCCTCTTCGATTTTGGATTTATAGTCCATTATTATTTTTAATAAAGACCTTTATCCATCGTTCTTTTGAGTTTCTTCAAAGCCCTCTTCTTTGCAGCGAGTATTTTTTTCTTCCTCTTGACGCTTGGTTTCTCAAAGTGCTCTCTCTTCTTTATCTCAGAAAGAATTCCTGTTTTTTCACACTGCTTCTTAAATCTTTTGAGGGCGCTTTCGAAGGACTCTCCTTCTCTTATGATAACTGACGGCATTCATTCTCCCTCCCTCCATATTGCCATTAAAAAATAAACTGCTCAAACAAACTACTCATTTAAACCTGAAATTGAACCTGAAGTCAATATATTTATGACTTACAATCTGTAATTACATGACAATTGAAACTGGAATATTTTCGGAATGAGGGCCGGTCTGTTTTCGCCCGAGCCACGGCAATATCTTGCCAATCCATGATTCTTACTTTATCTCTGCGCAAGTATTGATATGTGAAACGGATTAAGAGCGTGTGAATTTTTATTTAAAAGGATTGTGAAGAATTATCGTGCTTTCTCTCTCAGGACCTGTGGAAATGATATCTATTTTTGCCCCGACAAGTTCCTCTGTGCGTTTTATATACCTCTTCGTATTTTCCGGAAGGTCATCATAAGCCTTGATATGCTGAATGGAAGTATTCCAACCCTCCATTTCTTCGTATTGAGGTTCACACCTGTAATATCCGGTCACATCCATAGGAGGCTCCGTAAAATATTTCTTTCCGATCTTATAGCCAACACATATTTTTATCTTTTTAAATTGGTCAAGAACATCAAGTTTCATAAGAGAGAGACCCATGATGCCATTGAGTTGTACTGATCTGCGTACCAGTACAGCGTCAAACCATCCACATCTTCTCGGTCTGCCTGTCGTGGCACCGTATTCATCTCCTGTCTTTCTCATAGCTTCACCTTCTTCTCCGGTAAGCTCTGTCGGAAAGGGGCCTTCCCCGACCCTTGTAGTATAAGCCTTACAGATACCGAGAATATAGCCAATGCTTGTAGGGGGCACGCCTGAGCCCGCAGAAATATTTCCCGCCATTGTGTTTGACGATGTTACATAGGGATATGTCCCGTGATCAACATCGAGAAATGTTCCCTGGGCGCCTTCAAAGAGGATTGCTTTCTTTTTCGCCCTGCACTTCTCAAGAAAACTGACAGCATCGACAGCGTGCTTTTTTAAAAGCTTTCTGTATGCGTCATATTGCTTGATGATATCCGTCAGTTTAAAACCCTCGTCCTTATAATACCGACGGATAATAAAGTTCTTTATCTTGAGATTTTCTCTTACTTTTTCCCGAAAAACTTTCTTGTCGAGGAGATCAACCACGCGTATCCCCATCCTGCTTGTTCTGTCTTCGTAGGCCGGGCCGATACCACGTCCCGTCGTGCCAATTTTCTTTGTACCGCTGGATTCCTTTAGCTGATCAAGTTTTTTATGATAAGGCATGATAAGGTGTGTAAGACCGCTGACAAGCAGTTTTTTATCATCCTTAATATAACCGCGATTTTTCAGTTCAGTTATTTCGTTTTCAAAAACTTCAGGATCAAGAACAACACCGTTGCCGATAACGCAGTACTTTCCTTCGCGGAGTATGCCTGAAGGTATGAGATGAAGAATAATTTTTTCGTTACCGATTACTATTGTATGACCGGCGTTGGCACCCCCCTGAAACCGCACAATCACATCGGCATAGTTGCTCAGATAATCTATAATCTTCCCCTTGCCTTCATCACCCCACTGGACTCCAACAACACCGACATTTGACATTGTTCTTTATCTCCGTTTCTTTTTATTATGCAACTATATCTTCTAATATATATAGGGTTTCAAAAGCAAGCAGAATCAATTGACGCTGTCTATTTCCTTTTTTGTCCTTCAAAGAGAGGGGCATCAGGTCTCTGAATAAAGGAAATGCCAAGATGCTTGAAAGCCTTCTCAGAGGCCCTTCTCCCCTGCGATGTCCTGATGACAAAACCGATTTTCAGAAGATAGGGCTCCACAACCTCGATCAGCACATCGGACTCAAGCTGAAGGGTGGCGGCAATCGCTTCAATGCCGACAGGCCCGCCCTTATAGTTGAGTATAATTGTTTGAAGGAGTTTTCTGTCGATTTCACTGAGTCCGTGTTCGTCAATACCTTCAAGCGTCAGAGCGTCTATAACCACATTTTTTGTGATGTTGCCTTTCGCCTTCACCTGCGCATAATCCCGGACACGCTTTAAAAGCCTGTTTGCAACCCTTGGAGTACCCCGTGCACGTTTTGCCGTTTCAAAGGCCCCTTTTTCATCTATTGTTATCCCCAGGATGGACGCTGAACGGTTGATAATACGGACAAGATCATTTTCTGCATAGAAATCCAGGTCTCTCACGATACCGAAGCGTTCCCTCAGAGGTGATGAGAGCAAACCTGATCGTGTTGTGGCGCCGATGAGCGTAAACTGCTCAAGCCTGTACCTGTGAGTACGCGCGTGGATGCCTTTATCAAAAATGAAATCAACGGCAAAATCTTCCATTGCCGGATATAAAAATTCCTCAACTACCTTGGGAATCCGATGGATTTCATCGATGAAAAAAATATCGCCCCTTTCAAGGTGCGTGAGGAGGCCCATGAGATCTCCGCCCTTCTCCAGCGCAGGTCCCGATGAAGTAATGATGCGCGTCCCCATTTCATGGGCAATGATATGCGCAAGGGTCGTCTTTCCGAGACCGGGGGGTCCATTGAAGATGATATGCTCAAGAGGTTCTTTCCTTTGTAGCGCAGCCTCAATAGCTATTTTAAGGGCTTCAACAACCTTGTCCTGACCAATGTAGTCATTCAGTTCCTTAGGCCGTAATGATACAGAACTCTCCTGATCGGTCGAGCTTTCTTCTCCATATAATTCTGAAAAATTATTTTTTTCTTCTTCTATCATTTCTTCTGTCCTCTGTATACTTCTTCAAATAACTCTTCCGAAGAACATATCGACGGATTTCTTTTTATGGCCTCCTCGATCATCTTTCTCGCTTCCAGAACTCTGTGGCCAAGTTGCGTAATTAATACATGTTCGACATCCCTTCTAAAATCTTCCTCAACTTTACCCGGCAAAATAACTTCAGGCATCAGGGCATATTTGGCGACTTTTCCTTTTAAGGTGGCAATGATCTTTTCCGCTTTTCTTTCCCCTATACCCTTTAACTGTCGCAACGATTTGGTGTCTTTCTCCTCGATAAAGCGCGCTATTTCGCGGACAGGTCTTGTAAGCGCCTTTATGGCGGCCATGGGACCGATATCCTCGACGGAAATAAAAAGCTCAAAGAATTCTTTATCGAGTTCGTTTTTGAATCCCACAAGGACAGGCTTGGGTTGTCTCTCTGTCTGGTGAAAAGAAATATACATCGCAAGGTCTTCATCTGGTTTTTTTGTCCTCTTTATTTCATGCATCACATAGGCGGGGATAAGGATTTCATATCCCACACCACCAACGAACAACATCAATTTCTCGTCATAGATGTTCTTGAGTTTTCCTTCCAGGTACGATATCACAGATATTTACTCCTCCCGTTGATTCGATAAAAAGCTGTCAGCGCCACGGCGAGGGCGTCAGCGGCGTGAAAGGATTTTATATCATCGATGTTGAGCATTTTTTGTACCGCGTTTTTAATCTGGCCTTTATTGGCATTGCCGAATCCGACAAGAGCGTTTTTTACCTCTTTCGGACCCACTTCATTGAGGGCTATATGGTTCTGCTGCACTACAACATAGAGAACCCCCAACACACCGCCCAGTAAAATGCCCGCCTTCGGATATCGCACCAGTGAAAATACGTTCTCGATGGCGACAAGGCCCGGTTTTATTGTATGGATGAGATGTTCCATATCGTTGTGGATCTGGTACAATCTGCTTGCGACGGAATTGGCGCTGAAGGTCTTGATATACCCGCATTTCAAAAGGGACGGTGTTTTACCATCGCACATAATAGCGCCAAAACCCGTACTCGCAAGTCCTGGATCGATACCCAGTATAATCATCTCTAATCCCAAATCTCTTAAAGATCTCTTTATTCATCATAACAGGGTTCCATCCTTTTTGTAAACTATATTGAGCAATAAACTGCTATACCACAATCCTTCCATTGATTTCAGTGCTTTATATTAGTATACTTGAAAGGATGAATGATCTGGAACTCATGGAAATATGCCTTGAAGAGGCTATTCTTGCGTATGAAGAGGATGAGGTACCGGTAGGGGCACTGGTTGTGTCTCCCGACAACGATATCCTTTCTCGAACACATAATCTCACGCGAACCTCAAATAGACCTACTGCACACGCCGAGGTACTTGCAATTGAATTAGCATCGAAGAAACTGGGGAATTTCAGATTAAATGATTGTACTCTTTATGTTACAAAAGAACCCTGCATCATGTGCGCTGGCGCTATTGTGGAATCACGCGTTAAAAGGCTCGTTTTTGGTTGCTTTGACTACAAAAGAGGGGCTTTCGGTTCGCTTATAGATGTGAATGCTTATCCGCTTAATCATAAAGTGGATGTGTTTGGCGGTGTGCTCAGTGACAAAAGTGAAAGGCTTTTAAAAGATTTTTTTCAACAGAGGAGAGGTACCGAAGTGGCCATAACGGGGCCGACTCGAAATCGGCTGTACG
>JAEAME010000585.1_pt1 | contig 35550 bp, 30 predicted proteins | sample 8958731 | NCBI WGS metagenome assembly JAEAME01 (sample SAMN16933194, study PRJNA681113) | bioreactor sludge metagenome | isolation source: anerobic bioreactor sludge (Control) | place: India:Bengaluru | collected 2018-10-24
AAGGCCGTAATGGCCGATGTTGCGGGTGGAGTATTCCGCCTTTGCCATGGCCCTGACCGCCAGGTTCTCAATGATGTTCTGCTCCTTCTTTCCTTTCACGGCGTTCAGCAGCAGGTTCATCGACTCCGACACGCTTTTGGGGGACACCAGTTGGAGGGAATGGCCGAAACGGTGAATGAAATGGTTGAAACTCTCCAGTTTTTCATGGTCTGGCCGGTCATGAATCCGGTAGACAAAAGGCCTGCTGCTTTTCTTTTCCTCCTGTTTGCCCATCAGTTCCGCCACCTTCCGGTTGGCCAGCAGCATGAATTCCTCGATCAGGTGGTTGGATTCGTGCGATTCCCTGAAGAATACCGAAAGAGGTTTGCCCTTTTCATCCAGGTTGAATTTGACCTCGACCCGGTCAAAGGTTATGGCACCGTTGCGCATTCTGGCATCGCGCAGCTTGGAGGCCAGGGCCCACAGTTTTCCGATCTCCGTGGCCATTTCGCCCTCTCCCTTTTCGAGTATCTCCTGGGCCTCTTCATAGCTGAACCTCCGGTCGGACCGGATTACGCTCTTCCCGTACCATTCGCTGTGAACCGACGCCTCATCGTCGAGTTCGAAAACCGCCGAAAAACAAAGCTTGTCTTCATGGGGGCGAAGGGAACATAGTTCGTTCGACAATTTTTCGGGAAGCATGGGAACCACCCGGTCGACAAGATAAACCGAGGTTCCCCTTTCATAGGCTTCGGTATCGGGCAGGCTGCCGGGTTTCACATAATGGGTGACGTCGGCAATATGGATACCCGCCTCCCAATTACCGTTCTCAAGCTGCCGCAGCGACAGGGCGTCGTCGAAATCCTTGGCATCCGCGGGGTCGATCGTAAAGGTGCTGACAGTTCTGAAATCACGGCGTGAGGCATATTCGCGCTCCGGTATCTTGTCAGAAATCGCGGAAGCCGCTTTCTCCACCTCTTCGGAAAAATGCAGCGGAAGCCCGAATTCGGCCAGGATGGAATGCATTTCCGTCTCATGTTCGCCTGCGTCGCCTAACACCTCGATAATCCTGCCGACAGGGTTTTTGGCATTGGCGGGCCATTCCGTAATCTCGGCAATGGCTTTCTGCCCGTTCTTCACCCCGTTCAGCTGCTCTTCAGGGATGAAAATATCAAAGCTGGCCTTACCCGCCGGTATCAGAAAGGCATAATTCCGGGTCATCTCCACCGTCCCTACGAAGCTTTTCTTGGCCCGCTCCAGAATTTCCACCACCTCCCCCTCAAGGTCATGCCCCTTGCGGCGGGCAAAAAGATGAACCCTCACCTTGTCTTCGGCACTGGCATGCAGCAGATTCCTGGCCGACACATACACCGGACTGTCGGCCTCCTCACTGTAGACATAGGCGTAGCCCGTGGGCTGCATATCCACCACACCGGTAACATAGCCGCCCCTCGTCTTCAGCCGGTATTTGCCCCGGCTGGTCTGTTCCAGGTATCCGCTCTCCTTCAACTCCTCCAATACCACTCCGACCATTTTCCTCGATTCGTCGTCCCTGATGCCAAACTGTGCGGAAACCTGCTTGTAATTGACAGGTTTTACGGGATCGTCATACATAACCGACAATATGGCCGATTTCAGATTTTTCTTGTTGAAGGTGATCCCTTTCCCGGAATAGCCTTTTTTCTTCCTGCCCATACGATTCAATTGACGGGGAAAGATACGAAACCATTCGTTGCGCGAAACCAAATGCCGGCTCAAGTTTTGCCATTCTTCCCCGCCGCAGGCGATTTCACCCCGGGCATAGCTCCATTGCCCGGGATTTTGTATGTTTGTAATTCTTGAAAGAAATACCCGGACTGTGGTTACCGACACCTGCCGTTTTACCTCTTTGATCTGCCGCTCCCTGCTGCCCGGCTTTCTGGCGGCGGGCATCCTGTTTTTCATGTTCAGCCGCTGCGCCAACCAGGGAATGCCCACCGGCGGCCCCAAAGATTCCATACCCCCGTTGTTGCTGCAATCCATCCCTCCCATGAGGGGACTTCAGTTCCACGATAAAGAGGTCAGGCTGACCTTCAACGAATTCATCACCAGCGATGCTGTTCCGGAAGCGCTGGTTGTCTCCCCGCCGCTTACCAAAAGACCCTCCATCCGGACCAAATCGAAGTCCCTCATCGTGGCCTTCAACGAAGAGCTGAAACCCGGAGTCACCTATTCCCTGGATTTCAAGAACTCGGTGACCGACTTCAACGAGCAGAATCCCTACCCCGGGTTGCGGATGCTTTTCAGCACGGGCGACGTGATCGACACCCTCCGGGTGGCGGGCATGGTGAAAAACGCAGGCAACCTGGAGCCCCGGGAAAAAATAACCGTCATGCTGTACGGCAATCCCGACGATACCGCCGTCATGCGTTCGCAGCCTGATTATATTGCACGCACCGATGCGCGGGGGCTTTTTCTTTTCGACAACATCAAACCGGGCTCCTACCGCCTGTATGCAATTGACGACGCCAACAACAACCTGCGTTACGATACCGGTGCCGAGGATTTTGCCTTCGCCGATTCCCTGGTGATCCCCTCGGCCCTGTTTGAGGCCGATCCCGACACGCTGGTGGCAGGCGCCGATTCCCTGCTGATCCTTGGCCACACCCGTTTTTTTCCCGACCCCTTCTACCTGCGGCTTTTCACGGAAGAAATGTATGAACAATACCTCGACAAGTCGGTGAGGGACACCCGCTATAAACTGACTTTTGTCTTCAACGAACCGGTCAGCGACACCTTCAACATCCGTCTGCCGTCGCTGGAAAGCGGCACCGGTTATCTCACGGAAGCCAACCCCGAAACAGACTCCCTGACCGTGTGGATTACCGATACACTGACAGCCCGGAACGATACCCTGGAGCTCATTGTCGAATACTATCAGCGCGACTCGCTGAAGCGGCAATATCTGCAGCAGGATACCCTCAACCTGCTGTTTGCCGACAGGGAACGTGCCGATACACGGCGCAGGAAAAAGGAGGACGAAGCTCCCGGGGTAATGCAGTTCCAGTTCACAGACAACCTGAAACCTGCCGGTTTTGACCTGAACCTGCCGGTTCTGGTTCAGGCCCCTGAGCCGGTAAAAGCGTTCGACTTCAGCGCCATCCGCCTTACCTTGGCCGACGACACCACCCGTACGCCGCTGAAAATCCAGGTTTCGGCCGATACCACCCGGTACCGGACCTACCGCATCGCACATGCCTGGGAACCCAATACCGCTTATCAGCTGTCGATCGACTCCGCCGCCTGCGAAAACATCTATGGCATCACCAGCCAGGCTTTCAGCAAAAAATTCACCACCCGGGAAGAGGATTATTACGGCAGGATCCTGCTGAATATCACCCGGGCTGACTATCCGATGATCATCCAGCTTCTCGACAACAGCAGCGATGAGCGCATTATCAAAACCGCCCCGGTTCAAAAAACGGGAACCGTCACCTTCGATTATCTGCCACCGGATAAATACCGCGTAAAAGTGATTTTTGACCGGAACGGCAATGATATATGGGATGCCGGGGATTTTCAGTCCCGGCGGCAACCCGAACGGGTGGCTTACCTGCCTGAAATCATCAAGGTCCGGTCAAACTGGGACAACAGCTACGAATGGGACCTGAAACCGGATCCGACATTCAGGAAAATACTGGTTGACAAGGAGGAAGAGGAGCTCCGGCTGAAAAAGATGAAAGAGCAGAAAGCCGCGGAGCAAGAGGAGGAACCGCCGTTTGAGGACTTCAATATCATGCCGTAAAATGAAGGAAGGCACCCTGGCGGCAGGATGACCGCCTGCCGGTCATTCAGCTGTTTCGCCAACTATTTCGGACTGCGAAGGCTTTCCGTTGAAAAAGTTCTTATTTTTGAATTGTCATACGCTCCACCATGAATGCAGCAACAGGCAACAAGAGGCATTTCCTGGGAAGCACGGCCAAAGACCGGCGGAATAACATCGTGGTGATCCTGCTTGTCCTCCTGCTGGCGGTGCTGTTGTTCCTGTTTTTCTCTCAGAGGAAAAGCAACCGGTTGATTGTTGAGCAGATCTCCGCACAGAAGGATTCGATCCAGGTGGAGCTGACCCGGATCATCACCGGGTACGACAGCCTGAAGGTGGAGAACGACACCCTGGCCGCCCGGGTGGTGGCCGCCCGCACAAAGGTCCAGGACCTTTTGCTGGAGGTGGAACAAACAAGGCAGATAAGCCTTGAGAAGATCAACCGGTACCAGAAGGAGACCACCACCCTGCGGGAGATCATGCGCAATTACATTGTCCAGATTGATTCGCTGAACCGCCGTAACCAGATCCTGATGGCTGAAAACCAGGAGGTCAGGGAACAGGCGCGCCAGGCGGAAACAAAAAGCCAACAGCTGGAACAGGAAAAGGAACAGCTGGAACTGAACCTTAAAAGAGCAGCCACCCTCGATGCCATAAACGTCGTGGCCACCGGATTGAACGACCGCAGCAAGGAAACCCGGTTTGCCAACAGGGCGGTGATGATCCGTGTCGATCTGGCCCTGGGAAAAAACATTACCGCCCAAAGGGGGGCCAAGAACGTTTACCTGCGCATCATGCGTCCCGACCAGCTGCTTCTCAGCAAATCGGCCGGCGACCTTTTTCCGTTCGAAGACCTCAACATCCAGTATTCGGCCGTCCGCGAGGTCACGTACGAAGGAAATGAACTTCCCCTGTCCATTTATTGGGACAATGAAGGGCAGACCCTGATGCCGGGCAAATATACCATCGACCTGTTTGCCGACGGGAACAACATCGGCACCACCACGCTGGAGCTCAAATGACCCTGTATTGAAACACCGGGGTACCCACCGCCGAAATCCCGGTCATGCGAGTACCTTTCACGGCAACCTCCCTTACCTGTCGCAGGAATCAGTATCTTTGGCCCGTAAAACGATATTTCTCATGCTCGGCACCATCGGAAAATACAAGGAGGAAGTGAAATCGGCAACCGCTTCCACCGGCGGGGAACTGGAACAGCTCCGGATCCGGTTTTTAGGTAAGAAAGGTATTCTCAACCAGTTGTTTGCCGAATTCAAAGAGGTGGATCCCGGCTCGAAGAAAGAGGTGGGAAAATCCCTCAACGAACTGAAGGAAGCGGTCCGGGAAAAAATTGCCGCACTGAAGGATAGCCTGGGCACGGACGGGGACAGCCGTCCCGTTGCCGATTTCACGGCTCCCGGCGACTCCATCGGACTGGGAACCCGTCATCCATTGTCGATCGTAAGGAACAGAATCCTTGATATTTTCGGAAGGCTTGGTTTTTCGGTCAAAGAGGGCCCCGAAATCGAAGACGACTGGCATGTGTTCTCCGCCCTGAATTTTCCTCCCGAGCATCCTGCCCGTGACATGCAGGATACCTTTTTTATCGAAAAAGGCCCCGATGTGTTATTGCGCACGCACACCTCCAGTGTCCAGATCCGGGTGATGGAACACACCCAGCCCCCCATCCGGGCGGTCTTTCCCGGCCGCGTATTCCGCAACGAGGCCGTTTCAGCCCGTTCCCACTGTATTTTTCACCAGGTGGAAGGGCTTTATGTCGACGAAAAGGTCTCATTCGCCGACCTGAAACAAACCCTTCTTTATTTTGCGAGGGAGCTGTTCGGCGAAGATACGGTCATCAGGCTGCGGCCCTCCTATTTCCCCTTCACCGAGCCTTCGGCCGAAATGGATGTCAGCTGTTCGCTTTGCGGCGGCAAAGGCTGCAACCTGTGTAAGTATACCGGCTGGCTTGAAATCCTGGGCTGCGGGATGGTCGATCCCAATGTGTTGGAAGCATGCAACATCGACAGTGTCAAATACACCGGATTTGCCTTTGGAATGGGCATTGAACGGATCTGTATGCTGTTGTACGGCGTGAAGGATATCCGGCTTTACTTCGAAAACGACGTCCGCTTTCTGAGGCAGTTCAGGCCGGCGTTGTAACCTTGCCGGCCTACCGGATCAGTTGGCGGAAATGACGGTGCCCGGTTTGAAATACCCGGAATAGGTCGTCGCCTCCTTGAGCACGCCGATGGCTTTCAGCACCACGGGGTCCTCTTTCAGGGTGGCGCGGATGGCTCCTTTCTGGTAATAATACCTGCCTGCAATTTCATCCTTGAGCAGTTCGCTGATCTCCATCCTGAAAAGTTGCAGGTCTTTTTCAAGATCGGGTTTCAGCTTTGCCTCCAGCGCCCTGAATTCTTCCGCGGCCCCGTCGTAGTATTTCTCCTCCCGGGCGGTTTCCAGAAGGGCCGAAAAATCATTCTGGGTTTCCGAATCATACAGAAATCCGCCGTTTTTGACAAAAGCGGTAAACTCCCGGTAGATTTCATCGGTGATGGCCAGCTTTTCAGGCTCAGGAACGGCCGGGTTTTTCGCGGCAAAATGGGTGGCAAAATCGAAAATCACAAAACGGGTGACCAGTTCGATGGCCAGACTGCTCAATTCTTCCTGGTCAACCTTGATGTCGGGCACCACGCCTCCCCCGTCGTATACTTTCCGGCCTCCGCGGGTGGTATATTCGGTTACCAGGCTGTCGGGAACCGTGCCGACGCTTCCGTCTTCGTTCCGGTGCGAATAATCAAGGGCCTGGATACACCGGCCGCTCGGGATATAATACTTGGCCGTGGTTACTTTTAATTTGGCATTGTAAGTCAGGTCGCGGGTGGTTTGCACCAATCCCTTGCCGAAGGTGCGGGTGCCTATGACCATGCCACGGTCCAGATCCTGCATGGCCCCGGCAATGATCTCCGAAGCCGAAGCCGATCCCCGGTTGGTGATAACCGCAATCCGAACCGTGGTATCGACAGGCTGCCGGGTCGACTTGTACACGTTGTCCCACTCCTTCACCTTCCCGCGGGTGCTCACAATCTCCAATCCCCTGGGCACAAAAAGATTCATGATCCTGACCGATTCGATCAGCAAACCCCCGGGATTGGAGCGCAGATCCAGGATCAGCGATTCAGGATTGTGCTGTTTCTGCAATTCCAAATAGGCCTTCTCCACCTCTTCTGCACAATCCTGCGTAAAATTGGACAAACGGATATAGGCGGTCTTGTCATCGACCATTCCATAATAGGGCACCGCATCGATGACGATCTTTTCCCTCACCACGTTGTATTCGGCCGGCTTTTTCTCACCCGGCCGCTGGATCCTGATCTTTACCGGTTTCATGGCAGGGCCTTTCAGAAGGTTGCTGACATCCTCGGTGGTCATGTCACCTGTGGGCTTGCCTTCCACCTCCAGGATAACATCTCCTGCCTTCAAACCCGCCTTTTGTGCCGGAAATCCCTCATAAGGCTCGGCAATGATGATCTGATCCCTCTGCTTGCTGATCAGCGCCCCGATCCCCGCATATTCGCCGGTGGTCATAAACCTGAAATCCTCGACATCGGCTTCCGAAATATAATTCGTGTAGGGATCAAGCGACTCCAGCATTTTGTCGATGCTCGTCTTCACCAGCTTGTTCGGGTTGATCTCATCCACATAAAAAGTGTTGAGCTCCCTGAACAGGGTATAATAAATATCCAGGTTCTTGGCAATCTCGAAATTCTTCTGGTCGTTCGTGAAACTGAAAAGGGCGAACCCTGCGATCAGCAACACCACCAGGACAGTGCGGTATTTTTTCGTAATCATGTGAATGAATTGTTACATGGATATGGTTCTTCCTCCGGTGAGCAAGGGTGTTCCGGAACATTCCCGGGCCGTATGGTTCGTGGGACCTGAAGCTCGTTTCATGCAATCCATCGGTGCCGGGGGGCAAAAATAACAAAACTAACCGAATAAAACCGGCAGCCCTGACTCCCCTTTTACCGGTAATTATGAGCCATTTGCCGATTACCTCTGGTTGTGCCTGGCTGGATATTGTATTTTCGAACCGATTTAAATCAACAGAGCCATGAGGACCATGCATTACACAACCATCCTTTCCCTTTTCCTGCTCACCACCCTGAGCTCATGCCTTTTTATGGGCCCTTCCGTGAAAGGAAACGGCGAAGTTGTTGAAAAAGTACGCGAGGTGGAACCTTTCCGCGGCATTTATGTTACCTCCGGGATGAATGTGCACCTTGTACGGGGTGACCAGCAGAAGGTGGTGGTGGTGGCCGATGCGAATCTCCACGAAGTGATCCGGACCGAAGTCGAAGACGGCATTCTTGAAATCAAGGCGCAGGCCGGCATCTGGAAGTCGAAGGAGAACAAGGTGATGGTGACCACCCCCGAACTGGAGGAATTGACCGGTACGGCAGGCAGCAACATTTTCACCGACACCCTGATGGAATTCCGTAACATCCGGATCCGGGGATCGGCCGGGAGCAACCTGCGCCTGGAAATCAACGGCGAAAGGGCTGAAATCTCAGCCTCGGCAGGCTCCAATATATTCCTGGACGGCACTTTCCGCGAAGTGGAAGCCCGCGTTTCGTCAGGGGCGAACATCAAAGCCGGGAACCTTACGGCCGGCAAAAGCAATGTCCGCGCCTCCAGCGGCGGCAACCTCTGGATGACGGTGAAAGAGGAACTCACGGCCAGCGCCTCCAGCGGCGGCAATATCTTTTACTCGGGATCCCCCGGGATCGCGGAAGTCAGCTCTTCGTCGGGAGGAAACATCATTAAGAAAAATTAACCCGGATCCCGGTGGCGAATCCGCATCCCACCCTGCGCCTCTTTTCACGGTTCCCCGGTCAGCTCGCCTTTACGACGATGGCTAAGACAACACCTGATAATCCCGGAAAGTAAAAAATTGTATTTTTGACCCCGTAATTAACCCGGCAGCCGGCCGGGTCATTTCGGTTCTGTAAAATGACCTTTTCCATTATCCTCTCCATTGTCGGATTTGTCAGAATTCTGCTGGTTGTTCTCCTGGTCTGGTACGGGGTCAAACTGGTTACCCGCTACCTGCTCCCTTTTTTTCTGAACAAAACGGTAAGAAACATGCAGTCGCGCATGGAAGATCAAATCCGTGACCGGCATCGCAACAGCCGCAGGGAAGGGGAGGTGACCCTGGAAAACCAACCCCGTAAACGCGATTCCTCCATCCATGAAGGAGAATATGTGGATTATGAGGAGGTCGAATAGGATGCGATAGCCCCTCTTTCAGCCCCGGGAGTGGCGGGAAAGAGAAACCACGCTTTAAACCGGCCGGCAATCGGATCAATTTATCATTATTTTTGTCGCTTCAGATTTCAGAATCAGGTTATGAACCAGGAAGATCTCTTTAAAAAGCTGATAGCCCACTGCAAGGAATATGGCTATGTATTCCCCTCAAGCGAAATATACGACGGCCTTTCGGCTGTTTATGATTACGGGCAGTACGGCGTCGAGCTGAAGAACAACATCAAGAAATACTGGTGGGACAGCATGATCCTTCTCCACGAAAACGTGGTGGGCATCGATTCGGCCATTTTCATGCATCCCACCATCTGGAAGGCCTCGGGCCATGTCGACGCCTTCAACGATCCCCTCATCGACAACAAGGATTCGAAAAAACGTTACCGGGCCGACGTGCTCATCGAGGAGCAGCTGGCCAAAATCGAAGAAAAGATCAATAAAGAGGTCGAAAAAGCGCAAAAACGTTTCGGGGATGCCTTCGACGAGACGCAGTTCAGGACTACCAATGCGAGGGTGGTTGAAAACCAGAAGAAATGGGACAGCCTTCACAGCCGCTTTTCCAAAGCCCTCAACGAAGGCAGCCTGGAGGAGCTCCGCCAGATCATCATCGACCATGAAATCGTCTGCCCCATTTCAGGCACACGCAACTGGACCGAAGTGAGGCAGTTCAACCTGATGTTCTCCACCGACATGGGCTCGACGGCCGACGGGGCCATGAAGATTTACCTCCGCCCCGAGACCGCCCAGGGCATCTTTGTGAACTACCTCAACGTCCAGAAGACCGGAAGGATGAAGATTCCCTTCGGAATTGCCCAGATCGGCAAGGCCTTCCGCAATGAGATTGTCGCCCGCCAGTTTATCTTCCGGATGCGCGAATTCGAGCAGATGGAGATGCAGTATTTTGTGGAACCCGGCACCGAACTGGAGTGGTTCCGTATCTGGAGGGAACTGCGCATGAAATGGCACCAGGCCCTGGGCTTTGGCAGCGAGAACTACCGGTTCCATGAGCATGAGAAACTGGCCCACTATGCCAATGCCGCCGTCGACGTGGAATACCGCTTTCCTTTCGGCTTCAAGGAGGTGGAAGGGATCCACTCACGCACCGATTTCGACCTCTCGCAGCACGAACAATATTCCGGGAAAAAACTGCGCTATTTCGATCCCGAGAAAAACGAATCGTACGTACCCTATGTGGTGGAAACCTCCATCGGGGTCGACCGCATGTTTCTGCAGGTGGTGGCCGCCTCTTACCATGAGGAGGAAGTGACGGGCGCCAACGGGGAGAAGGACATCCGCACGGTGCTGCGTATTCCGGCAGCCCTTGCCCCCGTGAAACTGGCGGTACTTCCGCTGGTCAAAAAGGACGGGCAGCCCGAAAAGGCCCGGTTCATCATCGACAGCCTGAAGTTCGACTTCAACTGCCAGTACGACGAGAAGGACTCCATCGGCAAGCGCTACCGCCGCCAGGACGCCATCGGCACTCCCTTCTGCATCACCATCGACCACCAGACCGAAAAGGACGATACGGTGACCATCCGCTACCGCGACACCATGGAACAGGAGCGGATCCCGGTGCAAAGGATCAGGGAGATCGTGGCGGATAAGGTGAGTATGAAGAACCTGTTTATGAAACTGAAATAAATAGAATTGCTTGTCCGGCCACGACTTATTATAATACATTCAGATTGCTGCTGATCCGGTTTTTCAAATCATTTCTTACACCGGCCAGCGCTGCATATTTATTCCATGATTTCACAATGGAATTAATTTCTTCTATAATCTTCGCACCTTTTTTGATGTTGTTATCTTTTGATACCGTCATCAGATCCTCTTTTGTGATATGAACTCTTTTCCCGTTGACACTTAATGTTTGCCGGCTTACCCAATGATTGGCCGGGTCGAAGGAAAAGCACAAGTCGTAGGCCGGGGCCAGTCTCCAGTTTCCGTCTTTCCTTAAAATAAAGGAAAAATTCCTGGTGTGGTCATCGTAGTTGGTAGCCAACACGTTAAACACCATTCTCCGGAACATCTGTTCTGCTTCAGGATAAGTTAACCGCAGCAACCGCATGGTTTGAAAAAGCTGCTCATAACTGTATCCGAACATGTCATTAAAATCATAATGCTGCATCCCGCACAATGATAGGATATGGTGCTTCACATTGCCTTCCCTGTCAAAACGTCTGGTCATGAAATGTGCTCTTCCGTTTTCTTCCAGCAATTGACATTCGCTCATTTCAATCCCACAGTCTGTGGCCATCAGGTAATAAGCATATTCAACCCGCCCCCAGCCTGAACTCTCGCCAAACTGTTCTCCGCTTACCCCATCCAGTTTGAGCAACCAATGTTCATAATCTTTGGGTACGGTTCCCTGTCCGGATCTCACATCCCGGGTCACGGGATTGAAGGCAATAACGGCTTTGGGACGGGCTCCAGCTGCAGAAGTTCCCGTTTTTAAGATTCCCATCATGGTCTTTTCATCCTCTTTGTTCAGGTTGGCTAAAAAAACCTCTCTTTCATGGAGCATTTTTCTGGCCACTTCAACCAGACTGTCCAGTTCCAGAGAAACACTTTTTGTTCCTGTTTTGATTTGTGCAGGCTCAAATTCCAATGCACCCACCCCCCTCGTGCCGATAAAGCACAATTTTTCCACCGGATTCATACTGTCATCGGCTCTTCCCTGCTGTGCCAGCCAAACATTAATCAGCTTATTCCCGTACCTGTCCGGTAAAACATCCGACAATAAACCCGGTAAACCCTTGAAGGTATCTTCCGTATCACCGCGGCCTTTTCGCAATTCAGGGAAACTGTAAATTACATCTCCCTGCGAGATGGGCATTTTTAGTGGTGATAAATCCCAACCTTTTTGAATAAACCCCGGGGCGTATTGAAAATATCCCAATTGCTGCGATTCATCCCAGCGAACAGCGCCTGCCAGTTCGCCCCATATTTTAACTTCCGCTACATCTACCATCCTGATGCAGCTTTGTCAATCATGATATCCTTTCCCGGGGATGCCTGCTTTCTTTGTTTCTTCTTTAGCCTGGCGTATTCAACCGGACTGATTTGGTGCTGAACCTTAAATACATCCATGATGTACAGCAGATCAAGGACTCGCAATACCTGAATAAGCGTATCTATCCTTGTCTTTTCGCCCCTTTCCAGCAAACTTAACGTGGAACGGCTTATTCCTGCGGCAACTGCAACCTGCACCTGGGATTTATTTTTACTTAAGCGATGAAACTGAATAAAATTCCCGATGGTTTCCATCAGAGATTTATCCGACATTGCCTCCCATTGTTGGTATGATTTATCATTCATATTAACTGTTTTCATTTTCTTTTGAATGCTATATCATGCAAATATACGCAATTATTCTATTAATAACAAAACATGATCTTCAAATCATTAACTTTGGAACGATGAAACATCCATGCATCATGTTTGCACCAACCGGGATGATTAACCACATGGATATTACATCTGTTTCCTGGGTTGAACCATTACAAAGAAATATTTTAAACAGATGAAACGGGTGCTGATCATAACCTACTACTGGCCCCCGGCCGGAGGCGGCGGCGTGATGCGCTGGCTCAAGATGTCGAAATACCTGCCGGAATATGGCTGGCAACCCGTCATTTACACCCCTGCGAATCCCGATCCATCGGTGATCGATGAGAGCCTGCTGGCAGAGGTGCCCCCGGAGGCGGAGGTGGTTCGCCAGCCCATCCGGGAGCCTTATGACCTTTTCCGGAAACTGACGGGGAAGTCAAAGGAGAGCCGCTTCAAATCGGGATACATTTCCGAAGCCTCCCGGGGAAGTATCAAGGAACGGATAGCGGTTTTTCTCCGCGGCAACCTGACGATCCCCGACCCGCGCGTTTTCTGGGTGAAGCCTTCGGTGCGCTTCCTCCGGAAATACCTGGCGGAACACCCCGTTGACCTGATGATCTCCACAGGACCGCCCCACAGCATGCACCTGATCGCCCTGAAGCTGAAAAGAACTGTAAAGGTGCCCTGGCTGGCCGACTTCAGGGATCCCTGGACGGGCATCGACTTCTACCACCGGCTGAAGCTGACCCCGGTGGCCGACCGTTTACACCACCGGCTGGAGAAACGGGTACTGACCACCGCCGATGGGATCACCGTGGTGAGTCCGGGCATGAAACGGTCGCTCGAAGCCCTTTCCGGCAGGGAAGTCCGTGTGGTATACAACGGCTTCGACCCGGAAGATTTTAAAGATGCTGAAGCCCCTGCGTATTCTGTGGAAACCTTGAAAACTGCTGACAACAAAGAGACGGCATCACCGGCAGCCGGCCATTTTATGATCAGCCATTTCGGGGCCTTTAACCGCGACCGGAACCCTTCGGCCCTCTGGACTGCCCTGGAGCGGCTTGTTTCTGAAATCCCCGCCTTCGGGGAAAAGCTGATGATCAGGCTGATCGGACAGACCGATGAGACCATTCTGCAGGAAATCAGGGACCATGGACTCGGGGAGCAACTTGAAGTCCATCCCCACCTGGAACACCGGGAAGGACTGCGGGAACTGGGGAACTCAGCGGTCTTGCTGCTGCCGCTGAACGATTCCCCCAATGCCCGGGAGATCCTCCCCGGAAAGATGTACGAATACATGGCCCTGGGGCACCCCATTCTGGCCATTGGACCTGAAGGCAGCGACTGTGAGGAAATTCTTACTCAGGCTGCTGCAGGTAGTTACCACCCATTCACCGATACGGAGGGAATCAAATCAGCCCTGGAAAAAGAATTCCGCCGATGGCAAAAGGGGGAGAAACCTGCAGTGCCCCGGCAGATCGGAAAATTCTCCCGCCGCCACCTGGCAGGTGAGATGATCCGGATAGGCACAGCCATTGAAAGTCAGATCTAACGTTCAAAACTCATATTTTCTGCAAGTTTTGATAATTACTGAAGTTCTGTTTTGTTATCCGATCATATTGGCAGTTGTCGCAAAAATGGATACAATTGGATACAAAATGGACCTTCAGACGATCATGGGCGAAGGTCCAGAGAATTTGCGGACTTCACCGCCTTCGAGCACGTACTTTTCACCGGTTACCGGACACTGGGCGTAATGGCCATCGAGGAAGAGGAGTTTGCCACCGGCTTCGCTCATCCAGCCGGTTTGACGGGCCGGATTACCCACCATCAGGGCATAATCGGGTACGTTGCGGATCACCACGGCCCCGGCCCCGATAAAACAGAATTTCCCGAGTGTGATCCCGCATACGATGGTGGCATTGGCCCCGATGGTAACCCCCCGCTTTACAAGGGTCCGCTTGTACTCATCCTTCCGGTTCACGGCACTCCGGGGATTCATCACATTGGTGAAGACCATTGAAGGCCCCAGGAAAACATCATCCTCACAAACCACTCCGGTATAGAGTGATACATTGTTCTGCACCTTTACGTTGTTCCCCAGCACCACATCGGCAGCCACAAAGACATTCTGGCCCAGATTGCAGTTCCTCCCGAGCCTGGCCGTGGACATCACATGGCAGAAATGCCAGATCTTCGTTCCTTCGCCGATATAGGCGCCCTCGTCAATGACGGCTGAAGGATGGGCAAAATAGTTTTCCATCATTGACTCATCAGTTTGTTCACTACGATCTCCCGAAAGCGTTTTGCCTCCTCGTAATATGTTTGGGCTTCTTCAAAGGTAGGTTTTCTATAGGGCATCAATCCAAAATCACCCGGATAACGGGCATCCAGGTAAAGCCGGTCCAGTTCGGCCAGTATCTTTTCATCAAATCCGGATTCCCATTCATACTCCACCTTTGAAAAAAGCGTCTCCAGGTTATGTGGACGGATAAACGGAATATTCCATTCTTCAAAAAGAGCCTTCAGGGATTTTTCAACAGCTTGCTGTGCATGAAACGCCACAATATTTGTAAGGGAGGTATTCGAAAGCAAGGTTTCAATTGCCATCAAATCATCTTCAGCAGCGGTAAGCCAGGACTTAGTTGACTGCTTCATAGAGCACTTTTCCTTTTTTTTGAATCTCCCTGAAAAACAGGTTGGGTGAAACCATTGCCTTATTAAACATCGCCCTGGTATAAACCAATAGGTCAATGGGAATAATACTTCTGAAACTCTTTATTCTTGAATTGAACCGATGGTGTAAATCCATTTTTTCCCGGTTAGATGCCGGAATAAAATCGCCTGGTGTTATAACCAGCAGATCCAGATCACTTTCCTCTTCCGGATTTCCGGAAGCGTATGAACCAAAGAGGATAACCTTCTGCGCCCCTTCTTCTTTCAGTATACGCGTTATTTCATCGATGAGCTGGTTATTGACCATTGATACAATCTTTGAAGTAAAGATAAGAAAATAATGTTAAGAGTGATCGCTTCAGAAAGGGATCACTTTTCCAATGATTTACCTTCCTGAATAAAAAAAATACTTTACTATATGAGGGTGGCTCCTTTAAAAGAACGCTTTAATCTGATTTACAATATATTCGAGTTGTACCTCATCCAGTTCTGTGTGCATGGGGAGGGAGAGGACGGTGGCTGCGAGGTTTTCGCTCACGGGGAAGTCGCCATGGCCGTAGCCGAGGTAGCGGTATGCCTCATGCAGGTGGAGGGGTTTCGGGTAGTAGACCATGGAGGGGACGCCCCGTTCCTTCAGGAAGGCCTGGAGCCCGTCACGCTGTGAAGTGCGAAGGGTATACTGGTGGAAAGAATGGGTGGACCAGGGGCGCCGCTCCGGCAGGAGGAGGTCGCCCACCCCTTCCAGGTGATGGTCATACCAGGCGGCTGTTTTCCGGCGGGCCTCCGTCCAGGCGCCGAGGTATTTCAGCTTGACATCCAGGATGGCCGCCTGCAGGCTGTCGAGGCGCGAGTTCATCCCTATCCGTTCGTAGTGGTAGCGCACCCGCTGCCCGTGGTTGGCGATGGAGCGGATTTGAGCGGCCATCTCCCGGTCGCGGGTAAAAAGGGCCCCTCCGTCGCCGAAAGCCCCCAGCGTCTTGGAGGGGAAAAAGGAGGTGCAGCCGATGATGCCCAGGGTGCCCGACCGGCGGCGCTCCCCGTTGCTGAAGAGGTAGTCGGAGCCCAGCGACTGGGCGGCATCCTCCACCACATGGAGCCCGTGCTGTCCGGCCAGGGCCAGAAGCTCCTCCATGGGGGCGTTCTGCCCGAAAAGATGGACCGGCAGGAGCGCCCGGGTGCGGGAAGTGATGGCCGCGGCTGCCAGGGCCGGCGAGATATTGAAATCTCCGGGATTCACATCGGCGAAGACCGGCTTCAATCCCAGCAGTGCCAGCACCTCGGCGGTGGCCACAAAGGTGAAGGGCGTGGTGACCACCTCGTCGCCGGGTTCCAGTCCCAGAGCCATGAAGGCGATTTGCAAAGCATCGGTGCCGTTGCCGCAGGCAATGACTTCCGATTGCTGGTATGCGGCAAGATGCTTTTCAAATTCAGTGACCTTACCTCCCTTGATGAACACCGTAGTGCGGATCACCTCCTGCATGGCGGCATCGACTTCCTCCTTTATTTTCAGATACTGGCCGTAAAGGTCGGCCATCTGAATGTTTACATTCCCATTCATACGGTCAGCTCAATTTTTTTCATCATCAATCAATAATGCTTCGCCCCCGCCCCGGTCCTTCCGCCTGAAATCATGCTCTTCCTGTTTGCGCCGGGAAAATCTCACCCGAAGGGAAAGCTCTCCGAAAAACGAGGGTTACCGGGGAAGAACCCCCGTTTCGCTCCGCGACCGGACAAAATCAAAGAGCTTCATTTTTAAGTATTTCCGCGATACGGAAAGCGGCGGTGCCGTCACCATAAGGTGTTTCAGCAAAGGAACGGCGTAAGCCGGTCACTTCGTGTGCCGCAGTAACTATCTTTTGGGGGTCGGCGCCCACGAGGAAGTTATAGCCCAGCTCCGTCAGTTCCGTCCATTCGGTTTCGTCGCGCAACACCAGGCAGTGTTTCCGGAAGAAAAAAGCCTCCTTCTGGACGCCGCCGCTGTCGCTCATCACAAAAGTGCAGTGCTTGAGCAGCTCGATCATATCAAAATAGCCCACCGGGTCGACGGGGATAAAGCGGAGTTTTATGCCGTTGGCGGTCACCACCTTCCGGGTGCGGGGATGGAGGGGCAGGACGATATCCATGGTGCGGGAGAGGTCGTTGAGGGTACCGGTGAGGGCTTCGAGCCGTTGCGGGTCGTCGGTGTTTTCCTGGCGGTGAAGGGTCACCAGTGCAAAGGGGCGCCCGTGGAGCCGCAACCGCTTCATAATTCCCGATTTCTCTTCCGAAATCCGGCTGTAATGAAGGGCCACGTCGTACATCACATCACCGGTGAGGTGAATGTGGGCCGGAAAATGGTCAAATCCCTCCTTCCGGAGGTTGGCCACGCTGGTTCCGGTGGGGCAGAAAAGCCAGGAGGAGATCCGGTCGGTGAGGATGCGGTTGATCTCTTCGGGCATCTGAAGGTTGAAGCTGCGGAGGCCTGCCTCCACATGGGCAACGGGAATATGAAGCTTGGCAGCCGCCAAAGCCCCGGCCAGGGTGGAATTGGTGTCGCCATAAACCACTACTGCTTCAGGGTTTACCTCCAGCAGTACCTTTTCGATCAGCTCCATCATCCGGCCGGTCATCGCCCCATGGGTCAGAGAGTGGATGCCCAGGTTATAAGCAGGCTCCGGAATATCCATCTCCCGGAAGAAGACGTCGGCCATGTTGTCGTCGAAATGCTGACCCGTATGGAGCAGCAGTTCAACGACCCCCAGCTGCCTGAATGCGCGGCTCAGCGCCGACGCCTTGACAAACTGGGGACGGGCCCCGATAACCGTCAGGATTTTCCTCATATCCGTTCAAACTTCAGACAAAATAACTACTTTTTCCGGATGCTCCGCTCACCCCTGCAGCCAAAAAACAGGACAACCGCTTTTACATCCGTCCAATTTTGCTTAGGTTTGCACGAAAAGATGGACCTCACCGGTGAAAAAATTCTGGTAACAGGGGCGGAAGGTTTTATCGGAAGCCACCTGGTTGAAACGCTTCTGGATGAAGGGTTTGATGTGCGGGCATTTGTCCTGTACAACGCTTTCAATTCCTGGGGATGGCTGGATACTTTATCACCGGAAAAGAAAAACAGATTGGATGTCTTTACCGGCGATGTCAGGGATACCCAGAGTGTAAAGGCATCGATGGAAGGGATCGGCGTGGTTTTCCACCTGGCAGCCCTGATTGCCATTCCCTACAGTTATCTGGCCCCTGCCAGCTATGTCGACACCAATGTAAAGGGAACCCTGAACATCCTTCAGACAGCCCTGGATACTGGGATAAAAAGGGTATTGATAACTTCCACTTCCGAAGTATACGGCACAGCACGGTATGTACCCATTGATGAAAACCATCCCCGGCAGGGACAATCCCCCTATTCGGCTTCCAAAATTGCAGCCGATGCCATGGCCGAATCCTTTTCCCGCAGTTTCGGTCTTCCGGTGACCATTGTCAGGCCTTTCAATACCTACGGTCCGCGTCAGTCGGCCCGAGCTGTTATTCCGACCATCATCACACAGCTGCTGGCCCACAGCCATTCGATCCGGCTGGGTGCGCTTGAACCCACCCGCGACCTTGTCTATGTGAAAGATACGGCAAGGGGATTTCTGGAAATCGCACGGTGCGATGCGTTGATCGGGCAGGAGGTTAACATCGCCACGGGAATAGAAACGGCAGTCGGCCGTCTGGCAGAAATCCTGATCGGCATGGTCAGTCCGGGAACTTCTATTGTCACCGGCCGGGAGAGGATGCGACCCGAAAAAAGCGAAGTTCAGAGGCTACTCGGTGACTGTTCCAGACTGGAGAAGACAACCGGTTGGAAGCCTTCGACGCCCCTGGAGACAGGATTAAAAGAAACCCTAAAGTGGTTTAACGACCCTGCAAATATGTCTCTCTATAAACCGGGAATTTACAATGTATAAGCGGGCAGTAATTCTGGCAGGGGGCAAAGGTTCAAGGCTCCGTCCCTATACGGTGGTTTTGCCAAAACCTCTCATGCCGGTAGGAGAATATCCGGTATTGGAGATTATCATCCGGCAGCTGGCTCACTTTGGCTTTACCCATGTGACGCTGACAGTGAATCATCAGGCTGACATCATCCGGGCTTATTTCGGCGACGGGTCGAAATGGAACCTGCACATCGATTACTCTTTGGAAGACAAACCGTTGAGCACCATGGGTCCGCTGAAACTGATCGGTGATTTGCCCGACCATTTTCTGGTCATGAACGGTGATGTACTGACCGATCTGAATCTTTCCGGGTTTTTTGACCTCCATTCTTCGGGTAACCGGATCTTCACCATTTCGGCCTACCGCCGTACTGAAATCAGCGAATACGGGGTACTTGAAACCAATGCGGAGAACCTGCTGACCCATTTCATTGAAAAACCGAAACGCGATTACATAGTCAGCATGGGCATCTACATGGCGTCCAAACAGGTCATAAGCCACATCCCCGGAGGGAAAGCTTTCGGTTTTGACCAGCTGATGCTGGAATTACTGGCTAAGAAGGAACCTGTACAGGTGATACCCCACAACGGTTATTGGCTTGACATCGGCCGTCCCGATGATTACCTGGAAGCAATAGAAGAATTCGGGCGGTCCAGGAAACGTTTTATGCCATGGGAATGAAAAAGCCCGCACCGGTGCTGGTTACAGGGAGCGACGGATTCATCGGAAGAGAGCTGGTGCGGAATCTCCGGGCACGAAAGCTTCCCGTTTTAGAATTCGACCGCCGGGAGGGAGACATCGTCACCGCCGGTTTCGGAAATGATCCGTTCCGGCGGATCATTCACCTGGCCTCCGAGGTTTCAGTACCGCTCAGCTGGGAAGATCCCCTGCCTTTTTACAGGACCAATGTGCTGGGAACCCTTAATATTCTGGAACACTGCCGCAAAAAGGGATGCAGCCTCACCTACGTCAGTTCTTACATTTACGGCACGCCCCATTATCTTCCGGTCGATGAGAACCATCCGGTCGATCCTGCCAGCCCTTACAACCACAGCAAATTTCTGGCGGAAGAGGCTTGCCGGTATTATGCTGCAACATTTCGCATTCCCGTCGTCATCTTCCGTCCGGTCAACATATATGGCCCGGGGCAGCACTCCGGGTTCCTGATTCCCTCGGTCATCCGACAGGTCATCGACCCTGAGGTTAAGGTGGTCGAAGTCATGGACATCCGTCCCCGCCGTGACTATCTGTACATCGCCGATTTCATTGATGCATTGGTGCGGAGCTGTGAATTGAAAGGATATCAGGTTTACAACCTGGGATCGGGCAAGTCGGTCAGTGTGGAAGAGGTTATCCGTACCGTAATGGAAGAGGCAGGCATCCTTAAACCTTACCAGGCTGCCGGAAAGGAAAGGACCAATGAAACCTGGGATGTTTATGCCGATTTCAGAAAGTTCTCGGAACAAACGGGATGGCAGCCTCTCACCACCTTCCGTGAAGGGATTCAGGAATGCCTTGCCTCTGTCCTTAAGAAACCCTGACAGTAAACCCCAGCGTTCGTCATGAAGATCCTATTTATAAAACCATCCGATTCCTCCTTCATCCGGACAGACCAGGCCATCCTGGAAAAGTATCATTTTGTGAAGGCTTTTTTGCTGAAACAGGCCTCTGGAAAAGCCAGATACCTGATCAGCCTGATCCGGTTAAGCGGATTTATCCTGCGTTACGGCCCCGGAGCCCGTCTTTTTACCTGCTGGTTCGGCGACTACCATGCGGCGGTCATGGTTGCCCTGGCCAGGTTGATGGGGAAACCCACAGTGATCTTTGCAGGAGGGCAGGAGGCAGTCTGTTACAGAGAACTGGGAAAAGGCGTTTACCTCAAAAAAGGGAGGGGGGCATTCGTGAAATATGCCCTGCGGAACTGCACCCTGCTCATCCCCAACCATACCTCGCTCATATACCACGAAAACCACTTCTACAATCCCGGGAAACCCCATATTGACGGCATCAGCCACTATGCAGGGGCCATAAAGGGAACATACGAGGTGGTTCCCAACGGCATTGACACCGCCCGTGTTTTCCGGAATCCGGAGATTTCCAAAGATCTTCGGTTGGTGGCTACCATCGGTACCATGCACAAAAAAGCCGATTTCTACAACAAGGGATTTGATCTGTTCATTGAAGTGGCCCGCAGATGCCCTGATCTCAATTTCGTCATGATCGGGCTAAAAAAAGATTTAACGGAATGGACCGAATCCTTGTTCCGTGTTTCCGAAATTCCTAACCTCAAAATCATTCCCTCCTTCTGTCCCCTCCCTTTGCTAAACGAAACCCTCAACAGGGCCGCCGTCTATGTGCAGGCATCGATCACCGAAGGAATGCCGGTGAGTTTGGGCGAAGCCATGTTGTGCGAATGTGTTCCGGTGGGATCCAATGTAAACGGCATTCCCGACGCCATTGGCACCTGCGGAGTGATCATCGACAAAAGGGATCCCCGGTTTTTGGAAGAGGCTGTTCGCAAAGCCCTGACCATGAACACCGGTAAGGAAGCCCGTGCATTCACCCTTCAAAACTTTTCAATTGAAAGCAGAGAAATACGATTGCGGGATTTGCTGGAGCGTTACTTCGCGCGGTAAACAGGCTTGCTTTCCTTCTGCTGTTTTCGGAGCCGGAAGAATCCTGGCTGTACCATATTTCATAAACGTATCGCATCCACTATATGAAACAATATACGAGCGTGGCGAACTATCGGAACAAAAGGAGATCGTTATGCTATTCCTTGCGATTTCCATACCGAGCAAGCTGTCCGTGAATGGAACGTATTTTATAACGCAATGACATGTAGACTTTTATGACCAATGTTACCATATGAAAATACCCGTCTGTGTTTACAAAATTATTTACTCGCCCGGGATCAATGTGATTCTGCGCAACCTGAACAAAGCGCTCCGGAGGCTGGTCCCGTCGCTGAGGCTACCTCCCTCCGGCGTAATCCGCATCAGGCTGCACAACCGGAAGAAACTTAAGTTTCACACCAATCAATCTGATTTTGTGGGATTTTGTCTGTTCTGGAACGGGGTGTACCGTTACGAATATCTGCCCCTGTTTGAAAAGGTGATCACCCGGTGCAGGAGTTTTATCGACATCGGAGCAAACGGGGGTTTGTACTCCCTGGTCGCAGCAAGCATATCAGAAAATATTAGCGTGCTGGCCTTTGACCCGACCCGGGCTGCGTCCCATTACCTGAATAAAAACATAAATACGAACCGGCTTTCCGACAGTATTACAGCCTATCCCTACGCCCTTTCCGATCAGACCGGCGAAACCGGTTTCTATGAGGTAAAAAATCCCAAGTATCCCTACCTGAAATACAACCTCGGGGGATCCAGCAGCATGGTCAATTATCCGCCGGATTACAGCCGGATCACAGTCCGTTCTTATTCCTTTGATGATTTCTTGAAAAGCCACTCCCAGGAAGAGCTCCCCATCGATTTTATTAAGATTGATGCGGAAGGCGCTGAACCAATGATAATTAAAGGGATGACAGAAACCATCGGAAAGCATCATCCGGTGATTGTGTGTGAAATTCTCCCCGATGAAAGCGGGCAAAGCCTGGAGGAATTATTCAAACAGCATGGCTACCACTTTTACATGCCCGAAAACGACCGGCTGGTACCTGTTGAAACGGTGACCGATCCAGGAAACAGGCAGGTCAGAAACTGCTTTTTTGTGCATCCGGAAAAATTCCGTCTGGTCGAGGAGTTTGTACCGTTACAACCCCGGATGAAAGCATCATCGGGCGGATAAAACGGTTTTAATATGCCTTTTCCGCCTTCTCCCCTCCGGTGCCGGGCTTAAAATCGAGTTTGTTCCTGTATCTATTTTCCAGTTCCGACAGAAACATGGCAGTACTCAGCATCCTGTTCTGCAGGGCTGGTGGCCATGCATGGAAATGTTTCTGAATAAAGGGATAGTTAAAAAAGGTTTTGTAAAAGTTCATGCCCCTGTAGAAATGGTCGAAGTGGTCCATCGTTGCTGTTGCTTCCCCGTCGTTCAGGTGTTCCGGCAAGCGGCGCCATCCATATTTTCTTACCTGGGCAAGGAGACGGACCGCTCGCCAGGCGAACCTTTTTACCAGGATCAGGGCAAGCGAATGGAGCGGTTTTTGGTTGACAGGGGTCAGTTTCGCAATGCTTCGCCTGTCGCGGAGGTTGACCTTTTTCCCGAAAATGGGGATTTCTAATAAACGGGGGTCTATACCGGATAAAAAAGCCGTAAAAAAAGGAAAATCTGCCCACCGGAGGGGAACCCTTTTCCGGATAGTCCGCATAAAACCGGCCGCCATCAATGGATGGACAGTCCAGGCGAACATGCGCATCCGGTCTTCTCCCGCACCCACGATATAGTTCCTGTAATACTCGAAATAGAGGGAACGGTACGCCGCTTCACCCCTCTTTTCTTTAAACCCTTGCAGGGTGGTGCCCAGGTATTTTCTGAAATGGCTGGGTTCCACCCGGAAGACCGGCAGCAGGTTGCGAACCGGGAGGGTTGCACAAAACAGGGTGAGATAGGCATAGGGCCCCATAGGCAAAGGATGGTAAGGATGGCGGATGAACTCGCCGCCAAGTCCTCCGAAAACGGCATCCCTGCCCTGCAACAGCTCCCTTTTAAGAAACAGGTTGTCGTTGTAACAGAGCGATGCAGTATAGATATTGACACCATTCCCGGTACGGAACATCAAGGGGGAATCAAGCCAGTTTACCCGATTGTCGAATGTCAGTTTTACATAGTCCGACCGGGAGCCTGTTTCGTCGAGGAGCTGTTTGGCAATCCGGCTTTCATCCTGCGAATAGGCATAAGTGACATTAATGAAATCGTCTGTGAAATGTCGAATCATTCCGAACACAGCCCTGCTGTCAAACCCCCCGCTGAGTGTGTTGACAATACGGTAACCACGGGAAATCAGCGACCCGATCCGGTTCTTTGTGGCTTGTTCCAACTCATAGTGCAGGGCATCAAGGGCTTCTTTCCTGGTTTTAAAAGGATTTGCCGTCGCAAAGGAGGCATCAGCCGTCGGATGGAGGCTGATGACGGGTCCGTTGGGAGCTGGCTTTAACACCAGCATTTCTGCCGGCGCCAGCCTGTAAACCCCTTCAAAAAGTGTGTTTTTTCCGATCAGAAATTCGTTCATTAAAAACTCCGTCAATGCATCCGGTTTAATGCATATCCGGGGAAGATGATGGATAATAAAAGGGAAAGACCTTCCGGCCATGCATTGTTCCGCATCCGCATAATAATAGAGGGGAAGGCGGCCGAGAGAATCGTTGAACAGCTGGGAAACGCCGCTTTTCTTATGATGCACCAGCAGGAGAAAGTCGCCGTCGCTTGCGTCGACAAACAGGGCGATTCGGGGTGATGGTGTTCCCGTTGCCGGATCCGGTTCCGCCAGCGACCTGCAAAAGCTGAAAACCTCTTCGTTTGTACGGTTGTAAATGATTCCCTCGTATACTACAAGTACGTCATCATCCTCATAATGGATGACCGGGTACCCTTCGTAAAACGAAGCAGCGAGATACAGAAATTCATTGTATATATATTCCCTCTTCCTGTGCCATCCTTCGGTCAGCATCTTTTCGGCGCTGAATCCCTTTCCGGCAATCCCCGCTGCATGATGAAACAGATGAATACCAACCATTCCGTTAAGATTCAGGGTTTGGCGGTAGGTTTGAACAGGGAGAGGAGCTGCCGGGTTTTAGAGCGGAGCAGGTTATTCCAGTCGGGTGACACCTTCAGAAAGACAATCAGGCCCATGAAAACCAAGGTTACCCAGGCGCTCCGGATGCCGATGTCAAGAATCAGCGGAAGCCGGGGGACCAGCACCCCCAGTACGGTGGCCACCAGGCCTGCAACCCCGACCAGCAGGATTTCCGGGGTAACACCCGAAATTCCGAAGGCAAATTTCTGAAGAGCAGCCTGGAACAGGGAGTTCAGAATAAGGGTGGCGGTGGTTGCCATTGCTGCCCCGGTGATTCCAAACCGGGGTATTAAAAGTATGCTTAAGCCAAGTTGAATAAATACCGACAAACCCAGAAAAAGGGTTGTGAAACGGAAATACCGGGATGTTTCTGTTATGTTGGCAGCCAACCCGAAAATGGTATTCACCAGCATGCCGGCAGAATAAATTATCAAAACCCATTTCCCGGATTTGTACTCAGGTGGAAGAATTTCAAAAACATGGTCCATGTTGACCAATAAACCCACAAATACAAGTGTGCCTATAATTGCCTGGTTCAGTGCAGCTTTCCGGTAAATCTCACCGATCTGATCCCTGTCATCCCGTTTCCAGGCCTCGGCAATCACACCGGTGGCAATCCGGGAAATGGAAATATAAGGAATCCTGATCAGGGTGGCATAGAGGGAACATACCCCGAAAATGCCGACCTCGCTCAGCGACAGGTACTGATTCACAAATACCCGGTCGATATTGAAGGTGATCACAGCAGCCACCCCGTTTATAAAGCCGAACAGCATAGTAGAGCCTATCTCCCTGCGCAACGGTTTGCCAATAAACGACAACCGGGGTTTGAGGTTGAAGTGGCCGCGGCGCAGCAGCACAAGGATCACCGGTATGACCGGCAGACTCATGGAGATAAGGTATCCCATGAAAAACCACGAAAAAAACAACCACACAAAGGCAGAAACGAAAATAAGGAACAGGTTGATCACATTGTGCATTAACTAAAGCCAGAAAGTGCCGGTGACGGTGTCGTACAGCATCTTGTTGTAGTTGTCGAGCAAACTGTACAGCAGGCGCATAAACACCAGCGGCAGCATCAGCCACAGATAGCTGACCAGCAGGGGGGAGCGGTCGATGTTGGTCTCCACGATCCAGGGTTTCAGCAATACAAAGCCGCCGGCCGTGAGGAAAAACCCGGTGATGGCCGTGGCCAGTGCCAGAAACAGAAATCCGTTGTGCGCCTTTCCGGGATCCCGGAACCGGGGGAACAGGCGGTTGATCACGCTGGTGAAGCCCAGGGTTCCGAATTGTGCAAAAATGAGTGAGACAGACGCAAACAACTGCACCAGCCCTACCTGGGCGGTATCAAAGAACTGGGGCATGATGATCCCCACGTTGACATAGCCTACCGCTATGCCCAGATAGCTCCAGAAAGCACTCTTTACCGACTGCCTGATGATGACTCCCATAATCCGGCTCCAAAACTACAAAAGAATCCCCACCTGCAGTCCTCCACTCCGAAAAGAGGAAACAAGCGGGAGATCATTCCTTCTCCTGCGGCAGACCAAAAGCTCAGCCATCCACCCCAAATCAAACCTATAAAATGCCTATTTTTGTCGCAAGCTCAAATTTACTGTGAAAATCATGGAAAAGCATCACCGGTATCCGAGAATTATCCTCCACCTGGCTGCCATCGGTCTGTTTATAATCCTGTCCTACCTGTACCTCATCCCGCTGCTGGAAGGAAAGGAATTAGCCCACCACGACATTGTGAGTTACCGGGCGGCCTCCAAAGAGCTGGCTGACTATCGTGATGCCACGGGGAAAGAGGCCCTCTGGACCAATTCCATGTTCGGGGGGATGCCGGCATACATGGTATCGGTCAGATACGACAGCAATCTGCTGAACATGGTCCACGGCTGGTATACCAGGCTTTTCCATCCGGCAGCCATGATCCTTCTTTACCTGACCGGTTTTTATTTCCTGCTTACGGCCCTGAAGGTCAATCGGTGGTTAAGCATCGGCGGTGCCCTGGCCTATGGTTTTTCAACCTATCTGCTGATCATCATCGGCGCCGGCCATACCTCCAAGGCCTATGCCCTGGGCTACCTGATGCTGGTTATGGCCGGGGCTTTGATGGCATACCGCCACGACCGGGTGAAGGGCTCGCTGCTGTTTGCCGCAGGTCTTACCTTTGAAATTCTGGCGGGTCATCCCCAGATTACCTATTACGGGCTTCTGGCACTGCTCGTTTTCGGCATCACCGAACTGGTGTACGCATTTCGCGAAAAAAGGCTGCCCGGATTTCTGAAAACCACCGGATTACTGGCAGCCGGAGCACTTTTGGCCCTGGCGGTCAATTTCTCCTACCTTTATTCCACCTACCGCTATTCCGGGGAAACCATCCGGGGAAAGTCGGAGCTTACCCACAATTCCGAAAACCAAACCTCAGGCCTTGACAAGGATTATGTGGTACAGTGGAGCCAGGGCGTCGGTGAAACGCTTACCTTTCTGATCCCCGGGTACATGGGAGGCAGCCACGCCACCTATCCGGGAACCGATTCGGAAAGTTTCAAAATACTGCAGCAGAACAGAATTGAAAACCCACGCCAGATCCTCAACCAAATCATCCTTTACCACGGGGATAAACCCTATACCAGCGGCCCCTATTATGCGGGGGCCATCGTGCTGTTCCTCTTCATCCTTGCCCTTTTCCTGGTCAGGGGAGCCGACAAATGGTGGCTCCTTGGTGCAACCCTCCTCTCTGTGCTGCTCTCATGGGGTAAATATGTGATGCCCCTAACCAGTTTCCTGCTCGACTATCTTCCCTTTTACAACAAATTCAGAGCCCCGGAAATGACCCTCGTCATTGCCGGGTTCACTCTTCCTTTACTGGGTTTTTTGGGACTGAACCAGTTACTCTCCGGCAAAGTGGATAAAAAAAACTTCACCCGGGGATTGAAATGGGCAGCCGGTCTTACCGCCGGGACAGCTCTCCTTTTTGCCCTGTTCCCCGGAATCGCAGGCGATTTCTCCGCACCTTTCGACAGCTCCTTCCCCGATTGGCTGCGCGATGCTGTGGTAAACGACCGGAAAAGCATGCTGCGCGCCGATGCCTTCCGCTCTTTCCTGTTCATCGCTCTTGCTGCAGGCACCCTTCTCCTGTGGCAGATGAAAAAAATCAAAACCGGCCCCCTGGTTATCCTCCTTTCCCTGCTGATCGTGACCGATCTGTGGTTCGTTGATAAAAGGTACCTCAACAAAAACAATTTCGTTTCAAAAAGGGAAGCCCAGAATGTTTTTTCCGTAACCCCCTCCGATGCATACATACTCAGGGACAAAGATCCCAGCTTCAGGGTACTTTACCTGCAAAACCCCTGGCAGGACGCCCGGGCCTCCTATTTTCATAAAAACACCGGAGGATACAGTGCTGCCAAACTGCGCCGCTACCAGGAGATGATCGAACACCATTTCACCCCTGAGTTGGAACGGATGATCGGCGGATTACAGAAACAAAACAACCCTGATTCGGTTTTTCAAGGCCTGACCGCCATCAATATGCTGAATACAAGATATATAATCCACGATCTCAGCCAACAGCCCCTCCGGAACCCTTCCGTCTGGGGCAACAGTTGGTTTGCCAGCCGCATCATCCTGGCTGCCAACGCCGATGAGGAGATCCAATCCCTGAAGGGGGTGACCTCCCCGGACCAGGTGGTGGTCGACCGCCGGTTTGCCTCCCACATCGAAGGAAAAAACTTATCCGCCGATTCAACAGCCCGCATCACCCTCACCGAATACCAGCCCAATTACCTCAAATACATCCATCAGGCCAACTCGGAACAACTTGCCGTTTTTTCGGAAATCTACTACGCCGACGGCTGGAAAGCCTATGTGGATGGTGTCGAAACCCCTCATTTCAGGGCAAACTACATCCTGAGGGCCATGGTTCTTCCTGCCGGAAACCATACGGTGGAATTTAAGTTCCACCCTGCCGGTTACTACACCGGGAACAAGGTATCGCTGGCCGGTTCCCTGCTGCTGCTGCTTGCAGTGGCAGGTTATTTGCTTTTTAAATTCAGCGGAAAGAAAAAACAGGCAGCCGGTGGTCAATGATTTTTGGAGGCAGAATTTGCGGGGAATCCGCTTTCTTCCAGGCCTTTAACCAACAAACCAAGACAAAAGTGACAGATGACAACAGGTTACCCGTTGGTTTTTTCCTGCGCGATGTGCTGGAGGTAGCCCCCGCCCTGCTGGGGAAGGTGATTGCCAGGCAGTACGGTGACGGAAGGGTGGAAAGATCCATCATCACCGAAACCGAGGCATACCGGGGTTCGGAAGACAAGGCCTGCCATGCCAGCAGGGGAAAGACTCCCCGCAATGAGGTCATGTTCCGGGAAGGCGGACTGGTCTATGTTTACTTTGTCTACGGCATGCACTGGATGCTTAATTTCGTCACCGGGGAGGAGGGAGATGCCTCGGCGGTGCTGATCCGTGCGATCGGTAAGATCCGGGGTCCCGGGCGCGTAAGCAGGGCGTTGCAGCTCGACCATTCCTTTAACGGGGAATCGCTGTCTGACAGTTTACGACTCTGGGTGGAAGATTCACCCGGCGCACCCGATTACACCACCCATCCCCGCGTGGGCATCCAGTATGCCGGGGAACCCTGGATTTCCATGCCGTGGAGGTATATACTTATCGGATGATGTGAAAATTTGAATAACCGCTGAAGCTTAGTCTGGAAACACCTCATCCGTGAACTATATCAATCCCTGCTTACGTTTTTCAAAACCCCATCTTGCAAACAAGGGGTAGGGAGGGGACAGGTAGTTTTCTTACAGATAAATTTCCGGATTCCAGGCAGGATGGTGAATGATACCATTCCTGTTTCCCAAAGAAACATCGTCGAGCGAAATGACCATCTTCTCCCAATTATCCCTGATGCCCCCGAGGTTGCCGAATTCACGCCGAATGACGTTTTCGTCAGTAAGTAAATAACAAACCTGAACATACTTTATTGTCCCGCTTTTTTTGACCATAAAATCAACCTCTTTATTCCTTTCTGTACCGGTAAATACTTCATATCCGTTTCTCCTGAATTCCATGAAAACGGCGTTTTCAAGCAGGTACCCCAAACCCGGCTCAAACCCTGAATAGAGTGTGTTTCTGAAGGCAAGATCGTTCAGGTAATATTTCCGGGTACCTCCCAATATTTTTTTCCCCTTCATATCATAACGGGATACCTCGTGGAGCAAAAAGGCTTGCTTGAGATATTCAAGATAGGAAGACATTGTATTGAAAGTGGTGACAACCCGGAGGTTTTGGTAATAGTTTACAATGTTGGTTACTGATACCGGATTGCATATGTTCTGCACGACAAATGAAAATAGCGATTCAAGCAAGGTTGTATCTTTGATATGGTACCTTTCTACAATATCTTTCATCAATATGGTGTCCTTCAAAGCCTGAACATAATGGTGCCGTACTGCCTGATCCGGCAGGTTGAACAATTCAGGCAGTGCTCCCCCTGTCAGGTAATCCACATAAGCAGGTTTGCCCGGAATTTTACCCGTAACCTGACAATACTCAACGTATGAGTAAGGAAAAACATTGAATGCAATATATCGACCTGTAAGTAAGGTTGCCAGTTCACCTGATAAAAGCGATGCATTGGAACCGGATATAAAAACCTCATATTCTGCTGTAAAATCCTGAGAAAAACTATTGATAACTTTCTCCCAGTCTTTTATGAGCTGAACTTCATCTAAAAAAAGATAAACCTTTCCTGAAGGTTTAAATTGATTCAGGTAAAGTTGTATGACTTCCGCCAAATCATGGCTGGTTCTGATAAAGTCAAATGCTGTGTATTCCTTATTGATATAAAAAATGTTCCGGGGATCAATGCCCTGCCTGTGCAACTGAAAAATGAACTGCCGCAGCAGAAAGCTCTTGCCGCAACGTCTCTGGCCGGTAATCACTTTTATTAAACGGTTGCCGGTAAAAGAAGTAAGTTTATCGAGATAATCTTTTCGTGGAAATCCCAGATTTACCGATTGATTATCCCAGAAATTATAAGTTCTAAGTATTCTTAACCGGTCTTCCACTTGCAAAATATTTAAATGCACTTAAATATTTTTCAAATATAACACAATATTTAAGTATATTTAAAAATGAGAGGCAAATTTACTATCAGGAAACGACTATAAAAAGGGCATTTATGTGAAATTAACCGCAAGTTGTATTAACATGAGCCTCAACCTTAGGCGATCCTACTGCCACGCCTGCAGCGTTTACCTGGGCCCCGACATTAACCTCAATTTGCCATCTTTCGCGAATAATACACTGTATGACTAACAATTAGGTGCAACTCCCAACTGACCATGAATAACAGGGACATCTCCCGGAATTCATGCCATTGGAACTCCCCGCCGCAGAGCAGCGGGGAATCCGATTCCGCAGAGGGCTTCTCTAATGTCTTGCCCGCATACCCCGTCTCGCCTGAGGCGAGAGGGAATGTGCTCACCGGAATTCATCTTAACCTTAATCTCAGCCTTAGCCTTAAATCTCCTCTTCCGTTGGAGTGTCCATGATTTCCGTCTGCATCCTCACCGAATCTTCGTGGATAAGCTGGAACAGCATCTGAACAAAGTCTTTGCTCAGGTTCAGTTTGCCGCCCAGGCTGATCCGGTCTTCCATGATCTGCGACCACCGGTTGATCTGCAGGGCGGTGACGTTGCTTTCCTTCTTGAACCTGCCGATCTCCCGCACGATATCCATTCTGGACGAGAGCACCTCCAGAAGTTCGTTGTCGATGGTGTCGATCCGGTTCCGGAGCATCTCCAGTTTGTTATCGAACTGAGGGTTACGGGCGCTCTGGTGGCGGATCACCAGTTTGTCGAGCAGTTTTCCCAGGTCGGCCGGGGTCAGTTGCTGTTCCTTGTCGCTGAGGGCTTGTGAAGGGTCGATGTGCGATTCTAGCATCAACCCGTCGAGTCCCATGTCGAACGCCTTTTGTGCGATCTCGAAGAGGTATTCCCGTTTGCCGCTGATATGGCTGGGGTCGCAGATCACGGGCACTTCCGGCATCAGCCGCCGCAGTTCGATCACGATCTGCCAGTTGGGGTAATTCCGGTACTTGGTCTCCAGGAAGGGGGTGAAGCCGCGGTGGATGGCCACCAGGTTTCGGATGCCGGCCCGGCTTACCCGTTCCAGGGCTCCCATCCAGAGCTGCAGGTCGGGGTTGACCGGATTTTTCACCATCACCACGGCATCGGTACCTTTCAGTACGTCGGCGATTTCCTGGACCACAAAGGGGCTGGCGGTCGACCGGGCGCCGATCCACAATACGTCGATGCCCGCTTCAAGGGCCTCTTCGGTATGGTGGGCGTTGGCCACCTCGCATCCGGTGGGCAATCCTGTTTCTTGGGTCACGGTTTTCAGCCATTTCAGGCCAACGGAGCCCACCCCCTCGAAGCTGCCGGGCCGGGTACGTGGTTTCCAGACGCCGCCGCGGAATATGAAAACCCGGTGATCCCTGGCCAGCAAACGGGCGGTGGCCAGGGTCTGCTCCTCGCTTTCCAGGCTGCAGGGCCCCGCAATCAGCAGGGGATTGTTCAGCTGCGGCAGCCACTCCCTGACCGGCCTGATATCCAATCTTGCATTCATACTATCGGGTGTAATATTTTATAAAAGTTTCTTCATTTTTCAGGAACTGAGGATTTTCCCCCTCCAGAATGGCCCGTATCCGGTTGGCATTACGGATGAGCCCCCCGATTTTCTCATGATCCCTTTCCCGGATGGCATCGCGGAAAGCTTCCAGGTGCTTCAGGTAGACATTGAGCGCCTCCACCATGTAATCGCTGTTCTGTTCAAAGATGGGCTGCCACATTGAACGGGAGCTCTTGGCCAGTCTGACGGTCGAATTGAACCCTCCGCTGGCAAGGTCAAAGATGATGCGCCGGTCCTCCTTGTCCTGCACGGCGTTGGCCAGGGCATAGGCCGCGGCATGGGGCAGGTGCGACACGAAGGCCGTACTGTGGTCCTGTTCATCGGAACTCATATAGGCAATGCTCATGCCCAGGGCATGGAACATCTTTTCGACCAGGGCGAGATGCTGCGGCCCGCAAAGCTCCTGGTCGCACAAAATGGCAATCTTTCCCCGGAACAGGTTGTCGAGTGAGGCCGCGGGTCCTGAATTCTCGGTACCCGCCATGGGGTGGGCCGGCACATAATTCCTCCGCCTGGGATGATTTTCCACCGACTGAACAATCCGCCGCTTCGCGGAACCCATGTCGGTAACCGTGGCATGGCCCTCTATCCGGTCCAACACCCGGGGCAGCAATTCCACCAGCGTATCCACCGGGGTTGCCAGCACCACCAGGTCGGCCTGCCCGACGGCCTCGTCAAACGGCACCACCCGGTCGGCGATTCCCAGTTTCAAGGCTTCCTCCGTATGCCCCGCATCGGATTCCACCCCCAGAATTCCGGTGGCAAAACCCGCACGGCGGAGATCCCTGGCCATCGACCCCCCGATCAAACCCAATCCGATCATTGCTATTATCATCGTCTGTCAGCATAAAAAAAGGCCCCGGATGACGGGACCTTTCTGGTATATGGTATCTCTTGCCGACAATGCCTTACCCGCGGATCCCGTCGCCGGTACCGTAATAATAAAAACCGTAAACCCAAAAAGCTTCTAAAAGATAAACCATTGCCGCATCGGTCTTTCACCGCAAATATAAATAACAATTCATCCGATGGCGCATTTCTGATAAAAAATCCGTATCCGGAATTATTGTATATTTTACGCTTTGACTCCTTTTTAACATCTCCTTGGCTGTGGAATTAATATTTATTCACTATATTTGAACCTCCTGAAGGAACAAGCAGGGGTTTCCTGTTAATAAGAAGAACAGTATCAGCGAAAAGTAATTAACATTTTATTCACACTAAAAACGATGACTATGAGATTAAAACTTCTACTTCTTCTGTTGTTTGCTTCCATTGTGGCGGTGGGTCAGGAGCCTTACCGCAACCTCATTTTTTCTGAGGTGAACCTTTCGGAGCATCACTTCACCTATTTTTAAGCTCACCAACATGGGAGACAAGACCATCGATCTCTCCGAGTTTGAAGTGGGGGTTGTCACCCCCTGGACCGCACCCTGGACGACCGCCGATACGGTCACCGGTTCGCCGGGAGCCGATTACAAAATCAGGCTGCCCAAGAAGATGCTGGCCCCTGGCGAATCCTACCTGGTTTCCGCCTGGTGGAACCTGCCCCAGGCGTTGAAATCTGTGGACCCTGAAAGATGGCTGGGCAACCAGAAAACTTCCGACATCATGATGGAAAAAGCCGATCTGCTGGTCAGTTCGGATGAGTCAGGGCAGTTTGGACCCGGCTTTGGCGCCTGGGATACCATCACCCCCGGCTGGCGGTTGATGGAGGTTTGGGGTGGCCGTGAAGCCTGGTTTCTCCGCCATTTTTATTCGGAAACCGACTCCATGGTGGTCGATGCGATCAACGCCTGTTTCGACAACACAACTTCTCCTTTCAAGATCACCGGTGCGAGCGATGCAGCAGGGGTTACCGAGGCCACCCGGACGAGTATTCTGATCCGGAAAGCCAATATCAAAGAGGGTGTCGGGGAGGCATGGGATACATGGACCCGGGCCAAAGGAGTTGACATGACCGATTCGGAATGGCTTCCCAGCCCGATGTTTCCCACCGGCAATGATGGCTGGGTGTGGGGCAATCCGGAAAGGCTGGAGTACTGGACCCTCGGTAACCATGGCAATTTCCTGCTGAACAACAACACCCTGCAATCAAGCACCGTGCGGCAGAACTGGGTGGAAGGCACCCTGACCGTAGACTACGGCGCCCGCAAATGCGACGGACTGATGAAACAGTTCGAATACAGGCCCGGACTTACCTGGTTCTACAAAAATTCGCCCGAAAGGGCCGACTCGGCCTTCAATTCGGTACGCACAGGCGACACCCTGATCATCTATGCCTTCGGAACCACACGGCTCGAAAAGAAATTCGCCCTTATCGCAGCGCCTCCCGGCCCCAACGCCAAGGTCGTGATCCCGAAAAACTCCTTCAATCCCGAGACCGACCGCTGGGCCACCGAACCTTTCCTGATCGTCACCGAGAATCAACCCGGCATGGATACCATCACCGCCAACCCGAAAGGGCTTCCCTTCGCCTACCGGGTTGACTCCCTCATCAAATACCTCGAAAAACCCGCGAATGCCAGTTGGGGGATTGTTTGGGTGGACGGCAAGGAAAGGCCCGACCTCAAACTGGGCGACAAGCTGAAGGTAACCGCCCAGGATGGCTCCACCAAGGAATATTTCCTTAAGGTAGGTCCCTATGTGCCCAGCCACAATGCCTTTCTGAGCGCCATTACCTGGCCTGAGATCCCCGAATGGTTTGTTGACCTCTACGGGTGGGAAGGGGATACCATCCCCAATTTCAACCGTTCTATTTACGACTATGTAATCGATATTCCGGCCGAAACCGAGGGATTCCCGGCCTTTATACCCATGGCCGAAGACCTTAACGCTAAGATTGTGGTGGAAAGGGCGGTTTCGCTGAGCGGGTCGGCCGAGGACAGAAGCATCCTCTTCCATGTGACGGCCGAGGACGATACCACGGATCACACCTATTCGGTGGTTCTGAACAAGCTGAAAGCCGATGAGGATGTCCAGCCCTGGGCCGGGGATCCCTTCATCT
>JAEAME010000586.1_pt1 | contig 35487 bp, 27 predicted proteins | sample 8958731 | NCBI WGS metagenome assembly JAEAME01 (sample SAMN16933194, study PRJNA681113) | bioreactor sludge metagenome | isolation source: anerobic bioreactor sludge (Control) | place: India:Bengaluru | collected 2018-10-24
TTGGAGCTTCTTATCCCAAAGAATCAAGAGGCAGGGTAATGGGAATATTTAACGCTGCCACAGCTATGGGCTTTGCACTTGGTTCTATACTGGGAGGTGTTATTGCCACAAATTACGGTTGGCGTAACTCTTTCTTTGTTTTTGCGATTCCTGGTGTCGTTCTAGGCATATTGGCGCTCTTTATGAAAGATTATGAAACAAGTTCGGTTATCACGGAATCCGGCAAAAAAAAAGGATTTGCCTATGCAATAGCAACACTGTACAAAATACCCACATTAAGATGGTTTTACCTTGGATATGGTATCTTGAATTTTACAAGCATGACTGCGTTAGCTTGGATCGCTGCGTTTGCCATGCGGAGTCAGAACATGACGGCATCAATGGCTGGCATGATAGTAGGTGGCATAGTAATGGCGTCGATAATTGGCCCCCCTCTTGGCGGGTTGCTGGCAGATTATTGGCAAAAAAGGAATAGTGGTGGGAGGATATACCTTGCTGCTCTAGCTGCTATTGTTGGATCGGCTCTGCTCATTATTGTCTATATATCCAAGATGAATCAGATTGGAGTTATCGTAGGTATAGTCTATGGAACCATCAATCTGATGGTAGCACCCGCACTTGGCTCAATTTCGCAAGATGTAGTCCCAGTTGCCAACAAAGGACTGTCATTTGGATTGGCTGTGCTCTGCGCATATGCATTGGGAGGTGCCTGGGGTCCTTATGTTGTAGGCGGCATTTCCGATGCGCTTGGCGGGGGTGCCAATGGACTGAGCACGGCACTTATTATCTCTACTGCCGGTGGCTTTATTGGCGGGATATTGATGCTACTCGCAGTCAAACACTACGCATCGGACATGGACAAAGTGAAGGAAGACGCAATACTGATGGCATCATAGCAGGTTTGATTTAATATCATTACAGAGAAAAATTGCTGGTTAGTTCTAATTTTATAATTTATATCTGCAGCATTGACTAGCTACGATGTTAAGATTATTGGTTGCTAGTATAGTGTATCTGATGTAGTCGGATTAGCCTATTTTGAAGCCATGCAAATGGTAAATGATGAGTATCAGACTTAAAACTTAACAGGAGATTTAATTATATGGTTACTGGCAGCACAGTCAGTGTTGAGATCTATCGAGGATGGTGTAAGAAATGCGGTATTTGTATAGCCTTCTGTCCCCGTCAAATACTGGCAAGTGACGAAGCCGGGTACCCAGTACTAAAGGATCCCGATCGCTGCAGTGCATGTAATTTGTGCGCTGACAGGTGTCCGGATTTTGCCATTGCAGTTGTCAGTGCTAGGGGAAATAAGCGAAACAATGAAAAAGTTAAAAATGGTGAAAAAAAAGATGACAAACCGTTTTCTTCTTCAAGGCAATGAGGCCTGTGTAAAGGCCGCCATTGCAGCGGGTTGCCGCTTTTATGCGGGCTACCCAATAACACCAGCTTCAGAAATCATGGAGGCAATGTCAAAGGAGCTTCCTCGTATTGGAGGTACATTCATACAGATGGAGGACGAGATCGCAAGCCTTGGGGCAGTCCTGGGAGCCTCTTTAGCTGGCGTGAAGAGTATGACAGCCACGAGCGGGCCGGGTTTCTCTTTAATGCAGGAAAACATCGGATATGCATGTATGGCGGAAATACCCTGTGTCATAGTTGATGTGATGCGTGGGGGGCCCAGCACAGGCCTTCCCACTCAGGGTGCACAGGGCGACGTCATGCAGGCTCGCTGGGGCACTCACGGTGACCATCCGATCGTCGTGCTATCTCCGTCATCGGTAAACGAGTTTTTCGAACTCACAATTGACGCATTCAACCTGTCGGAAAGGTATCGAATCCCTGTGATAGTGCTTGCTGATGAAGCTGTCGCCCATGCCAGGGAAAGTGTAATGTTGGCCGAGCCTGGCCGAATAGCAATTGAAGGTAGACATATTCCAACCGTTCCACCCGAATGGTATATCCCCTATGCCGATCCGGGTACCGGAGTGCCAGCGATGCCGAAATTCGGCGAAGGATATCGTTATAATGTGACTGGCCTGTGCCACGACGTAAGAGGTTATCCGACTACGCGAAAAGATGAAGTGGAACCATTGATGAAGCGGCTCTTTTCGAAGATATCCAAAGACATCGACAAATTGCAGTGGCACGATTCATACTGTGCAGAAGATGCTCAGGTGATGATAGTCGCATACGGCAGCGTTGCACGCTCTGGACTGCAGGCGGTTAAGCTGGCACGAGCCAAAGGTCTTAAAATCGGGCTAATAAAATTGAAAGTGCTCTGGCCTTTTATGCGCAATACGTTGGCAGCTATGATGCAGAATACACCCCGGGTCCTGGTGCCGGAAATGAACATGGGACAACTTTCACGTGAAGTGAAACGAGTCAATTGGGGAAATTGTGAGGTACTAACGCTAAATAAAGTTGATGGAACATTGATAACTCCGCAGGAGATCTTACATAGGGTGGAGGAGATATACCCATGTTAAATGGAATTCACCCGATACATAAGTACCTTCGTTCAAGTAAAAGATTTCCCCATATCTGGTGCGCAGGGTGTGGCATTGGTATTTTTATGAATGCGCTTATCAGGGCAATTGACCGTAGTGGACTTAATAAAGATGAGATTGTCCTGGTCTCCGGCATCGGATGTTCCAGCCGCCTCCCCGTGTATGTCGATTTTAACACGGTGCATACAACGCATGGAAGGGCACTGACGTTTGCTACGGGAATCAAGCTTGTGAGGCCCGATCTTAAAGTTATCACCATCATGGGTGATGGCGATGCTATTAGTATCGGGGGTAACCATTTCATCCACGCTGCAAGGCGTAATGTTGAGATCGCCAGTTTTATCATCAACAATCAGATTTACGGGATGACCGGGGGACAGTGCTCGCCCACCACGCCTCATGGGGTTAAAACCGTTTCTTCACCGTACGGTAACGCTGAGAATAATTTTGATATATCTTTACTTGCCGATGCTGCCGGAGCTTCTCTAGTGGGTCGTTCCACAGTTTATCACACCCCGCTGCTGGACAGACTAATTGATAAGGCAATACAGAAGAAAGGATTTTCTGTCATTGAGATTATGGCGCAGTGTGTGACCTACAGTAGCCGCTGGATGAACCTCAATTCGCCCGTTGAGATGATGAAATGGTTTAAAGAGCATTGCATGACTGTCGAAAAAATAAAGGAGCTGGGCGCTACTGACCGCAAAGATTATATTACTATTGGTATCTTGGCAGATAGAGACAGGCCTACTTATTATGAAGAATGTAAAAGATTCACACATTAGAGACTCAAGATTCGAGATACGTATTGCTGGCTCCGGAGGCCAAGGGATTATCCTTGCCGGCATAATACTTGCGGAGGCCGCAACTCTCGATGGTAAATACGCTGCGCAAAGCCAGAATTACGGGCCGGAGGCAAGGGGAGGTAGTTCAATATCAGAAGTGGTCTTAAGTGAACTTGAGATCGATTATCCTTGGAGCCTTGAGGCCGATATACTTGTCGCGCTGAGTCAGGAAGCATATGACCGGAATGTTCCATGCGTGAAAGACGAAGGCCTGATTATTGCTGATTCGGACATGGTGAACAGGATCCTTTGGAAAAAAACAATTCGCTTGCCATTTCGGGAAATAGCCAGAGGAATAGGCGAAGAACGGGCTATCAACATAGCCGCTCTCGGTGCAGTAGCAGCCTTTTGCCCCTGCATATCTCGAGACTCGATTGCCAAAGCAATAACGAAAAGGTTGCCATCTTCTAAGGTTGAACTGAGTATCCAAGCTTTTAATAAGACAGTAGAACTTGCTAAAAACACTGACATAAACGATTGGGACAAAAAAGAGGAATGCGAAATATGATCTGTCAGCTTATACATGACATGCCTGATCAAAGAATAAATATTATTAATCCATGATGCTACGATGATAAATTCAATGAAAGATAAGCAATCGGGTATCCGTGGAACTGATCTCATGCTCGATCAGAATGCTGGGCAGAACCTATGGAATTCAATCCTTTTCATGCTGGATGATATCGCTCCACGGATCAATCTTGAAGATGGAATCCATACGATATTAAGTAAGCCAGAACTGGAACTTACAGTCTATGTCCCGATTACTATGGATGACGGACATGTTGAGGTTTTTACAGGGTACCGGATACATCACTCAAGTGTCCGCGGCCCATGCAAAGGTGGAATAAGGTATCACCCCTGTGTGGATCTGAATGAGATAAGAGCGTTGTCTGCCCTCATGACATGGAAATGCGCTGTTGTGAATATACCATATGGCGGAGCCAAAGGTGGTGTCCAATGCAACCCCATTCATATGACAGAGGGTGAATTATGCAGGATGACAAGGGGTTTTACAAAAATGATCTTGCCGATAGTCGGAGGTAAGCGTGATATTGCCGCTCCGGATGTGAATACTAATGAACAGACAATGGCATGGATTGTTGACACCATTAGTACAGTAAGAGGGAACATGGAATTGGAAATCGTGACTGGCAAACCACTTTCCTTGGGCGGTGTTAAGGGTCGTAAAGAAGCCACTGGCCGAGGAGTGACGATATGTATAAAGCAATTGCTCAATAAGAAACAAATGTCTATCAGAGACACAACTGTGGCCGTCCAGGGTTACGGGAATGTCGGCTCTGTCGCTGCAACGACTCTGCACGAACTGGGATGTAAAGTCGTAGCAGTGAGCAATGTGAATGGAGGATATTATAATCCTCTGGGGCTCGATATCACAGCCATAAACGAATATGTTGCAACCGATCCCAGAACTCTTTGGGAGAAATATGAATCAGAAGGTGCAGATAGGATTACTAATGAGGAATTACTTGCTTTAAACGTAGATATACTTGTACCGGCTGCTCTTGAAAATCAAATACATGCTAACAATGTGAATTCAGTGAATGCGAAAATTGTTATAGAGGCCGCAAACGGTCCTATTACGCGTGAGGCTGACAAGATTCTGGAGAACAGGAGAATTCTCGTGGTTCCTGATATCCTTGCGAATGCCGGAGGGGTAGTCGTCAGCTATCTGGAATGGGTGCAGAATCTGCAGGGCTTTATGTGGCCGGAGGATGAGGTCAATAGAAATTTGGAATTCACGATGAAAGACAGCTTTAACAATGTGTGGGATTTGGCTCATACACACGATATTTCTTTACGCATTGCAGCTTATATACTCGCAGTCGAAAGAGTTGCCAGCGTAATGCGATTGAGAGGATTATCCGGTACAAATGACTAGATATTTACACCCTGCAGCCAATATTAGGGTAATGAGATATATTGGAGATTAATCAGGTCATTATCTAAACATAATCTATATATGGAACTGCCTGTGACAAATAATAAGATACAATGGCAAAAGGAAACACTGGTAAAAGCACTGAATAGCTTCCCGGCTATGCGGGATAAATTCGAAAACAGCTCAGGCATAGAGGTAGATGCCGTTTACACGCCCGAGGACCTGCCGGATTTCGATTATCAATCCGAGTTGGGCTACCCGGGAGAGTACCCCTTCACCCGGGGAATCCAGCCTGCCATGTACCGCAGCAGGCTCTGGACTATGCGCCAGTATGCCGGCTTCGCCTCAGCCGAGGAGTCCAATAAAAGGTACCGCTACCTGCTGGAGCAGGGACAGACCGGCCTCAGCATCGCCTTCGACCTGCCCACCCAGATAGGCTACGACTCCGACCATCCGCTGGCAGCGGGAGAGGTCGGCAAGGTCGGCGTGGCCATAGACACGCTGGATGACATGGAGACGCTGTTCAGGGAAATCCCTCTGCATAAGGTCAGCACCTCCATGACCATTAACTCCACCGCCCCCGTTCTGCTGTGCATGTATGCCGCGCTGGCCCGCAAACAGGGCGTGGACACCAACGTGCTGGAAGGCACGATACAGAACGACGTGCTCAAGGAGTATATCGCCAGGGGCACCTACATCTTCCCGCCGGAACCGTCCATGCGCCTGATAACCGATATCTTCGCCTACTGCAACAGCAACCTGCCGCGCTGGAATACCATCAGCGTCAGCGGCTACCACATACGCGAGGCGGGCTCCACGGCAGCGCAGGAAGTGGCTTTCACACTGGCCAACGGGATTGCCTATGTTGAGGCAGCGGTCAGGGCGGGGCTGGACATCGATAAATTCGCCGGACGGATATCCTTCTTCTTCGACAGCCACAACGACCTGTTCGAGGAAGTGGCCAAGTTCAGGGCGGCACGACGGCTGTGGGCCCGCATAATGAAGGAAAGGTTCGGCGCCAAGGACACCCGCTCTATGATGCTGCGCTTCCATACGCAGACCGCTGGGTGCACGCTCACCGCACAACAGCCCTACAACAATATCGTCCGGGTAACCATACAGGCCCTGGCTGCCGTGCTGGGAGGCACGCAGTCGCTGCATACCAACTCGTTTGACGAGGCCTACGCCACACCTTCCGAGGAGGCGGTGACAATCGCGCTGCGCACGCAGCAGCTGCTGGCATATGAGAGCTCCGCGGGCGACGCGGTCGACCCGCTGGGAGGGTCCTATTACGTTGAATCGCTGACGAACGCGCTGGAAGAGAAGGCCCGCGCCTACATCGACAAGATCGATAAGCTGGGAGGAGCGGTCAAGGCCATCGAGCAGGGCTATCAGCAGCGGGAGATACAGGAGAACTCCTACAGGCAGCAGAAGGCCGTAGACGATGGCGGCACTGTTGTGGTGGGAGTCAATAAATTCATCTCCACCACACCCAGGATATCGGGACTGACCAGGATCGATCCGGAGAAGGAGAAGCTGCAGAAAAAACGCCTGCTTGGCGTAAAGCAAAAAAGGGACAACCAGCGCTGCAGCCGGGCCCTGAACAGCCTGGCGGAGACGGCCCGCGGACAGGAAAATGTGGTTCCGGCTATCCTGGAATGCGTCGAGGCCTACGCCAGCGTGGGAGAGATATGCGACGTGCTGCGCGGCGTCTTCGGAACGCAGAAGGAATTCCTCATTTTTTAAATTTGTGAGGCAGATCAATGGAAAAAGAACGAAATATTCGTGTGCTGATCGCCAAGGCCGGTCTGGATGGACATGATCGGGGCGCAAAGGTCGTCGCTAGGTCTCTATGTGATGCCGGTATGGACGTAATCTATACCGGCATCCGTCAAACACCCGAAGCTATCGTCAGGGCGGCGGTGCAAGAAGACGTCGATGTTATTGGATTGAGCATACTATCCGGCGCGCACCTAGAAATATTACCCAGGATCATTATTGGATTGAAAGAAATTAGTGTGAAGGATGTTGTGATCGTTGTCGGAGGGATTGTACCCGATGAGGATGTGCCACAACTGAAGGAGATCGGTGTAAAGGAAGTGTTCGGCTCGGGCACCCCTTCAAATCGAATCACAGATTTTATAAAGGATGCAGTAGGCAACGGCTGGCGTAGCTGAAACGTGTATAGTGACCGGGGCGCTTGTTAAGAGGATAGGATAAGAGATATTTTAATATGGCCAAAATCGACCTGGAACTGATCGACAGAGTGGCGCTTGTGACCATGGGCGAGGCGGACAACAAGCTGAATATCGGCATGGTCAAATCGCTGCTGGAAATGCTGAATAAAATCGAGAAGGAAACCGATGCCCTCACGCTGGTAGTCAGGTCGGGGCATTCGCATATCTGGACCAACGGCTTCGATATCGACTGGATGCTGGCCAGCCTGGATGAGGGCAACAGCGCAGACGTCAAGCGCTTTCTGGTCATGGACCTCGATCTGCGCAAACGGCTGCTCACCTACCCGCTGATAACCATCGCCGCCCTCAACGGCCACACTTTCGGCGGCGGGGCTGTATTCTCCTGCTGCTTCGATTTCCGCTTCATGCGATCTGACAGGGGCTTCTTCTGTATACCGGTGATAGACCGCCAGTACCGCATACTGCCCGGCACCCGAGAGCTGCTGCGGAGCGTGTTCCCGGCTTACGTCATCAAGGAGCTGATCCTGACCGGTCGTCGGTTGACCGGCCTGGAATGCGTATCCAGCCATGTGGTCTCAGCGGCTTACGGCAACGATGAGATGATGGACAGAGTCATGGCCTTCGCCGCAGGCCTGAATAAATCCCGTGCCATTGTGGGCGATATGAAGAAGGTGCTGAACGGCCCCGTTATCGAGCTTATAGATAAGGACGCGGCGTCGATCAGGGAAGGGCAGATCGTCGTGTAAACAGTCGGTCCTATGGCTAGAGAGCTATCCCCGCCATACTTAAAATGCTGTTAATCAGTAGACTAATTCGTGTGTATAAGTATCTTTGTGGATCTGTTTCAAATACTCATGCTTCAACTGAGATGCCGGGGTGCAGCGATTTGCTGTTTTGTAGGGGCTCTGTGCTTGAGATCCTGTCACCTCGGCAATGACATTTCTAAGGACTGGAAAAGCTGGCGACAGCGGCGGAAACGCTGTCCTTGATGGTAAAAAGCTGTGAGAAGCCGGAGATGTTCAGTACCTCCTGTATCAGAGGCTTGAGGCAGCAAAGCCTGACATCGCCGTTGACTTTCTTGACTTTTTTCAGGGCCGAGATAAAGACCCTTAGCCCGGAGCTGCTGACATATTCCAGCTTATCGCAGTCGATCACGAGCTTCGCCCGTCCCCCGCTGATGAGGGCAGTCAGTTTACCGTCAAGGTCAGTGGAGCTGTATGCATCCAGTTTGCCGGATATGCTGACAACATCGACTTCCCCGCTCTGATGTTCCTGTATTTCCATAGCTGGCCTCCTTGCTGCTGTATATTTGTCCTTTTCCTATTGAGTACAGGGACGGCTAATGCTCGAAATGGAGCTGGACATGTGAGATGCCGTCCTTGCTAGAAGTGCTCAGTTTGTCCACCGTCCGTCTGATGAGGAAGCTGGAGATCATGCTGATGGACTCATCGTTTTCCAGCAGCTCTTCAGGCGTGGGCATCTTGTTGCTGAACTGGAGGGGTTGTCCCTCCCAGCTTACGTCGATATCGAGGCTGAGCTCGTCGAACTTCATTTCCACATCCAGCGGGCCTCTGGCAAGCTCGAGCGTCGCCACCGACTCCAGCACCTCGTTCAGGGCGGAAGCGGCGTTGGTCATGACCTCCGGGCGCGCGCCCCAGCTGCCGCCCTGCTTTTCCACGAAGTTGAAAACGTCCTCGGATGACTGCTTGCCCGGATACAGCTCGATCCGGCACTTGTTTGAGATGCCTATCCTCATAATCAGGTTCAGCACTATGACGGTTACCGAGCCCAGTGCGAGGGAGGAACTGAAGACCGGTTTGATCCAGGGGTGGACGGATGAATAGAGCTGGGGCGCCAGGTCGGCGCTCAGCCCGAAAATCAGTCCGAGTCCCAGGACGAAGGTGCGCCGCAGGTCCAGCATGCGTGTCATGATTATCTGCAGCCCGGCGATGATCATGAAGCTGATGGAAAAAATCAGCGTGGCGCCCATCACGGGCGGCGGCATGATAATGAAGAGCTCCGACAGGCGGGGGAAGAAGGCCAGCACGATAATGATGCCGCCGGTAACCCAGGCGATGGATCGGCTGGTGGCCCCGGTTGCCAGCGAGAGGCCGACGTTGCTGGATGAGGTTGACTGCCCGAAAGCGCCGATGATACCCGGGATAATACCGCCCAAACCGTCCACCAGTATGCCCGACGACACGTTCTGCATGTCCACGCGCCGCCAGTTGGCGTCGTTTATTTTCTGGCAGGTGCCCAGGTCGCCGACGGTCTTAAAGGTGGAGCAGATCGTGGCCACGACGAACGGTACCGCCATGGTGATGTCAAAGGCCCAGCTCATGTTGTTGATATAGGGAAAGCTGAACCACTCCGCCACGCCGATCCTGTCCACGCTTGACTGGGGCACGATGCCCAGGACGAAGGAAGACAGGTAGCCGACCGCCATGCCGATAATAATGCTGTAAAGGCGCAGTTTTCCCTTTGTCCAGACGTTGATGCCGATCATGGTGGCCAGCGTGATGACCCCAACGATGACCTCCTGGCTGGTGGAAACTTTATCGGCGCCGCTGATGCCGAAAAAGTTATTGATAGAAAGGGGAATTATGACAATGCCGACCATGGCCACGACCAGCCCCATCACCTCCGGCGGGAACATGAAGCGCAGCTTATTCATAAGACGTGAAAGCGCCGCCTCGATGGCCCCCGCGAAGGCCGTCATGCCGAAAAGCAGGGGCAGTCCGCCCAGCGCGGCAGCCGATGCCGAAGCTGCAAAGTATGAAGGCCCGCAGAGCGCCGGACACAGGTAGCCCGACCCGAACCATTTGAAACGCAGTGCCTGCAGGATAGTGGAAATGCCGGCTGCGATCATTGACAGACTGATGAAGCTGCGGGCGGTGTGAGGATCGATTGTGTCGCCCAGCATGTTGACGATCAGGGCGGGGAAAATGAGTGATATGAAGAGGATGAAAACATGCTGTATGCCGAGGGCAAACGCTACCGGCACAGGGGGCCTGTCGTCTACTCCATAGACCAGGTTGGACGGTTTTTTAATGTGGTCTGTCATGCCGGCTGCGACTATTTTAACAGACCGGAAGATCTGGCGCGCCTGGAGGGATTCGAACCCACGCCCCTCGGTTCCGAAGACCGATGCTCTGGTCCGCTGAGCTACAGGCGCATGAATCTCACGCCTCCATGCTGATGCCTACTCTATTTTGAAGCAACGGCCGGAGGCATTATGGATCATAAATATTCTATCAGATTGGTGCTCTTTCCATTGCGGGGGATTTTTCAGGTAAATAGCGGGGTACTTAGGACGAATGTCCTCCGCATCTCATTTCCAACTGAAAGGCAAATCGCGCTCTATACCAATTTCTTTGCGAGCAATTCACGTATTATCTTCGGATTGGCCTTGCCGCCCGATGCCTGCATCACCTGCCCGATCAGAAAGCCCATGGCTTTGCCCTGGCCGCTGCGCAGATCGGTTACGGCCGCCGGCTGTTCGGCCAGGACTTTGTCGATCAGTGCATCGAGTGTAGCGGTATCGGAGACCTGCCTGAATCCGCGGGCGCCGACGATTGTCTCCGGAGATTCATCGCTGTCGAACATGTGCGCAAGCACCTCGCGCGCCGCGTTGGCGTTGATCTCGTTGTTTGAAAGCATCCTGAGCAGCACGGCGAAACGCGTGGGATTTATGGGGGAACCGCCAAGCTCCAGCTTCCGCTCTCTCAAAGCCGGCATCAACTGGGTGGTAAGCCAGTGCATGGCCGTCCGCGGCGCGATCCCCTGTCCGACCAGCTCCTCGAAGTAGCCGGCCACCTCCGCGTCGGAGCTTAAAAACGATGCTTCGTCAGCCGTCAGGCCATGCTGCGCCATAAAGCGCTCCGCCTTTGCGGCCGGCATTTCAGGAAGACGCGCACGCATTTGCTCAATCCACTCCTGTGACAGCTCGATAACCGGGACCGCCGGGTCGGGCACGCAGGGGCCTTCGAACTTTGCCCGCATGGGCAGCGTCACTTTTTTCTCAGGATCCCACAGACGTGTATGCAGTATCACAGTCTCGCCCGCCTGAACAGCCGCGGTCTGGCGGATGATCTCGTAGGCGATAGCATCGCCTACATGGCGGACGGAATTCATATTCTTGACTTCCACCTTGGTGTTCATCTGGTCGGTCCCGCGGGGACGGATTGAAATGTTGGCATCCACACGCATGGTGCCGTTGTCCATGCTGCACTCCGAGGAACCCACTGAGCGCACCTGGGTGCGCAGCGCCTTGAGAAACTCCATCGCCTCATATGGCGTGCGGAAATCCGGCTCGGTCACGATCTCAACCAGCGGCGAACCGGCGCGGTTGAAGTCCACCAGGCTGATGGGCAGCCTCCCTTCCATCTCGTGCACCAGCTTGGCGACGTCCTCCTCCATGTGAATATGATGGATGCGCAGCATTTTAGATTTGCCGCCTTCATCGATTATCTCTATGCCGCCGCCGCGCGAGAGGGGAAGATGGGCCTGGGACAGCTGAAAACCTTTGGGGAGGTCGGGATAATAATAGACCTTCTGGTCGAAGGCGCTTTTAGGCTGAAGCTCAGCGCCCAGTCCCAGGCACAATAAGGAGGCCTTCTCCAGCGCCTCCCGGCTGAAGCGGGGTATGGCGCCCGGGAACCACAGGCAGATCGGGCAGGTATTTGCATTGGGCTCGTCGCCGGGACGGTTGGGACAATCGCAAAACATCTTGGTTGTGCAGTTGAGCTCGACATGTATCTCCAGCCCGATGACCGCTTCGAATTCCAAGCTATTTGCCTCCCCGGCGCGTATTCAATATGTGTTCGCCCAGCGCCAGTAGACGCCCGTCGCTGAGCCTCGGACCAGCCAGCTGGAATCCTGTTTGCGACGTTCCTGAAACCGGCGGAAGATACAGAGCGGGCTGGCCGGTTATATTGGCATAAAGCGTCGAGCTGAATTGGGCGTATGTGCCGGCAAGCGATGCCGGCTCCTGGGTAGAGTCCTGCACATCCATCGGGAAGGCCAGGAACTCCGCTTCAGAAGCGAGATGCTGCATTTGTTTGATCAGACGCGCGCGGATGCGGCAGGCGTTTTCAAAGGCTTCATAGCGCTCGAACTGAAAATAGGCGCCCTGTATTAAATAACTCTTCAGCAGCAATCCAAAGGCGGCGCCGCGGGAGAGCAGGTACATTTCATTCCAGTTTTTAGCTCCCGCAGCGCGTGGGCCGTAACGCACTGAGTCATAGCGTCCCGCGCAGGAAGATGCCTCCACAGAGCCGACGATCATGTGGACCAGGGAAAAGAGCGGGAAGTCGGGCAGGGACACCTCGCGCACTGTGAACCCCGATTTTTTCAGCTCTTCCACTACTGACCGGAAGGTCTTCTGCCGGCCGGCGGATAAAGACGCCTGCGCTTCAGTTATAAAGCCGATGGTTGTTTTTTTGGGATCGATTTTCTGCGCAGAAAAATCCGGTGTTTTTTCATCAGGCAGGGAGAAATCCATCTCGTCAGGGCCGGCAACCGCTTTCAGCATATCCCTGATATTTTTGATGTTTTCGGAGAGCATACCATAGCATTCCATGGACGGGATAAGACCGACCAGACCCAGACGGGAGATCAATCCATAGCTGGGTTTAAAGCCGCAGACTGATGCGCGCCCGGCGGCCAGGCGGCTTTCGCCCATCAGGTCCAGCACCAGCTCAACATCGGCATCTTTGTGCTGCACCGCCTCGCCCGCGCTGCTGCCATCCAGGCCGAATCCGAATTCGCTCATGCGGGTCGAGCCGCAGATATAAGCCCCGGCGCCAAGCAATCTGCGCACAATAGTGGCGTCTTTCAACGCCTTGAAATCAGTCAGCGCTTTTGAGCCGGCCTCCGTCGGCCAACCCTCTTTGGAGATATTGGGCTGGATGGCAACTTTCAATCCACTCAAAGGGCCTGCCCCATCGGCAGCCTCAGGATTGCGATATGCAAAAGGCTTATCCATCAAATAAAATCTGTCCTTTATTCCAGTATGTTGGAGACCTTATAATAATTGCCCTTGACCGAGGGAGCGCTTTTCAGCAAACGGCCTGTCTGCGACAGCTCCGACCGTTTTGCCTCCGTCCCGGGACGTGTGCGGTTGGAGACGGGCGCAACGCCGTATGCCGGCGCCTCCGCGCCGGCCTTCCGGTCGGCAAGCGAAGCCATATCATCAGCCTGCCTGAGCACCTCCTCAATTACGGGGCGCTCTTCGGCGGAAATACCTATGCGCGAGACCCAGGACAGATGATCGAGCCTGTTTTCCTTTGCGGCCGTTCCGGGCAGCACGTCCTGGCCGCCCAGGTTCAGCAGTCCCAGTTCGGCCAGCTGTTCACGTTTAACCGAGGACGGTGCGCCGGTGAGGGGACAGGCGGCGCTGCGGTTCTTGGGGAATGCGATCACCTCGCGTATGGAGGGCGTTTGCAGGATCATCGACACGGTGCGGTCCATGCCCAGCGCCAGGCCGCCGTGGGGGGGCGCGCCGAAATCGAAAGCGCGCAGGAAAAAGCCGAACTTTTCCCTCGTTTCATCTTCGGTCAGCCCCAGCGCTGCAAATATCTTGCGCTGCACGTCGCGGTCGCTGATGCGGATGCTGCCGCCGCCCAGCTCTTCCCCGTTCACCACCAGGTCGTAGGCGCGTGAGCGCAATGCCAGCAGCTCCTCGATATTTTTGGGATCGAAATCTGTGCGGTCGGGGGCGGTAAAGGGATGGTGGCTGGAGGTGACCCCTCCTTCCTCGGTAGGCTCAAACAGCGGGAACTCGGTTATCCAGACGGGGTAAAAGCTGTCGCCGGGGATCAGTCCCAGGCGGTTGGCCAGGTGCAGGCGCAGCTGTCCCAGCGCCGATGTGACAACGGCATACGAGGGATCGGCGATCATGATAAGGACGTCCCCGTCAACGACGCCGAATCTACTGCGCAGCTCGTCAAGCTCGCCAGCACTGAAAAACTGCACTATATTGGATTCGAGTTTGCCTCCCTCAGCGCGCATCCAGGTCATACCCTTGGCGCCGAATGAGGGCACAATCTCTTTGGCGTACTCGTTCTGCAGCACATTTTTACTCAGCTTATCGGACTGGCCTTTGATGTTAATGCCCTTGATGCAGCCGCCGCGCTGCAGTATCTGTTTGAATATGGAGTAATTGGTCTGTGCAAAGACATCCGTCACATCTACAAAGCGCAGACCGAAGCGCAGGTCTGGACGGTCCGAGCCGGTGGTATCCATGGCCTCCGCGTATTTCATGCGTGGGAAAGGCCGGTGTAAAGTGATACCGCCTATGGCGAATATCTGGACGATCAACTCTTCGATCAACCCGTATAGGAATTCCTCGTCGATAAAAGAAGCTTCGATATCGAGCTGGGTGAACTCGGGCTGCCGGTTGGGACGCAGGTCCTCGTCGCGGAAGCAGCGCGCCAGCTGGAAATAGCGCTCCATACCGCTGATCATGAGCAGCTGTTTAAAGAGCTGCGGCGACTGGGGCAAAGCGTAAAAATTCTGTGGATGGACGCGGCTGGGGACCAGATAATCGCGCGCGCCCTCTGGAGTGCTCATCGTCAGCACCGGCGTCTCGATTTCTACAAAGCCTTTCGAATCGAGGAACTCGCGCACGCACTGGAAGATACGGTGCCGCGCCATCAGGTTGTCACGCATGGATGGCCGGCGTAAATCCAGGTAGCGGTACTGCAGGCGTAAATCCTCAGCCACGCTATCACCGCCCACGGATGCCGCGCCCATAACCATGGCCTTCTCGGAGATGGCGAACGGCAGCGGGTCGGATTCAGCAAGCACGGTCAGTTCGCTGACCATGACCTCGATACCTCCCGTCTCGATGTTGGGATTTTCCGTGCCGGCCAGGCGTTTTTTAACATCGCCGCTGACAGAGACGCAATACTCGGAACGCAGTGCGGCCGCCCTCTGGCAGATGTCGGGACCGGCGATCTCCGGGCTGATGACTATTTGAATTATGCCGCTGCGGTCGCGCAGGTGGATGAACAGGAGTCCGCCGTGATCGCGAAAGGCATCCACCCACCCGGCCAGTAAAACCTTTCGGCCTGCATCGGCAGGTTTCAGCTCCCCGCAAAAAACACGCTGGGCGAAATGCATGAGATAAGTCCTTTCTTTTCGAGCAGTTAAAAAATAACTTTATGTGCGCAACTGTGAACCGGGGCTGCGAAGCGTATCAAAACTGTACTGCCGAAAGCAAAATTTGCCCATAAGTGTATCATTTTTCAGGCTGGAATTGAAGCGAAGGACAGCCTGTTTGAAGGCTTATTGTGAGGCAGGCGTTGCTCGCCGGGCTGACTTGCGATAACATAAAGAAACTTCTACGTTTACCGGGATATCTGTCAGGGGGAATTTACCGCAGATGAAAAAGGTACTGTCATTGTTACTTCTTTCCATATTAATCCTCCCTATGGCTCTGACGGCTGTGGGCTGCGCCGGGCCGGTGAAAAATATCAAGCAGATGAAATCGGCGACGGAGAACCTTCAGTCCATAATTCAATCCAAGCTGCTCAACCTGGATAACGCCGTAGAGGACGCCGCTGAAAAAATCGCCAGAAGCGGACTCCAGGGTGAAGAGACGAGAGGGATATTAAACGGGTTATGTAGAAAGTATCCCTATCTGACGGATTGCTCGACCTCCGATCTCCAGGGGAGAATGATCACAGTGGCGCCCGAGGTATACCGTCAGTATGAGGGGACGGAGACTGCCACCACGGATGCTTCGAAGCAGTTCTTCGCGGATTTCGCTCAAAACAGGAAGCCCATGCTGAGCAATGTCTTCAGGGCCGTTGAAGGTATCGATGGCGTGGTGCTGGTCCGTCCGGTGATCACCGAGAAAGGCGAGCTGCTGGGCATGGTCAGTGCCCTGTTCAAACCAGGAGACCTGCTGGACGGCACTATCGCTCCCGCGGCGGAAGTTCGGGCTTTGAAGGTTAATGTTGCCCAGACCGACGGGCTCACCATTTACTGTTCGAACGGGCTTGAGACCGGCAAGAATCTGCTGACTGACCCGCGCTATGTTAACTACCCGGAACTGGAGGCGATGGGAAAAAAGATGGTAGCTCAGCAGACAGGCTCGGCTGAATATACTTACACCAGTGACACTACAGGCCGGCCCGTAACGAAGACCGCCGTCTGGACTACTTTGGCTCTGCATGGAACGGAATGGCGGCTGGTATCGATCGCCGAATTAGGCAACTAAGTCACTATTTGAGTGGAGTAATGCGGGAGATTGGCGTGTTTAATGCGATTACGGATGTGCCGGGTATCAGGGTCGGCCATTTCACCGATTTAAATGCGGCTACGGGATGTACGGTGATTCTGTGTGAAGATGGGGCGGTTGCTGGAGTGGATGTCAGGGGCGGTGCTCCGGGGACACGGGATACGGACCTTCTCAACCCGGTCAATGTGGTTGAAAAGATACATGCGGTTATGTTGAGCGGCGGTAGCGCTTTTGGGCTCAACGCAGTCGGCGGCGTACAGCGTTACCTGGAGGAAAAGGGAATAGGTTATGAGATGGCCGGCGTTAAGGTTCCCATTGTGCCGGGGGCGGTTGTTTTCGACCTCGACATCGGAAACGCAAGAGTTCGACCTGGCGCGCTCGAAGGATATAGGGCATGCCGGGATGCAACATCAGGCCAGATAGCCGAAGGTTGCGTAGGTGCCGGAACCGGTGCTATGGTCGGACAGCTCAAAGGTAAAAAATGTGCTATGAAGAGCGGGCTTGGCACTGCCAGCATTAAGTTTTACGGCGAAGTTGTGGTTGCAGCCCTGATTATTGTGAATGCGCTGGGCGATATCATTGATCCGACAAATGGACGGATTATCGCAGGAATCCGACGTGAGGATGGCAGGGGTCTTGATAATACGATAGAGCTGATGAAACAGGGATATACTTTTCTGGCGGAGCCCGGCCGTAATACCGTAGTGGGGGTTGTGGCCACGAATGCAGCCCTGACCAAAGCGCAGGCTGCCAAGATCGCCGGTATGGCCCATGACGGCCTGGCCCGCTCAATTAATCCTTCGCACAGCATGCACGATGGCGATACGATCTTTGCCCTTTCGCTGGGTGACCGACTGAGTGATGTTACCTCAGTGGGTTCGATGGCTGCGGAAGTAACCGGGATGGCTATCGTGAATGCGGTGACAAAGGCTACCGGCCTGGACGGTGTCCCCTCTATCAACGAGTTGCGGTATTAGATGCTGCCTTGACATTCAGACGCTTCTTTTACGCATCACTAGCACAATAAATACAATCAGTGCCAGCAGAGCGCAGACAGCATCCATTACAGCGTAAAACATATCGCCTGCCATGAAGCTGTTGATTCCAAACAGGATGCATGCAACAACATATGTCGCGGGCAGGAAAACGTTGATACTGCGGGTCTTCTTAATTAAAGTCTCATACAGCTGGAATGCCCACCCCATCACCGTAAAAATAAGACCTGCTAAATACATAGTCTGTTCCTCCATGTTTGTGGCTTGTATTTACCTCTGAATTGCTTTGCCGGTGCTTGACCGCGGTCAGTCATATACCCGTCCTCCGTCCGGCCGACAATGAAGAAGAGCTGGGGTGAGTGGAGGGATTCGAACCCTCGATATCCAGGGCCACAACCTGGCGCCTTAGGCCTCTGGGCCACACTCACCACAACGGCAGAGATTATAGCGTAAAGGGGGTGGTTTTTGCCAGTTTGACTGGAATTTGTTGGTTCCCCGTCATTGCGAGCCTGTAGGGCGCGGCAATCCTGTGTATACACATTGCAGTACAAGATTGCCACGCTTCGCTCGCAATGACGAGAGGGAAAAAGCTGGCAATGACGAGAGGGAAAAAGCTGGCAATGGCGAGAGGGAAAAAGCCCGCAAAGACGATGGGAAATGGGCTTGCGATGATCTGTATAGTACGCCCAATAATTATGAGATGTCAGCGTCTTTTGTTGCGATAAATAATAACCTGTATCGATAGGCCGAAGAGAATGGTGAAAACGAGCGCGACCAGCAGCCCGTTTGTTGTATTAGCGGACGGCATTATCGGGATTGGTATCTTCGACTCAGCAGCCGTTGTAAAAGAAAATACGGGGCTGCTGTCACCGGGAACCGGTTGTAGCGGCGTAACCTGCCAGAAATATTCTCTGTCGTACTCCAGCCTCCAGGGCAGCCTGAAGGCCGATGTATCCACTGTCTGGTCTATCACAGGTTGGCCCAGGTCGGGTTCTGCGGAAAGCACGAAGCGGTAGCTGGTGGTACCCTGCATTGTCGTCCAGGCGAAGCTGAGCGGATAGGGTGAGACCTCGCAGGCGTTGTGGCAGGGCTGCAGCGACTCGATGCCTGCATAGGCGGGCGAAGAGACCGGGTAGCCGGGTCGTACGCCGAAGCTGAAGGCAGGCGACCAGCGGCTGCGTATGACCTGTCCCGTGGCCGCCCTTCTCACTCTCACCCGCCAGAAGTAGTCCTGCCCGGCGGCGGGCAGTACACCGGGACGTATGTAGTACGCCGGGTACAGCGAGTTCTCGGGTACGAAGAAGGGGTTGTCAGCCGGCTCCGCCTCCGTGACTGCCAGGTCAAACCATTTGTCCTTGCCCACCTCAATCTCATAGGCGTCGGCCAGCGAAAGCTGCTCCCACCTCAAATCGACCAGCGCGTTGCGTCCGGTTACGGGATCGCAATAGACCAGGCTGTTGCCTTTGGGCGAGATCAGCCAGGGTGAGCGGTTGGCCAGCGTGTCCCTGAAGGCCCACAGCAGGCCAGTCCCCGCGACCACATCGTAATCCCGTGCGTCGTATGCCCAGAGGGTATCATCGGCATATACCAGCGCTGTGGGCTCCAGCCTGAAGACGACGCCTGCGGACAGACCGGTCGACAGGCTGTCCCAGAATACCCCGTCCTTGGGAATGCCCGCGCGCGAGTAGCCTGTTCTCGATACGCCCGTGACATTATTGACCTGGCTGAATGCTGCGTAGTACATGCCCCGTACCACTGCCGCCTGCCCGTAATAGCTGTTGTCCGGCGGTACCATGTCGTCCCAGCGGTTGCTGTTGCCCACGGTCCAGCGGTATAGCCCGCCCGCATCGTCGGCCAGGTAAATAAGGCGGTTGTCCTGGAACTCGTCGTCGAAGGCCACATGGCGGTTGCCGCTGCTGTAAGACGGCTCGGTTATTAATTCCCAGTTGTCCCCGTGGTCCAGTGAATAGGATACAGGGCACAGGCGCCCCAGCGCCGCGCCGGCCATGACGCTGCCCTCGTGCACAACTATATTGTGTGCCGACAGCAGGCACGTGTCCCTGATTTTATCCCAGACCCATCCGCCCGTTCCGTACCTGCCGCGTCGCACCAGCGCATCGGCCTGTATCACGAAGAGCTCGTCGCTGCTCCCCGCCGCCATGTCCTGCAGGTAAATATCGGGCAGACAATCATGCCATGTCTGGCCGCTGTCCCTGGATTGTATAATGCGCGTTGTGCCCTGATCACCCAGGAATACACCCGACCCAGCTTCGTCCTCCGGCGCCAGCCTGAGCAATGGAGCGGTGAAGTCCAGGCAGGCCACACGCTGCCAGGCCTCGCCTGTCACGGGGGTGCGGCTGCGCCACGTGCTGCTCAGCCCGTTGTCGTTGACCGATGATATATAAACGGTCTTTCCATCCTCTGCCACCGCCAGCGCGCGGAAACGATTGATTTGAGTGTCGATCAGGCTCAACTGGTTCCAGGAAACCGCATTGTCCCGGCTCAATGAGAAAGCGGTCTCATCCAGGGGCGATGAGGCCCAGGGCGCGCCGTTGATATCAGCCCACTGCACGGGACTGCTGCGGTTGCCCGAGCCCGTGCCGGCGCAAGCCGCGGAGCCGCCATCGGTCCAGGCTACCTGCAGGTTTGCGAAGCCAGTATTGTAGCCGCCGGTAGGCGGCTTGAGAGGCTTGACCCAGGTGCTGCAGTTTGCCAGCGGATCAGCCGTGAACCATAGCCTGGCCTCACCCGTGGCCGCGCTGGATTCAACGCATCCCGCCAGCAGCTTGCCGGACGTGGTGGATCCGCTGTAAGCGACGGAACTGACGCGCGGCCTGCTTACCGGGAGATTGAGGCGGGTCACGATGCTATCATTGATGCGATAGACGTCGTCCAACGGACGAGATGTGCCGAGGGCGGTGCCATTGGAGTCGCAGGCGGCGAATATGATGCGTTTGGGGATGGAGCCACCTTCGAAATCGTCCGGCAGGGCCAGGCTGCCGGTGATAACCCTGTCCTTACCGCTGGCGGCCGCGCCGGCCTGGTCGGTAGTGCACAGCTCGACGGGATAGCCCTGGACCGTATTCCAAAAACATGCGTTGGCGCCGATGTCCCGCAGGCCCAGGTTGATATATGTGCGCTGTGCGGTACAGGCGATTAAGATCAGCGTGGCATCAGATTCATAGGAGGGCGAGGGCTGCAGGGCCAGTATGTCTCCGCCGGCGAAGCCCTGCGCCTGCCAGCCCGCCAGGCCGGGGCAGCGCAGCACGTAGACTTCGCCCTGTGCGAGGGCGCCTCCCGGCGTGCGGCTCGCTACGATGATGTCGCGTACCTGCATCTCGCGATAATCGTACGAATCCGTGATTGAGATATTGCCTATCTGCTCATCGGGGCCGTAGAGGAAAGGGATGGGGCCGCTGTAGCTCCATACGGTGCCGCCGTCCTCGCTGTAATAGACCTCCCTGCGGCGATCGCCCGCCGCGTTCATGCAGACGGCGGCAACGAAGTCGGCATTGTCGGGGGCAACAGAGATACCCGCCACAGGGAAGACCGGTGCGGGCAGCCCGGGTGTGCGGGCCAGCCATTGTGTGGGTCGCTGGCTCCAGGATATGCCGCTGTCCTCGCTGCGCCAGATGCCCGCATTGGTGACCAGTCCCGCGCTGGAGTTGGGTATATCCAGCGCATAAATAACACCGCTGTGCGAGAATGCCAGCGCATTGATCTCGCTGCGTAACCGTATATCGTTGCGCTGGGGATAGCTGCCGGGAGTGTCGATAGTCCCCCATTTGAGGACACATGAGGAGGGCGTGGCCGCCTGCGCCGGCTGATTTTGAAAGAATGGTATTATCAGCGCTATGGAGGCGATGAGGATGATAACACGCAGACGGCGCCCGGAACTTACTTTCCGCGGATGAGGGCCGGTTCTATCCACGCCGCACTTCCCCGCCTCCACGGTACGTTAACCTCGAATCTTAAAGAAAGCCCGGTTAGAGGGCCATCCGCATTTCTTGAATCGAGCCGGTGGCTCTCAACATCGTTCATTTGCCGAAAACGAGCTCAAAGCAATTATTCGATCTATCGCTCTCAGGACATGCTTCATCGCTGTTGACGCATGCACGCATAGTAATGGTGTCTAAACTTGCGCCCGGGCTATTAATAAAGTTGAAACGGGGCGAGAAATGGTATTGCTGGAATGCTTCCACGCGCTCTTCGCCGATGGCCAGCGGCCCAACGTAATCCTGCGACACCTCCGAGCCGTTTTTATACAGCCGGGTTGTGGTCGGGCATGAGTCTGCGTTACCCGAGTTTTTCACACGATAGGCCAGAATGTTACCGCTGGTCCACATGTCCGTTATCTGCAGGTCTGCCTTTTCCTTAATCACAGGCGCGACGGCGACATTCAACCTGCTGGAGCTTACGCCGCCCCGGTTGGCGGCATATAGCGTGTAGAAGGTGTCCTGAGTTGGGGTAAGGGTAACGTTGTCCTCCGCTTTCACGGGCCCTGGTGCGGGCCGGATATCGATCCTGGAGGCGCCGGACACCTTCCAGGCAAGCTGCACCGGCTGGCCCGCGACTATTCTCGAAGGTGTGGCGGTGAACGAGATTATCTTCGGCTGCGCCAGCGAAGCGTCGCGCAGGATGGAAAAGGCGGCGCTGGCGCCCGGCCGTCCATTGATGAATATATCAATAAAATAGTCACCGCAGACAAAACCTCCCACGGGCGCCGGTAGTTTAAATCCGATATAGCAGTCCCTGCTACAGAAAGCCCGGTCACTAGATATAAGTGCTCCGGCCTCTTTAGATACCTGTCCTTTGATCCAGTCCGCCGTGACGGCGGTATTTTCGCTGACACCCGTGACGTTTAGCGAGCAGCAGACCTGCGGGCTGTCCGTGTAGAACTCGCTTTTTTGATCGATCGGGCGGAAATCGGATGACAGATCCGACGACAGCGTAAGGCCGGAGATCGATGGCGAGGTGGCAGGGATGCACGCACCGGAAAAGACCGGGATAATCAGAGCCGTGATCAATATAGATGCAAAAGATAATTTTATACGAAGCATCGTAAAGTTATATCACATACTACATTATATAGCTATGAAATGTCAATGTCTCAGCTTCATTCTTTTTTAAGACCTCTGAAGTAACGTCTGGTCATGTAGGTTATCCATGTCCAGTGTGTAATAATATGTGTGCTGAAGAAGATCAGCAGCCCGACTGCCAGCCACTGGTGGGCCTGTATCCAGGTGCTGCGGTTGAAAAGCACGGTCTTATCCGCGGCAGTGCCCTCGGGAAGGGCGAACCAGAGAATAAATCCTGATACCACCAGAAGAAGCAATATTATCCCCTCAATGGCGTCGAGTACATAGTGCATGGTGGCCTTGCGCATTTTACCTCCGGTCAGCAGGATTGAATTTATTATAACTCGGGCAAATTCGGGATAGAACGCAGGCGCTGCAGAGTGGACGCTGGGCTTTGCAGCTCCTGCGACCGTGCTCGATCATCAATACGTGGCAGCGGTAGATATCAGCCGGAGGCACCAGGTATTCCATCTCTATATGTGCGGCGTCGGCCGTTATCTTCGGCGCCAGCAAGCCCAGCCTGACGGCTACGCGAAGCACATGTGTGTCGATGGGGAAAGCCGGCATATCCAGTGAGAAGAGCAGCACGCAACTGGCCGTCTTCATGCCTACGCCCGGCAGGCGTGTCAGCCAGGCACGCGCCGCCGCCGGTTCCATTTTCTTCAGGAAGCGCAGATCGTAGCTGTGGACATCCTTCTTCAAATACAACAGTGCCTTCTTGATATAACCGGATTTAACCCGGGCCAGCCCTCCCGCCCTTATGCTCTCCGCGATCTTTGCGGAGGGCGCGTGTGCAACTTCATCCCAACCGTCAAATGAGGCGGTAAGCGATTTAAAAGCGCGCCGCGAATTGACGTCTGAGGTATTCTGCGAGAGGATGGTCAGTATCAGCTCGTCCACCGGTTCCAGCCGGCGTTCGGGTACGCGGTCCCCGTAGGCGGAAATGAGCAGCTTGAGTATATTTTCGATTTTGGCCATATTCAAGATTTATTTCACACCCGAACACAACCTGGTGACGATATCGGCATAGACTTCCGTCCCTTTGCGCATGCTATTAATTCCGATCTTCTCATCGGTCCCGTGTATCGATTTCAGGTGCTCGGCCGGTATGGCGGCGGGACAGAAGCCGTATGAGACCACCCCCTTCTCCCTGAAGAAGCGTGAGTCGGTGGTGCCCAGCATGAGGTAAGGTGCCGCGATGGCGCCTGGATAATGCTGCAGCAGCGCGGCTTCGATGGTTGCATAGTCCTGCGTATCCATATCCGAGGCGTTGCCCTCGCCTCTCATGATGAACTCGATCTGAATCTCGTCGTCGTCGAGCTGTTTTTTAACGAAGTCGATCCAGTCCTGCATGCCCTGGCCGGGCAGCAGCCGGGTGTCTACCTCCGCCTCGGCGTAGGAGGGTATGACATTGACCTTGTTCCCGCCGTGCAGCGAGTTAAGGCTGACGGTGTTCCTGAGCATGGCGTTGATCTGCGGCGCTGACAGCAGGCCGCTCTCCTCCACCACTTTTAGAAGCGTCTCATCGCTGCCGTCCTCCATGTAAGGCATGAGGAAATCCCAGGTCTGCGACATGCGCCGGAAATACTCCGCTACAATGGGAGTCACCCTGAGTTCGCTTTTGTGTTCGATCAGCCGGTTGACCGCCTCGCTTAGCCTCTCCAGCGGATTGAGGCCGTGTGGCGTGGAGCCATGGCCGGGCAAGCCCCTCCGTTTAAGTCTCATCCAGCAGGGGCCTTTCTCGCCGGGGGAGATCATGGCCAGCGGACGTTCCGGGACGATGCCCTCGACCACGTAGCTGCCCTCGTTGAGCACCAGGGAGGCGCTGAATTCCCCAGGGTGCTCCCTTAAAAGGTATTCCACGCCATGGTCGGCGCCGGATTCCTCGTCGGCGGTGGCCAGGAAAATGAGGCCGCGGTCCAGGGGCAGGCCCTGCTGTTTAATCTGCAGGAAGGACAGCAATTGCATGATGCCCAGGGACTTGGTATCGAGAGCGCCGCGGCCGCAGATGTACCCGTCGATGCTCTCGCCGCCGAAGGGATCGAAGCTCCATTCGCTCCTGTCCGCCGCGATCACATCGCTATGGTGTAAAAGTATCAGAGGCGCCGCCTTTCCCGATCCCTTCAGCTCCGCCCGTATGGAGACGCGGCCGGCAGCAGGTTCGTAGAGCCTGAAAGGTATGTTCTCCGTGGTAAAAATGTCGGCGAAGAAATTGGCTGCCAGGTATTCATTACCCGGCGGATTGGACGTATCCAGCTTCAAATAGCGGCCGAGCAGCTCAACGGAGTCCAAATTCATAGTTAGTTCTTCTCCCCGGTCTTTCCTTCAACAGATTATACCCCATTTATAGCCGTTCACGGTTGCCACAGGCAATTTGCCATGCGTCTTTCAGCTCGCTCTTGTTATCGCAGCCGAGGGGTTGATGCTATAATAATCAGGCATCTGCGCAGGAGGTAATGATATGAGGCAATTTGCAGGCCAGGATGAGATAAAAGTATTCTGCGGCAACGCCCACCCGGCGCTGGCCAGCTCGGTCTGCGATTACCTCGGCATACCCCTGGGCAAGATCGAAGTTTTCGAGTTCAGCAACGAGAACACCTTCGTGCGCATACTTGAGAACGTGCGGGAACGTGATGTGTTTATCATCCAGCCGATCTGTTCGCCGGTTAACAAGAACCTGGTGGAGCTGTTAATCATGCTGGATGCCTTCAAGCGGGCCTCGGCCGACCGTATTACTGCCGTTGTTCCTTACTACGGCTACTCACGTACCGATAAGAAGGACCAGCCGCGCGTTCCCATCACCGCGCGCCTGGTAGCCGACCTGCTCTGCACGGCCGGCGCCAACCGCATTCTCACGGTTGACCTGCATGCGGCTCAGATACAGGGCTTCTTCAATGTACCCGTGGATGAGTTGACTGCCCTTTTCCTGCTGAGCGACTACTGGAGGACCAAGAAGCTCAAGGACGTGGTGGTGGTGGCCACCGATATCGGCATCAGCAAGCGCGCGCGCGACCTTGCGGAGAAGCTGAACGCTCCGCTGGCCATCATCGAGAAGAGGCGCATGGGCAACGACGACACAACCGAGACGCTGAATATCATAGGTGAAGTCGATGGCAGGCGCGCCATCACGGTCGACGATGAGATCGATACGGCCGGGTCGCTGGTCAGCGCCGTGGATACACTGCTCAAAGCGGGCGCCAAAGAGGTCTATGCCTGCTGCACACACCCGGTATTCTCCGGTCCCGCCATTGAGCGCATCTCCAAGTCGAATGTCAAAGAGGTCGTGGTGACCGATACCATACCCGTCAACGGGAAAAGGAAAATAGGTAAAATCACGGTACTGCCGACAGCGCCCCTGCTGGGCGAAGCTATACACCGCATACATACCGGTATGTCGATCGGCGCCATGTTTGAAGATTAGGAAGGATTATGCCGAGCTGGTTAGGCAAGCTGTTCGATTCCAACGAACGTGAAATAAGCCGCCTCAAGCCCCTGGTACAACAGATAAACGATCTGGAGCCGCAGTTCCAGGGCCTTTCCGATGATGAGCTGAAGGCTAAGACCGCACAGTTCAAACAGAGGCTGGCCGAAGGTGAGACTGCGGATGATCTATTGCCCGAGGCCTTCGCCGCGGTCAGGGAGGCCTCGCGACGCACTATCGGGTTGAGGCATTTCGACGTCCAGCTAATGGGCGGTATCGTGCTGCACCAGGGCAAGATCGCCGAGATGAAGACGGGAGAGGGCAAAACACTGGTGGCCACGCTGCCCCTATATTTGAATTCGCTGGAGGGCAAGGGATGCCATCTGGTGACCGTCAACGATTACCTGGCCCGCCGAGACGCCTACTGGATGGGCCCCGTGTACAATGCGCTCGATATTACCGTTGCCAGCATCTATCCCCTGCAGAGCGCCGGCGAACAGCTGCCGGCGCTGATTTACGACCCTGAATATATCAACGAGAAAGACAACCGCTGGCCGCATTTCCGTCCTGTATCCCGCCGCGAGGCATATGCCGCCGATATAACCTACGGCACCAATAACGAGTTCGGTTTCGATTATCTGCGCGATAACATGGTGCTGGATATGTCGCAGAAGGTACAGCAGCCTCTGTATTATGCCATTGTGGACGAGGTGGACAACATTCTCATCGACGAGGCGCGCACGCCGCTCATCATCAGCGGCCAGGCCGAAGAGGCCACACAGAAGTACTACACCTTCGCGCGGCTGATATCGCAGCTAACTCCGGAGGACTACAAGATCGAGGAGCGCGAGCGCCAGGTATACCTGAGCGAGTCCGGCATCAACCGCATGGAGGGTATGCTGCGCCGCGAGGGATTGCTCAAGGCGCCCAACCTCTACGACCCGTCCAACTACCATCTCAGCACCTTCATGGACAACGCGCTCAAGGCGCAGGTGCTGTTCAGACGCGATAAAGACTATATGCTCAAGAACGGCGAGGTGATAATTGTAGACGAGTTCACAGGCCGCCTGATGTTCGGCCGGCGCTATTCGGAGGGACTGCACCAGGCCATCGAGGCCAAGGAAAAGGTCAAGATACAGAAGGAGAGCATCACCCTGGCCACCATCACCTTTCAGAACTATTTCCGCCTGTACTGCAAGCTGGGCGGCATGACCGGCACCGCGGCCACCGAGGCTGAAGAGCTTTTCAAGATATATAAACTGGATGTGGTGGTGATACCGACCAACCGGTCCATGATAAGGGCGGACCGCCAGGACCTGATTTACAAGGACGAGGATTCCAAGTTCAAGGCCATCGCCGGCGAAATTGAGAAGCTGAGCAAAGAGGGTAAACCGGTGCTGGTCGGCACCGTATCGATCGAGAAATCCGAGCTGCTGGACAACCTGCTGATGCGCAGGGGCGTGCGGCACGAGATACTTAACGCCAAGTACCATGAGCGCGAGGCCGAGATCATCAAGCAGGCCGGCAGGGTGGGCGCCGTGACTGTGGCAACCAATATGGCGGGCCGCGGCGTGGATATCATACTGGGAGGCAAGCCGCCCGAAAGGGAAAATTTCCAGGACGAGAAGGAATTCCAGCGAAAATACGAGGAATGGAAGCTGGAACATGAGAAGGTGCTGCAGCTGGGCGGGCTGCACGTCATCGGTACGGAAAGGCACGAGGCCAGGCGCATCGACAACCAGCTGCGCGGACGCGCCGGGCGCCAGGGCGATCCCGGCGCATCGCAGTTCTTCGTCTCGCTGGAGGACGACATAGTCAAGCGCTTCGGCGGTGACCGTGTTAAAAACGTGATGGAATGGGCCGGGATGGATGAGAATACCTCCATCGAACATCCCATGATCAGCAAGGCCATTGAGAACTCGCAGGTCAAGGTGGAGGCTTTCCACTTCGATATCCGCAAGCATCTGGTCGATTACGACAACGTGGTCAACAAGCACAGGGAGGTCATCTACGGCGAGCGCGACAAGATACTGTCGGGCGCGGACCTCAAGGCAAATATCCAGGAGCTGGTCGACAAGCAGATAGAGCAAATTGTTGACACCCATTGCCACGGCTACGATGCGCCCGACCTGGAAGGCATCATGCAGGAGGTGGCGGAGATACTGCCCCTTCCTCAAAACCTGGCGGACATGCAGCTGGATAAACTGGGCAAGAAGCAGCTCACCGAGAGGCTTATCGAATATACCCGCCAGGTATACGAGCTGAGGGAGAAGGACCAGGGGCCCGACCAGATGAGGCTGCTTGAGCGGCTGGTAATGCTGAGGGTGATCGACGACCACTGGAAGGAACACCTGACTGCCATGGATCATCTGCGCCAGAGTGTGAGCCTGCAGTCGGTCAGGCAGATCGATCCGCTGGTGGTCTACAAGAAAGAGGGCGGGGCCTATTTCGACAGCCTGATGGCCGGCATACAGCACGATATCGTGCACACCGTCTTCAAGGTCAGCCTGGAGAAAAAAGAGGCGCCTGCGCGCAGGCCTTCGCCGGCGCCCGGCCAGAAGGTCGGCCGCAACGATCCCTGCCCCTGCGGCTCAGGCAAGAAATACAAGCACTGTCACGGGAAATAATCCCGGCCTCATCTTAGAGCTCCCGTCAATTGCGAACGCAGTGAAGCAATATTGTATTCGGACAGGCGATAATTCAAGATTGCCGCGTCGCCTCCGGCTCCTCGCAATGACAACGTGTGCAAAGGCCTCGCAATGACCATGGTACAGTCCGTCAACCGGCCTTCTGTTTCTTGGCCTCTTCTTCCTGTAAGATGCGGCGCATGATCTTGCCCACCATCGACTTGGGCAACTCGGTCCTGAACTCCACGTGCCGGGGCACTTTGTAGGCGGTCAGCCGGTCCTTGCAAAACGACTGGATCTCCTGCGGGGTGCAATCCTGTCCAGGCTTGAGGACGATCCAGGCTTTAACGGCCTCTCCCTGCACATCGTCCCTGACACCGGCGACGCTCACCTCCAGCACGGCCGGGTGCTGCGCGATCACCTCCTCCACTTCGGCGGGATACACCTGGTGGCCGCTGGGCTTGATCAGCTCCTTCTTGCGTGAGGTGATGAAGAGATACCCGTCCTCGTCCAGGTGGCCGATATCGCCGGTATACTGCCATTCGCCGCGGAACATCTCCGCTGTAGCCTCGGGGCGGTTCCAGTAGCCCTGCATCAGGTGCGGCGCTTTCACGATCACCTCGCCGTCCTCGCCCGTCTTCAGTTCCTGCGTGCCTGTGTCGATATCGACGATCTTCATCTCCACGTCAGGGGTGGGCATGCCCACCGATCCCTCCTTCCATTTCCCCACCACCGGCCCCATGACCAGTATGCCGGACTCGGTCAGGCCATAGGCCTCCACGATCTTGCCGCCGGTCAGGGCCTCCCATCTTTTCTTGGTGTCCACCAGCAGCGGCGCCGCGGCGGTGATACACATCTTGAGGTTGCTGAAGTCCATCTTGCCGGACTTCACATCGGGATGGTTCATCAGGGCGATAAAGAGAGTAGCTACTCCCGGGAAAAAGGTCGGCCTGGTCTTTTTAAAGGTTGCCAGCAGGTCTTTAACATCGCGGGGATTGGGTATCAGCACGATGGGCACCGGCGGGTTCACGATAGTCGAGATAAGTATCCAGTTGCCGGCGCCGTGAAAGATAGGCATCAATAAAACAGCCTTATCCACCCAGCCCTTAAGAATGGGCGAGCACCAGGCGCGTATCTGCATGGCGTTCATAACGATACCTCGGTGCGAATGCATCACACCTTTGGGGGCGCCGGTTGTGCCGCCGCTGAAAAGTATCAGAGCTGTATCGTCAGGTACGACCCTGACGTCCGGCAGCGGTGACCCGGCATATTTGCGCATTACATCCTGCAGCCAGAGGTCGCCGGGCTGTAAATCGATCCTGTGTCCGCCCTTCTTCTCCATCAACAGGGTGAACATGGTACGCATGAAAGGGCTCAGGTATTCCTTGATCGAGGTGGCTATGACCGTTTTCACGTTTGTTTTCGATTGGACTTTTTTAACCTGGCTGTAGAAGGGCGTGAGCACAATTACAGTCTCTGCGCCACTGTCCTTGAGGGCGTGTATCAACTCTTCTTCGGAGTAGAGGGGATTGACCTGCGCTGTGATTCCCCCTGCTTTCCAGACGGCGAACTGGCTGATGATTATCTGGGGGCAGTTGGGCATGATCAGAGCGACCCGGTCGCCTTTTTTTACACCGATGCCGGCCAGCGCCTTGGCCAGTGTATCCACATACTCCGCAAACTGCCGGTAGGATATGGTATTGCCTTTGAACCAGATCATCATATGGTCCGGTTTTTGAACGGCATTTTCCTTGATTACCTGGAGCAACGTAATATCGGGATACGGCTGCAATGAAGCGGGGACGCCTTGATCGTAATTCCTGTGCCAGGCATATTCAACCACTGCTGACCTCCTCGTCTAATTATAGATAAATGGGCCCGAGAGCGGGTTCGATTATACCATGAATACAGGACACACGTGGTAAAATAATCGCGATGAAGAACGCCGAGATAGCAACAGTTTTTGACAATATTGCCGACCTGCTCGAGCTCAAAGGCGAGAACAAGTTCAAAATACGTGCTTATGCGCGCGCCGCCGAGACCATCAGGCACCTGCCCGAGGAGATGGAGCTGATGCACGAGGAAGGCAAGGATTTCAGGGACATCGCCGGCATTGGCGACGCCATAGCGGCCAAGTCGGTGGAGCTGATTACCACGGGGCGGTTGAGGTTTTATGAGGAGCTCAAGGCCAGCCTGCCCGAGGGCATCATCAACCTGATGGATGTGCCCGGCATCGGCCCCAAGACTGCGTACAAGCTGGGTACCGAACTGGGAGTTGGAAGCATCGACCAGCTCGAGGTCGCCATCAAGGACGGCAGGGTGTCCAAGCTGGAAAGGATGGGTGACAAGACGGCTGCCAACATACTGCGTGCCATCGAGGCCTTCAGGCGCAAGGACAGGCGTATACCGCTGGGCGAGGCCCTGCCGGTGGTGGAGGAGGTATTGAGCGCGCTGCGTAAAGTGCCCGGTGTGCTCAATCTCACGCCCGCAGGCAGCCTGCGCAGGTTCAAGGAGACCGTGGGCGATATCGACCTGATGGGCACCGCCGACGATCCTGAAACAGTTATTAAAGCTTTTGTGTCGCTGCCGCAGGTGAGGGAGGTGCTGGCGCAGGGGCCCACCAAGGCCAGCGTGATCCTGCCGGGAGGGCTACAGGCCGACCTGCGCATGGTGGAGCACGCCGATTTCGGATCGCTGCTGCAGCATTTCACCGGCAGCAAGCAGCATAACGTCACGTTGCGTACCTGGTCGCAGAAGAAGGGACTGAGCCTCAGCGAATACGGCATCACTGATATCAAGACGGGTAAAGTGGAGAGGTTTGACCGCGAGGACGCTTTCTATGCCTTCCTCGGCCTGCAATATATCCCTCCTGAGATCAGAGAAGACATGGGAGAGATCGAGCTTGCGGAGAGGAACGCAATACCCGACCTGATCGAGCAAAAAGATTTGAGGGGTGATTTTCACACACACACGATCGGCAGCGACGGCATAGACACCATCCAGGCGATGGCGGCTGCGGCTGCAGAGCTGGGATACGAATATCTGGCTATCACGGATCACTCCAGCGGTCGCAATATAGGCAGCGACAGAAAGATGGATCGTGTCAGCCGGCAAACGGCGGAGATAAGGAAGCTCAATGCCTCATCCTCAGCACCTTACCTGCTGAACGGTGTCGAGGTCGATATAAAAGCGGACGGGAGCCTGGACCTCCCCGATGAAGTGCTGGCTGAGATGGATATTGTGATAGCCTCTGTGCATTCGTCATTCATGCAGGCCAGGGACGTGATGACGCGCCGCATCATCGGCGCTATCGAAAATCCTCACGTCGACATGATAGCCCACCCCACCTGCCGCAAGATAGGAGAGCGCGAACCGGTGGATGTAGACCTTGAGGCCGTATACGGTGCTGCCCTGAAGCACGGCAAGGCACTGGAGATAAACGCCATCCCCGACCGGCTGGACCTCAAGGATATACATGCCTACCGGGCGCGCGAGCTGGGGGTGACCCTGGCCATCGGCACGGACGCGCATGCAGTATATCATCTCGGCTTCATGAAGTTCGGCATCGGTGTGGCGCGGCGGGCGTGGTGCAGCCCCGAAGATATTTTAAATACCAGGCCGCTGAGCGAGGTGCTGGCTTTTCTGCACAGGAGCCGCGCATGATGACTCGGGAAAAATACGGTGATGTAAATGCAGCAGGATAAAGGCCGGGCCTCGAATGCGGCGGCACTGGCGGGCGATGCGCGCGCCGTTCAGCATCTCAAGGACCGGGTGAAAGCCGGTGTAAACTGGTACACCGCGCTCCTTGAGTCGATAGCCATGTGGCGCAGCCCGGAAGAGGAATTCAACGGGGAACGTTACCTCTACCTGGTGGGAGGCGAGGCCTTCGACTGGCTGCGGCTGGCCGAGCGCCTTTGCGACGAGATAAAAGAGTCGATACCGGAAAATGAGCTAAACAATCTGCTCTTCTATGACCGGCCCCCTTTTGAGGTAAGCGATCAGGAGTTCAAGGCGGCGCTGGGTCCGGCTAAATACCGCGCTTACCTGAACTATCTTTACGGCGTCCTGATAGAGCAGGCCCTGCTTCTGGCCACTATCTACGAGGTGAGAAAGGCCAGCATAGTCCCGCTCAGCGCCGAGGAAGAGGCCGACAGGGCGTATAAACGCATCTACCGGGCGGAGCTGAGCGACCTATTGAACAGGTTCCAGAAGGAGATGAAATATCCGCACCGCAAGTCGCTGACGCTTACTGAACTCAAGGAGTTCACCTACTGGCTCTTCCGCTACAGGGTGAAGACCAGCGAGAAATCGAGGGTTGCCAGCGATACAAAAAAAGCGCTGCTGCTCATGTACCGCAGGATGTCCAACCGTAAGCCCTAAGCCAGCTGTTGGAGCTCGACCTTCATTCGCGCCAGCTTGTCCGTGTACTCGGTTAAACGGGCTTTCTCTTTCTCTATCACAGCTGCGGGCGCTTTGGAGGTGAACTGGCTGTCATCCAGCCTCTGCGTCAGGCGCGCTATCTCGCGTTCCAGCACGGCCATTTCCTTGGAGAGCCGGGCTTTCTCCGCCTCCATGTCCACCATACCTTCCAGCGGGATGACCACGTCTGCATGCTTGAGAACATAGACCATGGCTTTGTCTGTTTTAGCGGGACGTTGATTGCGCGGCAGTATATGCAAAGGACGTGTTCTGGCCAGCGCCTCGATGGCGGAGGACTTACCCTTGAGATCGGGTAACCGGCCTTCGGCATATACGCTGGACTCGACCCATTTGCCGATATCAACCTTGTATTCGGCGCGCGCATTGCGGATGGTGCGCACCACCTCCATGACCATCTCCATGACCTGCTCGGACTCGTCATCGTACAGCTTCGTATTGGGGGTGGGGTATGGTGCGACGATAAGCGCCGGTGAATCGAGCGTACCGCCGGGCAGGCGTTCCTTCAGGTTCTGCCATAACTCCTCTGTAATAAACGGCATGAAAGGATGCAGCAGGCGCAACGACGTTTCCAGCACGCAGGCCAGGACGGCGATGGGAGAATCCTTTCCGCCCAGGCGCTGCTTGGATATCTCGATATACCAGTCGCAGAACTCTCCCCACAGGAAGTCATGTATCTCCTTCTCGGCCTCGCCGAACTGAAAGTCCTTCATCAGCGCGTCAACTTCCGCCGTCAGGCGGTTGAGCCTGGAGACAATCCAGCGGTCCTCTATCTCCTTACGTCCCCTGGTTGCCGCCTCGGCGAAGGCTTTTTTCGTCAGCGGCTCAGCTTCAAGGGCCTTGAGGACGAAGCGTCCGGCGTTCCACAGCTTGTTGGCGAAATTGCGTCCGGCCTCGAGACGGTGCTGACCCATATTGAGGTCGTTGCCCGGGGCGGTGCCCGTTGTCAGCGCAAAACGCAGCGCGTCACAGCCGTAATGGTCGATGGCGGTCAGGGGATTCAGCACATTGCCCTTCATCTTGCTCATCTTCTCGCCCTTCTCATCACGTATCAGGCCGTGAAGATAGACCGTGCGGAAGGGCACATCCCCCGCGTCCTCGATGCCCATCATGATCATGCGCGCCACCCAGAAGAAGAGGATATCGTAACCCGTCTCCATGACGGAGGTGGGGTAGAAGTATTTCAGGTCCTCGGTCTGGTCGGGCCAGCCCAGGGTGGAATGCGGCCAGAGGCCGGAGCTGAACCACGTATCCAGCACATCGGGGTCCTGCTCGATGTCACCGCTGCCGCATTTGGTGCATTTGGAGGGTATGTCGACGGAAACCGTCATCTCTCCGCATTTGTGGCAGTACCATACCGGTATGCGGTGCCCCCACCACAGCTGGCGGCTGATGCACCAGTCGCGGATATTCTCCATCCAGTTGAGATAGATTGTGACGAATCGCTCCGGGATTATCTGTATCCGCCCGTCTTTGACCGCTTCGACGGCAGGCGCGGCCAGCGGCGCGATCTTAACGAACCACTGCTTGCTGACCTCCGGCTCGATTACCGTGGAGCAGCGGAAACAGTGGGGGATGGCATGTGAGTAAGGCTCGATCTTCTCCATCAGGCGTGCCTTCTCGAAATCCTCCACTATTTTTTTGCGCGCCTCGAACCGGTCCAGACCCGCATATGGGCCGGCGTTGTCGTTCATGCTGGCGTCCGGGTTGAGTATGTGGATAACGGGCAGCCCGTGCCGCTGCGAGATATCGAAGTCCACGGGATCATGGGCGGGGGTGACTTTTACCATGCCCGTGCCGAACTCCTTGTCTATGACGGTGTCGGCAATGATGGGAATCTCGCGGTTGATGAAGGGCAGAACGACCTTCCTGCCAACCAGGGATGTATAGCGCCCGTCCTCGGGATTGACCGCGACGGCGGAGTCGCCCAGGTATGTCTCGGGGCGGGTGGTGGCCACCGTTATATGTCCGCTGCCGTCGGCATAGGGATATTTCATGTGCCACATGTTGCTGACCAGGTCCTTGCTCTGCACCTCCAGGTCGGAGAGGGCGGTCCTGCACCTGGGGCACCAGTTGATGATGCGCTCGCCGCGGTAGATCAGCCCTTTGTTGTACAGGCGAACGAAGGCGGTTTTGACCGCTTTGACCGGTCCATCGTCCAGTGTGAAACGCTCGCGCGACCAGTCGCAGGATGCTCCCAGGCGTTCATGCTGGTGTGTGATGGCG
>JAEAME010000587.1_pt1 | contig 35233 bp, 27 predicted proteins | sample 8958731 | NCBI WGS metagenome assembly JAEAME01 (sample SAMN16933194, study PRJNA681113) | bioreactor sludge metagenome | isolation source: anerobic bioreactor sludge (Control) | place: India:Bengaluru | collected 2018-10-24
CTACTCGCGGACCCGCGACTATAACTTTTCGATTAACGGACTCATGGGTACGGATCTTCACGGTAAGACCGCCGGAGTGATCGGGACCGGCAAGATCGGCCGGATTATGGCCGGTATTCTCAAAGGTTTCGGCATGCGTGTCATCGCGTATGATCCCTACCCGCCCAAAGACGCCGATTTCGAGATGGTCCCGCTTGAACAGATATGGAAACAGTCGGATGTAATTTCCCTGCATTGTCCGTTGACGCCCGAAACGACGCATCTGATTAACCGCGACACGCTCCTTCGGATGAAAGACGGCGTCGTCCTCATCAACTCCTCGCGCGGAGGTCTGATTGATACGACCGCGCTGATCGAAGCGGTCAAGGACCGGAAACTCGGCGGCGTCGGGCTGGATGTATACGAAGAGGAAGATGATTACTTTTTTGAGGACCGATCCAATGACATTCCGGAGGACGAGGAACTCGTCCGGTTGATGAGTTTCCCGAATGTCCTTATTACATCTCATCAGGCCTTCTTCACGGCTGAGGCGATGGAGGCGATCGCACGCACCACGCTCGAAAATCTTGATCGCCTTCGCAGAGGCGTCTATCTGGAGAATGAAATCTGTTACCGTTGCGGGAAAGAAGGGGTCTGCGATCGTGAAAACAAGCGTGAAAATTGCTTTTGATCCTGCTTGGAACGTTTACGAACCGGCCTTCTCACTTGCGGGCCATGAATTTGAGGAATAGAATAATTGAAACAGAGTATTGACCGGTTACGGAGGAACAGGATATGAAACTGCCGGGCTTTTTGAAATCACATAAGCACAAGTCCGAAGATGTGTCCGGCTCCGAAGAGGCGTTGGAGTACCCGGGCAACGCTGCGCATGAGTTCATTCGTCCTTCTGAATCTCCCGTTCCGGCGGATTTTGTGCCTCATGCCGGCGATATAACGCCTTCGGAGGCCGGACAGGAATCCGCGTCGATAGAAACCGTGTCGAAAACACCCACCCCGAAAGCACCCGCGCCTCCGGTTTCATCAGAACCGCCGGTTCAGCCTTCTGCGCCGCCGGCTCCCTCCGTTTCGACTCCGTCAGCGGAACCGGACGTAAAAGTGCAAAGAGAACCGGACGATATCGAAAGTGTATGGTTTTCGCTGATCGATAACCCGAATAACGAGAAGAATCTGAAACTGCTGGTACGATATTGTGAAACGCGAAAAGGGCCCGCGGCCGTTGAGGCGGCCTTGAGCGAACTGGCGATGGAGCCCAATGCTTATATACCTCAGCTGATGTTGGCTTCGCGCGCACTCGAGCGCAAAGCTCCTTCGGACGCCATACGTCATTATGAGGAACTCTTGACTAAAGCGGCGCCGAATGACTATAGCCTTTTGCGCATGTCCGCAGAACTTGGGCGGCACGGCTTACCCGGGGAAGTCATCCGATTGGTTTTGCCGAGATATGATGCCGCAAAACACAACGCGTATATCGGCCTCAATATACTTCAGGCGAGTAAAGACAGCGGCAGGCTCGCGGAGGGACAAGCCGTTTGGGCGGAGTTGCAAAAACACGACCGTCCCGGGATCGCCGCCGCACTGGAAAAACTGTCTCCGGTATTCGGAAAGGAAACGCCGAAAGTGAAGATTAATCCTGCGGATCTGGATTCTTCGGCTCCGGGGGATATGCCGGCTCATTCGAATACACCGGATACCGATTCGGAGGACACCGGCGTTCCGGCACGGGACGAAGTTGATCCGGCTCCCGGGGTGGCGGAGTTGTCGGCCGTTTCGATGCCGGTGAGCGTTCATAACGGCGATCGCCCCCGAATAATTGACATTCCCCCCTGGAGGCTGTGGATTCCCGCGCTTCGGGATATTCTCCCGGAGCCGGAAACCAACGTTCGCGTCGGCTTGTATCTCTATTCGGACACGTCTTCAAAACCGACGGTAGAAGCCGTGAACGCAGTGAAGGCGGTCACGATCGGTTTGCCGCTTTTACTCGGGGAGATGCTTTTGTTCTCCGCTCCGGTGGTGCCGGTTGTTCTTTTCCCGCTGAGTTTTTCAAAGGGACCGGATTCCGGCGCCGCAGAACCGGATATTGCGGAACTTTTCGCGCTGTGCGCAAAGGAGTCGCTAAATTTTCTCATTGCCGGAACGTCAGCCGATGAAGGAGATCACCGGACGATCCGTACATGGATCCTCGATCGCGCGAAAAACACCGCCCGGGTGTTGTCATGCACCTGCGCACCGGAAGAATTCGGGGAAGCCGCACTTGCGCATGTCGACGAGATTATCGGGCCGTTCTCGGACAAAAATTATGCGTTTGAGGCCAAACGCCGCGGCTTTACGTACTCGGTTCCGACCGCGCCTCTTTTTGAGCGGCAACTTGACGCGCTCATGCGACTGGGGCTCCGCGCGCTCGTCGACTCCGGATATTGCTCGTCGGATATCCTGTGTTCCCAGCCTGAATTTCTCGAAAAACTCGCGGAATTGTGCCGGATGAAACCGTTCAGTCAGAATTATCTGATGATGCTGCTCGGAGGCATGATCTCGGACCGCGAAAACGGCGGCGAGTCATTTCTGAAGCACCGCGAATTGCTTTTTGATACCGCACATAAGCTTCAGTATACCCCCTGTGTCACAACGGCACGAAAAGCTCTGGACAAAGTGTTGACCCTTTGAAAACAAATCATTCCGGCTTTGCCGGAAGGGCCGAAGGGCAAAAATCCCCGGCTTGGAGGATTAAAAAATGAATATTAAGGCGATTATTCCGGTCGTTATGATTTCAATCCTGCTCGGAGGGTGCCTCGACATTTCAATCCGAAGCCAAGAGGATGACGAGGAAGAAACCTCGTCCGGGGAAAGCACGGAGTTGAGCACAACGGAGGGTTCGGAGGACTCCGCCCCCGCGACGGAAGTCACCGAACCTTCGGAATCGATGACGGAGGTCACCGAACCTTCGGAATCGACGACGGCAGTTTCTACGCAAACCGTCCCCGTACCGACGGTTAACCCGAATGCCGTTGTTTATGACGGAATCACGATCGTTTATGATTTTTTTGAAGACGAATGCAATGATGAGGACGATAACACCATACTGGCTTCAGGCTACCTGCAGAATCTGACCGTCGAAATACCGGCGTATCCGGCCGCGGCGGAATTAATCAATGAGACTCTCGAGGTGATCCGAGCACAGAATATGGAGACCTACGAGGTCACCTGTCTGGATGCGCAGAACATCTACGATGATTACGGCATGGCCGGACTCGTCGGGCCGTATGAGGTCAATGCCGTGGTGGAGCCCGTCTACGTAAGCGACAAGCTGATCAGTTTCTTTGTTTCCGTGTACACATACCTCGGAGGGGCGCACGGAGGCGTTATCGTCGAAGGGTACACGTTTGATGCGCGCACCGGCGATTATTTGACGTTCAGTGATTTATGCGGTGACCCCGCGGCGTTCGAGCATTATGCGCAAACGAATATTATTGCGCAGATTGACACGGTGCCTCCGGAGGACAGAATGGTTTTCGATGATTACGCGACCACGGTTGTTTCGGCTTTTCCCGGAGCCGCCTGGGTTTTTGCGGATCGCGCCGGAGATACACAGTTCTCGATCACCTATCAGGAGTATGATATTGCGCCCTATGCCGCCGGACTGCCCGGCTACGATATCCCGATCACGGATTGCCTATCGTATTTCAACGCATACGGGCAGTCACTGTTTTCCGAATGACCGGGTCCTGAAGCAGAAACCATCCGGACGCGAAGTCCAAACTTTGTGATCAAGGTGGATCCATATCCGGACTTATTGGCTGCGGGACGAAGAACATAAACCCTCGAATCCCGGTGCTTCCGGCCCTTTTTAATTCCGGGTACATGCCGGCCGCCTTACAGATCCGATTCGTTCAAAATTTCAGATCAGCCCGCGAAAAACTGTGTCCAGTAATATACGCCTTCGTACAAATAACAGGAAACCCCGATCATCGTGAAATTAGGGTCCAGTATATTTCTGCGATGCCCTTCGGAAGCCATCCAATCACTCACTACTTCGGACGCGGAAGTTTGACCTTTCGCGATATTTTCTCCGGCGGTCCAATAGGAGAGTCCGGATATAGCTTTAAAACAGTCCTCCCCGTTCGGCCTTGTGTGCGACCAATACACCGCGATTTCCGGAGACCGGATATTCGCGCCGGCGACCAATTGACTGTTGACGATAAGTGCCGATAAGCCTTCCGCGGCGCGTTCTTCATTGACGAGCAGAATGACCTCGTCGGCCATTGACGTCTGATAGGTTCCGGTCGTCGGTACGACAATCGGCGTCGGAGCAGGGGAAACAGTAGGCGTTGCGACAGGCGTAGGGGTTGATGTAGGGGGCGGGGAAACAGTAGGTATTGCGGTAGGCTTGGACAGGGTCGTCGGAACGGGTGTCGCGGTAGCCTTTGGAGTTGCGGTGGGCGTAGGTGTTGATGTAGGGAACGGGGAAGCAGTAGGCTTTGCGGTAGGGTCGGACCGGGTCGTCGGAGTAGTTGTCGCGGTAGCCTTTGGCTCCGCGGTGGGCGTCGGCGTTGCGGCAGGGGTAGGGAGAGTTGCCGGAGCGGTGGTTAATGGCTCCGATGACTGCGTTACGGACGTCAGAGCCTCCGTCGCATACGATGAAGAGGAAGAGGGTTCGCCGGCGAGTGTCGAGGGGTTAGGATTACTCGTTTCCTCCTGCCCGGACCCTGAGGATGCACTCCCGATCGTTTCCGCTTCATTCAAGCGTATCCGGAAATGATCCGTGCCCCAAAACGACTCGCAACCGGAGAAGACGATGGTCAGTAAAAGAAGACAAAGAAGTAAAAGGCAATATCGCGAATGGGGACGGAGTCGATTGTGATTTGTATGACCGGGATTTATGCGAATTCTCATCAAAATCGTCCTCATATTGGAAGTCAGCGTACACTTTCATTATACTATGTGAATCGGTGATTTGTCGCGTCGATCCTTGCCGATCCCCGGCGTTGTGTCGCTCGTGATCCTGATCGGACTTGCGGCCGCAAACGAAATCTCCAAGCAAAAAGGCGAACGTCTGTCGGCGAGGTAGGCAATCTCCAAAGTCTCGTTCCGGCGCACGCGATACAAAAAATGCGGCATGTCGATTCCGCGGTAATGTTTAACGAAATATTCGGTGCAAAACATCCCGAGCCGCTTGGCGACGGCGATCGAAGACCTGTTCGTACAACGGATGATCGCGAAAAGCTCTTCGGTGCCGAGCGTCGAAAACGCGTACTCCTTACACGCCGCCGCGGCTTCCGCCGCATAGCCCCGATGCCAGTACTCTTTGAGAAACAGGTAACCAACCTCCAGAAGATTCTCTCCGAGCGGTGTTTGATAAGTCAACCCGCACTGTCCGATCATCCGGCCGGTTTCCTTGAGAACAACCGCCCAGAGTCCGAAGCCGTATTCGCGGTAACGCGACAACGCGCGATCCAGCCACCCCCGGACTTCTTCTTCCGAAAAAGCGCCGTTATACGCGTACATAACCTCGTCGTCCGTTAAGATCGCGCGAAGCGTCGGAAGATCTTCCGGGGTCATTTCGCGCAAACGGAGGCGATCTGTCTCAAGAATCATTTCCATCACTCCTTATGTTGCCGAAGCCGGCGGCACCGGATGAATCACATAATGCATATATCGGTCGTTCGTCCGGAAACCGCACTTTTGATAAAGCGGAAAACCGTCCTCCGTCGCGTCCAAGTCCACCTTATCGACGCCGTGTTCTTTTGCGTATTCCAAAATGAAATCCATCAGCGCGCGCCCCAGACCCCGCCTGCGATAAGGCTTTCGCGTGTAGAAATTCAGAACATGGCCGATTTTTCGGGGCTTTTCGCAAGCGATCGGCGGATAATCGTAGAAAAGAAGCGCGGCGGTGCAGACGATTTGTCCGTCCGCCTCGCCGAAAAAAGCCGTATACTGACCTTGCGCCGCTTTTTCGCGAAAATACCCGACAGATCCCTGCTCAATGGTATTGAGTCGCTCCGGACCGTATTCCGGACGGAATTCCCGAACGAACTCCATGCGAAGCTTCAGTAACAGTTCGAGTTCGTCTTCTCCGGCAACGCGAAAAACACAATCCATACCGAGTCCCTCCCCGTGCTTTATTGATTCAGTATAAGACTTTTACGGGAAATGTGAATCCGGTTTTGCGGATTGCGCGGGGGACTGTTATACTTCGAATGACGGAGTGATGTATTTTGCGTGATCCGTCGAGTTGACGGAGAGGACATCGGGACGTATGCAGCTGGATGGACGTGTCATTCAAAGATCGGACCTGAACGGAAACCAAATTCATTCCATGTTCTCGCTGATGAACGAATTTTACGACAACGTGAGCATGGATGTTTTTCGAAAAGATCTTGACGATAAGGATTATTGCCTCCTGCTTCATAATGAGGCCGGGGATATCGTCGGGTTTACGACGCAGAAGATCATGTCGTTTGAGCTTCGCGGAGCGCCCGTCCACGGAGTCTTTTCCGGGGATACCATCATTCACCGGGATTACTGGGGAAGTCTTGAAATGTACGTCGTTTTCGCGCGGTTTTTTTTCGCGCTGGCGAAGGAATACCCCTGCTTCTATTGGTTTTTGATTTCCAAGGGCTATAAAACATACCGTATGCTTCCGGTTTTTTTCAAAGAGTTTTATCCTTCGTATAAGCAGGCGGTTCCGCCGCATCTGAAGGCGATCATGGACGCCTACGCCTCGCTTCTTTATCCGGAGGAATACAATCCGAAAACCGGTGTGATCGAGTATTCGACGGCGTTGCCGACATCACCGGAAAGGAACTTCGGAACCCCGACATCCGGTTCTTTATCGAAGCGAATCCGGACTATAGAAAGGGTAACGACCTCGTCTGTCTGGCGCGCCTGGACGAGGGCAGTCTCCAGCCCCGGGCCCGCGCGCTCCTTTTCGGGGAGTAGAACATGCCGCTTGGTTGCTATCTGGTAAACAGTTTTCTCTGTGCCCTTTACGGGAAGGATTATCGCAGGATCAAGCGCCTGTCCGATGTCCGAAAAGTGCAGGAAGACAAGCTCTTTTCTATTCTCTTTGATAACCGGGGAACCGGATACGGCCGGAAATACGGCTTTTCCGGAATCAATTCCGTCGAAGAGTTCCGACGTGCCGTGCCGCTCACCGTATATGAAGATTACGAAAAGAGCATCGAAAAGATCAGCGCCGGAGAAAAAAACGTCCTGACCGCGGAAGACGTACGGATGCTCGAACGTACAAGCGGATCGACCTCGGCTTCGAAATTGATTCCATACACACGAGGGCTTCGGGAGGATTTCGGGTACGGTCTGCGCCCGTGGATTTATGATCTGTATACGAGTCAGCCCGGGATAAAAAACGGCAAAAGCTATTGGTCCGTCACCCCGGTTCTCAGCCGGAAACGCTACTCCCCGGGCGGCATCCCGATCGGATTTGACGACGACAGTCAGTATTTCGGTGCGCTTGAGGCGAAGCTGTTCGACCTGATCTTCGCGGTCGGAAAGGATGTCGCCCATTCAAAGGACATGGAGGAATTCTATAAAAGGACCTCTGCCGAGCTTCTTTCGTGCCGGCATTTGAGCCTGATTTCCGTCTGGAACCCGACGTATCTGATCCTGATTCTCGATTACATGAAAGATCACGCGGAGGCGCTTCTTTCTTTGATCCCCGCGCGGCGCAGTAAAAAAATCCGCGAGCGGCTCCTCCAAGGCGATTTTTGCGCCGTATGGCCGCGCCTGCGCTTAATCAGCTGTTGGGCGGATGCCAACGCGAAAAGATACGCGGAGACGCTTCAAGGGCTGTTTCCGGGCGTTTCCGTCCAACCCAAGGGGCTTCTTTCCACCGAAGGATTTATTTCTTTTCCCCTTTCTTCCGCGGAGGGTGCGGTCTTGAGCGTTTATTCGCATTACTTTGAGTTCATATCCCTTGAAGACGACCGGATATACGGTGCCCATGAAATCGAGCAAGGCCGCCGGTATGAGGTGGTGATGACAACCTCCGGAGGCCTCTATCGGTACCGCCTGAGCGATGTCGTTGAGGTGACGGGGTTTTTCGGACAAATTCCCACACTCCGGTTTGTAGGGAAAAGAGATCTTGTATCCGATCTTTTCGGCGAGAAACTCAACGCGGTCTTTGTGCAAAATTCGCTCGATGCCATGAAGACGGAAGCGGAGTTTCTGATGGTCGCGCCGGCGGTCGACCGGTACGTACTTTTCGTAAAGTCGGACCGACCGGTTACGAATCCCGATATGGCGTTTCGGGCAAATTTCCACTATGATTACTGCAGAAAACTCGGACAGCTCAAGGAGATGCGGATCTTTCGGCTGACGGGAGATCCTATTAGAGAATACCTTGACGAATGCGTTAAACGCGGCCAAAAACTCGGCGATATCAAGCCGCCGATCCTATCTTTAACAGACGGCTGGGAAAATATTTTCAAAGGAGACTACGAATGAAGATCGCTTTACTGGCCCCTGCGGGCGCGATGCACCGTTATTCCGGGAGTTTCGGAAGGTCGCTTCATTACGCGCCCCTGACATTGACTACGCTCGCCGCCCTCGTCCCGGAAGAACTCGAGGCGGAGGTGACGATCTATGACGAGACGGCCGGCAAAATTCCTCTCGACCTTCGGGCGGATATCATCGGGATCACCTGTATCACGGGAAGCGCCCCGCGTTGCTACGCGTACGCGGATTATTTTCGAAAAAAAGGGATCACGGTGGTCATGGGCGGGGTTCACCCGAGCATGCTTCCCGATGAAGCGGCACAACACGCGGATTCCGTGATGGTCGGCTTTACGGAGCAGACATTTCCGCAGATGCTCCGGGACTTTCAGAACCGTTGCCTCAAGAGCCGGTATAATCAGAACGTCGATTTTTCGATCGAAAACCGCCCGATTCCGCGGCGCGAACTTCTCGACAAGAAAAAATACGTCATCACCAACACGGTCGAGGCGGTCCGCGGATGCTCTTTACCGTGCACCTTCTGTGCTTTTCCCGCCGCATTCGGCCGGACGGTATATAAACGCCCCGTCCGGGAGGTTGTTTCCGAGATTGAACAGCTTCCCTCAAAAACGGTCCTGTTTCCGGATATCAATCTGATCGCGGACAGAAACTACGCCATCGAACTGTTTACGGCGCTGATCCCGCTTAAGATCATGTGGGTCGGGCTCGCGACATCGTCGGTCGGCATGGATAACGAGTTGATCGAAGTGTTCCGGAGAAGCGGCTGTAAAGGCCTTCTGATCGGCTTCGAGTCGGTTTGCCAGGAGTCTCAGAGCTATGTCCGTAAGGGCGTAAATGCTGTTTCCGGCTACGAGGAACTGATGAAGAAACTCCACGCGAGCGGTATCCTCGTTCAGGGGTGCTTTGCCTTCGGAAGCGACGGGGAGGACACGACTGTGTTCGAACGGACGGTCGAACTCATCCAAAAGATCAAGATCGATCTGCCCCGGTACTCGATCCTGACCCCGTTTCCCAGAACCCAACTTTTCGATCAGCTCGAAAAAGAAGGTCGGATCATCGAACACGATTGGGCGATGTACGACGTCGAGCACTGTGTGTTCACGCCCGCGCTGATGACCCGGGAAGAACTTGAAGAGGGAATTACGTGGGCGTGGAAAGAGACATACAAGATGCTCTCGATCGCGGAGCGACTCGCCCACAGGAAAAACCATCTGTGGCTCTCCTTTCCGACCAATCTCGGGTATCGCGGATATGCCGCCAAATACGCGCGGTTCAGTAGGGAAGTCATGTGCGATAACTCGGATATTCCGGTTCTTTTGTAAAGGAAACTGCGTAGATGAAATTGCTTTTTATCCTTCCGGCGATCGGTAAAAAACCCGGGAAAAAATACATCGGGACCTGGAAGATGGAACCGTATACGATCGCGGTCTTGAAAGCGCTCACACCGGCGGACGTGGAGACCTTTCTTTTTGACGACCGCATCGAATGCATCGACTATGAAATCGACGTCGATCTGGTCGCGATTTCGGTCGAGACGTACACGGCGAAAAGAAGTTACCGGATCGCGGAGGAATTCAGGAAGCGCGGCCGAAAGGTCGTCATGGGCGGCTATCACGTTACGCTTCTTCCGCAGGAAGCCGCGGAATATGCCGACAGCATCGTCACCGGTAACGCCGAAGGCGTGTGGGACCGGGTGATTTCGGATTTTCGGGAAGGCCGGATGAAAGCGCGGTATGACGGCGGCTTCTCGTATACCGGTCGGATTCCCGACAAGAGCATTTTCGAGGGCAAAAAATACCTGCCCGTATCTTTGGTGGAGACCGGGCGCGGGTGTTGTCATACCTGCGAATTCTGCGCGATTTCCAAGTATTACGGAGGGAAATATTACCGGCGGGATCACGAATGTATCCTTGCTGAGGTGGAGAGATCCGAACACAAGATCCACTTTTTGGTCGACGACAATCTTTTCGCCGACAAGAAAAACGCGATGAGCCTTTTTACGGAACTGACCCCGCATAAAATCACGTGGGCCGGACAGGGGACGCTTTCAATGGCGAGGGATCCGGCGCTCCTCAAGGCAATGAAAAAAAGCGGGTGCGAGTTGATCCTGATCGGTTTTGAAAGCCTGAACAGCGATAACCTTTCGCAGATGAATAAGTCCTTCAACGCGGCGGCCGGCGAGCGCGATGAGCTGGTGAAGCGGATCCATGACGCGGGGATCGGAATCTATTCGACGTTTATTTTCGGATACGACCATGATACCGAGCGGACGTTTGACGAAACGGTATCCTTCGCGCTCAAGCACCGTTTCTATACGTCGGCCTTCAATCATCTCCTGCCTTTCCCCGGAACACCTCTCTACGAGCGATTTAAAAGCGAGGGGCGACTCCTTTACGATAAATGGTGGCTCGAGGAAGGATACCGGTACGGCGAATTGGCCTTTCAGCCCAAAAACATGACGCCCGGGAAATTGAGCGAACTGTGCAGACAGGCGAGAAAGGAATTTTCCTCGGCCGGAGCGGTGATGAAAAGGGGCCTGGCGTCCATGCGGCGCTCGAGCCCTTTGATGTGGTCGCTTTTCTGGGCGATGAACCTTCGTCTGGGCGAAGAGATTGACGAGAAAATGAATGTACCGATCGGAGAGAATTTAGATGCTATGCCAAAATAACCGGATTGAACTTCGACTCGCCGTTCCGGAAGACCGGGACGGAGTACGGAAGGTTTTCGAGAGCGGAAAATTCGAAGGGGATTTCAGCATTCAATTCCTGCGCAACCCCGATCCGCTTGTCTCAATGGGGCATGACGGGGACCGCGCGGCCGTTATCGTGATGGAGTATGTTGAAAACCGGGAGATCATCGCCGTCGCGGCTTGCGTCATCCGCAGGGAGTTTGTCGGCTCAAAAGTCACGCGGATCGGTTATCTGACCGGCCTGAAGATTCTCCCGCAATACCAGAAAAAAGTATTCTGTATCACGGACGGCTATCGGTTCATCCGGGAATGTACACCGGACGTCGATATATATTACACGACGATTCTTTCAAGTAACGCCGCCGCCATCAAACTTCTCGAAAAGAAACATAAAAATATGCCGGGCTATCACTATCTCGGCGACTACACCACATATTGCCTGAAGGCCGGCGGCATGAGCAGGGATCGTTTGACCGCACTAAAGCCGGAGGAGCGGGAGAGCCTTTACTCAGAAGAATTGCCCAAGTTTGATTTCACTCCTGCAGAAACCGGTCTGTACGGGCTAAAAGACGAGGACTTTTGTGCTTTGCGCGGAGCGGACGGGCAGATCCTTGCCGCCTGCGCGATCTACGACCAGCAGGCGGATAAGCAGTACGTTATCTCAGCATACGGAGGAAAGTATAAGCTTTTTTCAAAGATACCGACCCGGCTTCTGGGCTATCCGCGCTTTCCGAAGGCGGGAAGCACCTTAAACTACGCATCTGTCACGTTTCTTTTCGTGAAAGACAACGACCCGGAACTCGGGCGCAGGTTTTTGAAGGCGGTCGCGGCCCACGCCGGGCGGTACGATCTGTTACTGCTGGGGCTATTTGAAAACAATCCGAAGCGGGAGATCTTCAAAAAAATGAAGCACGTCCGGTTCGAAAGCCGCCTCTATGAGGTCGCGTGGGACGAGCCGCGCTATGTGCCCGGGAATCCGGTCGGTCTTGAGGTCAGCCTCCTTTAAGGTGGTCGCTCCGTCCGGAAAATATTTCGATTAAGCGCCGAAATGCGTTACAATGATTCTGATTTTGAAATGAAGAGGAAGCAGACCCATGCGGTTCATCCAACGAGTATTCGGAAAAATCATTTACGGAATCGCCGTCGCGAACCGCTTTGTACTGAACGGGCTGGTCTATTTAATCGAGTCCGGAATCCTTCTCGCCAAAAGCTTCATTAAGGGTTGTTTACTGCTTCTGAGTCTGGGCGGCTGCCTGTTCCTTCTGCTTCTGATCCCCCTGGGCGGCTGGCTTCTTGCCAACCCGCTCATTCTGGTCATCTTGATCCTGGTCGTCGCGTTTCCCGTCGTCGGAGCGCTGTGGTTGGGCAAACTGAAGGACTATCAGGAGGTCAGCTCGAGATTTCTTTTCGGGCGGGCTGAATATTATAAGGATCCGACGGGGCGCACGAAGCGTTCCTACGGATATCACAAGCAGGCCTACGAGACCGAGAAGGCGGACCAGGCGCGTCGCGCGTGGGAGAGAAGAGCACAACAACAACGCATGTGGGAAGAACGCTTTCGCCAGTGGCAGAGCGGCTTCGGAGGCGGATACGGCACGGGGTACGGCGGACAGGGCGGCGGTTATTCCTCCGGCCCGGCAGGTAACCCCTATGTCGATTTCAAGACCCAATATGAGAAAAGTTGCGCGACCCTCGGCATTCCGGTCACAACGGACGAGAGCCGCATTAAACTCGCGTATCGAAAAAAGGCCAAACAGTACCATCCGGACGTCAACAGCGCCCCGGACGCGACCTCTAAATTTCAGGAAATCAGCGAGGCGTACGAGTTTTTGAACGAAGACAATATACGTCGCTATAAGGGGATGTCCGGGGCGGCTTCGTAGGATATAGCGAAAGCTAATTCACGGCGTACCGGTACAAATCCTCGATATGCTCATCCATAAACTCGCCGCGAAGCCGGATGCATTCCTTAAGTTGTGCGATGGCCTCATCATAACTTTTCGGATCGCGGCTTTGACCCTGCGCGTCGTTCGAGAGCATTCCCTCATAGAATGTATAGCCCCAGATCCCGAAGTTGCGGTCGACGGCATCTCCCAAAGTGAGGATATATTCGTCGATTTTCCCGAACAGGGCTTCATCGCTCAGGAGCCCGCCGCGGAGCTCCCGATACCGGGCGATGACTTTTTCGGTGAACGCTTTGTCCTGAAAAAGCCGGTCGTACCAGTTGCCTTCGACGACCAGAAATTCATCGATCGGCTTATCGTCCCACATATAGTTGTTAAAAGCATTATTGTAGTCCCACACGGTCATCCGGATCTTGCCGGCGGCGTCCTTGTATATATACGTCGAGAGGTAACTGGCGTCCGAATTCATCGTGAACTCGTTGATGATATAACAGTCAACAAAATTATCGACGTCGATATGCGCCGCGTAGCCGCGCTTCGGATCAGAAAAGTTGTCCGAATAGAGGGCTTCCTCAAACGCGCTGATATCGTTACAAATGTATTGTTGCTGGTCCTTCGTAAGATTTTCGGCTTTGGGGTAGACGATGCTCATTTGATAGGCGGTATACCCGCGCAGTAACCCGTACGTTTGGATCAGGCATTCCTCCGTGTTATCACGGTCACGCTTCACGATATACGCGGTGCATCCGGACAGAAGACCGTAATCGGTCAGATTGAGTCGCGCGGGATCGTTTTTGATCGCTTCGATCAAGACGTAGACGCCCTGATAGTCTCCGTCGACATACACCTCGCACAGACGCGTGTCCGGAGCCCAGTCCAGGATTTGTCTCGAAAAGCCGAAAATCAGGTGATTTCGAAGAAGCGTGCGGTCAAGGAACGGCCCGTTCAGGACCCAGTCGTTCCCTTCCCCCATTCCGAGAAGAGCGAGATTCTTTTTACTGAAATCGCCTTCTTCCGGGTGAAACTCGATATGATATTGTTTCTTATCGAAAATATTGTAGGAAGATGCGCCGCGGTAGTTGATGAGGGCGGCGGAAGATATTTCCGGCTTATCGGACACATAATTTTTGTCGCCCGGATGGTCGACGACAGAGATTTGCACCCAGGTGTCGGAATCCTTTTCGATCAGTCGGGAAAAGGTGTCGATCAGAACGATCGGAAGATCATGTCCGGTTTCACCGGAAGCGATCCGGGACTCCATCGGCACAGTTTCAGTAACCAACGCGGCAGCCGCGCGACGGTCGGCCGAACGCTTTACGAGCGTTATACCGAAGATCACGGCGAGAAACAGGACCGGTACAAGGATCATCAGCAGTCGATTGCGCATGGAACCTCCGTTTGATCTTTATCGGCTGATGTCGTCGGTCTGTTCAACCTGGTTGACGTTTTGGACGCCCTCGATCTTGATGAGCTTTTCGACGATGTCGACCGAGCGCTTTTCGTTCGCTTTTTTGAGGTTACTGAGGCTGACCTCATAGACCTGTTCGCAACCCTCCCTGTCGGCATTCTTCATCTTCTGACGAACGGCGTGTTCAAAGTGCTGGCGAACGGTCGCGTCGACGTTCCCCTGTGCCGAAAGACTGCTCCGGACGATGATCAATAGTCTTCCGTCCGGGTGCGCCTGTTTCATGACCAAAAGGAAGACGAAGACGACGACCGAGCTGATCGCAACCAGAAGGTACTGGGAGACGCCGCAGCCGATGCCGACCGCGATACTCCAGAAAATATACGTCGCGTCCCGGGAATCCTTCACAGCGGTTCGAAAACGAATGATGGACAAGGCGCCGACCATACCCAGCGACAGGGCGATGTTATTACTGATGACGCTCATGATCAGCGTGGTCAGAAGGGTCAGCATCCCCAGTGTGACGTTGAATTTCTTACTGTACGCGGGACCGCTATAAGTCATCCAATACGTCAGCATGATGAAGAAGGCGACCAGGAGAGCCACGCAGTTGTTGAGCAAAACGGTGCTCAGGCTCAGGTCGGCCAGGTCGGTCAGATTTTCGATGATGAATTCTTTCATTCGTTTGACTTCCTTTCTTTCGGGTCAGAATATGAATCGGGAGAAGACATATTTACTGTTTGCGGAGGACAGCGCGTCGAGCGGGAGGAGTGCTTCCTTGAGTACGCCGACCAGGAAATGATCATATTTAACTTCGAGAACCCCCATGTCCGAATTTGTGATCGGAGAAAGGAGCGGATCCTTGTCGAAAAACGACGCGACGACGGGAGAGGCGCAGATCTTATAGTCAAAGGTGATCCGGGTATTGCTAACGGGGTAAATATACGCGAGACGCTGATATTCTACGACGGATACCGGTCGATAGGAGCCGGTCATGAGTCGCGCGTACAGGCGCAGGGCTAACGGGTCGGAAAGGTCTCTGAGGAAAGCGTAGTCGCCGCGCATCATCTGACGGGTCTGTGCCGGGGTCAGCGGGATTGATCGCTTTACTCCGTCGCTTCCGGACTTGAGTTTGTTTTCGAGAAGAACGACCTGATCGTTCGGCGGATAGAAGCGAAGGCGGATTTTCTGCTTATTTTGAACACCGTCAAGCGTGTCATAAAGATCACAGTCCGAGTCTGAATCAAAATACAACGAGCGAACCTGATAACCGTATTCGGAGCAATGCGGATCCAAAGTGACATACGGGAGGATACGACGGCGGACGGCCTCAAAATCGGCCAGCGACACAGGATATTTAATCTCTTTTCGATAGGTTTCCGTAACGATCATTTTATCCCGGCCATCCTTTTTCGAGAGGGCTTCCGGACGTTCGGACGGCGTTTTCCGCTCTTGTTTTTGAGAAAGGAGATCTCTTTTCTGACGTCGTCTCTGTTTGTAAAATACTGAACAAGAATCCCCAAAACGATGAGTCCGAGGATGATCAACACACGAAAACGGATCAAATCAATTCCGACTGCTTGCGCGCCGTCAGTCCCGAGCGTTATCCCGCCCCAGACCGAAGTGCTTAAAATGATCGATGTAACGGGGAAACGGATCGAAATCACGCCGAAAACAAGCGCCGCGAGAATCTGAACCCAGATCAATTCCGTAAGAAGCGCGGCGAGACCGAATCCGATCGAAGCGCAGAGGATGAAAGCGCCGAACTCGGTCCACTGATAGGCCAGAAAAGCTAGGAGGATACCGAGGACGATAAACGCAGTGACGACAACGGCCCGGTCGCCCGTCGAACCGAGCAGAAGTGAGATGCCGACCGCGGTCAGGAGAAAGGCGACGACCGCGCTGATGAAGCGGAAAAGCTTATACCCGAAAAGAAGACCGAGAGCGGCGACCGCCAGGATCGAACCCGAAAGGATGGTTACGATCCGTGCCAAACTGTCCGACATATCCATTTCACTGAAAAATTTTTGAATCAGGGAATAAAGTGCGTTATACATCGGCATCCTTTCTCATGTTCTCAAAAGTGACCGGCCTCGACGGATCTGATTTGTGACCGGCAGAAGTCTGATTCATGTCGGCGTACTTCCGGTAAAAAGCTGGTGGATTCGCGTGTTTAATATACTATCTCCCAAATTTAGCGCGTTTTCAAGGATCAAAAAGTCCGTGACCGCATGATCCGTAAACATCTGCTTGAATTCCGGGTCGGTTCCCGAAAAATAACGGGGATCGACGAGCACAATCTTCTCGTAACACGGGACCATCCAGGTCGAAAAGGCTTTGGCGTAATCGTCCCCGACGATCATCAGAACTTTTCCGTTTCGGGCATCACCCTCTATGATGGTATGCGAGAAATAACCGCCGACAAATATGTCGCCTCCCATTCTCGCCTGGGAGACCGTCGGGGAACTGTAAGTGACGAATTCATCGGAGGAGATCCGCGCGGTGATTGTTTGTTTGTTTATCTTTTCATCGGACAGATAATACGCGACGTAATCCGGGACATCGACAAAGGATCCGGACGGACTGAATTTTTGAAGGGCTCCGACGTAGTCGGTGAAACGGGACTCGCGGTACACCGATAAGCCCGGGGGCGGGATTCCGGCCGCCTCACAGAAAGCCGTGGCTGCGTAATAAGCGGCGATTGAGGTCCAGCTCGGATCGGTCCGGAAATAGAGATACTCGTCGGTATGAGCGGAAAGAACAGGGGAGATATCTACGGTATTCACACCGGCAGGCACAGAGGAAAAACTATCGCGGATCGCCGCGAGTTCATCTCCGGAGTATTGCCGGGACGACTCGTCCTCAAAGGTAATCCTCGTCGGAGCGATGATCAGATATTTTTCGATCCCGGCCGGAACGTTTTGCATGGCCTCGCCAATTTTTGTATTGCCGGAAGAAAGGCTCGCCGGGCCCGCAATGAACAAATGAACGATCCGGTCCGAAAATACGATATTCTCCGCGGTGACTTCAGAAGGTTCGATATCCAAAGATCGACCTGAGGGAAGCCCGTCTTTTCCGAAAACCTCTTCGGTCGGTATCGATATGTATTCAGCCGAAGGCCGGGCAAACGCCTCGTTTTTTTTAAGAAAAGACGATAAAATTCCTATCGCAATTAAAGCGGCGATCATCAGCGCGCAAACGAGACAAAACCTGAATTTCTTCATCTGTCCGCCCCGTCCTGCGACTGCTCGCCGGAATGAAGCGGCGGGGCTTGAATTTGAACACCCGGACGGAGGAGCACGATGTCGACCTTTCCGGGGTAGCCCTCAAAAGCCTTGCTGTCGGACTCAAGCCGACGCGATGGAATGACCAGCTCTTTAAGAGATGAGCAACCGCAAAACGCGTACCCCGCGATATGCTCGACCGATTCGGGAATGGAAAGATTTTCCAGAGCCGTACATCCGTAAAATGCGCTGATCCCGATCGACTTTACGGAAGAAGGAATCGCGATTCGCTTGAGCGCGGTACAGTCCTTGAAAACATGGTCGGACAGCGCGGTGAGCGAGCAAGGCGACTCAAATTGAATATCCTCGATACCGCTTCCCGAAAAAGCCGCTCCGCCGATTGTGTCACATGACTTGGGGATGAACACCGCGCACAGGGAAACACATCCGGTAAAAGCCGATTTGCCGATTTTTTGAAGAGACGGACAGTTCCCGAGCGATATTTCGGACAAAGAGGAGCAACCGAAGAAGGCGAAGTCTCCGATCTCCAGAAGGGTAGACGGAAGGACGACCTTTTTTAAATTCTCGCAGGAGAAAAAGAAGCTCGGATGGATCATACGGACGCCTTCCGGGACGACGACTTCTTCGATGAGTTCGCTCTTTCGGAACCCGAACGGGACCAGCGGTTGAGGCGTATTCGGATCAGGAAACACGACGTCGGCGTCGCCCGCGACCGTATAGGCTTTTCGGATTTCCTCGAGTGTCTTTCTGTCTTCGTGGCGAAGGTGGTCTTCGTCGAAGATGTCGGTCATTTTTTTTGATTCGTCCGGGACGGAAATGCCGTAGGCTTCCGTGCTGACGTATCCGAAAACGCAGCAATCCTTTTCGAAAACGATCTCTTTTCTGGCGATGACCGATTTATTGACTCCGTGCTGGCCGATGACCGAGCCCGCTTCAACATGAATGTTTTCCTGGGAGAAAACCGAGCCGAAAACGCGAACGTTTCTACCGATATAAATCTCGCCTTCGGCGAAGACATTTCCGAAAACGGTCGAGTCGTCGCCGAGACGGATGCTTTTGTGCGAACGGATATGACCCTTGACGGAAAGCCCGTTCAGGACCGTGACCGCGTATTTCGTGATGACGGAGGCGTCCAGAACGCCATTGTCGTCCGTGATTTGATCGTCTATGTACTTAATGTTACGCACTACCTTGTTCGCGGCGGTAATCACGTTGACCACCCTCCAAAGGTTACTGGTTTCGACCGGCTCGCCGATCTCCTCCCCGAAAAAAATCACCGGGGCGAAAAGCCGCGTGAACCGGCAGTTGGTCCCGACGACCAGCTTTGTAAGACTGCTTGCGCTAACACCGAGTTCGCAGTCGTCGCCTGCGGCGAGAAGCCCCTCGGCATCGACCCAACGTTCGACAACGGTTTTTTTACCGAGAAAAAGGTCGCCCTTACAGGCGATGGCACGGACCGACTCGACGCCTGAAAGAAAGACGTTCTTAAAAGCGTAGATCTCCTTGTTGAACAGAAGCCCCGCCGGCGGTGAAAAATCATCGTTGCGGATCAATATAATGTTGTCGCATTCCTTATCAAAGGCGGTCGACTCGTCCGCTTCCACGATGTTTTCTTCTCTGGAAAGAAGGATCTTTCCGGACCCGTCGTATTTTTTAAGTTCCGAATCGATTTTCCCCGTGAAAGACTTCACAAAAAAACGGGGATCCTTGACCATCGAATGTTTAATCGGCAGAGCAGAACCTTTGGTATTAAACATTGCCCAAGTGCTGTATCCGATCGGGAGCACCAGCATCACAACGAATACGATGATCGAGACGATCAGCGGCGTCATAGCTTCTTCTCCTCGCCGCCGTGAGCCTTCCGGAAGCGTTTCGTCTTATTCCATTGAACGTTTCTGCCGGACACGGCGTCAGCCAGAGCGTCGATGAATCCGAGCGAAATATTCCACAGGTAGAAGTAGAAGTTAAACGTAATAAGCGGCATCAGGAGAGCATCCTTGCGAACGCCGTCGATCAGAAGCGCAGTCGATATCTCGTAGAAGGGCGCGAAATTCCCGTAACTGTTGTATGCGCCCAGGAAAATGACCGCCCAGAGCCCGATGAACACGTTCATTTCTCCGAGAAGGAAAAGAACCACGGAATCCATAAGAGCGAGGGAGAAAAGGACGGGAACAAAATAGACCATCAAAAGAAGCATGCCGTCGAGCCGCTCCCTGCGTGAGATATTCTTCGAAAAAAGGAACTTGAAGAAGTACCGGAACATGACACTGTTGTGCCCGCGGGACCAGCGGCGGACCTGACCGGCGCGCACCGACCAGGTCTCGGGGACCTCCTCGTAGCACTCCGCCGAATTGGCGTAAATCACTTTCCAGCCTTTCAGATAGAGCCGGTAGGTCAACTCGGTATCCTCGGCGAGCACCCTCGGGTCGAATCCCCCGGTCTCGGTCATGATACTCTTACGGAAACCGCCGACCGTTCCGCCGTACTGCGGGAGTGTCCGAAGGTTGTATCGCGCCTGCTGATCCGACTGATATCCGCCGGAACGTTCGAGATTCAGAAGGCGGGTCAGGCCGTTCTTGGATGTGTTATAGGGAATGACCCGTCCCATCACGGCACCGACCTCGGGATCCTGAAACGCGAGGGCGAGCTGACGGATCATATCCTTGCCCGGGCGGTAATCCGCGTCGAAAACGATGATGATCTCACCTTCGGCGATACCCATCGCGTCGTTCAAAGCCACGGGCTTACCGCGATCCCCGGATTTCCGGTGTAACGGTCGGATACACGGGTATCTGCTGTGATACTCGTCCAGCATTTCCTCGGTCCGGTCGGAAGAGTGATCGTTGATCGGAATGATCTCCAGTAAATCGCGATCGTAGTTACAGTCAAGAAGAGAATCGAGAACGCCCGTCAGGACCTGCTCCTCATTGTGCATCGGGATAAGAACGCTGACCTTGGGCATTTTGCTGTCGACAATGTCGTTCAGGTACATTCTCTGGCGGTCGAATATTCGGTTATACGCGAAAATAGCGTGACGGACAGCATAAACCACCATCACGATGACGACGAAAACAAAATACAGTTTCAGAAAGAAGATCACATCCACTGCCAGTCCGCCAATCCTTCCCCGTAATTGAAGTGCTCGATCCTTGTATTGATGAAGATCGAATAGATGAATACAAAGTAGATAAAGTCAAACATCGGCCCCAGGGAGAAAAACAGGGAGGTCATGTAGAGCGTTGAGGCCTTCGCAAGTATAAAGAGGAAAACCAGATAACGAACACAGCCGAAAACGAACGAGTAGGCGATGATTCCGAAGAATAACAACATTCTGCCGCCGATTTTGCCGTAGCCGAAAATACCCGAAATGATCCCGGAAAGAACGATGAAAGCGAGCCATAGTCCGACCTGCTGAAGCATATAGAGCTCCGAATACTCGGAAACGGTATAGGGAAAGTAATCCTTTGCGAAAAGGAAAAAAATGCATGAAACCAGATGAAGAAGAAGAACGATGACGGCATAGATCGATACCGGAGTTCCGCCCTTCTTGTGACGAAAAGACAAAAGAAGCAGAAAAATGGAGGCCAGAGTGACAACAAGGTTGATTGCGGTTGCTTCTCCGCTCGGGAGTAAATTCGGAAGACGGACGAAGTAGACCCCGCCGAAAATCGGCAGGAACGGACGATACGCGATATTGATCGAATCAGCCGGAAAAAACTCGGTTAGGGCATCCCGGACCCAATCGGAAAGCGCGGAGGTCAGTTCGGTAAAAAAGAACAGGAACAAAAAAACGCACGGTAAAACCACAGCGAGCAAAAACACCCATTGTTTCTTGCTTTCCGGCGCGAAATGACGATAGGTACGGGAGTAGAAAATGCGTTTTTTTCTGCGTTTGCGGAGAACATCCATGATTTGCCCGCCCCCCCTAGGCAAAACAGAATAGAATGATGAATAATCGGTAATCAGAGGGAAAATCCACGATCTAATCCGGAAGAACCAATTCGAAATGATATCACATTTTTTCAATACTGTACAGATACCATGTAAATTGAAGCAATATATCTGAAAATGCTGCGCAAAAGGAATCCGTCGTAACCGTATATTCGATCGCCCTTTCGTGCCCGGAAAAACAGAAAAGTCCCCTTCCTCGACTGAGCACCACAGAATCGCGGAGCGATCCGGACCTGCTTGAAGTCGGGAAAGGGGCTATCTCTTTCTTAGTTTGGTGGAGAATATGGGGCTCGAACCCACGACCTTTGCACTGCCAGTGCAACGCTCTCCCAGCTGAGCTAATCCCCCGAATAACAGACGCATTGTATTATAGGGGCCGTTGTTTGTCAATGTTTGCGAGCCCCGCGTTTTACCGGGCATAGACCTGTTGAGCGATTTGTGCTATATGTTGTAAAGACTCATCATGTCAGTAAGAATGTGAACGTACTCCGGAGGTTTGTGCAAGCGGTTCCGGGCACGGGGAGAGGCGATGAACAGTTTCCCGGAAAAAAGGACGGGTTCCGCTCAGAAAATCGGTTTGAAGCGCCCGGATCAGAAGGAACTTTTTTTCGTTTTTCTTTTGTTTTTGGCGATGTCGCTGGCGGCACTGTTTTTCTGTAGTGTCCATTCTCCGTTTTATCGATATTCGGTCAATCCGGATGCCAATGCGTATATGTGCGTGGCGCGCGCAATGCGTCACGGGTTATTGCCGTACCGCGATGTGTTTGATCATAAGGGGCTTCTACTGTATTTGATCAATTTTTTGGCAACCCTGCTCTCGCCGAAGAGTATGACCGGACTCTATTTGATCCTGGGTTTTTCGCTTTCTGTCTTTCTCTGGTACGGATATCGTATCGCGCGGATGTTGCTTACGGTATGGCCGGCATTGGTTGCAACTTTCCCTTTGCTTTTCTTCTCGGTCGGCAATCGCGATTTCTACCACGGCGGCGGTTCGACCGAGGAATACCTTATGCCCTGCCTGATGGCTTGCATTTTTTATTTGATCCGATCCTTCCGATATATCGAAAAACAAGAGGAATTCATGTTGCGCCGCTTCTTCCTCGATTCGGTCGCTACAGGTTTTTTCTGCGGCATTATGCTCTGGATCAAATACACAACGATCCCTGCGGTTGGTATGGCCTTTTTGTTTCTCTATTTTTATCTTTTCTTCGCGAAAAAGGGTGCGACAGCACTCAAATCTTTTATCGGCGTCATTTGCGGAGCTGTTATCAGCTCATTGCCGTGTTTACTTTTCCTCTGGAAGAACAACTTGTTCAAGGATATGTGGTCGGTATATATCCAATTCAATTGCTCCTACACCAGCGGTGATGTTGCGAATCGACATACGGCAGCAAACCTCTATATTCTCCATTCAGCGATTCCGATTATCATTGTTTCAATCGCGGGGCTTTTTTTCTTCTATTTCCAACAGAAGCAGAAGATGATCTCGAAGACCGGGTTTGCCAGCCTTGTGATATATACTTTCACATCCATCTTTTTTGTTGTCGCATTCGGAAGGTATTACCCGTATTACTTCCTTTCGGTCATTCCGCCTTTGATATTCACGACAATTGCCGTGATCCGGTTTTTCCTGACGCGGCGCCTCTCGCAGAAACTATCCCAAGTTTCGATCGTCGTGAAAATCATCGTTACCGGAGCATTGGCCTTATGTTTCCTCTGCCTGACCATCTTTTCCGCGGCGCCTTACTGGAACAAATGGTCTTATCGAGCGCCTAAAACGAACATGGAATACTATGCCGACGTCATTAATGAGCACTGGGCAAAAACCGGCGACGGCAGTGTCCCCGCAATCATTTGCTTTTTGAGTATGGACAGAGGCCTCCTTCAACTTTGTGACACTTATCCTCAAAACCGGTTCTATTACGCACCGAACGGCGGAGGGGACAGCGAGATTTATGTCGCTCAGGAACAAATGAAGTATATTAAGGAAGGAACGGTTGATTATATATATGTTGATGCGGGCGATATGTTTACCGATCTCATAATGCGGGTCAATCCGTCATATCAACCGATCAATATTCCCGGCGATTTTCCCGGAGAAAAAGATAATGACTGTGTCATCTACGCCAAGACGGAAAGCGGGGCTGTTTCATAAAGCGTTAAAAACGTGGCTTCTTCTTGGATGAACGACGTATTTGACGATGTTGGGCCGTCTGATATCCTCATCACAGGGGAAAGCTTGTTTAATGCCGGCATGTTTTCCTCGTTTTTGCTGAAAATAGTACTGTTGATTGATTTGTGCTTGATGTGGTAGAGTCTCATTGTATTACTATGAGTGTGTGCCGGAGACATTCGCAGACGGTTCCGGGCACGGGGAGAGGCTATGAACAGCTTGCCGGACAAATTGACGCGCCCCACCCGAGAAATCCGTGTGAATGATCCGGGCACAAAGGAGCTTCTTTTTGTTTTTCTTTTGTTTTTGGCGGTATCGCTCTCGGCGCTCTTTTTCATTAATTTCCATTCTCCGTTTTATCGATATTCGGTCAATCCGGACTCCAATACCTATATAGACTTGGCGCGCGCAATGAGACACGGACTACTGCCGTATCGCGATGTGTTTGACCATAAAGGCCCTCTTTTGTATTTGATTAATTTTTTAGCAACGGTACTCTCCCCGAAAAGCCTGACGGGACTTTATTGGATCCTCGGTTTTTCGCTTGCGGTCTTTCTCTGGTACGGATACAGGATCGCCCGGATGTTTCTTTCGATATTGCCGGCACTGACGGCAACTTTTCCTTTGCTTTTCTTCTCGGTCGGCAATCGCATTCTTTACAGCGGCGGAGGTTCGACCGAGGAGTACCTTATGCCTTGCATGATGGCTTGCATTTTCTATTTGATCCGATTCACCGGATGTATTGATAAACAGGATGGCCTATCGTTACATCGCTTTTTCCTCGATTCGGTCGCTACAGGTTTTTTCTGCGGCATTATGCTTTGGATCAAATACACGACGATTCCCACGGTCGGCCTGGCCTTTTTGTTTCTCTATGTTTGTCTTTTCGTCGCGAAAAAGAGCGCAACAGCACTCCGGTCTTTTCTGGGAATTGTGTGCGGGGCTATCATCAGTTCCTTGCCGTGTTTGCTCTTCCTCTGGAAAAACGACCTGTTCAAAGATATGTGGTCTGCATATATCCGATTCAATTACTCTTATAACAACAGTGATCTTGCGAAAAACCATACAGAAATAAATCTATATGTTCTCCGGTCAGCGATCCCGATCATGATTGCTTCGATATTGGGCCTTATTCTTTTCTACGCTCATCAAAAAAAGAAGATAATCTCAAAGATCGGGTTCGCGGGCCTTATGATATTTATTTTCTCATCCATCTTTTTTATTGTCGCATTCGGAAGGTATTACCCGTATTACTTTCTTACGATCATCCCGCCATTGATCTTCGCGACAATTGCCGTGATCCGGTTTTTCCTGACGAGGCGCTTCTCGCAGAGACTATTCGAAGGTTCGATAGTCCCGAAAATCATCGTTACCGGAGCATTGGCCTTATGTTTTCTTTGCCTGACCATCTTTTCCGCGGCGCCTTTCTGGGGCAGGATATCTTTTCGAGCCCCCAAAACGAACACGGAGTATCATGCCGACGCTATTAACAACTATTGGGCACAAAACGGCGACGGCAGTGAACCCGCAATCCTTTTCTTTTTAGGTATGGACAGAGGAATCCTGCAACTTTGTGATACCTATCCTCAAAACCGTTTCTTTTACGCACCGATTGTCGGAGATGACCAAGTGCTGTATATAGCTAAAGAACAACTGAAATATATCGAAGAAGGCACTGTCGATTTTATCTATGTCGATAAGGGCGATATGTATGCCGATTTCTTCATGCGGGCCAATCCGTCATATCAACCGATCAGTATTCCGGGCGATTATCCCGGGAAGGAAAATGATAATGCTGTCATCTACGCCAAGACGGAAACCAGGGCCGATTCATGAGTCATAACCTCTTTGGGGTTCTCATCGTCGAATAATAGTCGAGTTATATAAACGGGAGGTCTCCATGGATAAATCGCAAACCGGAATGAAGGCAGAAGCGAAGAATATGCGGACGGAGCCGCCGAATTCCCGGGAACTGGTGCTCGTTTCTCTGCTTTTTGCTTCCGTTGCTCTGGTCTGCCTCTTTTTTTGCAGTGTCCATTCTCCCTTTTATCGTTACTCGGCTTTCCCGGACGCGAACACATACATGGGCGTCGCTCAGGCTATGCGACACGGTCTGATGCCTTACCGCGATGTTTTCGATCATAAGGGTCCGCTGTTATATCTGATCAACTACCTGGCGGCTGTTATGTTCTCTCAGGGAAAGACAGGCATATACTTTTTATCGAGTGTCTCGCTGACGGTCTTCCTTGTGTATGGATATCGCATCGCGCGTTTGATTCTTCCCCAAGTGCCATCCTTGATCGCGACCTTCCCGCTCATCCTTCTTTCAGTGGGGAATCATGTGTTTTATCACGGCGGCGGTTCGACCGAGGAGTTTCTGATGCCCGGTTTGATGGCCTGTCTTTATTACTTGATCCGTCTTTGTCTGCATGCGGATAAGAACGACTACATGACAAAACAGAGCTCCTTTCTTGAATCCTTCGCCACGGGCATTTTCTGCGGCATGATGCTTTGGATCAAATACACGACGCTTCCGGCAATCGCCGCATCGTTTCTGATCGTGTACATTTTTCTTTTTGTGAAAAAAAGGGGAGCGGACGCCGCTTTTTCTGTACTCGGCGTTTTTTCCGGAGCGTTGATCGTTTCCTTGCCGTGCTTGTTTTTCTTATGGAAAACCGGTCTTTTTAAGGACATGTGGTCTGCCTATGTCCTTTTTAACTATTCTTATACGGGAGATGTCACAGCGGCGCAACACGCATCGCTCAATGCCGAGCACCTGTATACAGCGATTCCCTACTTGATCGCTTCGGTCTTCGGGCTGATCTACCTTTACGTTAAAACTGCGATCGTGCGAAAGATCGGAGCCCCGGCTGTTTTCGTTTATACGGGCGTTTGTGCGCTCTTTGTGTTTGCTTTCGGAAGATACTACAACTATTATTTTCTGGCGCTGACGCCGTTTTTGATTTTTACGACGATCGCGGTGACTCACTTTGTGACAATACACCGGAAGGGACAAGCATTTCATGCGTTTTCGAAAAGCATAAAAATCGTCATCAGTGCATTTATCCCGGTGCTGATCGTCTGCCTGACCATCGGCTTATCGATCCCCGTATGGAAGGAGGGCGCCGTTGTATCGCCCGAAACCGATGAGGAAAGATGCGCGGATGCGATCCGGGCACGCTTCGATGACGATCATCCGCCGAGCATCCTATGCTTTGTAGCCATGGATACCGGAATCATTCAACTTTGCGAAACCTACCCGCAGGTGCGCTACTTCTATGTGCCCAATGTGGCCGGAGATCAAGGAGATCAGATTTTTCGAGAGCAGGTGCGTTATATCGAAGAGGGACGGGTCGACGTCGTGTATATATACAGCAGTTATGATCTTTCATACTTTTTAGAAAGAAATCCCTCGTTTCAACTTATATACAAGACTCCCGACTCGGAATATCCCGGAGATTTTCACAGCGTTTATGCACAAGATGAACGGGAAGGCGTCGAAAGCGTGATAAATTGAACCTTGCAGGTGATTGCTCCGCCAATCGTTACGGTTCGTACAAGAATTGTTTTGCCCGAATCGAACGAAACGTTTCATATTTTCGTAAATTTGTAGTATCATAAGTTTAATTCATACCCATACGGAGGATATATTATGAAATTCGGCTATTTTGACGACCAGAACCGCGAATATGTCATCCAAACTCCTCAAACCCCCTTCCCATGGATCAATTATCTGGGTAACAGAGACTTTTTCGGGCTGATATCGAATACGGCCGGAGGGTATAATTTTTATAAAGACGCCCGCCTGCGCAGGATCACGCGCTTTCGCTACAACAACATCCCGGTGGACAACGGCGGACGCTACTATTACGTCAAAGACGGTGACACCGTCTGGAATCCCGGTTTCAAGCCCTGTAAGACAGGACCCGACGACTATGAGTGCCGCCACGGCTTGGGGTATACGCGGATCACGTCCGCGAAGAACGGCGTCTCGGCGTCGCTTCTGGCATTTGTTCCGCTTGATTATAACGGCGAGGTCAACCAACTGACTCTGAAGAACAACACCGCGGAAACCAAGCAAATCCAACTGTTTTCACTGCGGGAATGGTGTCTGTGGGATGCGTCGGACGATATGCTCAACTTCCAGCGCAATTTCTCGACGGGACAGGTCGAGGTCAAGGACAGCGTTATTTACCATAAGACCGAATACCGCGAGCGAAGAAATCACTACGCTTTTTTCTCCGTGAATGCAAAGATCGACGGGTTCGATTCTCAGCTTCAGGATTTTCTGGGCATGTACAACGGCTTTGACGCGCCGCAGGCTGTTCTTTCGGGCTCCGCAACCGGATCTGTCGGAGACGGATGGCAGCCGTGCGCCAGCCATCAGATCAACGTAACGCTCCTGCCGGACGAGGAAAAATCATTTATCTTCATTCTCGGTTATGTCGAAGTTCCGGAAGCAGACAAGTGGGAATCCCCGCACGTAATCAACAAAAAGCCCGCGCTCCAAATGATCGATCAGTTCTCAACCGACGGTCAGGTCGAGCGTGCCATGGCTTCGCTGGCGTCTTACTGGGAGCGCCTGTTGCGCCTTTATCGCGTTGAGATCGACGATGAGAAAACGGCGCGCATGGTCAATATCTGGAATCCGTACCAGTGTATGGTCACGTTCAACATGAGTCGCTCCGCTTCGTACTTTGAGTCCGGCGTCGGCCGCGGCCTGGGCTTCCGCGATTCTTCACAGGACCTTTTAGGCTTTGTCCACCAGATTCCCGAACGCGCCCGGGAGCGGATTCTCGATATTGCCTCAACCCAATTCAGAGACGGCGGCTGTTACCATCAATACCAACCGCTCACCAAGAAGGGCAACAACGATATCGGCGGAGGTTTTAATGACGACCCGCTCTGGCTCATCGCCGGAACGGCGGCGTACATCAAAGAGACCGGGGACTTTTCGATTCTCGACGAACAAACCCCGTATGACAGTAATCCGGACGATACCGGAACGCTTCTGGAGCATCTGACCGCGTCCTTCAATCATGTCGTCGAAAACAAAGGCCCCCACGGTTTGCCGCTCATCGGGCGTGCGGACTGGAACGACTGCCTCAATCTGAACTGCCATTCGACCGAACCCGGACAATCCTTCCAGACTTACGGAACCGCCGACGGCCGAGTCGCGGAGTCCGTCCTGATCGCCGGCATGTTTGTCGCCATCGGGCCGGAACTCGTCGAACTTTATAAACGAAAAGGCTTGGATTCAAAAGCGCACGAGGCACAACAGGAAATCGAAAAGATGCGTCAGACCGTCCTTACGCACGGCTATGACGGAGAATGGTTCCTTCGCGCGTATGACGCGTTCGGCGAAAAGATCGGGTCCAAGGATTGCGAAGAAGGAAAGATATTTATCGAATCACAAGGCTATTGCGTCATGGCGGGCATCGGCGTCGAGGACGGAAAAGCGCTTAAGGCACTGAATTCGGTTCGCGACATTCTCGAGTGCGATCACGGCATCGTGATCCAACAGCCGGCCTACCAGACATATCACTCCAATCTCGGCGAATGCTCTTCGTATCCGCCCGGATACAAGGAGAATGCCGGTATTTTCTGCCACAACAACCCGTGGATCATGATCGCCGAGACCGTTCTCGGCAGAGGCGACCGGGCGTTTGACCTTTATCGGAAGATCTGTCCCGCTTTTCGCGAAGAGATCAGCGATCTGCACCGGACGGAACCCTATGTCTATTCTCAGATGATCGCCGGAAAGGACGCCGGCCGCATGGGCGAGGCGAAGAACTCCTGGCTTACAGGAACGGCCGCCTGGAACTTTGTCGCGATCTCCCAGGCGATTCTCGGCATCAAGCCGCAGTACGACGGTCTCCTCGTGGATCCCTGCATCCCGTCGGTTTGGAAAGAATATACGGTCACCCGGGTCTTCCGCGGAGCCATCTATGAGATTCACGTGACCAATCCGGGTAACGTCCAGAAGGGCGTCCGTTCGGTAACGGTCGACGGCAAACCGCTCGAGGGCAACGTTCTGCCGGTCCTCGGGGAAGGCGCAAAGCATATCGTTGAGGTCGTGATGGGCTGATGTAACCGGCTTCGGCCGAACGTAACGGGCTGAACTGCAACAAAAGCACCCGGACCGGATCGGTTCGGGTGCTTTTTTGAAATAACAGACGATAGTATTATTTGAAATGGTTGGGCGCTTTTTTGAACTATCCGTTGATTCGTATCACTTCTCCGTCGGGACTCATCCCGTACCAGGCATAGTTTTCGAAATAATCGAAGTAGTAAACCCAGCCGTCGGGACCTTCCAGAATCGGTTCGGTATTGGCTGAGATGTGGTTTAATTTTTCGCGCGTATCAATATCGATCGTAACGATCTCTTCACTGATGAAGAATCCATCTTTCTCAAACGGACGTTCATTCCAGAAAGAGATGACCAGCGAGTCGCCGGCAATATTAATGGACGTTACGCGCATATCAAAGGGAAAGAAAATTTCGTATTTTCGTTCGTCCAAACTTGCGCGAAGGATCTCCTTCGGATTATTCGCGTTATAGTAGTAGACCCATCCGTCATGAAAGAAGTAGGTCTGGATAAATGGTGCCGGCATATCGATATAAGTTTCTGTGCCGTCTTCATTCCGCAGAAGATAGGGAAGATCCTTGCATTCGACGATCACCTCCGGCTCTCCTCCGGTGAGCGGTATGCGTTTCAGCGAGGCGTCCTCACTTTTCTCGGTAAAGTATAAGTAGCCGTCCCGGGCGGTTACAAACATGACCACGGAATCGACCAATTTCTTGCGATCGCTGCCGTCGATATTGACTCCGTAAAGACACCCGTCGTCCCAACTGTGATAGAATGCCCGGTCGCCGACCACGACGACAAACTCCGCGCCCTCGTCGGTAATCGCGCTCATCATCGATCCGTCGGTTCTCATCTTGTAGAGGCGGCTCTCGTCATCCCGATTCTGAAAATAGAGCCAGTCTCCGATAACGTTGAGATTTGTTCCGTGCGTATCGCCGATTCGTTCGAAATTTTCTCCGTTCTCACGCATTTTATAAATGGCGAAATTTTCGCCGGGAAGCGATATGTAGACATAGTCGCCCTGATACGTCATCAGGCCGGAGATCCACCAGCCCCCGAACTCCTCGTACTTAGCGGCGTTAGTGATGTTTCCGGGTGTGATCCCCGTGGTGTTGAACCGTTCAGGTGGTACATCGGATGAAAAAGGCATAGTGACTAAATAATTCGGCTGGTTATTATTGACCCATTCCGCGAATTGCTTCGGATCGTCGACATTCTCGACCGCCTGCTCCAACAAACGATTGATTTCATCGAAATTTGAGCCGGACATAGAAACGAGTGCGTCCAGAGCGACCCGGTAGGCATTCGCATCACCGGGCTCAAGTTTCAGAAGTTCCGTCGCCTTCGCGAAAAGCGCCGGGGCGTCTCCGGTCTTTTTCAGTTCCTCGATCTCTGCGCGCAGTTCATCTGCCGTCGGTATCCTCGTGTCGGCAGTAGTTTCCGCGGATACGGAGGTCGTCTGAGGCGCGCTCAACTCGATCGGAGCACCACAGGAAGAAAGCAGAAGAATCAAGATCAGGACAAAAGAAATGAATTGCCTTTTCATCGGATTACCTCTTAACACAAAGGAGTAAGCATTCGCACCAGTCTGAGAAACCTATAAAGCATTCTCTCTATCAATAATTATATTGCTTTTTGAGAGAAATGAGACAAGAGCGTCCAAATAAACGGCATTGGTAGCTTAAACCGGACAAAAAGGGGGTAGAAATCAGATACTGAAATTCAGTAGTATAGACAAGAGGGTTTCATCGCCGGATAAGTCTGCGCGCGGAATAACAGGAGAAATGCCATGAAAGACAAAAAAGAAGACAGATCGGACATCGGACTACGAACGCCACGGATGAAAATCATGAACGATGCGATGCCGCGTTTGGTTTCCGGAAGGCCGGGTAAAGTCCTTGTCGCGATGAGCGGCGGAGTAGACAGCGCGGTTGCCGCGCTTCTCCTGGTCCGCGCCGGATATGAGGTCGCCGGCCTCACCGCTGAACTCACAATGCAAGAACCGAGTGAGTTCAGCGGGGCTGAACTCAAAAAACAGGAGACCGGTGACGTTGACGGAGCCATTTCCGATAACGCCCGGGACGCCGGCCGGATTTGTGCGATGCTCGGAATCCGGCATTTTGTCGTTCATATGGAGAGCCTTTTTCGCGCGGAGGTCATTGAGCCGTTCGTGCGCGCGTACTTCTCCGGAAAGACTCCGAATCCGTGCATTTACTGTAACAGAACGATCAAATTCTCCGCTTTTTTCGATGAGGTCGACAAGTTGGGTTATGATTTTCTGGCGACCGGACATTACGCCCGGATCGAATACTCCGAAGAGGAAAAGGAGTATCAGCTTCTTCGGGCGGGGACCGACAAGGATCAATCCTACGTGCTCTTCGGCATGAACCAACAGCAGCTCGCCCGGACGATTTTTCCGCTCGGAGACCTGTCGAAAACCGATATCCGAAGAATTGCCGCCGAAGCCGGATTCCCCGTTTCCGATAAACCCGACAGCCAGGACATTTGCTTCCTTCCGCGAAACGACTACACGCATTTCATCGAAAACGTGACCGGCATTTCAATCGGGGAGGGCGACTTTGTCGATCGGGACGGACGCGTACTCGGAAAGCATAAGGGCTTTTTTCATTACACCGTCGGCCAGAGGAAGGGCATCGGAATCGCAGCGGAGCAGGCGCTTTTCGTGACGGCGACCGACGCCGAAAATAATCGCGTCGTGCTGGGTCCTTCCGATGAGCTCTTTTCGAGCGGCCTTGTTGCCGATCACCTGAATTTTATCTCCGACCGCCCGGTCTCGTTTCCGTTTTGCACCGAGGCGCGGATCCGGTATGCGGCGCCGGCTGTTCCGGCGATGGTATCCCGGCGGGATGACGAAACGGTAGAAGTGCGTTTCGACGAGCCGGTCCGCGCGGTTACGCCCGGGCAGACCATTGTTTTTTATTCGGGGGAGAAAGTACTCGGCGGAGGAGAGATTGTCCGCGCTTTATAGGTTATAATTAGGCGTAGACTTCAAGTTTTATATTGCTTGATTCCGGAGGTGGAAAATGTTGATCCGTGAGCCGATGATATGTTCCGCGCGGGACGGGCTTTTCCTGAAAGGCGCCTGTTGGCGCGACGATGAGCATGCGCCGCAGCAAGCGCTTCTGATCGTCCACGGGATGCTCGAGCACATCCGTCGCTATGAGAAGACGGCGGCAGATTTGGTCGCCGCCGGGGTCCGTGTTTACGCCTTCGATTTGAGAGGACACGGAGAGACGACGCCGGAGGAGGAAAACCGCGGATACTTCGCGGACCGCGACGGAGTGGAGCTCCTTCTTTCCGATATGGACCGGGTTCTTGAGGCGGTTCGCGCCGATCTTCGCCGTGAGGGAATGACCGGTCTTCCGTTTTGCGTTCTCGGGCACAGTATGGGCTCGTTTATCACATCCTGCTATTTGAAAACACGCGGCACGACAGGATCGGACGGGGTCATTCTTTCGGGGACGACTGCCAAAGCCGGGCCCGTCGGTCTTGCCCGGTCGATTGCGCGGATGCAGTCCGCGATCCTCGGTCCCAGAAGCAGGGGCAAATTTCTGACAAAACTCGCCTTCGGTTCCTATAACGCGCGGATCAGGCCGGCGCGTACCGCGAATGACTGGCTGACCCGGGATGACGGGATCGTCAACGCCTATAATGCGGACCCGGCGTGTACATTTAAGTTCAAGGCTTCCGGTTTCGCGGATCTCTTTTCGATGATCGGTGCGATCGGTTCGCGCAATTGGACCCGCGCGGTCGCGCCCGACCTCAAGATCCTCCTGATCTCGGGCCGGATGGATCCCGTCGGCGTATACGGCAAAGGCCCGGAGATCCTGGACAAATGGTTTCGGGCGACCGGTCACGACTGTACGCTTCGTCTCTATCCCGAAGGACGCCACGAGATGCTCAATGAGCTCAACCGGGATATGGCAATCGGGGATATCCTCACCTTCCTGCGTTCTCTGACGGAGCGGGCGGGAAGTTCCGAGCCGGCTATGGCAAGCGGCCCCGGATCCGGCGGCGGGGCGACCGAAGTATAATTTCCGAATATCAAAGAGGAACGCGCGAAAGCCGTTCTGTATAAAAACACTCAATTATCGGAGGATCATCTATGAAATACAGAAACGAGAGAGCCCGTACCCCCATGAAGTCGGCGGAGGAAGTCTTGCGCTCAAGATTTCCGAGAGTGCCCGTGCCGGGAAACCTGAGCGCGCAATTTGTCGGAACAATGAACGACCGGATCGTCGCGGGAGTCGCCGGTCTTCCGGTTTACGCCCCGGTCATTGCCGCACTGCTTCAGGCCGAAGAACTCTACGATTTTTTCGAGCGTGCTTTTATTAAGAAGGAATCCGCCCTCATCATCATCTCCGCCGACAAAGTCCGCGGCTACTATACCGCCGGTAACGATATTGAACCCGCGGAATTGAGCGCGAATGAACAGAAAGTCGTTCGCGCCGTAGCCGGGGCGTCGGCTGATTGGGGCGGCCGCCTCGACGACGAGGGAATTCTGATCTGCGATCCCGCTTCTCCCGCGCCGGGACCGCATTACTTTACGAACTTATTGATCGGTGACCGGATGAACGAGAAACGCCCGCTTCAGAGCACGCCGAAGAGCGTGGTCGACCGGCTCGGCCGCGGATCCTTCCGCTCGCACGCGGATACGCAAGTGCTCGCGACCCGCTGGGATTACCTCCCGGAGGAGAACGGCTTCCCGGCCAACCGGCAGTTCTATCTGACCGAGAAGGGAAAACAGATATTCTACTCCGGAAGCGCCGTCCAACCGGGACTTCGCTCCGCGGTCTGCCGTCACGCGCAGAACAGAACGACGATCGAATATGAGCTCGAGTGCGGCCTTTTTATTAAGAGAACGATTTTCCTTCTTCCTCAGAAAGCGGGGCTGCCGCTCGCTGCCGAAGCGCAAATGATCGAGATCGAAAATCGCGGAGACAGCGGTCGCAAACTCCGTCTCGTCTGCACCGGCATGTTCGGAACATCCGAGATCCACGCCCTGCGTGAGGATATTATTTTTACGACCGTCGTCGCCCAGTCCGAAGTCTTTTACGGAGACCAGGGCGAGATCCGTGCGATCTCCTTTAACCCGAATCCGAAGTGGACCAAGGGCAATATCCGCTACTCGACGCTGATGATCCGCGAAAAGGACCGCACGGTCTTCCCGGATCGGTTCTGCTCGAGGTTTAGTGAGTTTGTCGGCTCCGGAACGCTCGAGAATCCCGAGCACCTGGAGCACCTGGCCTGACTTCATTACCGGAAAGGACCGGGCTTCTTCGCGCTGTCCG
>JAEAME010000588.1_pt1 | contig 35191 bp, 18 predicted proteins | sample 8958731 | NCBI WGS metagenome assembly JAEAME01 (sample SAMN16933194, study PRJNA681113) | bioreactor sludge metagenome | isolation source: anerobic bioreactor sludge (Control) | place: India:Bengaluru | collected 2018-10-24
AATCATACAAATCTAAGACTGGCAGAAAATCCAGTTTTTGCTTGAGTAATACACCATCCATCCACCATTCCGTCCATTTGCCCTCTTTCTGGCCGTTCCGGTACCCTCCCTCAACTTTCATCTGTCCGTTCTCGTACCATTCCGGCCAGCTGCCTTCCTTCTTGCCATCTCGGAATACCCCCTGCTTTTGAAGCTGCCCGTTCGAATGCCAGAATGTCCATGTCCCAACTCCAATCGACTGGGACTGTAACTCTCCTTGACACGTTGACTCCCCCTTCTTTAGCATGCCTTCCGAAAACTTCTGCCCATTCCTGTACCATTGCGTCAAACGCCACTCTTCCCTGCCATCCCAGTACTCTTCCTCCATGCGCTTCTGGCCATCCTCGGACCAGAGAATGAATATCCCAGTCATCTTACCGTCCCTATACTCACCTTCCGTCGCTATCTGTCCGTTCGGGAAGAATGAGACAGTTTTCCCAGTGAACGGAGTATCGGAATCCATCTCGTAAAATAGTTCACCGCGCTTGACTAAATCTTCTTTGTCCACCACCTTCTGGTCTTGCCCGAAACTTTGAAACGCCAAGACCGCCGCCACCCCCGCCAGTACTCGGATTACCTTCACGCATCTCACTAGAAGAAGCTCCGGGTCGGGCCTCTTGTTACCAAACATGCCGAGGGTGACTCATGGGAGAACTCAGCCGATCAGTATAGGTTCACCTTGAAATCGGCCATTCGACTGAATGCGGTACACAAATCTGCAAAGCGAGTGAACTCGGTTCGGTGCTTGTCGTAATCCAGATTCGGGAAGAGCTTATTAAACTCCTCCCTGGTGAATGATTCCCAAATGCCATTGGGAGACCATCTTGCGATGACGTGCGGGCTGGCACTGGTACGCCATTCAAATAGCCAGATAGCTCCATCTAAGCCAGACAACCCGGGAACCCATGCCGCCATTTGGTCGTAGGGGAAGCTGGCGAATTGCGAGCGCACTTGGTTCAGTTCATCCTGACGCAGCGCACGTAAGCTCTCATGCGTTTTTGTGCCGACCCCACAACCCTTGGGATCGCCTCCATCGTATCCTTTGACAGACACGGTCGCTGACTGGTCAGCGAGGATGCAAATACGGACAACGAGATTGCCATGGAAGGCCGACAGCCACGTGAAACGGTAGATCTCGGCGGATTTCGGAAAGTCGGTGCTGTCCAAGAGGGAAGGTTCCCCCATCTCTGCAAGCATCCCCCCCAAAGATGGGGTCATGAAATCACCAAAGATGTTGGCAGGAAAGTACTCCACGTCCGTAGGATAGAATCCCCAATCTGTCGATCCCTCCTTAAAATCTCTCAACCAAATAACACCCTCGTCGTCATTAAGTTCTGAAGTTATGACATTCTTGCCTCTAATCTTCAAGGATTCGATAAGGGCGTTGCAGTCTGCCACCATGCGCGCTATCCAGTGCGCATTCTTGCGCTGGATCACTGGAAAACTGATGCGCAAGGCGACCATGTAACCGGCATCGACGCCGAAGCGATCGAGAACTACGTACGGCGTCTTCCCTTGCTGGCTGCGCGATAACACAGTGCGCCACGTTTTGCCCGCTGGAATATCGGTAAGGACAGTCAACGAAGGTCCGCCCCGAAGCCTGGAATCTCCGAAGCTCTGCACGGTCACACCAGGCTGAAGCGGCTCGGTTGTAATAGCTACGTTAGAGCTGTCGGGTGTAGCATCGGTGTCGGGATCGGGGACCATAAGCTGCAACACCTCCGCCGCGCGATTGCGAAGCCGTTGTTGAACGCTCCAGTGAGCAGGTAGTTTGAAGGTAACGTTCCCGTCCAGCAAAGAATCTGACAGCGATCCCGTGCTAGCCACAGCGCAGAAGACGGTTAGAAGTGAAAGAAGAGGTATCATAAATCTAAAAGATATCGACAATGTTATCGCGGTATAGCCTTATCCCTGTATCCCCCGACAAAAATCCCGGCACGGACATCTCTGTCCATAGCCGGGTCAGATCCATTGAACCTCATGTCCCCCGTCTATTCTCACGCCGCCTCCCACCGGGGTTAGGGTGAACCGCTGGAATAGATCATCCGCCCTCTTGGCCTGGTATGTCAACCCGAAACGTCGCTCTTATCTCTCGGGTTATCATCGCCAGGAACCAGTCCAGGCTTCCGTATAGCCGACGATCTCCCCCCATCTCGACTAACAGCACCCCCAGATTGCCAGGGAGATCTACGGCGCCTCTCCGGTACAATAAGGCGGGAGCGAAGGCGATTCACATAGCGCTGTAGTCCCCCAATCACCCCAGCGATGCACGGGCGTGGCGGAGCAATCGACACGCCCGTGAAATTTTGGAAGGGACAATTCGAGCTGGGGGCGAGGCGTTCTGAGAGAGGGTGAAAATCCCCATTCTTGAGAAGCGGTCTGGCATGTGGTAAGGTTGTGGTCGTGAAAACGCATCAAGAAATCGACAAGCGCAGCCTGGCCTTGGCCCGCGCGATCGTCGCCGCGATCGACGTTCCAGCATGAATCGAAAGCAGCTTGAGCCTGGACCATCTGCAAGAAGATTGGCGATAGCGGGTGACCTTACGGTATGATTTGTGGCAATCGCCCGCGGATCAAACCTTAAAATCGCGAAGCGATTTTAAGCCGGAGTAGCTCATCTTAGGGATTCACGGTTTTAAGGAGCGTAGCGAACTTAAAACCGATGAAGCACTTAGACCCCGACGATAGTCGGGGGTGGTAGCCAATTGCGTCGTATCTTGTTCCGGCACAAACAGTTCTGGTTCCCCCCAAGTATCCCCTCGAAATTTTTAGAAACCCCAAGAAAACCGTTTCGATAGTAGCTGTTTGGTTACTGCAAAAAAAGTGGCCCCTCCCGGGACCGTCCTTGTTTCCCACCAGCTTGTCTGACGTTACTCCGATAGAGCAGGGGAGCTACAGTCTTCCCCGCCGATGCCCTTTCTGAAGGCATTGTGAGGCCGAGGATAGAAGTGGACCTTCTCTTTTACTTTGTATGGCATGCTGGACAGCAATAAGCACAACCATCAACATTGGTGAAGTACCGCCTAGCTTTGATCAAGGCATCGTGACAATCGATGCAGTTTCCGAGGTCAAGGCGATGCTCGGGGGCTGGAATATATACATCCTACGGTAAGCATTTCGTGCTCCCCAGTAAGTTGAGCGTTTCGATTAACGAGGTAGCGGATCATTGTCTCCCCTTCTTGGCTTCGGGCCATTAACCCGGTGGTCTCCTTATTCAATTGCACCAAGTGAAAGCTCATCAATGTGGAAGTCAATAGAATTATGCCGGTTCGGATTCGATATCTCTCGGTTGCCTATGGTGCTCATTGCGCTCTCCGACGAACTCTCCGGCATTTTGAATCGCCGATCCAATCTTATTCTGTTCGGGCATATTCATGAAGCATTTGCCCTACCGGATACGCTCAAACGATAAATCGGACTTACCTTGAAATATCTTATTCGACAATACGGTGATTTGCGGTTACCTGGGATATTATCCTCTTGGGGTATGCCCGTAAGCATAGCATGTAAAATTTCAGAACTATTTTGTTGACTAAAGTGCAGCCCTCGGATACCCTGGCTCCAAACTTGGGGAGTCGTTTCCATGAATCATCCCAATAGCTTCCCTGTACGACGGGAGAATGGGCTTTTACGTTCCCGGATGGACTTCTGATCCATCCGGGATATTTATTGCCCAAATGCTAATGAACAGAATCCTGACGATATTTATTTTGAACCTGGGGTTGTTTTCGGGCTTAAGTCCCAGCATCTGGGCCCAGAATATCGTTAGTGTCGAAGAATCGACTAATCTTCGCGACGACCACACCAAGGTATTCGAGGTTGTTAAGGGACAGCCCGTTCTCGATCCCCTGACCCTGGAGCCGACTGGGGAAATCGAGGAGGTCACATACCAGATCATCGAAAAGGGCGACAACCTTCACTATAACGCTGGGACCTTCGAGCGCCCAGTTTGGATAAATACGGACTCGGCCTTCGCCCTTTCGGAATCCGGATCGTGGGAATCCCTCAAGGGACGACATCAGGTCAGCCTGCCGGGGGAGCTCTCGCCGAAGTCTGAGCTTCTTTTCCGTGTAGGGGAGAGCTACTTCCGGACAGTCCCGTTCAAGGTAATGTACGTAGAGCGCGGGTCCGGGAAGACGTTCGACATCGGCTGGTTGAAGTCATCGCGGGCGGAGGTGAAAGGGTGTGTCGTTGCCTATTCAGATGCCTTCACGGGTATCTCGGCCGATCTACGCTACACGAACACCAGGTCCTGTCTGAAGCAGGATCTTCTTCTCCGGAGCCTCCCCCCCTCGCCTGAGGAGTATGGTTTAAATCCTCACCGAACATATTTCGTGGTCGTCACTGAACTCACCGGTCTGAGCGATTATGTCGGGGCGGCGGTTGGAATATGGGGGGACGATCATCCGATCGATCTTGGAGGCATCTCAAGTGCTGGCTTAGAGGCTTCGACAATCGCCTTTTACCGTAATGCGGAAAGGAAAGAGTTTCTTCATGCGTTTACGCCCGGGATTGCCTTCGAGGGGGAAATGCTGAAGGGGGATAAGGCCGGTTCTTCGATCCCCGTACGGAAGAAGATATGGCAAGATCAGGGGAAATATTTCTTGTGGGAGGAGATCCCCTACTCATTTCTGCTCAAGGCGGCTTTACCGGTCACGATCGATTACACCAATCGTTCAGGGAACATCACCGCGAATCAAATCTGGACGGCCGGCCCAACGTATTACGTCTCGGGAACCGTCACCTTGGGAGCAGGCGTTACTCTTCAGATTGATCCCGGCGCGATCGTCAAATTCTCCGATGATACTTATGGGGAAAGCGGGATCAAGGTCAGCGGGGCGGGAAGCAAGGTCATAGCCACGGGACTTTCCAACAACCCGATCCTATTAACGTCCGCAAACGACGATTCCACGGGAGAGAAAATATCCGGCAGTACGGGGACACCAGTCGCCGGGGATTATCGCAATGCCATTACCGTGGGATGGAACTCGGCCTCGACCAGCTCGATTTCCTACTGCCGGGTCCTATACGCCACCCGGGGGATAGAAATCGCGGGAAACTTAAGCAGCCCGATTCAGCACAACGTATTCTCCCAGGCGAGCGAAACCGGTATCGGCAGCTGGTCCGAGGAGACGCTGGATTTCAAGCTCCGGAACAACCTGTTTTCCGATTCGGAGAACGGCATCACACTCGATATTAATCATTCCTTGGTTCAGATAGAGAACTGCACCCTGGATCAGTGCCAGGGGAATGCTCTCGACCTGGAAGGCGCTACTGAAAACGTCTCGGTCCGGAATAACCTCTTCAGCCGTTGCGCGACGGCATTTCGGGCGGAGACCATTCCCGATGCCAACCACGACTATAACGCCTTCTTCTCTAATTCGATCGATCGCGATGGTCCCTCTGAAGAAAGCCACTCTGTTTCGTTAAGTTCCCTGCCGTTTACGGGGAGCAGCGCAGAACCCTATTATCTCGACCAGGATTGCGACCTGATCGACGCTGGGAGCTGGAACTCGGCTTCCGCTGGCCTCTCCGGGTTTTTTACCACCAAGTATTCCTTCCCGCGCAACTCCGACGGGGGAACCGTGGACATCGGCTATCACTATCCTACCTTTGACGCCGATAACGATGGGATGCCGGACATCTGGGAACAGACGTACGGTCTCAACCCTTATAGTAACGATGCTTCAGTGGACTCGGATAACGACGGCTATACCAACATCACGGAGTATCGCGGGGGGAGCCGCCCCAAGACGGCCAGTTCGATACCCTTGCAATTCCCGCTTCGGGAGGCTGATTTCACCGGCGATGGCGCTTCCGAAATCTGCGTATTCCGTTCGTACTACGGTATTTGGTACATCCGGGGCATCTCTAATGTCCAATACGGCCAGAACAAGGATATCCCCGCTCCTGGCGATTACGATGGAAACGGAACGGGGGACATCGCGATCTGGAGGCCGGCCACGGGGACTTGGTATGTCAGGAACCTCACCTATGTCGCCTATGGTATGGACGGCGACATCCCAGTTCAGGCCGATTATGACGGCGATGGCACGACGGATAAAGCGATTTGGCGGCCCAGCGCAGGGTACTGGTATGTCTATAGCCTGACCCGGTTTATCTACGGCGGTTCCGGCGACACTCCGATGTCCGGGGACTACAACGGAGATGGAACGACCGGGATGGCGATTTTCCGACCGTCAACCGCGACGTGGTATTTCAAAAACCTGACACAACTGGCCTGGGGAGCGTCGAACGATTCTCCCGTTCCTGGCGATTACAACGGCGACGGCGTGGACGATTTAATCCTCTTCTCTGCCCAGACCTGTGCGACGAGCCCCGCTCTCTGGAAAATCAAATATCTGTCCGGCGGATACGAGAACGTCTCTTTCGGGGGATATGGAGATATCCCGTCCCCCGGTGATTACAACGGCGATGGGTCAACGGAGCTCTGTACTTTCCGCCCTTATTGCTCTGCCAAGAACTGGAATGTCCGGCAGCTGACGATATTCACGTACGGGCTGACGGGAGACACTTCCGTGCCGGGGTTCTGGCTCGGTTCCGATTCGGACAATGACCGTCTTTTCGACGATTGGGAGGAGTTCTATTTCGGCAATCTTCTGCAGAAGCCTCAGAACGACCATCCGGATTATGACGATTTTATCAATCTCTACGAATACCAATACGGGACGAGCCCGCTTCTTGCGGACAGCGACGGCGACGGCTTGAACGATGAAAAAGAGATCAACGATTACCAGACAAATCCTCTCGATCCCGATTCCGATGACGACGAGCTCAACGATTACCAGGAAGTCAAGGTGTACGACACCGATCCCAACGATCCAGATAGCGACGGCGACGGGTTCAATGACGCCTGGGAGGTTTCCTATGGCACTGATCCCACCCAAGCCGATACGGACGCCGATGGTTCAAGCGATTGGGACGAATATTACTTCTGGACCAGCCAGGGATGGTCTCCCCAGTCGGATATCGATAACGATTTCGTCGTCAACATTCTGGATCAGGACGCCGACGGCGATGGCATACCGGACGGGTGGGAGGCATACTACTGGTGCGTCAGCGCGGCATCCTTCGATAGCTACTCCGATCCCGACCAGGATGGTTTTCTAAACTCCGCCGAATACCTGGCGAAGACCGATCCCTGCGACGACTCCAGCAAGCCCGCCGGCTCGCCCCCCACGGTCTATTCCGCCGGGTGCGTAGTCATCAATGAACTGGTGACCAATCCCCAGGCCGACTGGAATGACTCTTCGTCGCCCCCCGAAGGGAAGATTAAGTTCAACGCCGTGCCGGGGACGGGGACCGTCAACAACGAAGACCAATGGATAGAGCTGTTCAATACCCAGACCGCCGCATCTCCTATCGACCTCACCGGCTGGGCCTTGTACATGCACGATATCTCCTATGCCCGCTATGGGCTAGGGGATACCGCGTCCGGGGCGATCTTGCGATTCAGCGCGTTCAGCTGCCTGACCGGCTTCGCGAACGGGGGGTGCCTTGTCATTGGAGATCCTCCCGGAGCGATGGACAAAACGGTGTTTCTGGAGCTGAGAGACGCAGCGGGGACGCTTATCGATACGGTGGAACTGGGGGACGATCCGGAGGACGACGATAACGGGGATGGGGCTCCCGATGGGAGCGCCCTGGGAGGAGCGTCGTCCGGCTTGGCCACCGAAGCGATCGCGCGCGTTCCCAACGGGCAGGATAGCGATCCTGATGAGGATGCTGCCCCGACACAGGCCGACGTGGCCGATTTTGTTCGCCAATCTGCAAGCATCGGCCAGGCCAATCCCTCCCCTTCGAGCTATCCAGTGGGATCGGTGGTTATCAACGAGATCGTCGCCGATCCTCAATCCGACTGGAATGACTCGACTGGTGGAAACGGGACAGCGTTCGACGACTCTCCCGGCGTTGGGGAGATAACCGTTTCCGATCAGTGGGTAGAGCTATTCAACGCCGACCCTTCCCCCGTTGATTTAAGCGGATGGAGCTTGGAGATCGTTGCGGGCGATCCACTTTCTTCCGTTGTTCAGCCTCTGGGCAGCGGCCAGGCCGTCTTCCGTTTCACCGCGGGAGGCGATATTGATGATTTCCATTCGGGAGAGTTTCTCACTATCGGCAATCCTACGGGGGCGTTGCGGAACGTCTGCTGGTTGCGCCTCAAGGATGCGACGGGGGTGATTATCGATCAGGTGGAGATCGGCGACGACCCCGAGGAAGACGGTAATGGAGATGGAGCCCCGGATGGAACGGCCAGAGGGGGGGAAGCCACCGGGCCATCCGACGAGGCGATCTTCCGATATCCCGATGGCGCGGACACCGACAATGATGTCGCCGATTTCTTCCGGGGTCCACCGAGCATCATGGAAACGAATTTTGCCCCCCAGACGGTGGCGGCGGGGGAGGTTGTGATCAATGAAGTGGTAACCGATCCCCAGGCGGATTGGAACGATTCGACCGGCGGGGACGGCCAGGCGTTCAATGCCGACCCCGGCTACGGGACGATCAACTCCGACGATCAATGGATCGAGCTCTATAACGCTTCAACCTCGGAGCTCGATCTCAGCGGCTGGTCGCTTCTCATGGTGGACGCCGAGTCCTGCTACTACTGGACCGAAGAAGTTCTGGGGGAAAGCTCGGCCGCGCTGGTCTTCAGCGAATTCAGTTCCCTCACCGATTTCCAGGCCGGCGGATATCTCGTTATCGGGAACCCCGTAGGGGCCATGGCTGACCGGGTCTGGATAGAATTGTTCGACCGTGAAGGCGTATTGGTCGACCAGGTGGAGTTGGGCGATGACCCGCGGGGGGACGGCAACGGCAACGGTGCCGCCGATGGCGGCTCGGCCGGCGGTCTCGCGGTTGCTTCTTCGGTCGAATCGATCGCGAGAATTCCGATTGGAGTGGATACGGACAACGATCCCGCCGATTTTATCCGTCAATCGGCGACAATAGGATCTGCCAATCTACCCGCCTATTCATCCTCTCCCGGCTCCATCGTTATCAACGAGATCGTCACCTCCCCCCAGCAGGATTGGAACGATTCCACGGGGGGGAACGCCGTTGCCTTCGACTCAACTCCCGGGACCGGCCAGCCGGGTACCGACGACGAATGGATCGAGTTCTTCAATCAATCGGATGGTGTGATCGACCTCTCGGGGTGGTATTTGCGAGTCTGGAGCTCCGCGACGGAGGCCGAAGTCGAGACGGTGGGAGGCAGCGCTTCCACCTTGGTCTTCAGCTCGGGCAGTTCGTTGCCCCTCTTCCAGCCCGGAGGCTATCTGGTCATCGGCGATATGAGCGTATCTCTGCCGGACCGGGCTTATTGCGAATTCATCGACCCGGCGGGAAACGTGATTGATGAAGTTGAACTCGGCGACGATCCGGAAGGAGACGGCGAAGGCGACTGCGCTCCTGGTGGCCTCGCTGAGGGAGGTTTTTCCCGAGGGATACCGGAGGAGAGCGTTTCCCGTTGTCCCAATGGTTGGGATGAAGATACCGATCCCGGAGATTTCGTCAAGAGAGCGGCCACCATCGGTTCCGCGAACCCATCCACGCTTCCCGCGCCGCTGGTCACAAGCATTTCGCCCGCCGAAGGCTATTGCACCGGCGGGACCCTCGTAGAGATCTCGGGTTATCACTTCGGAAGCGATGCGGAAACGATCGCCTGGGTTGGCGAGACAAGCCTCAGCGATCAGGAGGTTACAAGCCCGTATAAAATTGTCGGTGTAACAGGCTGGTCATCCTCTACCGGTGCCGCAGACGTGATGGTCGATGTCTCCGGCCTCCAGGGCATCCTCGCCGATGGTTTTACCTATCTTGGACTTCCTTCCTTCCAGATATTGACCTTGGACAGCGATAGCGATGGACTGGATCTCGCTGAAGAAACGGATCTCGGCACCGATCCTGATCTGGCGGACACCGATGGGGACGGGATCGATGATGGGGCCGAGAGCGGCTACTGGACAGACAGGGGGATGAATCCCTCGGACGATTGTGACGGAGACTCGATAGCCAATATCCTTGATGCCGATTCCGATAACGACGGTATTTCCGATGGGGATGAAATCGCCCAGAGAACCGATCCCTGTAACGACGATATTGTTGCTCCTTCGATCCAGATGACGGACCCCCAGAATGGCCAGATATTTTATTGATAACAAATGAAACTCGGCTTCACATTCACGATCATTCCCTGGATTAGTTCGGCTGTGATCTCGGCCTCGCTGATCATATCGCCAATATATGCCCAGGAATTTCCAACGCTAGACCAGACTTACAAAAAAGACATGGGGGAGCCACGTTTTGATTCTAACGCAGTCACTCGTTATCAGGTAAACGAAACTAACGGGAATCTCTATCTTTATCATCATCTGATGACGTTGCCGAACCAGAAAGGGTTGCCTCTTAATATTTCGCTCACCTATAACAGCAAGAATTCCGATACCCCCCATCTTCTTGGCAAAGCCTGCTGGTCGCTCTCTCTGGAGAAACGCTTGGAGGTGAAGGAGTTCTACATTGTCGAAGATCCCGGGGACTGGGAAGAGTTGCAGCCCGGAGATTTGCTTTCTGAAACGCCTGATGTAGACTTCGATGGAATCGAGGATGACATCGACGACCTTATCCCGGGCGCAGAGCAGAGCCTAGGGACTTTGACCGGGGACCAGTCTGATCTACAGACCGCACAGGGGCAGATTGACGGACAAATTCAAGAACTTGAAGAATTTTGCTATGTTACTGGCCCAGATGATTTATCGAAACTGGAAGAAAGTTTTAACATCCTCGAAAATGAAACTATCCCGGACGCCGAAGCTCAGCAGGCAATGCTGGAGGGCTTGGAACTCCAATGGGATGAACTTTGGGCGAAGCCGAACTGCGAGCGCGACGGATGGGAGAATTATCCGGATTGTTACATGCCGGATGAGGACTGGGCGATATATCAGTCGCTAGGCGGCAACGAGGGATTCATCTATGCCGGAGAATTATCCGACGCCAGTTCAGTTGTAGGGGATCTATACAGTGAGAGAACGATTCTCGATGGGCGCATTAGCGAGCTTGCGCAGCAAATAGCCGATACGCCGGGGATTATCGACGGTCTTCAGGGTGATTGGGATGACCTCGATATACTGATCCATGATCTCGATCCACTCATCAAAGAGGCCGACGACTATCTGAAGGAGCTTCTGGAAGCCCAAGAGTATTACGACAACTTCGACGAAATACAGTACCAGTCAAGAGATGGAGCAATGCTGATCGATGGGGAAGGGGACGGATTTTTCATCCTGTATGGTTACTTCGGTCCCGCTTCCAATTCCCTCCATGTTGATATCAATACCGGTAGCAACTGGGCCACGAGTACCGTCACATTCAAAGACGGCAGGACCTACATATTCGATTCAGAATCCGGGTCTGATGGCCGGATACTCGCCGCCAGAGACCGTTATGGGAACACGAATTCCTACTACTATACCACCATCTCCGACAAGAACTGTCTTTTAGCCGTGCAGGACAACGTGGGAAGAAGGATTGAGCTGACCTACGATGGGGAGAGGATTTCGGAGATAGCCGTCAAATACGGGGATCAGACGCGGACCTTTACCTTGGGTTACGACGACGAAAGCAACCTGAACAGCATAACGAATCCCGAGAATCAAACAACTCATTTTGAATATTATCCTCCGGAGACGTATCAGCCACCTCCAGTATTCCGCGCCAGGCCGCTAAAAATCAGCCGTCATCTCCTATCGAAAGTCACCGATGCCAGAGAAAATGCAATCAATTTCGAATATATTAGCCCCACCTATTCTTGCGCGCGTATTTGGAAGGACGGGGTCAACGAACCGCCATCCCGCGAATGCACTTATTATTGGCTGAGCAATCCGAAAAACGGTCAGGAGCCGAATATTCTCGTTACCGATTCGAATGGTAATACCCTGACCAAGTATCTTACTGAGCTCGATTCGGACGCCTCGAGGGGACGGATGGAGCGGACTTTGATCACCCGGATCGACGATCCTTATGGAAAATCAACCCGGTATGAGTTCGACGATTACTACTTCAATCTCACCAAGACGACCGATACCAATGAATTAGAGCACGGCCTGGAATACGACGAGATGGGGAACCTCGTCAAGAAGATCATTGATCCGGACGGAAAGGCCTACGAAGCGACTTTCACTTACGAGACAATGTTCAATCAGGTTATTGCCTCCGCCGATTTCAACGGGCATGTGAAGTCGTATTACTACGTCGCAGACGGATCTCCGGCGGGTTATGGCCCCGATGGAGTGATGTGGAAAGAGGTCGATGCCGAGGGGAATGAGACAGAGTATTGGTATAACCAGTATGGCCAACGGATCAAGACGGAAGATCCGCGAGGTTATATCACCGAATTCGAGTATGACAATGCCTGGGGCTATTTAAGCAGGATCAGGAAATATATTGAGTATCCCTCGACGTATTACGACAAGACCTTCACATACGACTGGTTGGGGAACAAGCAATCAGAGACCGACTTAAACGGGAACCTAACCGAATATGCTTACGACGTGATGAACCGCCTCACGGGCGGAACAGTTAACGACGGAGAAGAGGAATTCACTACCTCCTATTATTACGACGCCGTAGGAAATCAAACCGGCATGGTCAATCCGAGGGGAGTGATCACCCAGTATGGCTATGATAGCTATGATCGCTTGATCACGGTCACGGAAGCTCTCGGTCTCACGGAGGAACGCACCAAGCATTACGGCTACGACACCGAGGACAATAAGAGCTCCGAGACCGATTTCAATGGGCACACGGCCACGTTCACTTATGACGCGCTCAACCGCCTCAAGAAAAAGGTCGAACCGGCGGGGACATTGGGAAACAAAGTCACCGTCTACTATTATGAAGGAGACGGGGATTCATCCACGAATGAGGGAACCTCTAAATATGACCGATCGAAAGACCGTTATACCAGCATGGTCCAGAATAATGCGTCTTATCGAGGTGAAGCAGAATGGCTGACTACTTACTGTTCATATGATCTGCTCTACCGTTTGGAGAAGGTCACCGATCCCAAGAACTGCGAGAAGGAATATTATTATGACCCCGTGGGGAACAAGCGTTGGGAAGAGGACGCCGACAATCATCGAACGGATTTCGAGTATGACAAGGACAATCGACTCAAGATAGTTACCGACCCGTATACGGCATATATCGAGTACTGGTACGACGGGAGCGGAAATAAATATAGGGAACGAGACAAGAATGGTCACGATACATACTTCGAATACGATGCCCTTAACCGCTTGACCAAGACTACCGATGCCGGAAATGGGGAGGCTCATGCCCTTTACGACGGGATGAACAAGGTCGCGGAGAGGGACAAGAACGGGAACTGGACTGCCTTTAGCTATAACGGCCGCAACCTGCTTACCGAAACGCACTTTGCTATCGCTGCTATCGATTCCTATGCCGATTACGACGAAGCGGGGAACAAGGTATCCGAGACCGATCCGAACGGGAATTTCACGCATTATGTATATGACGGGCTCAACAGGATGACGAGCAAGATTCAGGCCTACGGCGCTCTCGATTATGAGACGGAATATATATACGATGACAATGGCAACCGGACATCGATAGAAGATGCCGAAGACAATACCACTAACTATGTATATGATCCCCTCAATCGTTTGATTCAAGTAAAGGACCCGATCAACGGGGAGAACAACCCTACTATTTATGATTATGATCTCCTGGGGAACAAGGTAAAGACCACCGACGCTAAGAAGCATCCAACCGAGTATTTCTATGACGATCTTAGCCGGCTGGTTAGTACGAAGAATGCTCTCGGGCAAGTAACCGCCACCTATGAATACGATTGCGTCGGCAACCGGATATCTCAGATCGACGGCAAGGAACAGGAGATAGAGTACCAGTATGATGACCTGAACCGCCTCAAGCTCAGGACCTTCGTGGGAGATTCGTCCTGGGTCGAGTATAGCTACGACTCCGCCGGCAATCGGGTTTGGATGGAGGACTCCACAGGGGAGACTTCTTACACCTATGACGACGTGAACCGGCTTCAGTCAGTGAGTTCTCCCGGTCCCGCGGGGAATACAACCGTCGCCTATACCTATTACGCGAACGGCGAACGGGAGACGATGACCGATCCGGAGAGCGGCGTCACGAGCTACTTCTATGATGACCTGAACCGCTTGCAACGTATCGTCGATCCCGATGATGGGGAAACCGAATACGACTACGACTATGGGTCTCGCCTGACCGGAATGACCTATCCCAGCGGTGCAGTAGCACATTACGATGTATATGACCAAGCCAATCGCTTGGTGCATTTGAAGACCACGGATTCCACCGGGAATACCGCCTTTACAAGCTTTACATATAGTTATGACAAGGTAGGCAATCGGACGGATATGATCGAAGCTACAGGGATAACGCACTATGAGTATGACGGTCTGTACCGCCTGACCTTTGTCTCTTATCCCGCTTCATCGTCCGTAAGCTATTATTATGATGCGGTGGGGAACCGCGACTATGAAATTTGCAACGGCGTTACTAAGGATTATAACTATAATGTCCTAAACCAGCTGATCTCCTGGTCTTCGGGAGGTACGGGAACTCCCACCAAGCTGATCAACGTCACCGGCTGGGTCGCGGACAGCGATCTCGAAATGGTGACGGTCAACGGCGTCTTGGCTTCGCTCAACCAGCAGACATTTACCGCGGAGGGGGTAGAGATCACTTTCGGGACCAATATCCTCACGGCTACCGCCTGGGATTCGGCGAGCAATGTCTCGCAACATCAGATCAATGTTTCCTACCAGCCCAACCTGGCTTCGTTTGTCGAATATTCGTATGATGCCAATGGCTGTCTGCAGGGGAAGACGATCGACGGCAGCGCGGTGACGACCTACGAATACGACTTCGAGAACCGCCTGACGAAGGTCAACCTCCCCGGGAGCCTCACCAACGAGTTCACTTACGACGGGGACAAGAGGAGGGTGGCGAGCAGGAACTCGGCTGGGGCGGAGACATGGTATCTCTTCGACGGCCTGAACGTCCTGCAAGACGTCGCCACGGACGGGACGCCATGGGCCAGCTATGTCCAGGGAATAGGCATCGATAAACTCATCAGTAGGAAATCCTCCGGTAACCGCGTATACTATCACTGCGACGCGATCGGCTCCGTCCGCTCCTTGACAAACGACGCTGAGTTCTCGGTCGGGACCTACGCCTATGATGCCTGGGGAAAGGTGACCCTGGAGACGGGGAATTCGGGGAACGACTACAAGTTCACATCGCGGGAGTGGGAAGACGAGATCGGCCTCCAGTTCAACCGGGCGAGGTTCTACGATCCGGAGGTAGGTCGGTTCATTATACCTGACCCTATGACTGGGGGACCCGACGATCCAACAATATTGTATTCTTATGGAGTCTATTCATCGTTCCGCCGGCATATTAAAGAATATACCGATGCTATTCACCCAGGTAGACTCAATAGATATATATACTGCTCAAACAACCCAGTCAGCGTTATAGATCCATTCGGACTTGATGATAGCGAGCCATCATCATCCAATTCTCTAGTTGGATCAATAATTGAATATGTTGAGAGAATTATTGATATTGTTAGCTCGACATTATCGCCATCGGATGACTCAAATAAGGATAGCAATGGAATAACAGCAGATGATGTTATAGAAGAAGAAGGTCCGGGCAAGAATACTAACCCCTTAGATGTCGAAGACGATGGGGAAGGGAGTGATGATTCGCAGGATTTGCACAGGGAACCGATTCCTTCGGAAGACGATTGGTTGAATGCTCAAAATGATGATCAGGCTAATGATTATTGGAATGAACTTGAACGAGAAGCGGAAATGAATTACTACTATGGCCCGAATTACGAGGAAGACCTCAAATGGCTCGAAGATCAATATTTTGAATCATTATATTGGATTGGGTTTGAACAATCTTACCCAGACTCGTCTCCTGAATGCCAGGAGGCAATTGATGGCTATGATTATGATTATCAATAATATGGCGATAAGATAATGAATATATTGTATCGATTGCTTAGCATTGTAACACGCCGTAAGCAGCTAATCTGCATCTTAGCAATGGCGATATTATCTAATGTTAATGGATTGTGCGATACTGAGCACGGCGATATGCACAGAGCGGAGACATTGTATAATAGTGGAATATATCAAAGTAGCGCTGATATATGTAATTCGGTTATATCCGATATATCTGCAAACATAGGTACTAAAAACGCTGCGAATAGATTGCTGATCCTTAACTATAAGCATATGAAACAATATTCTAAGGCATTAGAGTTGGCATATGAATATATAGCGAACAGGGAACATAGCGAAGATGCCAAAGCAATGCTTTATATAATATACAATATGTACTTAGAGACTAGAGATCTTGACAAGGCGCTAACTGTTCTTCAGGATATTTGCAATCGATACAATGAGGAGATGGGACGAACGAGGCATTTATCTGGTGCGATATATTATTATAAGAGAGACATAACTACTGCGCAGGACGTATTATTAGATGCAATAAATAGGTACCCAAATGACAAATATGTTGCTGACTCCATGTATACTCTCGCTAAAATATGTAGCGAGAAGAAGGACCATAGTAGTGCGATTAGGTATATTAAGGTATTAATAGAAAAATATCCATATTTCCACAAATATGCTGAACTATATCACTATTTGGGTATGCAGTATGCAATAAATGGCGATATTATAGAAGCTATATCGGCGCTAAATATTGCAATATCAAAATATCCAAAATATAGAACTGCTGATCTGTCTGTCATTACCCTTGGGAGGATATATGAGGATGCTAAATATTGCGGCAAAGCAATTGAAACATATTATATGATTATATCGGACTACCCAAGCAGTAAATACAGGGGATATGCAAATATGCATATTTCAGCATTGAGAAATATTATGCCATAAAGGCATGTTACGGTTCGGACTTGTATAGCTTAAAAGGCAAAAACTGTAGTATAGCCGTAGAAGATAATTGGTGGGATATCGAATATATATTCGGGAGATAATATGTATCTCGAGAATAGCATGTCGCTGGTCGGATTGAAAGAATACCGCTCACGATCGGATCAAAGGGGGCCAATTATGGTCGGTCAATATGCAGCCATACCTTGACCCCATTTTAACTCTTTAGTCTATCTTTCGCAGTCCAGATTATGTTAGCGGTAACTCATCCACGTAAGGTTGATCAACTCCGCGTGGTACATGGATTTGAATGCGTTCAATGGTTGTTAAGCACTCGCCTTTCGATTGCCTTCATTACCACTTGGAGATGAGTATTACATATACCCTGGTTTGTAGATTTCCGCTTCGCCGCTGACGGTTAACGCTACCCAAATGCCGCAGGGGACACCTCCTGGGCTGCCGCCCAATGTATTGAAAACAATAACCCCCGACCACCTGAGCTTTCCATAATTTGCCCTGACTCGGCCAACCCTTTGGCTGCCTGTATTTCACATAGCCCGCACACCACTTCGCCCCAGAAAAGGCCGTAAAGAACCGCACTTATGGAGAAAGTCAAGTTGGGGGCGATAAGCTCCGGTCTGGTCAGCTGCATCTGCAGCTTAATCAGGCCGACAAGGAAAGAGATTCCAGCAATCGCCCAAGCGTATCTTGACATGGTCCGGAAGATCCGGGCCGCATGGTCATAATCATCCTTTTTCTTGGCCGCCGCCGGAGAGAACAGCGTTCGCAACGACGTTACAATCTCCCTAGGTGAATAATTCACGAAACTGAGCAGAAGCATTCCGCAACCAACGAGGGCCAACGTAGCGAGATGGAAGTAAACGAAGCCACGACCGGGAGCAAATAAGGCTATCGAAATAACCGCCAGGGCGAAAATGACCGCTAAAACAAACGCGAATGCGCTTCGAAAGGCCATGTTCATCGCCTCGTTTGGTTAGAGGCCGGCAGTATTCCGAAATAAAACCCCGGCCGGATATCGCTATCCGAGCCGGGGCAGAAACTCCCGAACCTCATGTCCCCCGTCCGATCTCACGACTTCTCCCGCCGGGGTTAGAGTGAACCGCTGGAATAGATCATCCGCCCTCTTGGCCTGGGATGTCAACCCGAAACGTCGCTCTTGTCTCTCGGGTTATCATCGCCAGGAACCAGTCCAGGCTTCCGCATAGCCGACTATCTCCCCCCATCTCGACTAACAAGGCACCCCCAGATTGCCAGGGAGATCTACGGCGCCTCTCCGGTACAATAAGGCGGTAGCGACGGCGATTCACATAGCGCTGTAGTCCCCCAATCACCCCAGCGATGCACGGGCGTGGCGGAGCAATCGACACGCCCGTGAAATTTTGGAAGGGACAATTCGAGCTGGGGGCGAGGCGTTCTGAGAGAGGGTGAAAATCCCCATTCTTGAGAAGCGGTCTGGCATGTGGTAAGGTTGTGGTCGTGAAAACGCACCGGGAGATCGATAGGCGTAGCCTGGCTCTTGCCCGAGCTGTCGCCGCCGTGATCGACGGGGACCGCACACGCGAAGGCCTCAAGAAAGCTCGGGAGAACTGCTCCCGCTGGTACCGGGAAGATCGTTCTCCCGCCATCGCGGAATGGATCGGGATTCTCAAGCAGGATTGGCCCCGGATCCGCCGGATTCTCCTAGACGAAGGGGAGGAGGGGCAACGGTTACGCCAGAGCAGCCCCTTCTGCGGGATTCTCTCTCCCCGGGAGAGGTGGGCCATATACAAGCGGTTCCAGCATGAATCGAAAGCAGCTTGAACATCTTCGTCGGGCCCGCGGGAGCGGTTCAGGTTTCTGGCAGCCGAGTCATCGCGAGCCCCCCGAGCCAGGCGAGGGGGACGAAGCAATCTCTTGGTTCGGTTGGCGAGAGAAGACTGTCGCTGTCGGAAGGGGATAGGGTAGAATGCCCCGCATCCGCCTGGGATCAATTCTTAAAATCGCGAAGCGATTTTAAGCCGGAGTAGCTCATCTTAGGGATTCACGGTTTTAAGGAGCGTAGCGAACTTAAAACCGATGAAGCCCTTAGACCCCGACGATAGTCGGGGGTGGTAGATAAGCCGGAGTAGCTCAGTGGTAGAGCAGCGGTTTCGTAAACCGCAGGCCGTCGGTTCGAATCCGACCTTCGGCTTTTCTTTTCCAGCAGTGACCTTCGGTCACTGCTGGAAAAGAAAGGTTGAGCATCTACGATCACCATCGCTTGCCCCAGCCTTCCCCGCCCGTCCCGGTGACCTGCCCCCCGGAAACCGGTCCAGGTTGTATGTTCGAGTTTGAGCCTGGACCACAACCCGGAGGGGAGGCCGGAGATGAGGAAGAGATACAAGGCGGAGGAGATCATCCGGAAGCTGCGTGAAGCCGAAGTACTGCTCGGCCAGGGGGTGGCGATGGGGGAGGTCTGCCGGAAGATCGAGGTGACCGAGCAGACCTACTACCGCTGGAGGAAGGAGTACGGAGGCTTGAGGGTGGAGCAGGCGAGGAGGCTCAAGGAGCTGGAGAAGGAGAACAGCCGGCTGAAGAAGCTGGTGGCCGACCTGTCCCTAGACAAGGCCATCCTGAAGGAGGCCGCCTCGGGAAACTTCTGAGCCCGGCGAAGCGGCGCCGGGATGTCGAAATGGCGTGCACAGAGCTTGGGGTATCCGAACGGAGAGCCTGCCAGGCACTGGGTCAACCGCGATCGACGCAGGGATACAGGTTCCAGCCCTCAAGCGATGAAGAACGACTGACAGAGGACATCATCCAGCTGGCGAGTAAGTATGGTCGTTATGGCTACAGGAGGGTGACCGGCCTTCTCCGGAACGAAGGCTGGAGTGTGAACCACAAGCGGGTGGAGCGGATCTGGCGGCTGGAGGGGCTGAAGGTGCCCGCCAAACAACCGAAGCGGGGGAGGCTGTGGCTGAACGATGGGTCGTGCGTGAGGCTTAGGCCAGAGAGGCGGAACCACGTCTGGAGCTACAACTTCGTGAGCGGCCGGACGAGCGATGGGAGGCCGCTACGGTTCCTGACGGTGATGGACGAGTACTCGAGGGAATGCCTGGCGATAGACGCGGGGAGGCACCTGACTTCGGAGGACGTACTGGACTGTCTGACGGACCTGTTTCTGAGCAAGGGAGTGCCTGAACACATTCGCTCGGACAACGGGCCGGAGTTCACCGCCCTGGCGGTGAAGGAGTGGCTGGGGAGGCTGGGGGTGAAGACGCTGTACATCGAGCCTGGGAGCCCGTGGGAGAAAGGCTACATTGAGCCAGTCTAGGAGAAGTTCTGGGACGAGTTTTTGAACCGGGAGGTGCTGTACACGCTGCGGGAAGCTGAGGTGCTGACTGCCTGCTGGCGGAAGGAGTACAATACGGTGAGGCCGCACAGCTCGCTGGGCTACCGTCCGCCGGCTCCCGAGGCCATGTGCCTGCTACCCACAGCGAGCTAGGACTAACATAGGAAGTGGCCCAACTGATGGGGGCAGGTCATCACCGGGTCGCAGGAAGAGCTCCATCCGATCCGAAGTAGACCCGAGTATATTCGTTAACCGTCCACAGCCTGCGGCTTTTCATGAAAAGAGCAGCTTCGTCGGCCCTGTTGCCATTATAATCAGCAGGGAGGGGCTGAGCGACCTCGTTTCCCCCACCGGAATATATGCGCGAGAATTCCCTTATAATCCATAGACCTTCAACCTGACGATAAATCGCAGGGATCCAGTACCCATCTCCCCTATAATCGCCTGGCACGGGCAAATCCCCCCGGATCCCAAAATATGCGCAAGTTATTCCCTTTACCAACCACAATCCTTTACCCGACTTATAGACAGCTATATCCTTTGTCCCATCGCCATCATAATCCCCAGGGACAGGCGAATCTTCTGAGTCGCCAAAGTACACACTAGTGATATCCCGAATGATCCACCTGCCCATCTTGAAGACCCCCATCTCACTGCAGCCGTCACCATCGTAGTCGCCAGAGACAACAGTATCGCCGAGGGAACCCAAGTAGAAACGCGTCAACTCCCGTATCGCCCATAGTCCCGAGCTCGGTCGGAATATGCCGGCATCAGTAACTCCATCCCCGTCATAGTCGGCAGATGCCGGCAGATCGTCTCTCTCCCCGAAGTAAAATAAGGTTTGGTCTCGTATCATCCATATGCCGCATTCTGGTACAAAGAAAGCCATGTCGGCGCTTCCATCGCCATCATAGTCCCCAGAATCCAGCACATACAATGGCTGTTGCGGAGTAGGAGTAGGCTTGGAGTTGATACTCAGAAAGATGAGCTTGGCCAGATGTCCATGTCCAGGGGGTTCTTCATTCGGTGTGGGGGGCACTGTTATCATCGGAGAGGGCGTTGGCGTCGGTGGGAACGGAGTAGGCGTAGACTGCTCGCTCGGACAGTATATCATCACATCATCGAATGCTAGATTGCCCGCATTCTTAGTGTAGGAGAACTGCAGCTGAGTGGCATCGATGTTTAGGCCGAATGGGCCCAGGACAGTTCCGGATAGGGGCAATTTAGTGATGTTTGTCACCTGATACCAGCTCGAGCTAAAGTATTCCTCGACCATCAAAGCGCTTGTCTCATCTATTCCTTGGCCTTTCACCCAAAAATATAGATTCCCAGGTTGATAAATGAGTCCAGTAAGAATCTGGTCGTCGGTCTCATCAAGTTTGAGAGAAGGAATGGTAAGTCCCGAATTGTCGATCGATGTATACGTATCCGAGTCCGCATTGCAGTTAGTAAATGTCCAACCCGATGGACGAGTGCCTAGGTAGAAGTCATTGAAGCCCTCGGAAAGAACTATACAAGGCGTTGGAGTTACGGTTCCGGTTGGTATCGATGAAGGCGTTGGAAATGTGGATGGACTGGGTTCGATCGTCGGCGATGGAGTAGGGGTCGGAGGAGCTGTTGGGGGCGGTGTAGGCGTAATGCTCGGTGTCGGCGTACAAGTAACAGATGGCGTTGGCGTTACGGATGGTGTAGGCGTTTTTGCCTGATCAAAATAGAAATTATCGACATACACATCGTTTTGTTCGCCCGGCCCTAATTCTTCATGGCAATCAGCCCGCACTTGAGCATATGCAACTCCAGCCGGCGGCTGAATCCCGTAATAAGCTTTTTCCTCCCACTGCATAAAAGTCTGATTATGCCACCCTGTGTCTCCTGGATAGGTCCCGATATGATCCCAAGCGAGACCATACCATTCAATGCGAAGCCGGAGGAAAGTATCATTAATAGTTCCTGTTTGAGCGTCCCAGTCGACGTAATACCATCCCTTTAGATCGTAATATTCCGCCTCATTGACGATAATGAAGTTCGACGCAAGTCCTCTATCGCGATAAAGGACTGTTGGATTCTCAAATCTTACAGCATAGGTATCGTTTTGCACGGGAGCAGGAGTCGAAACAATGGTAATAAGAGTCTCTCCCTCTCCTCTCCACCAAGGCGAAAATGCACCAGTCTCATAATTTGGATTCTCTAGAATGGAGCTGTAATATGGTGTCGGAGTTGATGTGGGACTAGAAGAGGGTGATGGGTTGGGTGTTGTGGATGGACTGGGAGACGGAGTGGGTGAAATGGGAGTCGCAGTAGCAGAAGGAGGAACTGTGGGGGAGACAGTCGGCGAAGGAGTAGACGACGCAGATGGGCTAGGGATCGGTGTCGGAGTGGTGGTGATCGAGGGGGATGGTATAGGCGTGGGAGTCGGGAAGCGACTGATGATAACATCGTCAAAAGCTAAGTTCCCGAGGCTCTTATAATATGAGAATCTAATACGCGTCGTATCAGCATTTAGCTCGAAAGGTCCTTCGGTTGTCCCAGCTGTAGGTAAATTTGCGATATACGATACTTGGTTCCATCTTGAATTATTGTATTCCTCTACAATTAGCGCGCTAGTGCCGTTTACTCCCTGGCCCTTGATCCAGAAAGTCAAATCTTTTGGCTCTAAGAACGCTACTGATGTAATCATGTCCCCCGAATTATCAAGCTTGATTGATGGCGCGCTCCTTCCATAATTCGACGCCGAAGTATAGGTATCTTCATTTTGGGTGCAGTTAGTAAAAGTCCAACCAGCCGGGCGAACGCCAATATCATAATAATTAAATCCTTCGTCAATAATATTGTTATTCGGCGGTGCAGGAGTTGATTCCGGTTGGACAACTACACATGATTCATCATTAGCTGTGACTGAAATAAACGTAACTGTTTGGCCTGAGGCTGTTACCGAGTTCCATAATGCCTCGGATTCTCCGAACAACCAAGTTGATGTGTCTCCTGCAGTAGCATTATATATAACATTCCATTCACCCTCAGTGGCTTCCAGCGTTTTGTAATGCCATATACCGTCTCCACCACAAGGATAATTCCAACTATCGCATGTTACCGGGGTAGGATGGGGAGCTCCGGAACATGTTGCTTTACAACACCAACCCCCATAGTTTGATGGATTAGGTTCTGGAGACCAAATATCAAGTCTGCAGGCTCCAACATCTGTATCCCAGTTTGTAAGCGTAAATTCTCCAGGAACATCGTTTGCCACATACATTAATAGCTTCCACGTTCCACTCCTTGTAAAATTCAGGCAATTGCTACCTATCGGTTTGATGTAAGGCACGGCATCGCGGGAATAGGTAATCCTTAAATTGTAGCCATTTTCTTCCTCTCCTTGCAGCTGCCCAGGGCCGTCGGGGAGAGTAGTGACTTCCATAATGTATATTCCCGGAGTAGTAATAGTGTAAAATGGCGCCCAAGCATTATTATATGATATTTCAGCCCCATAACTTTCCGAATGTATCATATCCCCGGATGAATCCCTAAGCGTATAGCGGGTTATCGTATCCCACCAAGGAGTTGGTTCTGGGCATGAACCTCCTTGGCCTGGATTGACACATCCCTGACACCTGGGACCCTCGTCATAAGGCTCATGAGATGGATCATTGCCATTCGCGTCATAGCAATTCGGATCATATATTTCAAGATCAAGGTTCGGCGCATTATCTGGGACGTATATAACATACTGGTAATTAAAATATGCATCCCCCCAGATATGACAATCATTCCTCGGCCCAAATACAGATGGATTCACTCCTGATGTTGGATCATACAAATAATACCACCAATTGCCAGCAGTGTCCTGATCTATCAATGATGGTGCTAAGTAAAATACTTGTTTGGTGAAACTAACGTTTACAGAATAGGATAAATCAACATGATCATCAACGGGCAATTGGCTAAAGAGCCAAGTAAGTATGGTGCTGTTATTCGGGCCTTGTTCAACTGAGGGCGAAGGGGACCCTGAATTATTGATATATTCAAGGCCGCTAGGTATAGTATCAACTACTAGAATATTATGGAGCGTTCCATCGATTCCGGGGCCAGCTGTAGTACAATTACTAACGATCGTATTTACCTGTACCTCATCGTCAGTGTGGACAAGAAGCGGATTAGATTCCTTCTCAACTTGAATACACGGGATTAAAACGGTAGGAGTTGGTGAAGGAGATGGGGTAGGAGTCCTTGTCGGAGTAGGAGTCCTGGTCGGAGTTGCGGTGCGCGTGGGAGTCACTGTGAGAGTTGGAGTAACCGATGGGGTTGCAGAAGGCGTCGGGGTGGCAGTTGTCGAGGGTGAAGCTGATGGACTGGGTGAAGGAGTGGGGGTTACCGTCTTCGTAGGTGTAGGCGAGGGAGTTGGCGTAGGAGGAGTTGTAGATGGAGAAGGCGTTGGCGAAGGAGAGGGCGTCGGTGTGATAGGAGTGGGAGTCGGCGATGGGGTTACAGTCGCCGTCGGGGTCGGGGACGGGGTCGGTGAAGGAGACGGAGTCGGAGTCGGTGGAGTAGTGCTTGGCGTTGGAGAAGGCGAAGGCGTAGGACTGGGGGATGGTGTAGGTGTTATCGGAGAGGGAGTCGGTGACGGAGATGGCGAGGGAGTTGCAGTGGGCGAAGGCGTTGGCGTTAGGGGAGTTGCGCTTGGAGATGGCGTAGGAGTGATAGGGCTAGGCGTTGGAGTCGGGCTCGGGGAGGGAGTGGGGGTCGGGGAAATCGGTGTTACGCTAGGAGATGGAGTTGGGGTCGGGGGAGTTGTAGACGGCGATGGAGTTGGGGTAGGCGGAGTAGTGGATGGGGACGGCGTAGGTGTGATCGGTGTGGGAGTCGGTGATGGCGAGGGCGATGGGGTAGGCGTCACTGTCTCCGTCGTAGTTGGGGATGGACTAGGTGAAGGCGACGGAGTCGGAGTAGGTGGAGTAGTGCTTGGCGTTGGAGAAGGCGAAGGAGTGGGGCTAGGGGACGGTGTAGGTGTTATCGGAGTGGGAGTCGGCGTCTTGGACGGAGTAGGCGAGGGAGTGGGGGTGACTGGAGACGGGGTCGGAGTGGCGGTGGCTGTCGGCGACGGCGTCGGGGTTACTGTCTCTGTCGGTGTAGGAGACGGAGTGGGCGTCACGGTTTCTGTCGGAGTAGGGGATGGTGTCGGAGAGGGAGTGGCCGTTGGCGAAGGTGTTGGGGTTACTGTTTCTGTAGGCGTAGGCGATGGTGTAGGAGTCACCGTCTCTGTTGCTGTCGGAGAAGGAGTAGGCGAGGGAGACGGGGTCGGGGTTGGTGGAGTAACGCTGGGCGTCGGAGAAGGCGAGGGAGTGGGAGTTGGTGGTGAAGAAGACGGCGTCGGGGTGGGGGTTCTTGTTGGAGAGGGAGTGGGTGTTGGTGAGCTGGTTGGGGTCGGAGTAGGGGTTTTTGTTGGAGTGGGAGTCGGAGTCTTAGTCGCTGTCGGAGTAACAGAGGGAGTGCCTGTGGGCGTTGGCGGATAGCATATTAGTAGTGGGGTGCTTTTTGCACCAATTCCCCCATCGTCATCCGTTACGGTCACACTTGCAGTATATTGACCTACGCCATTATATATATGCCTAGCTAAAAATGCGGCAGATACCGGATCTGCTGGTCTTACTTTTCTGTATTGGACTCCGGCTCTATATACTCCTCTGTCTGCAGTCCCTTCTCCGTCATAATCGCCCGGAACGGGAATATCTCCCTCCCCTCCCCAATAGAAAGAAGTAAAATTCCTTATCGCCCATAAACCCATTCCCGGGCGGAAAACAGCTGCTTCTGCCGTTCCGTCACCATTGTAATCTTTGGGTATAAGGTAATCTCCTTCGTCTCCATAGTAAAATACCGAATAATCCTTAACTCTCCAGGAAGAATCTGAGGGTCTAAAAATGGCGACATCAGCTTTACTGTCACCAGAATAATCGGCTGGTATGGGGATGTCTCCGGTGGTTCCGTACACCATACTACTTAAACTCTTAATATACCATTTTGATTCACTCGGCCGGAAAACCGCAATATCTATAGCACCGCCCCCATTATAATCAGCCGGGACTGGAATGTCTCCGAATTCTCCATACCAACATACTGATATATTCCGAATATTCCATAAAGTAGTATCTGGTCTGAAAATTGCAGGATCATCAGTACCGTCGCCATTATAATCTGCAGGAACCAAATTATCTCCCGCTTGGCCAAAATAGAATTGCGTTAAATCCTTGATTTTCCATAAATGCGTCGCTGGATTAAAAACAGCAATCTCAATGGAATTATCGCCGTCATAATCAGCTGGCACTTGAATTTCGCATCCGTGTCCGAAATATTGAGCAGATTGAGTCTGAATATACCATTTACTTTCTAGACTACATAAGTTATCCGAGCTATTGTCTCCATAATTCACCTCTACTATGTGCGAATCCCTCCAGCCAGGATCATAGAATTCTCCGGTTAAGTATACCCATTCCCCACAATGCTTACAATCGCATAAAGGACTGTCCGATGTGAATTTAGTGATGGTTGGAGCAACGTTATTGACCGTAATGTGAACTGGCGTGGTTGCAGTACAAGGCTCAGGGTTATTGTCTGAAGCTGAGAATATAATCGTCCCTTGTTGCTCATTCTCATTATCCCCAGGTATTCCTCCAAATTCCTTTTCCGCCGTTGTACCTGGAGTAGAGGATACTTGGAATGCCCAATATGGAAGACTATCGTATGATATTGTTACGGGTTGACCATCGGGATCAGTAGCGGTTACCGCAAAATCTAGAGATGATCCCTCATTCATAGATATATCATCTGCGTTAAGCACAGGACAGCGATTAGCTGGGATTTCAAAGGCAGAGCCAGAGAAAATAAAACTATCGGAGGCGTCTGTATATTCAGCTATTGGTATGTTCGCCTGGAAGATTACATATTGGCAATCCACAGGTACCCTAACGGGTACCGAGTAGCGTTGCTGGGCCCAGCAATTATTGCCTTCATCAAATTGGTTGTATAATGGCTCAATATTCGGATCATCAATTATTGAATCTGGGGGAGGGCTCTGGCTGGTAGTCAGCCATAGCCTATCCCAGCCAAAGTGAGTACCACTAGCCGCTGCTGATGCTCCCCCAACCATAATCGTCAAATTTCCATCGCGAGTAATAGACGATGGTTCGATATGGAAGCTATTGATCCTAGTAATAAATGAAGGGTGCAATTCGCCATCATAATTTGCTCTTGAGTATTCGTAATTGCTTTGAATATAAATATCTTTAAGACTATAACTCTGATTTGTGCAAACTGCCAATATAGTTATCCCATTTAAGCTGGGTTTTAAATAATCAGGAGTTGGAGCTGGAGCTGGAGTAGGATAAACGCCTGTTAAGCCAAAGGTTAGATTGGTCCAGTTACTAGCCCTCGCCGCAGATGCAATGTCATCTACTTCAGCGCAGTATGTAAATGCCCAAAGTGTCTCACGCCCCCCATGGCAAGAATATAGCAAAGGTGCGGAAAATGATTCTATTCCCAGCACACTGAAACCATTGATATATATATCCTGATAGAATGAAGCAGGTTTGGGTGTTGGACTTGCAAAACAATCTTCTTTACGTCCAGATCTTCCATCCCAGAAGGCTATAGCTTTGATAATCGAGTCGTTAGATTGTAATATAATATTAAACTTCCTTTGCCCTAATCCGATATTGTGACATGGATTATCATCCTCAGTAGTATATCCAGCACTTCCCGATTTTATTGTAGCGAAATCCTCATAATACCAATCTGAAGCAATATTATTTCCTGGAAATGCTAGGCTAAACGCCACTTTACAAATAGCAAATATAATTATTGAATTCTTGCTCACGGGAATAATTCAGAGCAGAGTGATTTAATTGCCAAGTATAAATGATAGTTATGGACTTCAATAGCGATATATGATATGGCTATGGAATCTGAGCTCTGCCACCTGTGACCGGTATATCTACATTTTTACCGAAATATACATTGCTTAGTCCCTTTAGCATCCAGCAGGCAGCGTAATTGCGAAATATACCGATATCGAATGTGCCATCGCCATTAAAATCTCCCTGAATAGGCAGATCCCCCAATTTTCCGAAATATACTCTGCTAATGGCTCTAAGAGACCATAATCCATTATCTAAACCGAAAACCCCAACATCCCAAGTACCGTCTCCATTGAAATCATTCTGTAAGGGCTGATCTCTCGCCTTTCCGAAATATATCCTGCTTAAATCGCGAATTGCCCATAAACCACTATCAGATCGAAATACAGCGACATATTTAATAGGGCCACCTTTGTAATAGCCTGCTGCCGGCATATCATTATAAGCCCCGTAGTACATCCTCGTGATTCCCTTGATTGCCCATAAGCTTCTAGCATTCCTGAATATGGCAATATCGCAGCAACCATCTCCATCATAATCTCCAGTGACGGGAGAATCTGATTCGACTCCAAAGATACACGCGGTGATATTGCGTATGCTCCAAAATCCAGTATCAGGCCTAAATATTCCGAGATCGGAGGTCCCATCGTTATCGAAATCTCCGACTATAGGAGTATCGTTGCGGGTTCCATAATATATATTTGTTATACCCATAATTGACCATCGGCCTAAGCTGGGTTGGTACACAGCAATATCTGATGTGCCATCACCATTATAATCCCCCGAGTCAACTGAAGGTCCATTTGGAACCCAGCAACAATATTTCAATAATTTGTTAGAATTATCGCAGTAGCTGATATGGGGACGTTCGGCGGTATCGAGATCTAGGTCGCTGTTTCTCCCTACAGCACCTCCACCATCTATTGTTTGACTAGACCATTTTGAACCGTCCCATTCAGCGATATTTAAATCGTTTTGCTCAGTATAATAGCTTATGTGAGGATATTGATGGGAATCCAACTTGAGAGATGTATAATATGGCAAATCACTGTCTAATAGTTGTGTATTCCACGTCCCGGCGCTAAACGACGAATATTCTAGCCCGACTAAACTTTGATATGCAATATGGACAATATTTGCGTTATCAACACCGATAGAAGGGAATGTTCCATCTGGCCGCACCGTCTGAACATTCCATATCGTCCCATTAAGATATGCGAATTTCAAACCAACAAAGTTTTGATAGTAGCTGATATATGGTCTGCCAAGAGAATCAAGCGCCAGAGATATGTATCTAAATACATCTTGAGATCCAGAAGGAACCGGGTCGACGGTTTGGATGGTCCATGATGTGTCATTGAGATACGTATACATTAAGCCAACCCTGTCTGACTCATATGCAATATGCACTCGATTCGAAGAATCAATAGCAAGGGAGCAATATTTGCCTGTTTCAAAATCATCTGGATGTGTTTGAATAATCCAATGAGATCCGTCTGAATGGGCATATTTAAGCTGCCATCGCCATACATCGTAATAAGCGACATGGGGTCGGCCGAATGAATCTATGGCCAATGAGCAATATGCGCCCAAATTCGGCATGCCTTCGATTGTTTGGATACTCCAGCCGGAATCCATTAAACTCGCATATTTTAATCCGGTGTTTACTCCTAAATAGGCGATATGTGGTCTGTCCGCAGAGTCTAGAGCAATTGAAGTGCGTTCGTTATCAGCAGAATCTATGACTTGAATATCCCATCTACCCTGCTGGGCATGTATAAGGGACGCATTGGACATAGCGATCATTCCAATTAACGCGATAACGATGCAAACGCATCTAGTAGTCTTCATTATACGCACCTCCCTGGTTAAGGATTTGTTGTACTCCGCTAGCGCAATAAAAAACCCTGCTGGTTAAGCAGGGTTACGAATTTGTCCCTAAGACCACGGAACATGCGGAACTTCAAATGAGGCGCATCTTGCATGACTCCCCCCATGTGCGGACACGGTGTCTTACGACTGTCTAGATATTACCTCTCATTCAATATCACTCAAGAGAAATCTTTCAAAAACCACAAATGCTCTATGCCGTTATATTCCAGACTGATGGAGCATTTATCCGTGGCTTCAATACGAAAAATATGCGTAGCGGAGCCGGAATATTCATGGAATGACCCCCAGCCTTGGAAGATAACCCGGATGTCGAAGCGAGGAGAGGGCTTGAAGATATCGACGGACACGTCGAGAAAACCCATGCCGCATTCTCTGTCTCACATCGGGGACTTGATTGACCTGGTCTCTAGCCGATGTCTGCTTCAGCGAAGGAGACGGAGAGCGGAAGGAAAGGTGGACCCAAGGAATCTCGGACTTTTCGCCCCTCCACTGACCAAGGAGGGTGGTGGGGGTGACTTCGGCTTACTTCGGCGGCGCCGGCGATATCCCGGTGACTCGCTAAAAATCAGTATGGAAGGGAAGAAGGGGCGGGGCATCGGCGGAAAGGCCAGAAATTGCCCCTGGAGATTGAAATGGTGCAACAGTCAACCACCAGTAGATCATCTATCCTGGCGTCAATAGGACAGTAAGAATAGGTACCTGGGAGGGTGGTGGGGTCAATCAGAATCTCGTGACCGGCGAAATCGGTCTGGATGGGGAGGAAGGTCGGTTTCGGGGTCTGAATGGCCTGAAAGCGATTGTCCCGTATTTGTAACAAACAGGGTGATACATCGTGATGCATCGTGACGGGGGTTTTGCCGGTATATCGTCGATAACCGACGATTTTATACTTGGCATCGAATAGGTAAATTCGAATCCGACCTTCGGCTTAAATTGCCGGGATGCCCTTTTTGGGCCTCCCGGCAATTTTAGATAAAAGCTTTATCGCTATCGTTCGGGATGAATTCGCATGCACGAAGTTAACCCGACGCGACCATTTGAGTCGTAGGCGCGGACTTTTAAGTCCGCGCCCTCTTTGTGCCTCCCTATGGGCGGAACTGGCCGCCGACCGTAAGATCACCCGGGGCGCCTATCCGGTTCTCATAGCCCCAGCCTATTTCTGGCTGCCCAGGCTGCCCTGATCGAGTCGAGGGGCGCACCTTTTACCCTCTCTTTGCTGTCCTCGGGTTTCCAATCTCGAACGGTTTTACCCGAGTCTCTACCGCCCGCCCGCCCCGAATACGTCGCATGACGATTCTGCCGTCGCGCCACGATTCGCGACCATGCATATTCAAAATGCAATATTGAGCTTGCATGGTGTCGCCTGGTGTGCGATAGTTCCCTTATGAAGACCGCATACTTCGCCCGAGACATAGAAAGCCGCGTCCTTTCCGCGGCCAGGCAGTTCCCGGCCGTACTCGTGACCGGCGCCAGGCAGGCGGGAAAATCCACGCTCCTGCGCCACCTCTTCCCGAAATATCGCTATGTCAGCCTGGATGATCCCCAGCTGCGAATGTTGGGGACCAGCGATCCCGCCCTTCTCCTCAGCACCAATCCCCCCCCGGTCATCATCGACGAGATCCAGTATGCTCCCGAGCTTCTGGCGCACATCAAGATGCGGATCGATTCCCATCGGCGCGACGCCGGCCGGTATCTCCTCACCGGCTCCCAGGTCTTCCAGCTGATGCAGGGGATATCCGAGACTCTCGCCGGCCGAATAGCCGTTTTCAACCTGTATCCTTTCAGCTGGAAGGAATTGGCCCATGTCCCCGGCCGGAACAAGGCGACGGACGACGTCGGCATGGCCGAACAGCTGGTCGCCGGCTTCTATCCCGAGCAGCTGGTTATGCCCGATCTCGACTCCGACCTCTGGTATGGCTCCTATATCGCGACCTATCTGGAACGGGATATCCGGAACATCCGTCGGGTCGGAGATCTGGCCCTTTTCCAGAAATTCATTGCGCTTCTAGCCACCCGCGCCGGATCGCTCCTCAACCTGTCGGAGGTGGCCAAGGAGTGCGGCGTCGCGCAGCCGACAGCGAGGGCCTGGCTCGCCATCCTGGAGGCGACGTATCTGGTCTATCTCCTGAAGCCGTACCACGCCAATGTCGCCAAACGGATGATCAAGGCGCCGAAGCTCTATTTCGTCGACACGGGACTGCTCTGCTATCTGCTGGGGATCGACTCCGGGGCCCGATTTTTTAAGGCGGCGGAACGGGGGAGGATCTTCGAGAACATGGTGGTGATCGAAGCCCTGAAGCGGTCGGCCGCGGGGAAGGGGAAGACCGACTTCTTCTATTATCGGACATCCAACGGCCTGGAGGTGGACTTGATCATCGAGCACGGCGGCCTACGCCGGGCATACGAGATTAAGCTGAGCAAGACCGTCTCCACTCACGACGCCGGCGGATTGGCGCGTGCGCGCGGGGATATCGGCTATTCCCAGGCCTCCGTCCTCTGCCTGCGGGAAGAACCGGTGGCGCTCGCCAAAGGCATCTTCGCCCGTCATTGGAGTTCGATGTGATTTAGGCTGACAACGAGGTTCGGTGCCCTCAGCGTTTCACGGCAGGCGATATCTCGATCGAGCTCGAACCGAAAGGCGGCGGGGGAACGGATTACAGCGGACCGGAAGACTCCGATCAGACACCGAAGGCCTACCGCCTGCGGGACATACCCGGCCACCTGTTTGCTACCATGGTAAATCCCTACCGGTTCGACCGCCTGCCACACGACCCCCTTTCCCGGCCCACTAAAAAGCAAGGGAGACCCTCCAGTTACGGAAAATACCGCTCTATTGGGCGGCAGGAAGCGGGGGGCGAGTGGGATGGAGGTTGAGAAGAAACTCCTCCACCGGAAGGCAGGGGATGTCGTCCAGGAGGAGGCGATCGCGGCCCCGGTAAAGAAGGCAGGCCCGGCTTTCCGGATACTCGGCCCGGAAGGATTTGAGGGGGCGCAGGTCCTGGGGGTGTATGCGGGTGGAATTCTTGACCTCGATGGCGAACAGGCCGAAAGAGCCGTAAAGCACGAAATCCACCTCCGTTCCCGCCCTGGTCCGCCAGTAGGAGAGCGAACCGTCGGCATCTCCATACGCCAACCAGGCGCGCAGGTGCTGGGCCACCAGTCCTTCCAGCGCCTGGCCTTGCATCTCCTCGGCGCGATCCAGCGGGCCGGAAGGGCGCAGAGATCGGAAAACTCCGCTGTCGAAAAAGTAGAACTTGGGATGGGCAACCAGCTCGCGCCGGGCGCGGCGGGTGAAGACGGGCAACCGCCAGGCGAGAAGAAGGTCCTCCAGAACGGAGAGATATCCCTCCACGGTCTTGCGTTCCACGGCGCATTCCCGCGCCACGTTGCTGATGCTAAGCACGCCGGCATGGGAGAAACTGATCGCCTCCAGAAAGCGGGAAAACGTCCCCATGCTGCGGACCAGCCCTTCGGCCATGACCTCTTCTTTCACGTAGAGGGCGGCATAGGTCCGGAGCACTTCGGAAGGCCGGTCGGCGGAAAGGACGATCGGCAGCATGCCCAAGCGGAGGGCATCGTCCAGGCGGAAGCGCTGCTGGAGCTCCGAGGCCATGAAGGGGTGGAGGTTTTTCAGGACGGCGCGGCCCGCCAGCAGATCCGCCCCGGTTCTTTTCAGTTTGCGCGCGGACGATCCGGTCATGACGAAGGGCGGATGGGATTTTTCCTCAATCAAGCCATGCACCACGGGGAGAAGCCCGGGGACTTTTTGCACCTCATCCAGGACGATGGCTTCGGCGCCGGGCTGGCCGGCGACCAGGCCGCGCAGCCGCGAAGGGTCGGCGGAGAGCGATAGCACACGCTCGGGATCGAGCAGGTCGATATAGAGCGAGTTCTTGAAACGCTGTCTCAGCAGGGTTGACTTGCCGGTTCCTCGCGGGCCGAATATGAAGGAACTGCCCGAAGGGAATCGGAAATGACGGATTATTGTTTCCATATATGCTCGTATTGTGGAGTATCCAGTTCCATTATTGCATAAATCGGCTGGTTGTCAAGGTGAATACTGGGGCGGCATCATAACAATCATGCGACTTTTCGGAGAAGGGAAGCGCCGGAGCAAGGTGATCCCGCGCTTCACATCGGAGGCCAGCTGCCTCAGCCTGCTCTTTGCCGTGCTGGTAGATGCTTCGGAAGGATGGCGGGGATTGAGGATGACCCCGGCGCTCAAGGAACGCATCGTGCAGATGCGCCAGAATCCCGATGCCGCGTGGAAGGATCCTGCCGAGGCGCTTCTGGTCGCTTAGAGAAAAGATCATATCGAAAAGGGCTTAACACCCGGATCGATTTTACAGGGAAGTTAGGACTTGACCCCTCCTGGAGTGAAACTGGCCTTCTTTCAGACCTTCTCGCCGACAAAACTCCCGGATCGAGAGCTCGCTCCTCGTCCCCGCCCGGATCTTGTCCCGCCAATACCGTTCCTTCTCTGCGTCCCGCCGTTGTCCCTTCGCTCCCATCGCGTCCTCCCCGGCTTGCGCCGCACATGCGCATCGAAACTATGCGCGTTCGCCGGGAAGTATCGCTTGGCACTCTACGAGAGGGAAGATGGGTTCACCGGACGCTTACTCTCCTTGAGTGTCCGGCGGACCGTCTCCGGGCTCGCCTGGAGGAAGAAGACCCGCTTCAGAACCTGGGCGATCCGCTTGACGCCGAAGCCGGGGTTCTCTGCTTTGACTTCGACAATGCGGTCCTTGACCGCGATGGGGAGTTTGTGGCGGCGATGACTTCTATATCCGCCGGGCCGCGCCCGCAAACCCTCCTCGCCATCCTGGCGATACCGCTTCACCCACGCCAGAATGGTGTCCCGGCAGACCCCCAGCTCCGTGACCAGGAGGTTGACGGGGATACCTTCCTCCAGGTAGAGCTTGACGGCCTTGAGCCGCAACTCGATGGGGTAGGCTGTGCCCGTCGGCGGCCGCCCCCTAGGGGGCGGTCTGCTCTCTCTCTTCTGCTCTTCTTGACCAGCC
>JAEAME010000589.1_pt1 | contig 35171 bp, 35 predicted proteins | sample 8958731 | NCBI WGS metagenome assembly JAEAME01 (sample SAMN16933194, study PRJNA681113) | bioreactor sludge metagenome | isolation source: anerobic bioreactor sludge (Control) | place: India:Bengaluru | collected 2018-10-24
CAGCTTGTAGACATAAGGGTTACGGTCGCTTTTCGAGAAATACTTCGTCGCTCCGCAAAAGCTTTCAAGCAATTTAGCCAAAATATTCACTGTGAGCAATATATATAAAGTGTTTTATTTAGTTATTTTATATAAAGTTTCTTGCCAGGCTTCTTCTCAAAGAAGCCGCGTATCCTTTCGTCTACAGTCTGAGGGCATGGATTCCATGCCCTCTGATTATATCATATATTCAACTGTGAAATCACATTTTTTAAGTTCTCCGCGCATTTTTTCAGCTGTTTTCGTTCCTGGTCGTTTATATCGGTCTCAAGCCTGCCCCTGACTCCGTCTTTGCCGACAACCGTGAGAACGCTGAGACAAACGTCGTCAATCCCGAACTCCCCGTGAAGCATGGTGGAAACTGTGAGAACTGTATCGCTGCCACTGAATATACATTTGCAAATATGCGCTGCGGCGATGGCGACAGCGTAGAAGGTCGATCCCTTGCGCTCAATCACCTTAGCGCCCGATGTGCTTATATACTCGAAAACCTCGTCGAAGTCGAGCGGCGTTTTTTCCTTTTCCTTCAAATAAGTGTCGTTGTAGCGCACAAGATCAATGCTCGAAATGCGGGCGACCGACCACGGAATGAACATGCTGTCGCCGTGCTCCCCGAATACATATGAATGCACGTTGTACTTGTTTACGGCAAAGTGCTCTGCAATGTAGGAGCGCAGCCGCGCGGTATCGAGTATTGTGCCCGAACCGAGCACCCGGCTCTCGGGAATGCCTGAAATCTTGCAGAATACGTATGTCAGCACGTCGACGGGGTTGCTGACGATGATATACACGGCGTCCGGAGCGTATTTAACAATCTGAGGCGTAATGCTTTTGAGTATCTCGACGTTTGTCTGGGCAAGGTCGAGCCGCGACTGTCCAGGCTTGCGGGCAACTCCCGAAGTTATGACCACAATGTCCGATCCAGCAGCGTCGGCATAACTCCCTGAGCTGACTTTTACCGGCTCGCAGAAAGCTGTGCCCTGATCTATATCCATGGCTTCACCGGCAGCCTTTTCCTCGTTGATGTCGATAAACAGCACCTCGTTGGCGATATTGCCGAAAGCCAGCGTGTATGCGATTGTCGAGCCGACGTTCCCGGCTCCGATGATTGTAACTTTACGGTTCATAAATAACCCTCACGTAAAAAAAAGAAATTGGGAACATTATACCATATCCGGAATACGAATGCAATACCAAATGACAAAATTCTATCAATCGACTTGGATAATGTTTTTCAGCTTTTCAATAAATTTATTGTTTATTCTGTCATTTTACCCTGCTTGTTTTGGACGATTCTTTCATTTCACCTTTGCGGTATTTTAGCCTATAAAAAAGGCCGCCTCTATGCCGAGGCGGCGTTGGCATAAGAAATTTCTTTAAAGTGAATTGATATATTTTAACAATTCTCTCTTTTTTAGCCGGAAATAATAAGGCCTTTCCCATGACCCTTTTTCTAATATTGGAATATTATATTGACCAATTTTTTTATTTTCAGAATATATATTGATGATCATATTCTTTAAGTGGTTAACATTGTTTGGATTACCTATTTCCTCATCTTTATCATTTGTATATGATTTTATAATATAATAGTTTTTACCATTTGCTTCAAGTTTATTTTTTATTTTATTTAATATAATATCTACATCCTCAAAACTTATTTGAGTAACAAACTCGATTTCACATTCACAATTAGAACAATAAAACACTTTATGTATAAATTCACAATCACCCATCATTTCTACATCACCTGCAGAAAAATCGTAATACTTTGCTTCTGCAGACTTTTTACTTATTATTTTACTATGTTTAATTATACACAAACAAGATTTACACATATAACAATAATGTTCTCTGAACTTTACCTTGAATGGGTTACCGAAATTATAATATTTTTTATTCATCATATATAAATTTCTCCCATGCGTATTGATTCCTCCGCCACTGAATTGATTATAACAGCGCCCCCATAATTTGTCAAGCCAAAAGGCAGCTTCCATTTAGAAGCTGCCTTTTCTGCTTATTGTCTTATTGCTCCCCGTTCCCCGCCGCGCTCCCGGCCTTCATGCTCCCGTAAACCGCGCCCTCTCCTATCGCCGACTCAATGCGCAACAGGCGGTTGTATTTCGCCACCCGTTCGCTCCGGCAGGGCGCTCCGGTCTTGATGAAGGGCGACCCGGTCGCCACAGCGATATCGGCGAGCGTCGTATCCTCGGTCTCGCCCGAACGGTGAGACAGTATGAATTTGTATCCCGATTCCTTAGCGAGGTTTATGACCCGCAGCGTCTCGGTAAGCGTGCCGATCTGATTCGGCTTGATGAGAATAGCGTTGGCTGCGCTCTTCTCTATCCCCTCGGCAAGCCGCTTTTCGTTCGTGACGAAAAGGTCGTCGCCGACAAGCATCAACCGCCCGCCGATACGAGAGGTCAGCGCCTGCCAGCCGGTGAAATCCCTCTGGTCAAGCCCGTCCTCAATCGACATTATCGGGTACTTTGAGGCAAGCGTCTCCCAGTAATCGATCAGCTCCTCGCGCGTTTTTCTTTCCTTCCGCTTGGGCATCATATACCATCCGTCCTCGTCGTACCACTCGCCAGACGCCGCGTCAAGCGCGATCCTGACCACATCGGTGCTGTATCCCGCTTTTCCTATCGCCTGGATTATCAGCTGAATGGCCTCCTCGTCCGAGCCGAGGTTCGGGGCGAATCCCCCCTCGTCCCCGACCGTGGTCGTCATACCGTCCTCCTTGAGGATTTTCCCCAGCGTGTGCGTTATCTCGCTGCCGATACGGAGCGCCTCGGCAAAGCTCGTCGCTCCGACCGGTACTATCATGAATTCCTGAATTTCAATATTGTTCGATGCGTGCGCTCCGCCGTTGAGTATATTCATCATCGGTACCGGCAGACGGACTGCGTTCGCACCGCCGAGATAGCGGTAAACCGGCATCCCGTACCAGTTCGCGGCAGCGCGGGCTGTGGCGAGCGAGACGGCCAGCATGGCGTTGGCGCCAAGCCGGCTCTTGTTTGCGGTTCCGTCGAGGGCAATCATCGCACGGTCGACCTTGTCCTGATCGGTGGCGAATAGTCCTATGAGTGCCGGTGAAATTTCCTTTGTAACATTTTTAACTGCCCCGAGGACCCCCTTACCTCCATATCTTCCCGGGTCGTTGTCGCGCAGTTCATGCGCCTCGTATATACCAGTAGACGCGCCCGAAGGAACCGCGGCGACGCCTACCGTTCCGTCGTCAAGCAGCACCGTCGCCTCAACAGTGGGATTCCCGCGGGAGTCGAGGATTTCGCGTGCGCCGCATCTGATAATTTGTGGTTTGTTCATAAAGCAATACCCTTTCTCACAGCAAGTTGCAAAAATATATACATGGGTATCATTAAAAAATACATTCTGTATTTTTGCAGTCTGCTTTATCTTTACGGTTATTTATTATCTGCATTTAAAAGGCCAAATATTCGACTGATTAATTATCATTAACGCGCCGGTATCTGTCCGGCATATACTGACAGTGATATTTTTACATAAGGAGTATCCAATGGAAATATACACCGTGAAACCGGGTGACTCGCTATACAGCATCGCCCGCCGTTATGGTACGACCGCCGAACGCATCGCGTCAGACAACGCGATAATGAATCCCGCAATGATATCAGTCGGCCAAGCGCTCGTGATCCTACAACCAACCGAGACTTACACCGTACAGCCAGGAGATACCCTCTGGTCAATATCACAGCAGTTTGGCGTCAGCATCAATCAGCTCTGGCGCAACAATCCATTTTTAAAAGGAACTACTAAAATATCCCCCGGCCAGGTGCTTTTCATCGCACTGGCCGCCCCCGAGCTCGGCCGCGGCCTTGAGGTGACCGGATACGTCTACCCATTCATCGACCGCGAAATTCTGCGCTCGACGCTTCCCTATCTTACATATCTGTCAATCTTCTCGCACGGTATGCGGCCAGACGGAACTTTACTTCAGCTGCGGGGCGACGAGGAACTGATCGCTCTTTCCCGTGAATACGGCGTCGCTCCGATAATGATGATTTCCTCGCTCGGTGAGGACGGGTCTTTTTCGCCCGAACTGGTGGTCAAAATCCTGTCAAATCCGGACCTTCAGACGACTCTTATCGACGACATCGAGAGGACAGTAAATGAAAAAGGCTACGCAGGAGTGGAATACGACCTCGAATACATCGACGCCGCGTACGCCGATGAATACGCCGCCCTCGTTTCCCGCACGCGTGAGCGCTTAAACCCCCAGGGTTATCTGGTTTTCGCCGACCTCGCGCCCAAAGAAAGCGCCGAAAAACGCGGACTGCTCTATGAAGGACACGACTACTCGGCGCTGGGCAAGGCTGCCGACCGGCTGCTTCTGATGACCTACGAGTACGGATTTACCTTCAGCCCGCCAATGGCGATCGCCCCGGTTCCCCAGGTCAAGGGAGTGCTCGATTATGCGGTGACTGCCGTACCATCGGTCAAACTCCTTCTCGGAGTGCCGAACTACGCTTACAACTGGACTCTGCCGCACATCCCGGGTACATCGAAGGCAGATTCAATGAAAAACCTTGAGGCTGTAAATCTTGCGGCTCAGAAAAAAGCGATGATTCAATACGACGAATACTCGCAGGCCCCATATTATAACTATTTCGACCGGACGCCTCAAGGACCGGTTGAGCACGAGGTCTGGTTTGGCGACCCGCGCAGCTATGACGCCTCCTTCCGCCTCGTCAACGAATACAACCTCGGCGGCACCGGCATCTGGACCATTATGGGCTATTATCCGCAGCTCTGGCTCGTGCTTAACGCATTGTACTCGATCGATAAGGTGTTGGAATAAGATACGCCGGGGGAGAACTTTTTTGATTAATTGGCTCAGCTGTTGATTTTTCAATTACCTATTTCTCCGATTTCCCCGCCATAACAATCGCTTAAGAGGCCCGCTGATATACACTTCACCTTACTGCTTGCCGCCGCAGCGAAAGTTACAGGCTAAACATGCGGTTTAGTGTAAGTGGTATGATTAAACCGGCGGCGGGCACCTTGATATTAAATCAGACAACAGCACACCGGGAACAAACCCGATAGACAGCAGGAGGAGGTGCCAAGGGGGAACCACGCGGTTCACCCTTGGCGTGTTTCTCTGGTACTCTCTTGCCACGCAGCAAGAGAGTACAAAACTCATCCCCGCATCCCCTCATACCCGCAACCAATGTTCGTCAACGCCGGACATGCTGCAGGCTGAATTATTACTTATTAATTATTGATAATCCGCATACCACACGCGGCATTTATAGAATGCCCCCGTCTCCGACTTTGCCTTGGTTAATTCAAATTTTGTCCCGTTCCTTAAATAGTAGTTCACAGTAGCCGTCGTCCAGGATTTAAAAGCCCCGTCCGGTGTGGTCAGGACAAGCGACCCGTCATAAAAATTCCCAATTGACTTGACGCTGTCGTGAACGATCGTGTCGCTGCCGTCAAATACGGTTGTAAAACTCTTGGCTGTCTTGTCATACCTGTAAACCTGCGACCCGGATGTTATCCAGAGTTGATTTTTATCTCCGTAAACCGGCATGAGATCGTGCCCGTAATCGCTCGGAACACTCGAGCGGCGCTCGCTCACCTCACTGACCTCAATCACGCCCGAGGAATTTTTGCTGACCGTATAAGCCTTAAGCATATTCCGCCCTAGCGCCCAGAGCACCTGGTTTTCGGGGTCCCAGAGTACGCCGTGCGCGTCATCGTATTTTACCTCTGTATACTTATCCGGACTGCCGTCAAGGTCGAAAAAGCGCAGCGCGCTCCCTGTGCTTGAAGCGACGGCGATGATATTCCCCGGAATCAGCTCGATGCTGTGAGGGTTGTTGGCTGCATAGTTTGTCGACCAGACCGTCTTCCCGGCTGGATAGGTAATCATCGAGGCATAACTGTTCCCGCAGACCGCTATCACCACCTCGCCGTAAGTATCATGATTTCTCAGTTTTAGCCCGGCGATATTGTAATACGGCATCTTAACGCTCCATACACGCGTCGAGTCGTTAAGCACGCCGGCGTCTGTTGCATAGACCTCAATCGACGAATTCCCCTGATTTGCCACACCGATGAGATGGTCGGTGCCGTCAGCCTTGTCCTCAAGTCTGAAATCAGCTGCGAGGACGAAAGGTTTCCCCGCCGTAAAAAGCTCCGCGAAAGCTTCGGCAGCCTTTGCCGTTGCATAATCGCTCCCTCCGGCAATTACAATTTTCGTCCCGGTGACGGCAATCACATATCCGAAAGCTTCAAGCCCCGCCGATACCTGTGACGACTCCTCACGGTTTGTGCCGCCGACCAGAATTTCATAAATCCCGTCTGCGGTTTCATTTTTGTTCTTATTCAGAAAATCTGTTGAGATTGTAAAAGTTGCGCCTGTGAGTGTATTAAGGGAAAGCCTCAGATTCACCGCTGCATTCTTCACCGTGTCTGATGCGTCCTCAGGCCGCACAATCCGGTAAACCGGGCTGCCTCCGCTGTCAAGCAGTGAAACCTGTTCCGCAGAAGCGGTGGTAAGTGCATCAGTTCCGCTCGTACTCTCATCATTTATCTTGCCTCCCCCGCCGCAACCGGGGAGAATCAGACAAACTATAAGTAACAATATGTAAACGTGGATTTTTCTCATATGTATCCTTCGTAAGGGTTATTTATTTCAGTTCATGATGTTCTTGATGTATTCGATTATTTTTACACGTCTCTTCTTATAAATTGCAGTGTAAATAATAAACAATAAAATTGATATCAGGTAAATACCGCAGACAAATATAATCTTTTGATTATCAGGTATGTTCAATTGTATACCCCATGATTTTGTAAACGGAAAGAAAAGAAATAAGTAAGCATAAGCAATTAACATATTATATTTTACATATCTATAATATCCGAAACGGCCTTGTATTATGGTTTCATTCTCCACTTTAACCAAGTTGCCGTAAAAAACAGAATTGTACATATCTCTTGATTCAGATTTATTATATAATAAAAATTTCCTGCCTTTTTTATGGATTAAAAAAACCATTCCGGCGTTTTCAATTCCTTTAATCAGTTTCTCTACCACTTCCTCCGGCGTATGCTCCAAATACCTGAACTCATATTTTTTCAGTAATTTCATATAAAACCTCTCTCATATGCCATCACTCAATATCGATCCCCGCCCGCCTCGCCTGGTCCAGCTGGAATTTTCTCGGTATGCTGTAAATTCTCCCGTCCTTAGAGAAGTTCGCCCCGGTCTGCTTGAAATGGAACTTGACGCCTGCCGCGGCGCACTGATCTCTCAGTCCCGTCACCCATGACCAGTCGCAGACCCGCGCACCGTCGCCCGACTCTCCCCCGGCGATCACCGACCCGATCCCGCCAGTAAGGTAGGGAGCAAGATCAATCCTCTCGAGCAGCGGCTCGCACACGATAAACCGGTGCTTCACCGGCAGGCCGAGGAAAACCGGCAGCCTCTCGTCGGCGCGCCGCTGGTTTTCACAGGTGCAGCCGATATAAACATGATCGTACGCGCTCCCGTCCCCCCAGTCGGACGGCAGGCTCTGAGCGGCGCGGATAATTCTTTTGGTAATTATAATGAATTTCAGGTCGCGCCGCGCCGCCATCATCTCCCAGGCGTGCGGCCGCCAGGCGTCGGCCTCCTCAATAAAAAAATCGGACGACAGACAGGTATACACCTCGTCGCCCGGTTTTATCCGAAATCCGTTCCTGCCTGACTTAACCGGGAGATCGTACGCCGCGTTCAGTCTCACCGTCCGGCTTTCTTTCTCGAATCCGCCGTCAATACGGTAGACATAACAGTTTAAGCATCCCTCGCTGTATTTCGTACAGCCGTGCCACGGATTCCATGTCACACTCATTTTTTTATCTCTTTTTTATCGTCGTCCGGCTCGTTCCCGGTCCTGACTTTCAGCTCGTTCAGCTCGCGCAGGAAAGTGTCGAGGTCGCGGAACTCGCGGTAGACCGAGGCAAAACGCACATACGCCACCTCGTCCCTCGCCTTCAGCTTATCCATCACCATTGTGCCGATCTCTCTCGAGGGCACCTCAAGCCGCAGCGAATTCTGAAGCTCAGCCTCAATCTCGTTGACAATTTCCTCGGCGTTCACCGGTCTTTTCTGGCAGGCCTTGAGTAAACCCGAGATCAGCTTGTTGCGGTCAAACAGCTCCTTCGAACCGTCCTTTTTAATGACCACTATCTGCACCGATTCGATTACCTCAAAGGTGGTAAAGCGTTTCTGACACTGAAGGCACTCGCGCCGCCGCCTTATGCTGGCCCCGTCAGAAACCGGGCGGGAATCTATAACCTTACTGTCGGGAAATCCGCAGGATGGACATTTCATAACACAATAAGCCGCTCATATGCGGCGTTCCTTTCTTATCAGGCCGGACTGCTCCTGCCCGGTTTAATATCAAGGAGATTATTTTATTTAAAGCAACGCACGGCACAATTAAGTGTTGTGCATTAACTTATATTACCACAACATCTGCCGTTTGTAAAGCGTTTTTTCCGATTTTAACACAATATTTTGCGTTTCGCTCTAAAAAAGCTCGCGACACGCGCGCATCTTTCATGGCGTGAAAAAGCCGCACCTGCCCCCTGCCGGCTCAAGTGTGCAACCGGCGGTGAAGATAAGTGCGGCTGTGCTTGTTTCAGTGGCTCATTACAAAGACCTGGGCTGCTTCTGCCTCCCTGGCAGCCGGGTCGGGTATCATATCCTCAATGATAAATGGCAGCGTGCATGGCGTCACGTGCCCTCTGACCACTGCCGTATAAACGCTTTCGGCTGCGGCCCGGTCCCCGCCGGCATAACAATAAACTCTCTCGCGCTTGTAGCCGGCATAAATCATATAGACGATCTCGCCGGCGCGTCTGGTCCGGTAAAAGCGATAGCTGACCTCGCTGCCGAGCACCAGTGACGTGCTTTGCATGATAAGTACCCGGCCAGACTTGGTTTTTGTGGTTCTGACTTTCTGAGTGCTTGAATCAATGTAACTCATGGGCGTCTCCTTTTTGTTTATTATTATCTGTGCCCATTTTATCACACGAACAAATGATCTGTTTGATTAAGAAATATTAAGCATCGCGGCTGTTCGCTTCCATATTATGTCATTATTTCGCTTAAACGGCTGCTTTTCAATAAATATTATGTGGATTTTCGTGTTGAATTTTGATATACTGTATATGAAATAAACGAGCTGCCTGCCGAAAACGAGCAGAAAAGAAAATTTGTTCGCGCAATTTTAATAAATGTTTTTTATTATCTGTAGTTTTGGCACATTATTACATATTAGCCCGGCGTCGTAAATATTCATATTTGACAAATAAAGGAGCAGAAAATTGAAAAATACATATAAAAGCCGGAAAAGCGGTTTAAAAAACCTCTGGGGCCATCTTCGGCATATGTCGGGGCACTCGATAAAGTTGTTCAACATTTGTCTGCCGATAATTCTCGGAGTGCAGCTCATTACAATGTTCAGGCTTGACGACGCGCTCAAAAATCACCCCGAAACGGTGATGGCCGAATTTTCACCGATGTTCGAATACATATTGGTAAGTCTCGCGCTGGTGATCGGAGGCGCGCTGCTTATCGACGCATTTGAGAAAAAGAAAAAGAATTAAAAAAACAGCCGGGGAGCTTTTGAAAAAGCCCCCCGGTTTTATTTATAAAAAGGTTCTTATTTAATAGGCTCCCCTGCAAGGGGAGCTCCGCGCAACGGTGAGAGGCTATTTTCATCATGCTCTTCGTGAATCTCTCGAGAAAAGTAAAGAAGTAAATTTAATGTAATAAATATTACAAAAAAATAGAGCTACAGTAAACCTGCAGCCCACACAAAACGGTAAACCGTTTTTCTTAATGGTATTATTATACAGTAATAGTTTTACTTTGTCAATACCCTAATTAAAATTATTTGCAATTTTTTTAAAAAAATTATATGTAGATATTAGTAAATCATTGTTTCTATAATATTCAACATGCTCAATCATTCGATTATTAATCAAATGTTTTATCTCATTTATTCGTATATTTCTTGTTTTTGAGCTTTGGACTATTTTATTATAGGTAAATAATAAGTGAACAATTTGTGATAATCTTGGATTGGAGAGTTTTTTATTCATTGATGATACTCCAATTCCACAGTTACGAACAAATTGAGTAATATAAACAGGATTTTTACATGGATAATTACCTCGATCGTCCTTTACTGGTGTTAAATCATAAATAATACAATTACCATGTGCTGTTGCATTCCTTATTTGCCGAACACGATCTAAGGTTAACAAATCGACAATTGGCTTCCATTTAAATCTTTGCGATATAAAATCAGTAAATTTTATTAAATCACCAAAAGAAATAACCTCCATAAAAGCCCATATAGGCATATTATTTTTATATTTTTTTATTAGCCCTTGACAATATGGATTCTTACCGTTATCTTCTATTTTTTTAGGTATATCAATGTGAAACATAATAAAGTCAGATACAACCGAGTATCCGTTTTCTTCCTTGGTTTCCACCATCTTAATAAGTTCTACTTTTAAAAAATGTTCAATATCTAGGCACATATTAAAAAGTAAATGCATAATTTCAACATCAATTCTTGCCAATTCAATTAAATATGCAAAATCTAGATTTATATATTTATCTTCTATATTTTTAATAAAGTTTTTTCTGTATGATGAGAGTTTAAAATAATTATTATTGTTATGTAAATATACTTTTGCTTCGGAAGTGGTGAATAAGTTGAATTTTATTCCTTTTTCTTGCATATGTATTATAAGATCATCTACTTTAAGCATTGGCTTTATAAGTTCCATTGTCACCACCTATCATCCACCACCTTAATTAATAAAGTCTTAATCATAATATAACACAATATCTTATTATTGTCAATATCTCCACCAATTTCGTCAAAAAAAGGCCGCCCCCGGGCGGCCTTTTCCATCCTTATTAATACTCCCCCAGCATCTCCTGCAATCTCTTCTCTGCCTCGTCCGGCCGTAATTTGTCGGCCGCGTAGGCTTTTCTCAGCAGTTCCCCGGGGATATAATCGTCATACTTATCAAATATCGGCAGCTCCCCCGTCGCCACAAGCGACGCGCAGTCTATCCCGTCCCGCGTCGCCTTGTCGGCCAGCGCCTTTATGAGCTCGTAATCGTTCCCCCGCTCCATGCGGAATGTCATAAAGCAGCAGCCCTCGAAATCAAGGTTCGAAATCTTGAAATCCTTCGAATTCTGCATGAGGAACTTGCGCAGAGTTCTGAATGAGCGTGTCCCGAGCCAGGGGAAAAGGCACCACGAATACCCCCCGAGGCAGACCATCGATTTCTCAAGCATCCCTGTGTTCCGGGCGAGGTGCCGCGCCACGTCGAGACGTTGCGCCGCGTTCGGCTTGAGATACGGGTAAACCGTGTCCTCTTCGAGCACCTTCTTCATTCTCTCCAGAATCCGGGTGTGTATCTCGCCGTAATCTCCCGGCCATGCGATCTCCATCTTGCCCTCTACGCCCTTGACGTAAATAAGTTTGCGCTTTATATCGAGCTCCTCGACTTCCCACACCCGCCCGGCCAGTGCAAACCTGTCCCCCACCGGCGGCGGCGAGGTAATGACGCCTATTTCGTCCGACCCGCAGCGCACTGTGTAGTCCTCAACATCCTTGAACACCGCGTAAAATTTGAAGCTGTTGAGCAGCTTTTCGCCCTCAAGTCCGACGATAAGCCCCTTTTCCTCGGTCATCTCAATAAACCCGCCGTTTATCATCGACAAAATAAGAGTTTTGTAGTCCTCCTTGCTCACCGCGGCAAATGGCGGCAGGTTAAGAACCCTGTCGGCAAGTCGTTTCGGCGTCAGCTCTCCCGAGGCTCCGAGCACACTCAGCGTCTGCTGGAACATAAGCGAAAAGGGCAGTTTTCTCTTCAGCGGCGGCTCAATGAACCTCTCCTCAATATAGAGCTGTATTATCGCTATCGCACGTATGAGCCCCCACGGAATCAACTGCGGCAGCGGCGTGTTCGGCAGCGGGTTTTCCTCGCGGAAAACCACCATCATCTCAGGAGGTTGTCCACGTCGGCCCGAGCGCCCCAGACGTTGCAGAAAGCTTGACACTGTGGTCGGCGAGTCGTTGTGAAGTATCCTCTCGAGCCGCCCGATATCCACTCCAAGCTCCAGCGTCACAGTCGCGCATGTGACCGCCTGTATCTCCTCGTCTTTCATCTTAAGCTCCGCCTCTTCGCGTATCGAGGCCGACAGAAAGCCATGATGTATAAGGAAAATATCGGGCTCTCCCCTTCGTTTTGCGATCTGCCGGAATGTGGCGCAGATGTATTCAGTCTCCTCCCGCGAGTTAGAAAAGACAAGCGATTTCTTGTCCTTCACACAGTCGTACATGTATTCGTATCCCGCGTCAAGCTCTGCGACAACCGGCTTCTGCTCTTCTTCCTTCGGCCCCTGCACCTTCCCTGCTTCGCCATCACCCGGCGCCAGAAAGTCGTCTTCCCCATTGGCAATAGTTATCTGACCTTCGTCGGTATCAGGCGCCTGCCCCCTGCCGCTGTGCATATCTTCATGGCTTGTTTGGTCGTCCTTAAGGTTCTGGATGTAAAAATGCTCAAGCCCGAGCCTCCAGCGCAGCTTTTCTTCTTTGAAAACCGGTGTGTCTGTCTCCACCTCTGTCCCCGCACCCAGCCAGGCTGCGGCCAGCGCCGGGTCGCCGACAGTTGCCGAGAGACCGATTCTCCGCGGCGTCCGTCCGATAATCCGGGCAATCCTGCAGAGCTGACAAATAATCTGATTTCCCCGGTCGGTGCCGGTCAATGTGTGTATTTCGTCAATTATCACATAGCGCAGGTCACAGAAAAGCCGCACGATGTCATTCGAACGGTTCAGCAGCATCGACTCGAGCGACTCAGGCGTTATCTGGAGAATCCCCGACGGATTTTCAAGCAGCTTACGCTTGTGTGAGGCCGCGACGTCCCCATGCCAGTGCGTCACCCTTATCCCCGTCTGGTCGAGCAGCTCGTCAATGCGTGCGAACTGGTCGTTTATCAGACTCTTGAGCGGCGCAACATAAAGAACACCGACCGAGACCGGCGGGTTCTCGCATATATCGGTGAGCACCGGAAAAAAGGCCGCCTCTGTCTTTCCGCTCGCCGTCGACGAGGTGAGGAGCAGATTGTGATCGGTCTCAAACAGCGTGTGCGCTGCTGCGATCTGAACCGCCCGCAGGCTATCCCACGAGTGCGAATATATGAATTCCCGTATAAAATCCGGGAATCTCTCAAAAATCCTGTCAGCTTCTGTCATGTTCACCTCCGAACGGGAGAGGCGCGGGGGCTCTGCCCCCGGACCCCCGCTTAACCCCCTTTTTGAAAAAAGGGGGTTAAGAATACCGAAAAACTTTATAAATAATTGTTTAACACCTAAGCATGTCCGTATTTCCGGGGATTGATAAGGGGACTTTGCCCCCTTGTCAAGAAAAAATCTACCGAAGCAGTGCCGATGGACCGGTGTGCCCTCGGCGCGTGCCGGAAGGCACAAGAAAACAAAATTTAAAATTCTATATCCTCAGGCTTGACATCAGGCTTCTTTTTGCCCTCAGGCTTTCCTTGAGCCGCCCCCGGCTTAAAATTATCATCTTTCGAACCGGGCTTGTCTTCAACCTTTTCTTCATCGTCGTCATTTATTGTCTTCAGCGTCACCGCGCTGCCGACTATATCGGCAAACGAAGCCGCCGGGTTCTGCATGAGGATATTGAGAACCGTCATATAGTCACGAAGCATCTCGCGCGGGGTAATCATTGCGTTCGCTCCGGCCCGTTCAAGGCAGATTTTAAGGAACTGCACCATTTCCTCGTCCGTAATCCTCGGCGTCCAGTTGTAGTTCTGTGCGTAAAGCCGGGTAACCCGGGCGATCAGCGCCAGCAGCTCGTCGTCAGACAAACGCCTCAGGCGTATCACCGGGCCGATGAGGTTTTTGTACCCCTCGAGCGCAAACCGGCTGTCGCACAGCCGCGAGCGCAGCGCCTCGTAACCGAAAAGTCCCCGGCGCGTGTCCTCAAGAAACTGCGGCGTGCCGCCAAGTATTATCTCAAGCCCCGGCGCCCGCCCCTGCAGGGTGTCGTTGAACATCGCAAGAATTTTTTCGTAGTTGTTTTCGCGGCTGACCCGGTGCGTGATTTTATATAGGTTGACGCACTCGTCTATGAACACGACGAGCCCGCGGTATCCCATCCGGCGCGAAAGCGCCGCCCAGAGCTTTAAAAAGTCGTACCAGTTGTCGTCGTCGATAATGACCGACACCGGGAATCCTAGAGCCGCCCTCGCCTCGCTTTTTGTGGAATATTCACCCCGAAGCCAGCGTATGCAGGCGCTCTTTATCTCCTCATCCCCGCCGACATATGCGCGGTAATATTCCGACACCACTTTCGCAAAATCAAAGCCTCCGACAAGAAACTCCACCTCGCGCAGCTCGTCCGCCACGCGTACCCCGAGTTTTCTTGAAAACTCAGCGCTCCCCGCGTCGGCGCCTGCGGCTGTTTCCGACTGCATCGTGCTTATCCAGCGCGCGATGATCTTCGGCAGGGCGCCCCCGTCGGGAGACGACTTTGAGGCAAGGTTTTTCATCAGCTCGCGGTATGTGGCCACACCGCTGCCGCCGGTACCGTACAGCCGGCGCTCAGGCGACAGGTCTGCGTCGGCGGTGATGAAGTCGCGCTCAAGAGCATAGCCGCGGATAAGCTGCATCAAAAAGCTCTTGCCGCTGCCGTATCGCCCGATGAGAAAGCGCATCGATCCGCCGCCCTCGTTCACCGCCTCAAGGTCGGAGAGTATGGCCGCGATCTCGTCACGCCGCCCGATTGCAATATACGGCGCCCCGGCGCGCGGCACAACGCCGGCTGAAACCGACGCGAGAAGCGAGCCTAGTATTCTTTTTGGAACCGCAGGCGCGGCGTTTATATCAGACATCAAAAACTTCCTTTCTGTAATCTTCTATAAATGAATAACCTTCGCCGTCGTCGGTGAGTATGACGTCGCCGATAATATCGGCGGAAATTTCATTAATTTTATCAGCAATAAGGTCCGGGAGCATTCCGCGTGACGCGGCAAAGCGCCGCTGTCCGGCATAATCATGCTGATCAGCCATTCTCACAAATTCTATGAGATCGCTGAGTTTTCCGGCAAGTCCCACCGGAGCCTCGTGTTCAATCGGCCCGGCATTCCCTTTTTGCTCCGGCTGTTCGGTCTCTTTAACCGGCTCTTCTCCGACCGTTTCAAGCAGTTCGTCGACCGGGAATTTTATATTGCTCTTCTTCCCACCCGCATCTGTGTCATCGGCAAACGCCTCCACAAGGCGCTCTGTCGTCTCCCAGGAAGTCTGCTCAATTTCGGCCGCCCGTCCGGGCGAAACAGGCGAGGCGGGCAGGTCGTAGAATTTGTCGTATTCGTGAGTCTCAGGCTCGGCAGACTTATGTCTCTTGGGCAGTGCGCCGGCGAAATATGCGTCGATGCACTCGCGCATGGCAGAGGGCAGCGCGTAGACGCTGAGCCTTGATTTTATCCCCATCTGCGCACGGATCTTATTTTCAGAATATTTGATTATATCGGTGACAAGGAAACGCAGCTCATGCGTGCGTGAGAAGGAACAGTAGTCCACCTCGATTTTTTTCTTCACCTCAAAGGAACAGAGCGCGCCGGCAAACGCATCGCGGACAATATGGCTGTCCTCAAGCCCCGCGCCCGAAAGAATCTGACCTCCGTCCTTCGAGAATCTTCTTACCGTCTCCGAAAGAGCGCCGCGTATATGCTCGTCGAAGACCTGAGCCGCGTCACCTTTTGCAAATTTGCTTGTCTTATAGTCATAATTTGAGCAGAATGTGAGCAGCATGTTGGAGTATCCGCCGTCATTTCCGCAGTCCGACATATAAAATTCCTTGAGCGTGCAGGCCTGAACCGCCTCGGCCGGTATATTTGACTTTGCGAGCTCGGGTGGCGGCAGCCGGAATATCAGAGAAAAATCGCAGACCCACTCGCCGAGCATTTTGTCAAAGCGCGGAAACTCGTCGCGGTAAGCGCCCCAGAGGCCGGTGAGCTGCGCCTGTCCCCAGGCGGGGTTCCCGTGGCCTCCTGTGTTGATTATTTCGTATACAAAGAGCAGAATATAGCTGTAGTCTGTTTTAATATACTGTCCCCTGATCGCCTGGGTCCTCCAGAAAAGATACCAGTTTAACTGCGGCCGCGTCAGCTGCGAGAACTGCGGAACATACGAAAAGTAGGGCACATGCGGACATTCTTCCCCGCCGAGGTTCTTTATTTTTTTCGCGTGGCGCAGAAACTGCTCGTAATAATTATAGCTTGTTTTCCAGTTGAAAATCCTCACCCTGTGTATCAGGTTGTGCCGCGGCTCGTACTCATCGTCTGGCTTCGGCTGCGATGCGAACTCCTCGGCGGTGTGTGGCGGGATGAATTTCTTGACTAGGAGTCTGTTGTCGTCTCCCGATGTTCCGGGATTTGAGTTTTCAGGCGGGATTTTTGTTATCGGCATGTCTGCCGACACCGTTTGCGGAACGTCCGGAGGGTTCAGGGTTCTGCGCGGTTCTACCGTTATTTCAACCGTCTCTGTTGATCTCGTCTGTCGGGGAGGAGGATTTTTTCTCTGCGGCAAAAGCGATGAGATGTCCCAGAAATCGTCAAGTTCTTTTTGCTTGCCGCTTTTTGAATCGTCCACAGAATTCCCTCCCTTCCGGTTAATAATATTCTTGTCTGATAATTATATATATGCAGGTTATGTTATTTATTTTAATCCATTTCCGCCCGTATGCGACGGATTTCCCGTCCCGCCGTTTTCGCAAACAGTAAGGTGAAGCGTATATCAGTAGGCCTTTTAATTCATCATGATGGCGGGTGAGTTGAAGAAATCAGTATATGAACCCGTTCTTCCTTAAAGATATATTATACCACTGTCTATGTATACTGTCAATCATTGTGCGGTTTTTCTGGATGATTATTCGGAATCGGATGGATTGACAGCGGGGGCAGGATTTGATATAATATATTATCAATGTAATTTTTCGGGAGGTACGGCGATGGCGGATTATTTTGCGAATATCGCCGGCAACGAACCGCTGCGCTCACGTCTTGCGGCTGAAATACTCTCAGGCAGCTTTCCTCACGCGTATATCATCGAGGGCGCGGCGGGAAGCGGCAGAAAAACGCTGGCGCTTTCGGCTGCTGCGGCTCTCTCCTGCGAAAAAAAAGACTCTGACAGCCTCCCCTGCTTTGAATGTCCGGCCTGCCGAAAGATATTCGGTGGTAAGACCCCCGACGTAATACGCGTCGCCACCGAGCGCGACAAGGTTTCGATCGGTGTTGAGTCGGCCCGCTTTGTGCGGCAGGACGTGCTCACCGTTCCAAACGATTTTAATTATAAGGTCTATATAATCGAGGACGCCGACAAAATGACGCTGCAGGCGCAGAACGCCCTCTTACTCACTCTGGAGGAACCTCCGAGGTACGCCGTATTCTTTCTTATCTGCCAGTCGGCATCGTCGCTGCTTGAAACAGTGAGGAGCCGTGCCCCGGTGCTCCGGACCGGACCGCTGCCGCCCCAAACAGTTTTGGAATATATAATATCGCATGACCCGCGGGCTGCGGAGCTTGCGAAGACAAGCCCGGACGAGCTTGCGGAAATAGTAAGCGCGTCGCGCGGCCGCATCGGTGAGGCACTCAGTCTGCTCGACCCGAAAACCCGCAAGCCAATAAATGAGCGCCGCCGCCTTGCGAAAAACTTTATAGGACTTTTCTCTTCAGTGGCAGCATCGCCGTCCTCGGCGAAATTTGACGTCATCGCCTCGTTCCCGCAGAAACGCGAGGACGCCGCCCTAGAGCTATCCTTCGTGTCCGAAGCCCTGCGCGACCTGATTTTACTCAAAAAATCCGAGAACGCGCCCCTCATCTTCTGGTCGGACCGCGATGAGGCGCTTGAAATCTCATCCAAATTCACTTTAGCCGGCCTCTTCTCTCTCTCCGGGAGGATTGACAACGCAACAGAACTCCTCGGAAGAAATGCGAACCTGCGCCTGACCTTAATAAATCTCATAAGCGCCCCGCCGGCCTGACGGTGGCGCCTGCCGAAAGGAACAACCGCACAATGGACGATACACAGAACAAAAACAATAATAACAATAAACCCGTAAATTCCTCTGCCCAATGGTCTGGCGGAGGCAGATACAACCGCCGCAGAAATCGCTATCCGAGGCCTCCCCGCGTTACCCCAGTGCCGGCTGATAATAATGAGGCACAGGCAAACCTGGCGGATAACGGCGCCGACGCCGCCGATGAGGCAGAGACCGTTGCCGAAGCGGAGGAAACCGCCGCTTCCGTACCCGAAGACAAGTCTGCAGAGTCCGAAAACATAGAAGCCGATGTTGTGCCCGAAACCGCCGGGTCCCCGGAAACAGCCGGTGTGAATGGAGCGGCTTCTGCGATTGAAACCGACACAAGGACAAGTTTACTTCCCGACCTGTCGGCCTTTGATTTCGATATGGACAAACCGGCTAAAAAACTTCCAGCCGACGACTCCGATTCTGTCGAGGTGATCGGCGTCAGGTTCAAACATGCCGGCAAGGTGTATTATTTCGCCCCCGGCGGCATCAGCGTCCAGCGCGGCGACAGCGCCATAGTCGAAACGGCGCGCGGAGCCGAGTTCGGCGAGGTATATATGCCCAATTGCCGCGTGTCGGGTAAGGACATCGTGCTCCCGCTGCGCCCATTGATACGTATCGCCACCAAGGATGACATCGAACACAACGAGCAGAACCGCAAAAAGGAAAAGGAAGCCTTCGGAATCTGCCTCGAGAAAATCGCCAAGCACGGCCTTGACATGAAGCTTGTCGACGCACAGTACACCTTCGATAACTCGAAGCTGCTCTTTTATTTCACCTCGGCGGGCCGGGTCGACTTCCGCGAACTCGTAAAGGACCTCGCGTCGGTCTTCCGCACGAGAATCGAGCTGCGCCAGATCGGTATACGCGACGAAGCAAAGCTGCTCGGAGGACTCGGAGCCTGCGGGCGTCCACTCTGCTGCTCGAGCTTCCTCTCGGATTTCGTTCAGGTTTCGATAAAGATGGCCAAGGAGCAGAATCTTTCACTCAACTCAAATAAAATCTCAGGCAGCTGCGGGCGCCTCATGTGCTGCCTGCGCTACGAATACGACACATATGTCGAAGAAATAAAGCAGACCCCGCCGGTTGAATCGGTGGTAAGAACGGCAGACGGCGACGGTGTAGTCATCGAGATGAACCCGCTCGCAGGGACGGTCAGGGTCAGACTCACCGACAAGACAGACAAGGCCGACAATCAGATAAAAGTCTATAACCGGAACGATGTAAAGATTCTCTCCCGCCCGCAGATAAACGACAACGACAAATATAAAGATAAAAACGGAACGGTTACCGAATAAAATTTACCTTCCCCGCATATTCTGCATTGTTATGATTTTAAACCGGAGGGGATATTTGTTCCCAACACGGCCGAAAAAAAACCGTGTTTAAACAAAATTTTTCCCTCCGGCCGATAATTTTCTGATTTTTCTTGCAATAAAGATCATAATGTGCTACAATATGTCTATAAAAAATTACCCGGAGGTAAACTAAAGTGGCATACAAAATTTCTGACGACTGCATCGCTTGCGGTGCCTGCGCCGATCAGTGCGCTGTCGAAGCTATAAGCGAAAAAGACGGCAAATACGTCATTGATCCCGACAAGTGCATCGACTGCGGTTCCTGCGCGGACGTTTGTCCCGTCGGAGCACCCAAAGCAGAATAATCCGGCTTATACATATCAACCGGAAAACGAACGGGGAAGCCATCCGGCTGCTCCGTTCTGTTCTATATTAAGGGAATTTCATGGACAAAAACGATAAACTAACACTGCTCCGCGAAGGCGAGAGGATCGACGAGGTCAACGAAAAGATAAGGCTGATTCAGAAAAAGGACGGGCTTACCTTCGGCACCGACGCCTATATGCTCGCCGCTTTCGTGCGGCTTGAGGCAGGCGCGCACGCCGCTGACCTCGGCAGCGGAACCGGCATCGTCTCTCTTCTCCTTGCCTCGAAGGAAAAACTTGGACACATTTGTGCGATAGAAATCCAGCCGGAATTTGCCGACCTCGGCCGGCGCAATATAGAAATCAACGGCTTTGAGCCAAAGATAACTCAGCTCTGCGCCGACATACGTGAAATAAAACCCGCCGCGCTCGGCGGCGAGCTCGATGTGGTGCTTGCAAATCCCCCCTATATGCGCCAGGGGCACGGAAAGCGCTGCCAGAACGACATGAAAAGCATAGCCCGGCATGAAGAAAACGGCAGCATCAGCGACTTCTGCGCCGCAGCCGCGCGCCTCTTACGCTACGGCGGAAAATTCTACACCGTCTTCCGCCCCGACCGCCTCGCCGACCTCATGTACGCGTTACGCAGCAATAAACTAGAGCCAAAACGGATGACATTTGTTTATCCTGACGCCGGAGCCTCCCCCTCGATAGTTCTTGTTGAATCACGTCTCGGCGGCTCTCCGTCCCTTGACCTCACCCCTCCGCTCATCATCTACCGCGACGGCCCCGACGTTCGCCCGCGTGTTTATACCGACCGCGCCGCCGCGGTCTACGATACATGCATGCTTTAATTAATAAATATATTCTGCGTAGGGGCACGCATTGCGCGTATTTGGCAACGACGGCGTTAAATACCCCGAGAGTGTTCTATTCTGCGTAGGGGCGCGCATTGCGCGTCCGTAAATTACTTTGAAACCCTTTAACCGTCGAACCGGGCTGACATGCAACAACGCCCTTGCGGAAAAATTTTTCACGGACACATCCCGGAAAACCAATGCATACTTAAATCAATAATTGCCAAGTTATCAAAGGAAAATAATTCACATGGAAAACATTAAACGCGTACTCAGCTATGTCCGCCGCGCCGTTGACGATTACGGGATGATCGCCGATGGAGACAGAATCGCCGTCGGCGTCTCGGGCGGCAAGGACTCGCTGACCCTTCTCTTGGCCCTGGCCGAGCTGCGCCGTTTCTACCCGAAAAAGTTCGAACTCGTAGCGATAACAATCGATATGGGATTTGAGAACACCGACCTCACTAAAGTCTCCGGACTCTGCGAAGCCCTTGGCGTTCCCTATCATATAATCCCGACTCAGATTGCGAAAATTATATTTGACGTCCGCAAGGAGCCGAACCCCTGCTCGCTCTGTGCAAAAATGCGCCGCGGAGCACTCCACGCCGCCGCGAAGGAACTCGGCTGCAACAAAGCCGCCCTCGGCCACCATTTCGACGACGTCGTCGAAACCTTTATGCTCAATCTCTTCTTCGAAGGCCGCATCGGCTGCTTCCAGCCCCTCACCTATCTCTCCCGCCGCGACCTCTACCTCATCCGCCCCCTCATCTATATGCCTGAAAAGGACATCCGTTATTTCGCCTCAAAATCCGCCCTCCCCATCGTCGAATCAACCTGCCCCGCCAACGGCAACACCGAACGCGCCGAAATGAAAAATCTCCTCTCCACCCTCGAGCGCCAGAACAAAGGCCTGCGCCACCGCATCTTCGGCGCTATAACCCGCGGCGAGGTCTCCGGCTTCCGCGAATTCAACCGCCCCGATGGGATAAAGCAGTGCCCGGAAGAGGAAGAATGAGGATAGGACGCGGGGATACGCGGCTTTCTTGAAAGAAAGCCTGGCAAAGAACTTTTTAGAAAAAAGGTTGAGTTGCTCGGCAAAAACATTTATACATTCACAAACTGCGGCGGAACGGATTGGACCCCACATCCCTGTCCGTTCCGCCGGGACGAGAGGACGAGGATAAACGGAGCTCTGAAAAGTTACAACCATGTTTTGCCCCCTATCCGGCGAGCCCCACGCCTTAAAATTACGCGAAGGCCCGCTGTGCAAACGCTTTAGTATAGGACTATATATAGCCGGTAAAGATTGAATCAAGTGTAAGTGTTATAATTCCCGCCGGCGCACACGTTGCCGATCCGGTACACATATGTCTTCTGAGCACCAGAAGGAGGAGTCCGGAGAGGAACCATGGGTTCCTTTCCGCGTGTTTCTCTGGACACTCTCTTGCCACGCAGCAAGAGAGTGTCAAACGGCATCCTCGCATCCCCGTACTCAAGATTCTATAACGCCGGATAAACTGCGGGACTGGAAACCCTCACAGTGCATCACAGCAACAATAAGTAACATTATCACATACCTCCCCTCTCTGCAACTGTTATAATTACTTCAATATCAACCAGTTACATCGGAGGTGCACCGAAATGAAAAAATATCTCATCCCCACAATCATCACCTTGCTTCTGTCAGCAATCTTCCTCTCCTCCTGCTCAGGCGGCAGCAAACCCGATCAAACTTCCGGAGGCGTTCTTTCAGATTTCACCTCAGAGGACTTATCCGGCAACCCCGTCGACCAGTCTGTCTTCTCGGAACACAAACTCACAATGGTCAATATCTGGGCCACATTCTGCGGCCCCTGCATCAGGGAAATGCCGGACCTCGGAGAGCTGAACCGGGAGTACGCCGATAAAGGTTTCCAGATTATCGGCATCCCCGCCGATATCACCGACAGCAAAGGCAATGTTTCGCCGTCGATGCTTGCTGAAGCCATCTCAATCGTCAGCGAAACCGGCGCCGACTATCTTCACATTATGCCGTCGGCAAGCCTTGTTGCCGCAAAACTGAAATTTGTCTACTCGGTCCCCGAGACGATATTCGTCGACGAGTTCGGCCGGCAGGTCGGTGAATCATACATCGGTTCAAGATCAAAGGCTGACTGGATTAAAATTATTGATGAACTTCTAAAAGAGGTCGGATAAATGCGTGAATCATATAAAACCCTCGCGGCCGCCGGGATAATATTACTCGGCGGAGTCTTTCTCGTCATCGGTATAATCCGCGGCGAGGCGGCCGGCGTCCTGCGCAAAGCGATTAATATTTGTCTGGAGTGTATCGGAATTGGCTAAGCTGAAACTGAAGGCCCACCGGCGTTTCCGTCTTATTTTCCAGGCCTGCTATGCCTCCATTACGAACGGATACATCGCCGGGTTCGCCGAGGGGAAAATTTTCACCGGGGCGACGAAATATGTCTGCGTCCCCGGGCTTAACTGCTACTCCTGTCCAGGCGCGCTCGAAGCCTGCCCCATCGGCTCGCTCCAGTCAACGCTCGGGAGCAGGAGCTATAAGTTCGCCTTCTATGTTATAGGGCTTCTCATGATTTTCGGAGCATTTTTCGGGCGCCTTATCTGCGGCTTCATGTGCCCCTTCGGGCTCATTCAGGAACTGCTATATAAAATTCCCTTTCCCAAAAAGCTCAGGAAGCTGCCGGGCGAAAAAATTCTCCGCTGGCTCCGTTATCCGATTCTTCTCCTGTTCGTCATTCTTCTCCCGATGTTCGTCATCGACATCACAGGCCTTGGCGAGCCGTGGTTCTGTAAGTACATCTGTCCCGCCGGAACTCTTGAGGGCGGCATCCCGCTCGTTCTGGCGAACGAAGGCCTGCGGGCTGTCGTCGGCTTCCTTTATGCGTGGAAACTCGCGATACTGGCGGTCACCATAGTGCTCTCGGCGCTGATGTACCGCCCCTTCTGCCGTTATATCTGCCCGCTCGGCGCAATTTACGGACTGTTCAATAAATTCTCGCTTTACCGGTTCCGGATCGACAAGGATAAGTGCACCGCCTGCGGTAAATGCCAGAGAACCTGTGGCCTCGATATCCCGGTCTGGCAAAAGCCGAACAGCGTCGACTGTATCCGCTGCGGCGACTGCAAAGCCGCCTGCCCGACGGGTGCAATCGAAACGATCAGACTGATCGATATAAAAAACGAAGTTAACAAGGGTACTATAAAATAACATACCTAAAAGATCGCCGCTTTTCAGCGGCGGTCTTTTTACAACAATATTTACGATTTTGAAAATTTCATCAGCATCTTTTCAATAAACCTCTCGCTTATCTCCCCCGCTCTCACGCAGTTCGCTCTGAAATTCACAATCCCCGAGTGTTCCGCCGTATCGGTCACCGTCCGCACCGCTATGAATGGAATACCGTTTATATAGCACACATGCGCAATCCCCGCCGTCTCCATGTCAACAGACAGCGGCTTGAACTTCGCGTTTATCTCGTCTCTGTATTCATCCTCAATGAATTGCTCCCCCGTCACCGTCGTACCGAAGCGGACAGAAAACTCTGCATTTTTCTCCGCTGTCCTCTCCGCCGCTCCGAGCAGCCCCCTGTCCGACTCAAAGAAATCCGACGTCATGCACGGGTGATAATCCTTCAGAAAATGCCCGTCCACGTCGTGGTAAGCGCAGCGCGCCGACACAACCGTATCAAAGAGCGCGACCGATCTGTCCATCCCGCCCGCCGTCCCGGCGTTTATAATTGCGTCAACGCCTAATTTGTCTATCATTATCTGCGCCGCCGCCGCAGCGTTCACCCGGCAGACCCCACACTCAACTGCGGCGACAGTCACGCCGCACAGCGTCCCCTCGTAGAATTTCATCATCGCAATTTCGTTTATTACAGCATTCTCAATCCGCGGCAGAAATGGCGCGAGCTCAACGTCCGCAGCGCAGATGATTCCGACTTTCCGATACATATGTCACCTCGTGAGTATTTTATTTCTGACATTATACCATTAGCAATCTGCGCTGTCAATTAAAAAACGGCCTCCGGACGGAGGCCGTTCTCTCTTACCCTTTTCAGTTCACATCAAACCCATGCATGAACCCCGTCATGTCGGCCGAGCAAATATCTCCGCCTATCACCTTGTTGCGGTAGACCAGCACGTTCGCATAAACCTTGCCCTTGTAATCATTATAATTAGTCAGCTCGAAAGTGTAGCGTGTCACCGTCTTGTGCCTGTATTTAGACAGATCGAGCCCCTGCTGTTTCTGAATCTCGTTGTAACCCGTGAATATACGGTCAAACTCAGACGGTATCATCACATCAGTTTCCTCGACCGGCGTGGCTTTGACCGTCCACCCGAACTGGCCTAAAAACCCCGCCGCGTCGGCGGCGTTCTTTATCTTGTCGTACCTTACCGACTGGCTGCCCGAGCTGACCGTACCCGCAGACGTATTCTCCGTGTCGCCGTTAATCGTCGGCACAAAGGTAATCAAGGTTATCAGAGTCACCAGCGCGACGCAGAGCACACCGAAAAACCGTAATGTCGAAGCGCGCACCGAATAAATGAACATATGTAAAATCCTCCCGCACAGATAATTGCTGCTTTTCTGTTGCAATTATATTGTGCCGGGAGGACAAATATTACAATTCAATAATTTTTGTGATCAATATGCATCCGGTTTCTGTGAACCGCCACGCTTTGTATGATTCCTGTCGTTATGTATATGGCAAGCACTGACGAGCCGCCGTAGCTCATGTATGGCAGCGTGATTCCGATGACAGGCAGCATTCCGAGGCACATACCTATATTTTCGATTGTCTGCACGATTATCATACCGGCAAATCCGGCGCAGATGTATGTTCCGCAGTCGCCCCGGGTCATCTTCGATAGCTTCACCGCCCGGATGACTATAAAAACAAGCAGCCCGATGATGATGACCGAGCCGACGAATCCGAATTTCTCGGCATATGTACCGAATATGAAGTCGGTATGCGCCGCCGGCAGCCGGTCGAATACGCTCCCGCCGAAAATCCCCCGGCCGAAAATCCCCCCGTTGGCAACGGCCGAACGTGACAGAATCGGCTGGAATCCCTTGCCCTCCGGGTCAAGATCGGGATTGAAACCGACGAGTATGCGCATCTTCTGATCGTCCCGCAGAAAGTTCCAGACAAGCGGCCAGGCGGCGACAGCTGCCACGGCAGCAGCGAGGAAGTACCAGAGATTCAGCCCCGCGCAGAAAAGCATTACGGCGATTATTCCGATATATACAAGAGCGACGCCAAGATCACCTGAAAGCAGAATAAGCCCCACCGGAATACCGGCGTGAATAAGCAGCCAGAAAAGCGTTTTTGGCTTGTTTATCCGCTTCCTTACCTTGAACAGGTGATACGAAAAAGTGAGAAAGAACACCGCCTTTACAAACTCAGACGGCTGAATGCCGAAAGGCACTCCCGGTATGTAGAGCCAGCTTCGGTTCTCACCCTCGTTCGTTCCGAAAACCAGGGTGGCGGCAAGCAGGAGCACCGCGCCGCCGTAAAGTATCAGTCCGAGCTTTTCCGAGAGCGTCCGGTAATCGAGGGCCGCGATGAGAAACATAAATATGACCCCCACCACAGACGCTCCGAACTGCATTAATATCCGCTTGAGTCCGAACACCGAATACCCGCCGATCAGGGTAACTATGCTGGCAAGCGAGAGCGCACCTGTCGCCCCGAGCAGCCATAAGTCCATGCGCCGCACCGCGGCGAAGAACTCGCCGGCAATATCCCGGAATTTTCTCATCCTGCCCTCCTGACGAAGAGATGCGGGGGGGGGGGGCCCCCGCCCCCCCCCGCCACAAACAATTTTAAAAAAAATTATTAAGAATCAACAAAAAAATTCAAAAAAAAGNTCCCCGTTATTTTTAACAGCGGCCCCCCGTCCGTACCTTAGGCGGGGGGCGCGGCCCCGGCCACCCCCGCTCAAGAAACTTTTTGAAAAAAGTTTCTTAAGAATCATCAAAAACTTTCAAACAAAGGGCTGCCAGACAAACATTACAGCAGCCCATAATTATTAATTAATATTGTCTTCCCCAGACAACCATATGCTGTGCCTTCTTCCCGCAGCAGACACAGGTGTCGGCCAGGTGATCCTCATTGAAAGGAATGCAGCGCGACTTGAAGCCGCCGGTCACGTCCTTGAGTTTATCCTCGCACTCGGACTCACCGCACCACATCGCACGGATGAAACCCGGATGGTTCTCGGCAAGGTCAAGGAATTCTTCATAACTGTGCGCGTCGAAGGTCTTGTTCTTCAGATTCTCCAGTGCGCGTGCATAAAGCTCGTCGTGTACCTTTGAAAGAGCTTTGCCGATCTCCTCAACAATATTGTCAAGAGATACGACCGTCTTCTCGCGTGTCACGCGGCTGACGAGTACGCAGGAATTGCTCTCGATGTCACGCGGCCCTATCTCAAGGCGCAGCGGCACGCCCTTCATCTCGTACTGGCTGAACTTCCAGCCGGTGGAGTTATCGCTCTCATCAAGTTTCACGCGGAATTTTTCAGCTATCCTGTCGCGCAGCTTTGAGGCAGCTTCGAGCACGCCCGGCTTATGCTGGGCTACCGGAATTATAACGACCTGAACCGGCGCCACTCCCGGAGGCAGGATCAGCCCCGAATCGTCGCCGTGCGTCATGATAAGAGCGCCGATCATACGTGTTGAAACTCCCCATGAGGTCTGGTGCGGATACTTTATCTGATTCTCGCGGTCGGTGTAAGTGATGTTGAAGGCGCGGGCAAACCCGTCCCCGAAGTAGTGGGATGTGCCGCCCTGCAGCGCAACTCCGTTATGCATCATCGGCTCGATAGTGTATGTCTCCATCGCGCCGGCGAACTTTTCCTTCTCGGTCTTCCGGCCTGTCACAGCCGGGATGGCGAGCGTCTCGCGGTAAAAGTCCTCGTAGCATTTGAGCATACGGATAGTCTCCTCACGCGCCTCGCCCTCGGTCTCGTGCATCGTGTGACCTTCCTGCCAGAGGAATTCAGACGTGCGCAGGAATGGACGTGTGGTCTTCTCCCAGCGGACGACCGAGCACCACTGATTGTAGAGCTTAGGCAGGTCACGGTATGAGTGGATTATATCCTTGTAATGTTCGCAGAAAAGCGTTTCTGAGGTCGGACGTATGCAGAGCCGCTCGGTGAGATGGTTCTGCCCGCCGATAGTCACCCAGGCACATTCCGGCGCGAATCCTTCCACGTGATCCTTCTCCTTCTGGAGCAGGCTCTCAGGGATGAACATCGGCATATAAACATTCTCGTGCCCCAGGCGCTTAAACCTTGTGTCAAGGTCATGCTGTATATTTTCCCAGATTGCGTAGCCGTAAGGCCGGATTATCATGCAGCCCTTGACTCCCGAATAGTCGGCCAGCTCGGCCTTTTTTACTATATCCGTGTACCACTGGGCGAAGTCGGTATCCATCGGTGTGATCGCCTCGACCAGTTTCTTGTCCTGTGCCATCTTGTGATTCCTTTCATATATATAAGCATAAGTACTCATTTTAATATTGATTATTATATCCCATAACGGTATTATTGTCAAGCAAAAAGTAAATAATGGGAGAGATGTGACATCATTATTCCGACACAAAATAATGGCTTTGTAAATTTCTTACCGTAGGGGCGCGCACCGCACGCCCGCGTCCATAATACCTATCGTAGGTGCGCGCACCGCGCGCCCGCGTCCCTCATTCTATGCACGGATTGAAACGGACGCGCAATGCGCGCCCCTACGGCTGGTTTAGCATGATGAAAAATATTTTAACTATTATACTGTCACCAATTTTATGATTTAGGTAGAAATGTGACATCATTATTCATGTGTAAAATAATGGCTTTGTAAATTTCTTACCGTAGGAGCGCGCACCGCGCCCGCGTTCCTCACCCAGACCGTAGGGGCGCGCACCGCGCGCCCGCATCCCTCATTCTATGCACGAATTGAAACAGACACGCAATGCGCCCCACAACAGCTGATCGATTTTATAGTTCAAGGAGGAATTCCGGCTTGGATAAATCAGACGGCAGCATAAGCATCCACGGCGTCAGAATCGACCGGGTAACTCTGTCGGGTGCGGCAGAGCGCATCACAGAAATCCTGCGGCAAAATAAAACTGACTGCCCTTTTACGGTATTCACCCCGAACGCCGAAATCATTTACCGCTGCGCAAACGACAGCCGCCTTTCCTCCCTGATCAATTCCGGCAGCCTCAACGTCCCCGATGGCTCGGGTACGGTCTGGGCAGCGCGCCGCCTTGGCACACCCTTGCCCGGTCGTGTCCCCGGTATCGAGCTTGCCGAAAAAGTTCTTGAAAACTGCTCCGCAGCCGGCGTGCGTATCTATCTTCTCGGCGGCAAACCCGGCGTTGCCGAAACTGCTTCGTTCCGTCTCGCCGCCCGCTTCCCCGGACTTTTAATCTGCGGCACCCACCACGGCTATTTTAAAACATCGGGCGCTGAAAACGCCGGAGTGATCGAGTCAATCAACGCCGCCGCCCCGGACCTTCTCATCGTCTGTCTCGGCTTTCCGCGTCAGGAGGAATGGATAACCGCGAACCGCACAACCCTCCCCGTTGTCAGAGTCATGATGGCCCTCGGCGGCTCGCTCGACGTCTGGTCGGGAACTGTCCGCCGCGCGCCGGTTCTCTTCAGAAAAGCCGGTCTTGAATGGCTCTGGCGCATCGTAAAAAATCCCACGCGGCTGAAAAGAGCCGCCGCCCTCCCGGCTTTCGTCCTTCTCACACTTCGTAATAAGCGAAAATCCCACCATTAAAACAAACAATTTATTTTTGTGCTTCTCCCAATTTCCCCTCCATCACAATCGCTTAAGAGGCCCGCTGATATACGCTTCACCGATCAGCTCAGCGCCGTTCAGCAAACTAAACAAACAATCAAGTGTAAGTGTATTATTATCGAAGGCGCCAGCTTCATCCCAACCGCTAAAACGAACGGAGCCGGCGAGCCAGAAGGAGGAGTCCGGAGAGGAACCATTGGTTCCTCTCCGCGTGTTTCTCTGGTGACTCTCTTGTCACGTACAAGAGAGTCACACCCCGCAACCCCGTCTCCGTATCCAAGTTCAATAACGCCAGAAAAACGCTGGACAGGTAAACCCAGCCCCACAAGTTAACCCACTGTAAACCACAATAAATAATCCTATTATTTTTTGTGATATTGCACACAAAACCCCTCATTTCGCTTTATGAAATCTGCAACCTTCCAAATTTGATATTTTTTTCGCAAATGTCTTGTATATTTGCTGATTTTGCGATAAAATATATCCGTGTGGGTTCATGGGAACTATTCCCACGCCTTTAACAAAGGAAAATCAAAATTATATAAACGGAGGATTCCCAAATGTCAGTAAAAGTAGCTATCAACGGTTTCGGCCGTATCGGCCGTCTCGCTTTCAGACAGATGTTCGGCGCTGCTGGTTATGAAATAGTCGCAATCAACGACCTTACCAGCCCCGCAATGCTTGCTCACCTGCTTAAGTACGACTCAGCCCAGGGCAGATACGCTCTCGGCGACACAGTCAGCGCAGGCACCGACAGCATCACCGTCTCAGGCAAAACCATAAAAATCTACGCTATAAAAGACGCTAAGGACTGCCCCTGGGGCGCTCTTGACGTAGACGTCGTGCTCGAGTGCACAGGCTTCTACACCTCGAAGGATGCCGCCATGGCTCATATCACCGCCGGTGCCAAGAAGGTTGTAATCTCCGCTCCCGCCGGAAACGATCTCAAGACCATCGTTTTCAGCGTCAACGAGAAGACCCTCACCAAGGACGACCAGATCATCTCGGCCGCTTCCTGCACCACAAACTGCCTCGCTCCCATGGCCAAGACCCTCAACGACTACGCTCCGATTCTGAGCGGCATTATGACAACTGTTCACGCCTACACCGGCGACCAGATGGTTCTCGACGGCCCCCACAGAAAGGGTGACCTCCGCCGTGCTCGCGCTGCCGCTGTTAACATTGTTCCGAACAGCACCGGCGCCGCTAAAGCAATCGGCCTTGTCATTCCCGAGCTGAACAAGAAGCTCATCGGCTCAGCACAGAGAGTTCCGGTCTGCACAGGTTCCACAACCATCCTTGTCGCTGTTGTCAAGGGTAAGGATATCACAGCCGACAGCATCAACGCCGCAATGAAGGCTGCTTCCTCCGCTTCCTTCGGCTACACCAACGAAGAGATCGTCTCGAGCGACGTCATCGGCATCACCTACGGCTCACTCTTCGACGCCACCCAGACCATGGTCACCAAGATCGACGATAACACCTATCAGGTTCAGGTCGTCGCATGGTACGACAACGAGAACAGCTATACCAGCCAGATGGTCCGCACAATCAAGTATTTCGCAGAACTCAAGTAATTTAACTATAAAAATGAGGTCAGCCGCTATGCGGCTGACCTCATTTTTATGTATTTACCTTGACCCGTTCAACCTCGCAGCCGGCGGCTGAAATCTCAGCCTTCCCGCCCCGCTTTATCATAAGTATGCACTGCTCGTCTCCGACCCGGAAGGGCTCGCTGCGCTCCTTTAAACAACTGACATAACCGAGCCTGAAGCATTCACCGTCAATCGCCACACTGACAATTCCGAAAATCGATCTTTTATACTCAACGGTATGCTCCCCGTCCCCGGTTCTCACAATCCACTTCTTCATCATACCGGCCTCCTGTTATTTTTTATACCGAAATAATAACACATGCCACCCCGTCTGTCAATAAGTGTTCGGGCGATTGACAGCATATATTCCAAATAGTATAATATTCATAATAATGTGCAAAGCCGTGAAGGAGGTTTTATGAGCAGTATTGTTTATAGAAGCTTCACCCGAAACCGCTTATTATCCCGACTCAGACAAAACGGGTTTTCTGAAATACGGCCAGCCCAGCGAGTTTTACCTGAACGGTAAGCGCGTCGATTATTATGAAGGTGAATAAATATGGAAATTCGTCACATACGTGAATCCGACGACATTGACGCTGTCAGCCGCGTCTTTGCCCGCAGCTGGAAGGTTGCCTACCGTGGAATCGTACCAGACGCCTATCTCGACTCACTGGCGGATGACAGATGGTCAAAACGCTTCACAGGTCTTGATACATTCCTCATCGTCACCGAAAAAGAGGAGATAATCGGCGTCACGAAATATTCCCCCGCGCGCGATAAAAATTACGCCGGCTGGGGCGAAATCGTCGCCATTTATCTTCTTCCCTCTCATTACCGCCAGGGTATCGGTTCTCAGCTTCTCCGCGCGGCGGTAAATGAACTGCAGACCCTTGGCTTTGATGAAATATATCTCTGGGTTCTTGGAGAAAACCACGCAGCGCGGGCGTTTTATGAGAAAAACGGCTTCGTATTCAACGGCGACTCTCAGGAAATAACCATCGGCGGTAAAACGCTGAAGTAAATCAGGTATATATTAAATAAATAAAAGCGCCTCATCAGGCGCTTTTATTTTTATCCAACTTTCTCTTTGGGAGAAGATTTTTTTATTTTTCCAAAAAAACTGAAGGTCAGCGGCCAGACAGTGACGGCAAATATTACAATTATTGCATAACGGATTATCTGCGGCAAGAGCGCCCCTGCTCCGAAAATATATGCAAAAGCATATTTAAGCCCGGATTTTATTGCGAGCGTGAGTATAAGCCCTGTCGTCAGTTTGAGCGCCTGAGCCAAAAGTGAAGCCTTTGTTTCGAACTTTACATACCTGTGCTCGAGGGGATAAGCCAGAAGTATGCCGAGCGTCATGCCGAAAAGCGAGGCGGCGTCGGTGCGGCCCGATGTAAGGTTTTCTATATCAATCGTGGCCGGGAATCCGTACAGCCACGCATAAGCCAGCAAGGCCGCCGAAGAGACCGACATTGCGCCGAAAATTATATACATGGCGTGCGGGTGTCTGCCGATATTTTTAAAGACCGGGATAAACAATACGATAAGCAGTACCGCGGTAATGAACGCCACCCCGACGTCAAGCGGAGTGTGCACTCCGAGATACATCCGGGAGAAAGGAACAAGCAATACCGCGGCGCCGCAAAGAATCCTCAGCCAGAGCCGCTTTGACGTGACTCCAAGGACGCCGAAGGTTCCGACGGCGTTCTGTGTGTGTCCGCTCGGAAAGGCATACCCGGTGGCAGCGGCGCGCGCGCTTTCCACTATACTGAAATCAGGGTCAGTCATCCAGGGCCGGTCAACACGAAAAGCAAGCTTTAAAAACTGGTTGATAACCGTCCCGAAGAAACCAACTGTCAGAACCAGATACCCGCGCTTTTTGTCGATGCACCAGAAGACAAGCAGCGCAACGACGATAAAGAAATTTTCCTCGCCCAGGCGCGTTACGGCAGAAAAAAAGGCATCGAGAAAAGGCGTCCTGAGCCTTTCAAGAAAATACAGAAAGTCCATCATATTCCCCCATAATTCCGTTGTCCCGATTTTACCATACCGTTCGCTGTGTGTCAATCCCGAAATCCGGCTTGATTAACTTACAGATTGACACCGGGGATAAAAAATGGTAAAATAAAGCACGGAACAAAGCCATATACGGCTTCGGAGGGTAGAATGAGAAATAAAAAAACAATAGCACTTCTGCTCATAATTGTAACACTGGCAGTGTCGTCCTGCGGTACAGAAGGAAACAGCGTCCTGACCTCGGCCGCTACTACGGCGGGGGCAGAGACCACGTCTGCACCTGTTGCGCCCCGCCTTATTGAAAACGGCGTCAGTAAATATGTAATCACAAGGCCTGAGGTGGCGGGAGAACTGGTAGTTGAAGCGCTGAGGACTGTGGTCGATGGGATAAAAGAAAAAAGCGGCGTCAGCCTTTCCCCGAAGACCGACTGGCTCAACAGCCGCGCGGGGGAAGCGGCACCCGAATATGAAATCCTGATAGGCAAAACCAACCGCCCGGAAACCCAGGAAGTGTCAGCGAAAATCACAGGCGAATACGATTACCGCATCGAGGTCGTCGGAAATAAACTGATTATCGTCGGCGGCTGCGACATCGCAACTCTTCGCGCGGCAGAATTTTTCACCTCAAACCTTTTTACCGCCGATATGACGGTAACATCCGGCTTCCTTTACGCGGGGCAGTGCACAGAGGCCGACAGGATAATCCTCATTGACGGCGAGACAGCACGCACCGTGACCGAGCTTTATACCGGCGTCCTCAGCACTCACTATGTGCTGTCGGCAGATAGCAAATACGGACAGCAGGAATTCACCGTGGTAGAGTTCAACCCGAAGCAGTCAGACCTTTACTTCGACGTGACGATGGGCGGTACATATGCGACGACACTCAAAACAGTCAAAACCACCGTCGAGAATTTTGTAAATACAACCGGCGCCGGGAAGACCCCGATCGCCGCCGTCAACGGCGACCTGTGGATGGTAACATACGCGCACGCGCGTGTGCTCGGTGGCACAACCATATACAAAAACTGCAGCGACCCGGTTGTGACCAAGTCGCTGACGGTTCCTCGCGGCTTCAACATGTACGGCGGTGAAATCATAACCTCACCGCATATGGAGCAGGAAACGCCGTATGAAGGCGCCTTCTACGCTTTCGGAATAACCGACGACGGCGAGGCGGTGCTCGGCAACCCGCAGGTGGGAATCAGTATAAAGGATATTACACTTGGAACAACTGCAAGTGCCGACGGACTCAACCGCCTGCCGGCGAACAACGCGCTGGTAATGTATACCGATAAGCTTTCAAACAATTATTCGCTCGACGACGCGTACGAAGTGGTAATCGACTGCTCATATGATTATACCGTCTGCCACGGGGCGGTGATAACCGGAAAGGTCACGGCGATAACCAAACCCGGCGAGGCTAAACAGGCGTTTTTAGCAAACCGCATAATCCTGACCGCGCGCGGCAACCGGACAGACAGAATTAACGGCATAAATATCGGCGACTCGATTGAGATAACTATAACTGTGACCGACAAGCTTGGCAACAACGCTGTCTGGCAGAAGATGAAGAATGCCGTCGGCGGGCATATGCCGGCTGTTATAAACGGCAGGTCTCAGAACTCGTCCGACTCCTCATCTTATCCCATGAGCGTTCTGGGAATCAAGAGCAACGGCAACGTGATTATGCTGACAAACGACGGGCGCCAGTCAGGTTACAGCGACGGTATAACAATCAGTAAGCTTGACGACATATGCGCCGACCTTGACATAGTTACATGTATTCTGCTCGACGGCGGCGGCAGTGCCAGCATGGTGCAGCTCTTGAACGGTTCGTACACACTGGTCAACCGGCCGAGCGACAAGTTCGCCGACGGTAATTACGGCAGCCCGAGAACAGTGGTCAACACTGTGATACTGTCATACGGTCCGAAAAAATAAGGGTTACGGTCGCTTTCGAGAAAAGCTCCGCAAAAG
>JAEAME010000591.1_pt1 | contig 35124 bp, 26 predicted proteins | sample 8958731 | NCBI WGS metagenome assembly JAEAME01 (sample SAMN16933194, study PRJNA681113) | bioreactor sludge metagenome | isolation source: anerobic bioreactor sludge (Control) | place: India:Bengaluru | collected 2018-10-24
CCTCTTTCTCATGCATGTGCTGCCGCGCGGCTTTGTTCGGATTCGCCATTACGGATTCCTTGCGAATCCATGCTGCAAACAAAACCTTTCGCTTTGCCGACAACTCCTCAGTGTTGCGCGGCTTCTGAAAGATCCCTTTTCCATATCAGAAGCCGTTGAGGATCCTGGACCGTCGTATTTCCTGAACAAAGGCACTTTATTCCGGCTATACTTACAGGGTAAACCCAGCGGTTATGTTGTCGTGATGATCCTGTCCGGTCCGACCGGATCATCCGGGTATCTCTTTGAGAAGAGAGGAACGGAAATCGGCCTGGCATAGGACTTTCCGGGTCTGTAATCCGCTTTCGACAACACACGGTGTTCAAGTCTTTCTATTTTCCAGGTCCCATCCTTCATATCTTTCACATAGGACACATCATACACTCCGCCTTCCCACCATTTCTTGATTCCCTGGCCATGCAGGCGAGCCATTTTAACTAATGGCCAATCCGAGATTATGGGGACGCCCACCTGCATGGAATAGGAAAATTGAGCTTTGGCGGATTTGCGATCAGCCGCCACCTTTATCATATCCTGCCGGTCTTCTGTATTATTAAGGAAGCCCGGCGCCGGATCGATCCTCTTTCCGGTAAAACCGGGACTGAAGTGCCCGAAATACAGGCGACGGACACCCCCTTCTTTTCCCTTAAAGACTCCTCCATTAAATACCACCTCTCCGTTATCGGTGAACAGGTTCACAACATCCGCATACCTGCCGTTATCAAGACAGGTTTCATAGGCCTTGTGCAATTCACGGATGGCATTCTCATCTTCGAGGATTCCCAACTGATTGGAGAGTTGATCAACCCGGGTCTTCAACTCTGTATCACGATCTATCCCGGGTTTTGACATGCCGGGTACAGCGAAAGCCAATAAGGTGGACATACCGGCGCCGACCTTCCACATAAAGGATCGGCGTCCCGCGTCCGGCTGCTCCGGACTGTCGCTGGGTTTTGGTGCTCTTTTAAGAATATCCATCTTACGCTCCTTTCCTTTTCCCATTCGGTCCGAAGAATTCAGCCACATCATATCGTCCGAGGTCGCGAACAATGGCCCCAATCATAATTAGACTTACTCCCGTTTCACCGCCGGAGAAGCCGAAGCCACTGTAGAACATGTTTTTGTCATTCAGTAAGACGCACATTTCGGCGCCGTTGCAGGCTTCCTCACATTCGGTGTATATATAGACGCCGTCACGAAGCTTCACATAAATGGACGGGGCACACCATTGCATTCCAAGGGTTTGATCCTCCATGAAGATTGTCCACGCCGAGGAGTGGGGCGTAGCGAACAGATGCATGGATGTCCCCTCATCGGAGTAAGTCGTAGTGATTGAGCGTCCGGCTAGTTCATCGGTCAGTTCGTGCCGTATGTATTTCGGGGCTTCCAGGCCTTCCATCTCGACTACACCAAAGAGGGCTCTGTAAGATGTCTCATTTCCATAATACTCCGTGCCCATCTTCGAGAGAACACAGGTAGTTAAACCGTTGTTCAGGTCCAAAGCGATTTTTCTGCTGGCACGGGGCCTGCTTCCGCTATGGATATGGCCGAGAAAAACCAGGTTATCATCGACTTCAAAGCCCCGGTAGGTCTCTTTTTGCCACCGGGTTTTACCTTCTTCTTTCCACTCCAGATTATGAATGTCAAGGACCCTGTAATTCCAGACCGGGCCATCGTGATCATAGCGGAGAGTGAACTCTTTGCCCACCAGCAGATCACTGAACGGAAGGATGTTGTCCCCCATTTGACCGGACTTCGCCATAGGAGAATCCGGAACGCCGGTAAAAGAAAGGGTACTTTTTTCGGCGGCCTGATGGACTTGTTCCTCTGTCATATTCTTAAAGGACCTCGCCGGACGATAGACGATTCTCTGACCTTTAGGCGGGGTAGCCGGCGGCTTCTCTGAATCTGCGGCAGGGCCCCTCGTACCAAGCTTAATGACCTCGCCATGTACATCCCAGGGTTGCAAGGGGGTCAGATGACCGAGGGTCTTTCCCGTTCCTCTGAACATGTAATACTCCAGCTCATCCTTTTCGTTAAAACCAAGCCGCATGCCTACCTGGGTTTCTGTGAATTGATCCACTGCATACATGGTCATGATGCCGGAAAACTCACATTCCGTCCGGTCATAGATGAACATCCTGTCATTAACCAGTATATAATCCGTTGGACTGCAATAGCTGAGATCGTCCGCGTGCCGGGTCAGTTCAACAAAATTTGTTGACATGACGGAAGCATAAAATTCAAGCGTTTCAATGCCGGTATCCTGTTTCCAGTACATGCCTTTGCCTTGAAGCCTGTTTGTCAAATGGTGAAGCTTTTCCGGCGGTTTTTGACCTGAAATCTCGATATAGCCGTAATAAATCTGACGTTGTACTTCCCTGTCATCTATCACTATATCAACTCCAAACGTGGCCTTTTCCTTTATCCCGCTGGATAACCATACTTCGATTACAGTGACAAGATTTGTGTCGAGATCAACAAAGACGTTATAGCCCTTCTGTTCTTTAGGAATCATGTGAGAGAAAAAAACCATCTGTTTCAGGGTGAGTGCGCCATAACCGGATTTTATGGAATCTCCTCTATTCTCGGTTAAGGTAAGTTCGTCTTTATTCTTATGGAATTCATAGTTCAAAACGGGACCATCCTTTGTTACGATTTTGAATGATTTTCCACGGAGAGCATCAGATAACTCAGACGCGCACTTCGGACCAGCAACAGTCTGGGCAAGCTTTTCCCCAATCTGTGCTTTTGTCAGTTTCGTGTACTTAAATCGATGCATCGGTATATCCATTGGTCTACCTCCTCTAATAGAATGAGTTTAAAAAATAATCTACACCTGGGAACTAGCCGCTTGGGCATGCCGTTGGCAGCTAATCTGCTTTGCGTTATAGGTGTGCGCAAAAATTTTATCTTAGGCCTCAAATCCAGCATAAAATAGCGCAGATTTCGAGACCCAGCCATTACCCATTTACCTTTTATGCCAATCTATGACAGCATTCGCGACGATCCCCGCTTCCCTAAACTGCTTGCCAAGATGGACCTGGACTGACGCTGCCGGCTGCTCTATTTGCGTGGTCCTTGAATCGCTCCCCTGAATTTGCCCTCAAATTGGGGAGAATTGGGATCGTGCGTGGTGACCACTTCTGCCATTTCAATTGTGTAGCCGTCCAAATCACCACCCCGGCCATATCCTATGGATAGGCATTTCAAACTGCCTGGATATTATCCGCCAGCCATTGGAGACTCAACTGCGACCGGCTGTGTGTTGCCAAAACCGAATCAGCTCCGAGATAGCTATCCTTTCTTTTGCCTCCAGGCAGCATTTCACTGAATGGAACGATCCTGCTGCCTTCCGAATCATTCCTGCCCCATGATGCCCTGAAGGATCATTGCCTGAGATGAGGTGGGATTCGCGATGGCCTTTATCCGATAGCTCTGCTCTATCTTGTTGCCCAGGCGAATCGGGAGTTCACGATCTGTCCCGCCGGACCCTATTGTAACTTTGATCGAATCCCCAGGTTTTCGGGCCGAGATAGCTTCGTTCCACTGTTTCGCATTGACCTGAACACCATCCAGCAGCTTTATTGCCAGCCGGGCTTCAAGGCCAGCTTGCCGAGCCGGCGAATTATTCTCTACTGCTGCGATCACAAGATCTCCGCCAGCATCCTCCACAATGGCGCCAAGCCATGGCGCCGGCAATTCTCTTGGCTGCTCCAGCTCAAGTCCTGCATAGGCCAGATATTTTGAATAATCGATCTCTTTTGTCGTCGAAGCATATTCAAAAACTTCCGCGAGCGGCGTGCCGGCTATTCGCTCGCAAACATCACGGAATTCCTGATCAGTGAATCCCCGCCGTTTATCTTTGTAGAATTCCCGATAAAGAGTACGCATCACATCGTCAAGTGATCTTCTGTTCTGAGTCTCATGCCTGATCTTCAAATCCAGCAGCCATCCCAGCACGGGACCCTTGTCATAATATGAGATAGTCTTGCCGATCCCCTCGCCGCGTTTAACAAACGGTCCCTGAGTCCAGCTTTCAAAGCTGGATTGCGTGGCCGACTGGAAGAGGCGGCCAGTGCCGTTTTCATATGCGGCGATGTTTTTCCCGATAGCTTCGAGCAACTCTTTCTGCGCCATCAAACCTGCTCTCGCCAGCATCAGGTATTCGTAATAGACGGTGAATCCCTCCGATACCCAGAGCATATTCGTCAGATTCGGTTTGTCATAATCGAAGGGACCCAATGCCAGCGGCCTGATGCGCTTCACATTGTAATGATGGAAATATTCATGGGCCAGAAAACTGAGCGCCCGGACCATGCCTGCGTGCGTATTCAACCCGTCGCTGCTGAAGCTGAAAGAGGTTGAATTCAGGTGTTCAATGCCGCCCTGACCGGGCCCGATGGCAATAAATGTGTAGTGTTTGTATGGGACTTCTCCGATGATATTGATCCCGGCCTCGATCACGGCTTTGAGCTTCTTTATGAATTCCTGCCGATCGAAATTTCCCGGGCGATAGGCTACAAAGTCATGGGCGATTCCCCGGACGGTAAATCCAGGGAGGCGCTCAAGATTTCCGATCAGGATCGGGCTGTCATAAAGGATATCGAAGTCGGCTGCAATAAAAGTGTTTTTCTTTCCGGGGACCGCATCAAGACCGGTCGCAATATCCGTCCACGAATCGTAAGGCTTGATGGTCAATGTCACAGGATGGTCGATGCTACCGGCAATGTGGAAAAACATCCCCGCGGGCATGACGTATCCTCGGGTTTCGTCCAGATAGCAATTTGCGACGAACGGTGTGTTTGCCAGCACATCGTAGGCAACCCTGATTTCGGAAGCGTGGCTGGAACAAATTCGCCAGCAGTTTTCGGTGACTTTCTCCCAGAGCAATGGCTTCCCTGCGCCGTCCACTGCGCGAAAATTCCTGACGTTTTTCGGGAAATCAAGAATTCCATAATATCCCGGAGTCCACATCGGCATTTTCAGATCGAGAATTTCGCCTGTAGCACCCCTGTAGGACATATCGACATGGTACGTATGGGCAGCAGGCCGTTTCATTGAAAGGACGAACGATACCGTTCCTTTCCGCTGTGCCATCAGAATCGGCGAAGCACATATAAGGAAAATTAAAAAGTGAACTATTCTCAGATAGTATCTGTTCATTTCTGGTTCCCTATGGAAAGACATTGATGGCAGCGGTTTCAGTCATCACTCCTTCCTGCTCAACACGGCTTCGGCCCACGCAGCCTGGACGCGGGCTCGCGCTGCCCTGCTATCTGCAACCCCGGCACCTGGGGCTGTCCTACGCTCGACGCGCAGGACCAGACGCTGCACGCCGGTGATATCGACTGTTGCGGGCCTGGCACTGTCGGACTTCGTCATCTTGCCGCTGCGCCAAATGTCCTTGCCGTCACCAACAACCACGAACTCAATGCTATCTTCTCCCGTTGATTCGCTGCCCACGCCAACCAGAGCCGTCAGTGTGGAATAGAGCCCTTTGATCTCATAAGCCGCATCGATGCCGGGCTGCGCAATGATGGCCGCAGTATAAAACTTATCGGCGATTGAAACGGGTCCGCTCAGGCTTGTCCGGCCGCGTGAACCTATGAATCCGAAGCCTCGATCACTTGAATGAATCGGCGGCAATTGACTTAAAGGCATTTGCTTTGGAACCATGGCTATGATTGAAAAGCTCGACTCTGCCTTTCGCCGACTGACGACGCCGTCTTCCCATACAGTTTCAACAGCAACCCTATGTTCAACATACGGATCGAGTCCACGAAGCTGGAAGACCGCCTTGGGCGTATAGCCCTGGAGTTTGCCATCCAAATAAACCTGGTAGCCTGCATTCAGGTAGTACTGCTCACTCCAGACGAGATCAACGCCGTCCAGACCGGCCCGTTCGATGCGCAGGTTCGCCGGCTCAGAAACAGAATAGCTGTAGATGTTGGATGTTTCGAATTGAACCTGCCAGATCACATCAGTGGTCCGGCCGCTTCGGATCTTTACGGCAGCCCAGCCCTGATGATTGGTGATGCTCGTCGCGAGGTTGACCGCGCCTGTTTTTGCCGTCACACTCTTGATTGCAAAGTTGCGACCCCTGGGAAACACAAACCGAAGCTCGTAGGGATCGTTTTTGATGACATGGCTTCTCCCGCTGTATATCCTGGCGGCGCCATCATACTTCAGCTCCGCCAGATCAACCCAGCCCTGTGTGATATGACGGTTTGTCGAGATTAATTGAATCCGCCCGTTGCTGGGCAGCACTGTGAGCACCCGGCAACTCATGGGAGCCACATCCAGCGACATTCCTGCTTCCCAGGAGCCCAGATAGTCTTTATTCCAGAAATCAAACACGTGCAAAGACCTATCCGAGGGCAAGCCCAAGTCGGACCATTTCAAAGCTATCTGTTCGGAAGTGGTTTCGCTGAAATTGAACACACCGATGACATCGTACGTGCGGCCAAGGTGATTGACCTTCAGATCCCAGATGCGCTTGTTGCGCTGCGCCGGAAACAGGTCCAGCGGGCGGATGTCCACTGCCGGATAGACCCGGCGCAGCATTTCGACCCGCTCTTCGCCCAAGTCCATCATGCGGTCGGTGGCCATCAGCGACTGGCCGGTCAGTCCCTGAAGCGTTGCCCATGCGCGCGCCTGGTCCACCGTCAGCGGGGAGCGAAGGACCATGACGTCCGGATCGACATACCACATGATATTGTGCTGGTAGTAAAACTCCATCACGGCGCTCAGCGCTATTTTGAATCCGCTCCAGCCCAGCACAATGTCGCCGCCGGTACGGGAGCCGTTCATAATTCCTGCTCCCTGTATGGGGATACCCCAGCAGCCCAGCAGGTAGCGGTCTGCCCCGATGATTTCTCGCATCCAATCCAGAGTGCGGCGGTACAACTCCGCTCCGCTCACGGAGGGTTTATCAGACATGAACTGCTGTTTAGCCTCGTATTCGTCCACAACGATCGGCTGACCATCGATTTTGAAATAATCGTAGCCCCAGTCGCGAAGCCTGGTGAAAAGAGCCTTTATGTAAGTCTCAGTTTCTCGCGTCGTCGGATCTACAAGCCACTTGCCCTCCCAGGTTGAAGAGGCGCTGGTCCCGTCAGGTTTGAGAAGGAATACTTTGGGATTGTTCTTAATGACGTCGGGGTTGTCCTGTCCATGCGGAGCCAGCCAGATTCCGGGGACCAGGCCGACCGATTTTATATATGCGGCCACGTCTGCCATTCCGTTGGGGAAACAGCCTTTGTGGACCCACGTCCAATCTCGAGTGCTCTTCGTATCCGGCGCCCGTTGCCAGCCGTCGTCGATCTGGATGAACCGGGCGCCGTAATCCTTGAGATTCTCGCTGATCCAGCGAGCGTTCCGTTTAACTTCGTCTGCCGTGATGGAAAAATAGTAGTAATACCATGTGCACCAACCAGATGGAGGAAGCGCAAAATGAGTCTTGTCGACAGGCCTGTAGTAGGGCAAACCCAAAGATTTTTTGTAGTAGTCCGGCTTGATCGAGCCGTCATTCAAGGTCACCTGGTCTTTGACCGGATCGAAGGTCCCCTGGGCTAAAGGCGTATGAACATCGCCGAGAGACATAAGGAACAAGTCAGGATTGTTGCTATCCTGAATTCGGCAGGGAACCGGGTAGGGCCATGCTTGTCTGTTCTGTGCCGCAACCTGCATCATAGGCCAGCAACAGAAAATCCCGGTCAGCAACAATATCTGTCTCATATGCGTTCTCCAGCTTTTATTCTTCGAGCGGTGTCTCGTGCCACGTCATCATGGCGCCGCGCGTACCTGGTCCATATTATTGCGGTCCGGCGGTTCTTTGCCTTGCAGCGCATGCATAAAGAAATCCTGCAGCCGACGCTGGGTGACCGGACTGCCGGCGCCGTGATCGGCGCCCGGAACCACGAGCAGATCAAAATCTTTGCCGGCCTGAATCAGGGCATTCACGAAGCGCATCGTTGATTCCGGGGGCACATTCGAATCCAATTCGCCCACGATCAGGAACAGCCGGCCTCTGAGTTTTGCGGCATTCTCGATGTTGGAATTCTCGGCATACTGCTCGCCGACGGGATAGCCCATCCACTGTTCATTCCAGGAGGACTTGTCCATGCGGTTGTCGTGGCAGCCGGAATTTGCAGCGGCCGCCTTATAGAATTCCGGATGGAAGATCACGGCGGCCGCGGCGTTCTGGCCGCCGGCGGAATTGCCGTATATGCCTACACGGGTGATATCGTAATAGGGATATCTGGCGGCGATGGCCTTGTGCCAGAGAATTCGGTCCGGGAAACCGGCGTCCTTGAGGTTGTGCCAGCATACGTCATGGAACGCTTTGGAACGATTAGCCGTTCACATCGCATCGGCCATCACTACGATAAAGCCGAGGTCCGTGAGAGATGCAAATGGACGCGTGCCACTGAAGCTCTTGGGCACGTATGAACTTTGCGGGCCGTTATAGATCGATTCGAGAACCGGATACTTTTTGTTGGGATCGAGGTCTCGCGGCCGATAGATGATACCCCAAATGTCCGTCTTGCCGTCGCGGCCTTTGGCCACAAATACCTCCGGCGGCGTCCATCCCGAGGCGACAAGTCCGCTAATATCGGCTTCTTCCAGGGCGCAGACCAATTTGCCATCCGAAGTGCGTCGGAGGTTGCTCATCGGCGCCGCATTCACTCGGCTATAAGTATCAATCAGGTATTGGCGGTCGGGCGAAAACTGAACGGAGTGGTTGCCATTGCCTTCGGTTAATGCAATCAGGCCGGAGCCGTCAAAATTGACGCGATAGTAATGGATGAAATAAGGATCCTGATCGGCATTCATGCCGGAAGCAGTAAACCAGATCTGGTGTTTCTCTTCATCGATAAAGTCGATTCCGCGAACAACCCATTGGCCCTTGGTGATCTGTTTGACGATTCTGCCCTGCTGAACGTCGGCGAGGTACAGGTGACGCCAGCCATCCTGCTCGGATGCGTAAATAATTTCGTCGGTCTTCTCCAGCCAGTTTGCGAAGGCCAGGTTCAGATTCTCGGCATGGGCAGTCCAGATAAAGGTCTGGCTCTTTTCATCGACGACATTAGACACTTCGCCGGAACGCGCATCCACTTTGACTACCCGGAGCCGCTGGTGGCCGCGATCCTTTTGGAGATACGTAAAGCAACGGCTATCCTTTGACCAATGTACAACCGGCGCGTTTGATTCTCCGTAGTCGGCATCGGTCCAACGGTCAATTTGCGGCTTCACCTGTTTCCCAGTGTTCACATCAAAAATGTTGAGCTCAGAAAGGGGATATTGATCGCCCGGCAACGCATAGGGCAGCGTCTGAAGAACGGCTCGTCCGCCGCCTTTGGGCGATGAACGCACAAGATAAACTTCTTTGCGCTCGCCGGGCACGACTCGCCAGCCGACCAATGCGGCGGAATCAGGCGACCACGAGAGTTGTTCGCTGTAGTAATTGACTTCGTAGCCATCGTTGCTGAGCTGAACTTCCCCGTTTGGATTCCCCGCGCTTATGAAAACGTTCCTGTCTTTAATCAAGGCGGTCCGCTTGCCATCCGGAGACACCGCCGATCCGGGGAAACTGCCGAAATTTCGGACGCCCGGCGTGAAGCGGCGGGAAGCCCGTGCTTCCTCTTTCGTGGTGATCGTTTCGTCACTAAGAGAAACCTGGTAATTGGCCAGGTCGCATTTCCATGTCTGATCGTTTGCATTGAAAAGAAGGGCTTTGCCTCCGTCACGGAATTCGATGATGTCGAATGGCAATTGATCGGCGCGGTATTCAGCCCCGGCAGCCTTCGAAAGAGCCTCCGCCAGCTTTTGATGGTCGAATGCCGGCTGCCGCTTCCCCTGCTCGACGTCGACCACGATGAACTCTCTGGTATTGCCGCTCAGATCGTTGCGATACCAGAAGCGCTTGTTGTCAGCGGACCAGTGGGGAATGATCCGGTCTTTATAGACGCCTTGCACCCGGCTTTGTCCGCCCCGGATCTGCGGAGAATCCTGAGAAAGACCGGCGGATGCCATACAGCAGCATAGTACCATCACGGAACATGTGAATCGTTTCATATCATTAATCCTGGAATCGCAGGCTATCGTTTATATGGCTGATAACGCCAATCGATCTGAGTTTCGTAAGCCATCGTCTCGTTGACGAGTGCATAAAGTCCGGGATCATACTCTTTGAGCTTTTCTCGCGTATTGATCGGATGAGATGCGCCCACCGGCGTGTCATCTTGTCCCAGTGCATCGAAGTACGCCAATACGCCTTCGGTCCAGTACGCGGCACAACCGCTTGCTGCTCCAGTGCCCTGCCATTTTTTATCCGCCATGGCCTTCTCATAGAGTTCCTTTACCTTGGTGCCAAATCGCACATCGAGACGCTGAACTCGAAGTTCGTATTGCTGCCAGATGCCGCGTGGACGTTTTTCGAAATCGGGATCTTCCGGCCGGAGGCCCGTCACGCTATATACGGCGTCGGCAAAGACACGGATCACCTGATTGGCCCCGACGTATACCTCATTCGGATTTGCCAGTACATTCTCCTGGCTTACAACCAGCAGCCTCAGTTGAGGCGAATAGGCAAGATATCGGCCCAGCACGTCCATGGTCCTATCAGGATCGCTGATTTTCTTATATTCCGGTAAATCTGAAACATGTTCTTTGGGGCCCAGGACCACGAGCTTTATGCCATCTGCAATAAAAGCCTTAAGGATATCGTGGCGGTACGCAAAGATCCGGCGGATGGTTTCGTTGGCATGGAGCATCGCCGCGTCGCTCGCATCCCGGCCAATAACGATGAACTCGCGAGCCCAGGTGAACTTTGTGTAGTAAGGATCGATTTTGAATTTTGCAGGCGGCTTGATGACGGTCGGCTGCAGTTGCAGCCACGAGTAGCGCCAATCCCGCTCGGCGCTCAGATTAAAGGTCGTTCGGCACAACTCATAGCCGACCGGATCGTATGCCTTAAGCTGCTCACGCCGGCCAATGGGACCGTGGTTCCAGTTGTTGATTCGGTTGTTGTCAAAATAGCATTGAGCGATCTCGGCCCAGTACTCCGCCGGGTTCGAACCGGCATAGGTGTTATAGAAGAGTCCTTTTTTTTGAGCGTTCTGGAAAGCGGCGTTCAAACGCCCCCTCCACGTCGGGTCAATGCGGCTCAGCGTGCTGTCGATCGCATGGCAGAACTCGTGAACGCCGATGCTCTCATCGTCATACCTGTCGATGGGCAGACTCAGCAGGTTTTCCTCGCCAAAGCTGGTGGGCAGCCCTCCTGTTCCGCGAACGCGTTCGTTCTGGAAAGCCGGATTTGGGCTTCTGCGATAGTCGGGCATATCGGTATAGAGTTGATCTTTCCCGATGACGATCAGGTACATGCCTTGATCCACCATCGCCTTGATGATATCCGGCCTGCCGGCAAGCATGTGGGTGACAATGTCGTAGGTCCGCTGGAGCGCCAAATCTGCGACTTCAGCCGAGGCGACAACAGGCATGCCCTGGACATCGATGTATTTTTTGTAAAACTCCCGGTAGATCTTCAGTTCCGCCGACACCTGCTGAGCCGGCACTCCCGGCATATCGTCGTCGCTGCCGGAGCGATCGGATCGGCTAAGCCGCTTTTCGATAATCTTGAAGAACGACTCGGGCGGCGAAGTCACGGCGGGTGCGCCGGCAATCGATGTTTGCGGATTGACCCTGGTGAATTGTGCGAAGGTATTGCCGAAAAATATCAGGAAAAGAACCGTGGAGGAAATTGCGAAAAGATTTCGGATTTTCATGCTGAAAACTCCTCTACGAACTTCAGTTCTGCTAAAGCGGCATGGCCGGTGCAATCCTGGGTTGTTTTCGATCCTCTGTTGCAGGCCGTGATCAGCTGTGCAATTCATATGACCCTAAATGGACGCCGGGAGCAGAAAACTTTTCTGCGGCGTCGTCCAGCACCATCACCCAGTCGTTTCCGGACGCCGGCAAACTAGGCGGCGTGAAGACCTGAGTACCCTGATTCAGGAAAACACCAATCTCCCGGGCAGAACCGTCACGAGGATCGTACCACCATGCCCGCACCTGTTTTCCGGAGATAATCCCCATGTGAATTTCAAAGGGACGGCCGATGTATGTGTAGGCCATTAGATAGGATTTTCCTCTGGTCGCGATTATATGTTGTTCATGGGCCCCATTATCTCCGGCAATCAAGCCCTGATCGGGAATCCGTTCCAGGTAGGGGCGCGAAAGCATCAGGAGTTTCAGGTATTGCATCTGCGCGGCTCCCGGTTCATCGATAGCCTCGTACCAGAAATTACGAACGCCGAAAGCTCCGGGACCCATATTCGGCTTGTGCATTTGCATGACCGCATTATTCCCATAGGTATGGCCTGCGGCGCCGGCAAAAACCGACCAGTATGCGTATCGCCGGCATTCCTTGTCCGTCCAATATGGCTGCTTGGGATCGTAGAGTCCCTGCGGGATATTCTCGTAGGAAGGCTCCCAGTCCAAAGTCGGCTTGGGCGGCCGTTTGGCATAGTCCTCATTGACATAGCGCCAGTTGTCCTCACCTTTAGCCGCGGGCGTGTCATCCTGATCATACCGGCGGTGACCCGACTGGAACATGTTGAAATCAAGCCACGCCTCGTTGTGGAACCACGTTGACGATTGCGTTCTTCCAAAGGGATGATAGGTGATCAGGTGATTGGGGTCCTCCTGCTTTAGCGTATGGCCGAGGTCCTTCCAGATTTCGGGGCTGACATCGCCCCGGATATCCCCTCCGAGAATCCAGAAAATATTGGGCTTATCTCTATACCTCGCAGCCAGCCACCGGGCGTAGATCTGGACATTTTCCGCATTTAGCGTTTTGGTTTTTACGCTGCTGCCCCAGACGGGCAATATGGCAATGTAAAGCCCCTTTTTTGCTGCAAGATCCACTGCCCAATTTATGTGATCCCAGTAGTCGTACTCGCCCGGCTTGGAAAAATCGTTTCCAGGGGTGACCTTGGGTTTAGCGGCATCATTTTCGAGGAGAGCTTCGGTGCCATAGGCATTCATCTCGCCGCTTCCATGAAAAGCTACCGCTTGAATAACATTGAATCCTTTGAGTCGGCGGTTCTCAAGATAGCGATCAGTCTCTTTCCGGTCCAGTCGCTGGAAGAGGTTCCAGGCCGTATCCCCGAGCCAGAAAAACGGCCTGCCGTCTTTGTATTGGAGGAAGCGACCATTGGAAGAAACGGTAATCGGCCCCATTCGCCGGCTGGAGATTGCCGCTATCAGAACTGCACCAATACAGATGATAGAAAATTTCCGGCCCATAATTTTCCAGGATTGTAAGCGTGAGTTTAGCTTAGCAAGCAACGTAATCTTATTAAAAAATCATTATTACTTTTGCCGTCATTGCCAGGACGATTATTACACCCTCGCGCTTTTGGCTTATAATGCTCCCGAAAATACCTGAGGAACATCGCTTGAGAGACAAACAAAACCGAAATATCACCCGGCGTGAAATGCTCGGAAATACGGGCAAAGCGGCGGCCGCATCGGTCGTGCTGTCTTCACTATCACAGGACCTGCTCGTTTCAGCAGCAATCGCCGCGGACCCTGCAGACCTGAATTCTGTCGCGGGGCCGGATCGCGTCACTGTACTTCCGGGCAAGACCTATCTGATGGGATGGGCCGGATTTGGCGATGCGGCGCAAACGGGGCGAGACCCCGCTCCTCCCGGGCCTCCGCCTTCAACTTTGGAATTTCGTATGCTGAAGGGAGCGAATCCGCGCAGCCGAACCTTTCTCTTGTCCCAGGCGGAATCGGCCGAGTCAAATGCGCCCTGGCTCTCCGTCATTCTGATGAGAGGCTGGGACGACCAAGGAAGAAGGATCTTGATTGCGGCGGTTGACGATGCGCGCCCGTCCACCACAAACGGATAGCAGTGGGATTGGCCGGATGAATTGATCACTGTACCGGCAAAAGTGACCCCATCTACCACGAAACTACCGGATCTCTTTAACAAGCGTTACATAATCCAGGTTTTGGCCCGCAATGCGAACCTTTTCCCCAGGCTTGAATTGCGGTTCCAGATTTCCGCACAGGCGCGATTGAGTATGTGATCGCGCCACACAGCCTCAGTCCCGGTTGATTTGAATCCCGCGTCGGCAAGCGATTTGCGCATTGAATCCGCTGCGATTTTGACGCCAGGATCAGGCTTTTTTAAGTTACGGTCGGATAATCTCCTGTCGAAAACAGCACTGAAATCGTTGCGCCTTTAGCTGCGGGATTTATGCGGAATTCCAAATCAGTCTTGAGTGCCGGATCGCTCATTCGGCGGGAGGCGATCCAGGATGCCCCCGCAATCTCTTTCGGCAGCGCGTCAAATGTATTGTCCGAAGATCCATCGATATCGGTATATACGGGGCCTTGAGCCTCGATAGAACGATCAATGAAATAAGCGCGATTGGATGGATAGGCATTTCAAACTGCCTTTTCGATTGCGAATCTTCCCGGGCAAGCGCCTAAACAGCTTCTGATCAAAAGCATTATGCAAACTGCGGAGGTTCAATTTGCCCCATTTATCGAATTCGAAGGTATTTTAACCCAGAATTGAGGCTCTTGAGAGGAATTTGGGGCGCGTCGTCACACTGACTCCAGCATGAACGCTGAAGCCTTCGACCATGGCACAATATCTTCCCGATTTCGCTTGGGCATTTTCCGAATCTACCTCATCTGCAACCCGCACGATCGGCCTTCCCGCGCGAGGCCCTGTCGCGACGCGCCCCGATATGGATGCGCTGTAAAGTTCCGCAAGCAGGGGCTCATCGAGCTCGAGAGTATCCTGCGAATCCGCATCCGGACCCATGCCTCGGCGTTTCATGAGACGCATCACGCGGCGATGAATGCGGCCGGCAACGCGCGCAACTTCGGCATCGCTCGGCGGGCCCACATGCAGAAACGTCAGTCCGCTTTTGCTGTTCTCCACATAGATCCCATCCATGGCCATAACATGAAAATGAGGATCCAGATTTAAGGCATCGGAGAAGCGCTGAATGAAACCGACGGCGCCGCAGCGGGCTTTGCGGTTGGATGCCGGCAGGAGGAACAGGCGGCCAAAAAGCAATCGGATGTCCGAAACACGCTGCGGAGATGGAGCCGCCTGGAATCAGGGAACCGAGTAACGATAAGCCGATATATTGAAAAATCGATTAGCTTTTCGAATCCCATATCCTGCAGATCAGGGGATTTTCTGAAAAATGTAAAGATCAAGGGACCGATGCTTGAGCAAAAAATCCGAATGCCAAAGCTTTTCAGCCGATTCTATCCATCATTTCCTTCCTTGTCGTTCCCCTCTATTCCTTTACCCCTTCGCCTTCTCCGATAGCATGTGCCGCTGCTCTCTGCCGGCCAGCAGGCCGCATGCGGCGGAAATATCTTCTCCGCGCGGCCGGCGGATGTTGGCCGTGACGTGGCCGTCGGTCAGGATCTTCTGAAATGCCAGCACCTTTTCCGGACTGGAAGGTTTCAGCTCGATCCAGGGATCCGCATTCAGCGGGATCAGGTTGACCTTCTTTCGCAAGCCCTGCAGCAGGCGCACAAGGCGGTGCGCATCTTCAGGCGAATCATTCACGTCCCGGATCAACACGTATTCGAATGTGATCCGCCTTCGCTGAGCGAGAGGGAAAGCGCGACAGGCGTCCAGAAGGGCCGCGATATTCCATCGCTTGTTGACCGGCATCAGACGGTCCCGGACGTCATCCGTCGTCGCATTGAGGGAAATTGCCAGGTTGGGAACCACGGTTTCTTCCCCCAGGCGCAGGATGCCGGGCACGATGCCCGAAGTAGACAGAGTGACGCGCCGGGGAGAAACGGCCATGCCCTGCTCGTCCGTCATGAGACGCAGAGACGCCGTCACGTTCTCATAGTTGTAAAGCGGCTCCCCCATTCCCATGATGACGACGTTCAGGCGCTTCGAACTCGTACCCCGGTCCAACCTCATCGCCAGAATCTGGCCGACGATTTCTCCCGCCGACAGATTCCGCCGCATGGGAAGCCTGCCCGTAACGCAAAAGAGGCACCCGACGGCGCAGCCCACCTGCGTCGATATGCAATAGGTATCTCTTTTGTCTTCAGGTATATAGACAGATTCTACCCTGCCTCCGCCATCCACCGCATACAGATACCGGCGTGTCCCGTCCTCGGAAGCAAAAACCTGCTGCACTGCAGGATGCGTGAGCGAAAAGCTTCCCCCGAGCCTTCTCTGCAGCAGCTTTCCCAGATCGGTAAACTGATCCCAGGAATTGCAGCAACGCCTGTAGATCCCGGCATAAATCTGACGGGCACGATAGCGTGGCTCGCCCAGGCCTGTAACCGCCGCCTCAATCTCCTCCAGATTCGCTCCAATCAGATTCGCCGTCATTATCCCTGCCGCTTCAACAATACCATTTTCCCGCCAAATCCGCATTTTTCAAAAACCGCCTGACCAGGCCCGGCAGCCGTTTGCAGAGGCCGGAAGAATCATATTGACATCAATCCGGCGGCTTGATTAATGTATTGGTAACCAATATTGGATACCAATCTATGGCCATACTATGACCGAGACAACTCAAACTGAAATATTGAACATACTGCAAAATTCAAAATCCGGTCTCCAGATGGAAGAAGTGGCGGAAAAGCTTGGACTTACTCGCCATACGGTCGCCAAATATTTGGAGGTTCTAAGGGCAGAGGGAAAAATACACTACAGCAAAATTGGCCGAACCAAGCTGTGGAAGGATGTATCGGCAGCCATTACTGTCAGGTTGTTGGGGCCCGAAGACCTGGAAAACGTCCTTCGCATCGCGGAATCCATTGAAAGGGACACCGACTCGGAGAAAGCCGAAAGAATGGCGGCTTTGAAAGAAACAGCCGTTTATCAGCTTCAGCACGGGGAGCCGCTTCTGAATCTGGGAGCCGAAATCGACGGGAAGCTGATCGGCTTTATTTTCGGGGAAATCAAGCTCTGGGAATTCGGTCGCAGCGAAAGATCTGGCTGGATAAAAGTCCTGGGTGTGGACCGCGATTATCAGGGAATGGGTGCGGGACAGAAGCTCGGGCAGACGATCCTCATGCATTTTCAGAAGAAGAATATCAGGAAAGTCAGGACACTCGTGGATTGGTACGAAGGGGATCTCATATCCTATTTTAAGTCCCTGGGCTTCAACATGCTGAACATGTTGCCCCTGGAGAAGGAAATATAATTTCGCGGCCCGGACGGCGGATGAGCTGCCCGCCTTGAGAAAGCAAAGGCTGGAGGGGGTTAAAGGAAATGAGGTACGCGGAAACTGGATATAATTTAGAAATCGATCTGTCCCGAGGCAATATTGAAAGGGTGGAAACGGATCCACGATGGACTGAACTTCATCTGGGCGGGCTGGGAACCAACGCCAGAATACTGTGGGACAGGGTGCCGCCGGAAACCGAGCCCTTTTCTCCGGACAACCTGTTGATTCTCAGCTCCGGCCTCCTGGGTGGAACCCCCGCGCCCGGCGCCAACCGCACGATCGTCACCACAATATCCCCGCAGACGCGGCTGCTCGCCTACTCCATGATGGGGGGATTCTGGGCACCCGAACTGAAGTATGCCGGATATGACAAAGTAATCCTTCGCGGCAAGTCACCCGATCTGGTTTATCTCTACATCAATAACGATAAAGTGGAAATACGCGACGCCTCCCGACTGCGGGGCAAAGGTTCCAACGAGACGGCGGAGCTCATCCGCCAGGAACTGAAGGATCCGCGCGTTCAGGTTTCCGCAATAGGCCTGGCCGGCGAAAACCGGGTCTTTTTCGCCTCAATAGAACAAGGCAGATCCAGCGCCAGCCGGGGCGGAATCGGCGCCGTTATGGGAGACAAGGGGATCAAGGCCGTTGCCGTGCGCGGCACGAAGGACGTGAATATCGCCCGCCCGGCCGAGTTCATGGAACTGTGCAATGATGTGCTGCGATTCATCAAGGATCGCGAATCGAAACCCATTCCAGGCGTAATGCCGATACTTGCCGGACTCGGATCCCCCCAGGAAATGAAGCTGATCGACGAGGAGTGGCACACCACGAATTTCATGTGGGGGAATTCCCGCACGCGCAGAAAGGATTTCTGGAATAAGGAAATTGAGGAAAAGTGGCGGGAGACGCAGGAAAGCGTCAGGACGCGCCTGATCAGCTGCTACAACTGCCCCATGAAGTGCGGCGCAACCATCTCCGTCCCGGGCGTCGCCACCTATATGATGAAATGCTTCACCAAGCTTACCTACACAATGGCAGCCTACTCCGACCTGGATTTCGGCTTCAGGATCGCCCAGCGCGCCACAGAGTATGGCGTCGACGGATTCTCGGCGCCGCAGGTCATGGCTTTTGCCCTTGAGCTTCTCGAGGCCGGCATACTGAAAGAGGGCGATATGGCCGGGATGCCATCCGGCAACGAAGAAAAATTCTACTGGCTGCTCGACAGGATTGTCCGGCGCGAGGGAATAGGCGACATCCTCGCCGACGGAACCTATTGGGCTGCAAAACGGATCGGCAACGGCGCGGAAGAATTTGCCCACAACAACATCAAGAAACAGGAACAACTGCCGCTCAAGCTCGGAATGCTGAATCCAGTCTATTTCCTCATGTACTCCACGGGCGAGAAAATAAACATCACCCAGATCGAGGGCCAGTTCCCGCAGGCTCCCTTCGCAACAAAAGAGGAGACGGAGGATTTCATAAAGGACTGGATCCAGGTTCCGGACGACAAGTTCAAAGAATATTTGAGGAAATGGGAATTCCGCGGTGAATTCTCAAATCCCAATTATCCGGATGCTCAGGCGAGCTGCGACATCGTCGACTGGCAAGAGATGATGCACTATATCGACGACGCGGTCGGGATGTGTGCCGGCCTGTCTTCCTTCCCGTTAAAGCCCCCATATCACATCCACAATTACCCCGCCATTATCTCGGCAGCCGCCGGATTCAACCTGGACGAAGCCGGACTTACCAGAATCACCAGGCGGAACCGGGCCCTGGTGCGCTCCGTGAATGTGAGAAGAGGCCTGCGAAGGGCCGACGAGAAGCCGCCCGAGGACCACTGGAAGAAGAGATTTCCGGAGCTTGAGGCCAAGCTCCTGGATGCCTATTACAAATTCAAGGGTTGGGACAATGACGGCATTCCGACGAAAGAATCTCTAAAAGATCTCGATTTGGCCTACGTCGCCGACGATTTCCAAAAGAGAGGGATCATCCAAAATGGGCAAAGTTAAGAAGAAGGTGAAGGTCATCAGGATTGATGTGGATAAGTGCAATGGCTGCCGGGCATGCGAAGCCATCTGCTCCGCTTTTCACGCCACACCGAAATACAGCAGTGCCAATCCGGCCCGATCCCGCATCCGTCTGGTTCGTGAGCCCCTGAGAGACGTCTATCTTCCCGTATACGCCGGAGAAAACACGGTCGCCGAGTGCATGGGCAGAGACAAGTATATTATCGATGGTAAAGAATACGATGAGTGCGATTTCTGCCGCGCCTCCTGTCCCTCCAGGAATATTTTCAAGGAACCCGATTCCGGCCTTCCCCTCAAGTGTGATATGTGCGAATCCGATCCGCCGCTGTCGGAGCCGATGTGCGTCCAGTGGTGCCTCAATGATGCCCTGATCTACGAAGAGCGGGAAGAGGAAGTGGAAGAAGACGTGAAACTGGACGAGATGGAAGTCGGCTTGGAAGCGTTGGCCGGCAAATACGGACTGCAAAAGGTGATGGATACGGTGGCTCGCATGTCCAAGAAAGGCTGAAGCGCTGTACCGCAAGTCTCATGACAATCTTCAGCCGGGAGGAACGTTAGGAATTGATGTTTCGGTTTGCAGGTTCCAGGTTGTCTCTTTTAACCTGAAACCTGGAAAGCTGCGACAGACGTTTTAAATTCGTGCATGATTTGGTTGGAAAGAGGGCTGAGAAAAGCCGTGGAGAATATAGCCGATTACAAAGAAATAGTAGATAGCATTAAGGAGAAGGGCGGAGAGGCCTTCAAATACTGCTATCAGTGCGGGCTGTGCGACACGGTCTGCCCGTGGAACCGCGTGCGCACATTCAGCATGCGCAAACTGATCCGGCAGGCCACCTTTGGATTGACCGAAATTGAAAACGAGGAAATGTGGCGCTGCACGACCTGCGGCCGGTGCCCGCAGCGATGCCCGAGAGGTGTGGGCATAATAGAAGTCGGGATGGCCGCACGGAGGGTGGCGACAGAATTCGGCGTTTTTCCCAATTCCGTCCGCCCTGTCCGGGGCATAAGCGCGAGCCTCACCAGCGAGGGGAACCCGCTCAATGGAGAACGGAAAGACCGGGCGAAATGGACCGAAGGGCTTTCGGTAAAAACCTTTACCGAGGGAATGGAGATCCTTTATTTTCCCTGCTGTTACCTCAGCTACGATCCGAGATTGAAGAAGGTAGCCAGGGCTACCGTCGCAATTCTAAACAAGGCTGGCGTCGATTTCGGGATCCTGGGTTCATTGGAGAGTTGCTGTGGAGAAAGCATCAGGAAAGCCGGGGACGAGGATTTGTTCAAGCGCCTCGCCAAAGAGAACATCAAGACCTTCATCGATAACGGAGTGAAGAAGATCCTTGTTTCTTCTCCGCACTGCTACCACGCTTTCAAGAACGACTATACCGAATTTAAAGTGAACTTCGAGGTCGTTCACATCTCTCAGTATCTCTTTGATCTCTTGAATGAAGGGCGGCTGCAGTTGAGCAAAGAGTATGCCAAGAAGATCGTATACCATGATCCGTGTTACCTCGGCCGGCACAATTCCATTTACGATCCACCTCGCGAAGCTCTGAAAAAAATCCCAGGCCTGGCGCTGGCTGAATTGCCCGATGCCAAGGCGGACAGCCTCTGTTGCGGCGGCGGCGGCGGAAGGATCTGGATGGAAACTCCCAAAGCGGAGAGATTCTCCGACCTGAGGCTGGAGCAGGCAGTAGGAGCCGGCGCCGAAGCGCTGGTAACCGCCTGCCCATACTGCATCACCAATTTCGAAGACAGCAGGATCAACAGCAAGGACAGCGAAGCGCTGGTAATCCGGGACATCACGGAGGTTTTTCAGGAAGCGATTTAATCACAGGGCGGGCAGTGCGGGCTTCAGCCCCACACAAGCCGGCAGACGGTACACAAGGACGCAGAGAAGTGGAAAAAGAATCCGAAAAACAGGCTTTTGGATTTCCCGCAAACGGCAATTTCGGGGATGTCATGGTTGTCGGCGGAGGAATCAGCGGAATTCAGGCCGCGCTGGACCTTGCCACCGCAGGATTCAAGGTCTACCTGGTGGAGAAGTCACCGACCATCGGCGGGCACATGGCCCAGCTCGACAAAACCTTCCCGACCAACGACTGTTCCATGTGCATTGAATCCCCGAAATTTGTGGAATGCAACCGGCATCCCAACATCGAAATATTAACCTACACCGAAGTCGACAGCGTGGAGGGCGAGGCGGGAGACTTCACTGTAACGCTGGTCAAAAAACCCAGGTATGTCATCGAGAGCAAATGCACGGGTTGCACGGTCTGCGTCGAATATTGCCCGGTCAAGTACCCCGATCCGTTCAACCAGGAGATTTCGGCGAACAAAGCCATCCACATATACTTCTCCCAGGCGATTCCTCTCGTCACCTACATCGACGACAGCTGTCTCTACCTGAAAGAAAAAAAATGCACGATATGCCAGGGCGTCTGCAAAACCGGCGCCATCGATTTCAACCAGAAGCCCGAGAAGATGGAAATCAAGGTCGGCGCCATCGTGTTGTCTCCGGGCTTCGAGCCCTTCGATCCCAGGCTGCGGGAAGACTACGGTTACGGAAAATTTGCCAACGTGGTGACGAGTCTGGACTATGAACGGCTGCTCTGCGCCACGGGGCCGTACGAAGGAGAGATACGGCGCGCTACCGACCGCAAGCATCCGCACAAGATAGCCTGGATTCATTGCGTGGGTTCCCGGCAGGTCATCCCCGGCGGCAAGAGCTATTGTTCCGCAGTGTGCTGCACCTACACCCAAAAGCAGGTCATCCTGACCAAGGATCACGACGCCGATGCGGAATGCACGATCTTCCACAACGACATCCGCTCCTACGGCAAGGATTTCGAGAGGTTCTACCAGAGAGCGGAAAAAATGCCCGGAGTCCGCTTTATAAGAAGCTACGTCTCGGTAGGAAAAGAGATCCCGGGCAGCAGGAATGTCACGATCCGGTATTCCACGCCGGACGAAGGAGTCAAAGAGGAAGAATTCGACATGGTCGTCCTCTCCGTCGGATTGAATCCTCCAGTCGATTTCAAAAGCCTTTCGGCCAGGTTCGGTATCGAACTCAACGCGCACGGGTTCTGCAAGACCAATCCGGTTAACCCGATGCGGACCACGCGTCCCGGAGTCTACATAAGCGGCGCCTTCCAGGGCCCAATTGATATCCCGGAATCGGTGATGACGGCCAGCGGCGCCGGATCCCAGTGCGGCGAGCTTCTGGGATATCGGCGGGGAAAACTGGCGAAAGAAAGAGTGTACCCTCCCGAACGGGACGTTTCGAAGGAGGAGCCGCGGGTGGGCGTCTACGTCTGCCACTGCGGAGCGAACATAGGCAGAGTCGTGGACGTTCCGTCCGCCGTGCAGTATTCCCTGACGCTGCCCAATGTCGTGCACGCGGAGGAAAGCCTCTTCATATGCTCGACCGACGCCGCGCAGCGGCTGGCGACGTCAATCAGGGAAAAAGGGCTGAACCGTGTTGTTGTGGCCGCCTGCACTCCGCGGACTCACGAACCGCTCTTCCGCGACACGCTCCGGGAAGCGGGTATCAATCAATATTTCTACGACATGGCGAACATCCGGGAGCACTGCTCCTGGGTTCACTCCAAGGAAAAGGAAGACGCCACTCAGAAGGCAAAAGACATCATCCGGATGGCGGTGACGCGCTCGACTCACCTGGAGCCTTTGCAGGAATTTGACCTGCCCGTCAACAAGGCGGCGCTCGTGGTCGGAGGCGGCCTGTCGGGGATGACCTGCGCGTTGAGCATCGTCAACCAGGGGCATGAAGTGTATCTGATTGAAAAAGGCCACGAGCTCGGCGGCATGGCGAGAAGGATCCATTACACGCTGGAAGGCCTCGATGTCCAGGCGTATCTGGGCGACCTGCGACGCAAGATCTATCAGCACCCGCGGATACATGTCTACGCGGATGCAGCCATCACGGAAGCTGCCGGGTACGTCGGCAACTTCGTCACAAGAGTGAAGCACCAGGGAATGATCCGGGAGATCAGGCACGGAGCGACGATCATCGCGACGGGCGCCGATGAATATAAACCCGACGAATATCTGTATGGCGAGGACGAAGGAGTCCTGACGCAGCTGGAACTGGAGGAGCAGATCGCCATAGGAAATGAGAAAGTTCTGAACTCCCAGAGCCTGGTGATGATCCAATGCGTCGGGTGCCGGCAGGAGGACAGGAATTACTGCGCCCGCATCTGCTGCAGCCACTCCATCAAAAATGCACTGAAGCTGAAGGCGATCAATCCGCAGATGGAGATTTTCGTCCTATTCCGCGACATGAGGCCGTACGGATTCAGGGAGGATTACTACCGGGAAGCGGCGGACAAACATGTGAGGTTCATCCGCTACGAACCGCAGGGAAAGCCGCAAGTGGAGGCCGTCGATGAAAACGGCCGGCATATTCTGAGGGTCACTGTGCCCGATCCCGTTCTGGGAACCGAACTGGTCATAGACGCAGACACGATTGGCCTTGCCGCGGCCATAATCCCCTCCGCAACGAGCAAGGAAGTAGCGGGGCTTTTCAAGGTGACTCTGAATCCCGATGGATTCTTCCAGGAAGCGCACGTCAAACTCCGACCGGTTGATTTCGGGGCCGAAGGCGTGTATCTGTGCGGAACGGCACACTATCCAAAACACATAACGGAAGCCGTCAGCCAGGCGTATGGAGCCGCCGGCCGCGCCATTACGCTTCTTTCGCACGATACGGTCACGGCTTCGGGCTCCATATGCATCGTCAACGAGAGCGAATGCGTTTCCTGCGGCGCCTGCATCACGGCGTGCACGTACGGCGCCATCGACTTTTATGAAACGCCCCAGGGAAGGAAGGCAAGGGTCACTCCGGTTCTTTGCAAAGGCGACGGCCTCTGCAATACGAAGTGTCCGACGGGGGCAATCGCCTTGAAGCACTATATCGACGAGGCGATCCTGGACCAGATCGACGCTGCCGGTCCCCGGGAATTCGTCGCCTGAGGAGTTGAATCAGTGCGGGCTGAAGCCCGCACATCCGCAGAAAGGAGGTGGCAACGATGAGCGCAGGGCTTCAATTCAAACCCAGGATCCTGGGCTTTGTGTGCAACTGGTGAGCATACGGCGCCGCGGACCTGGCTGGAGTTTCCAGACAACAATATGCCACTGACATAAAACTGATCCGCGTAATGTGCAGCGGAAGAGTAGATCTGTCCTTTGTGCTCCGGGCGTTCTCGAACGGAAATGACGGAGTGTTCATCGGAGGATGCCACCTCAACGAATGCCATTATATTACCGACGGGAATCACCATGCCTACGGCATGGTTCAGCTGTGCAAGAAACTGATGGGATGCATCGGCATCAATCCCGAAAGGCTCAGGATCGAGCAGATGTCGGCCGGGGAAGGAATACGCTTCGCCGAAATCATGAACGATTTTTCGCATAAATTGAGGGAACTTGGGCCTCTTGGAAAGGCTGAAGGCGTCGATGCGGACAAAATGAGGTTCAGGCTTAAGGAGGTCACAAAACTGGTTCCGTATATCCGCCTGGTGGAGAGAGAGAGGCTGCGCTCTCATTTCGACACGGCGGAGGGATACGAGAACTATTACAGCAGCGACGAAGCGAACAGGCTCATCCGGGAATTGATTGCGGACAAGCTGGCCATCAGCCAGATCATGACCCTGTTGCGGGAGCAACCCCGTTCCACAGGGGAACTCTCTCAAATCCTGGATTTGACTCCAGCCGAAGTGTCCAGGCACATGAGTAATTCGGCCAGGCAGGGATTAGCCCGCTTTGATGAAGGCCAGAAACGCTTCGTTCCGGCCTGAAATGTTTTTCCCGGGAGCGCCGCTGGATTGGCCAATGCTGCATGCTTTTTGCCCGGATTCGGATTCCGAAGCGGGTTAAGGCCCGGATTAGGGAAGCGATAAATATGCCGTCGCGGTCAGCGACGGGTGAAATCAAGCGTCACTGCCGTGACGCTGTCTTCATGCTTGATTCAACCCGGTTTTGAAAGGCCGGGCTAAAATCATCGGCCGCGGCAGCGGCCGGACCGGAAGCAAAAAGCTGATATGAACAGCCTCAATATCGATACGATAATTGATAAATACCCGAACGACGCCAGCTCGCTTATTCAGGTGCTGCTGGAAATTCAGCGCGAGAATCGCTGGCTGTCCAGCGAGGCGCTTGAAAAAGTCGGCAGGCGGCTGAAAGTCCCGTTGAACCGGATCCAGCACATCGTCACGTTTTACAAGGCCTTCAGCCTGATACCCAAAGGCCGGCATGAGATCCACGTGTGCACCGGAACTGCCTGCCACGTCCGCGGGGCGCCGCGGCTGCTCGACGCCGTCCAGGACCTGACGGGCATCAAGCCCGGCGAAACAGATATGGAACTGAAATTCAGCCTGGAGACGGTCGGGTGCGTCGGCTGCTGCGCCCTGGGACCGGTGATGGTAATCGATGGCGAATACCATGGCAAGATGGCGCCGGCCAAGTCAGAGGCCGTATTGAAGAACTACGTGTAGGAACACACTATGCCGAGGATACAATCGCCTGCCGAACTGGAAACGTTTCGCAAGGACGTCATATCCAAACGAGATCCCGACAAGCCCTGCATCGCGGTCTGCACGGGGACGGGCTGCCTCGCTCTCGGTGCGGCCAAAGTCGTTGCCGCATTTCGGGAAGAGATCAAAAAGCAGGGTATTGAAAGCAAAGTCGAGATCAAAGCGGATCTCAGGGAAACGGGTTGTCCCGGTTTCTGTGAGCGAGGACCGGTGATCGTGATTTATCCGGAAGAAATCTGCTACCTCCAGGTGCAGCCGGGCGATGCGGCGGAGATCATTTCCCAGACCATACTGAACAAAAAGGTCGTCGATCGGCTGCTTTACGTGGATCCCGTAACCGGCGATAAGAGCGTCCGCGAGTCTGAAATCCCGTTTTACAAAAATCAGATGCGGCTTCTTATAGGCAACAACATCAAACTCGATCCCAAGAGCCTCGAAGATTATCTCTCGCTTGGGGGCTACTCGGCATTGGCCAAAGCCTTGTTCCAGATGAAGCCGGAGCAGATCGTGGGTTTGGTGAAGGATTCCAAACTGAGAGGAAGAGGAGGCGCGGGATTCCCTGCCGGCAGCAAGTGGGAATTTGCCCGGAATAGTCCGGGCGACACCAAGTATGTCGTGGTCAATGCCGACGAAGGGGATCCGGGGGCCTTCATGGACCGGGCCATTCTCGAAGGGAATCCGCACGCGGTTCTCGAAGGATTTATCATCGGGGCTTATGCCATCGGAGCGCACGAAGGTTATATCTATGTGCGCCAGGAATATCCGCTGGCGGTGGAAAACGTAACCATTGCCATAAAGCAGGCCGGGGAGCACGGACTGCTTGGGAAAAACATTCTGGGCTCCGGTTTTGACTTTGTCGTGAAAGTGCATCGCGGTGCGGGTGCCTTCGTATGCGGCGAAGAAACGGCTTTGCTCCGTTCGCTGGAAGGCAAGCCGGGCGAGCCGAAAGCGAGACCGCCCTATCCGGCCGTCAAGGGACTTTGGGATAGGCCGACGAACATCAACAACGTCGAGACATGGGCAAATATTCCGCTGATCGTCAACCATGGAGCCGAGTTCCTGACTTCTATCGGCACGGAAAAAAGCAAGGGAACCAAAATATTTTCCCTGGTGGGCAAGGTAAAAAATACCGGTCTCGTGGAAGTGCCGATGGGAATTACGCTGAGGAACATTATCTATAATGTCGGCGGCGGGATCCCGGGAGACAAGAAATTCAAGGCCGTGCAGACAGGCGGTCCGTCGGGAGGATGCATCCCGGAACAGTACCTGGACATGGGAGTCGATTTTGACGAACTGGCAAAAGTCGGCGCCATCATGGGTTCGGGCGGCATGATCGTCATGGACGAAGACACCTGCATGATCGATGTCGCAAAGTACTTCCTGAATTTCCTGGCCGATGAGTCGTGCGGCAAATGCACGCCGTGCCGCGAAGGCATCCGGCAGATGCACAAGATTCTCACCAATATAAGCGAGGGCAACGGGAAAGAGGGAGACATCGAACTGCTGGAAATGCTGGCCGAAACCACGCGCGACGCTTCGCTGTGCGCTCTGGGCGGGAGCGCGCCGAACCCCGTCCTGAGCACCATACGGTACTTCAGGGATGAATACGAGGCGCATATCAAGGAGAAGCGGTGTCCGGCTTTCGTCTGCAAAAAGCTGATCGCTTTCCATATAGACCCGGAAAAATGCAAGGCCTGCATGATCTGCCTCCGGAAGTGCCCCGCGGACGCCATTGCCGGCGGCAAAGACATCATCCACGTGATCGACCAGGAAAAATGCACCAACTGCGGCACCTGCTTTGAGGTCTGTCCGCCTCGCTTTGGCGCCGTACGGAGGCTTTCCGGAGAGGCTGTTCCGCCTCCTCTCGCGGAAGAGGCAAGACATCTGGCCCGAAAGAGTTAGGCAAATGAGCGAAATAGTTTTGCAGATCGATGGCAAAGAAGTGAAGGCAGCGGAAACGATGACTATCCTGGAGGCCGCGCGCAGCGCGGGGATCGCGATTCCGACACTCTGCAATCACGAGAAGCTGGAATCGTACGGTGCCTGCCGGATTTGCGTGGTTGAGGCCGAAACTTTTGGTAAACCGCGTCTCGTTGCCGCCTGCGTATTTCCCGTCCAAAAGGGTATGGTAGTGAAGACCCGATCCGAAAAGGTAGATCGGACACGCAGAGTGCTCCTGGAAGAAATGCTTGCGCATGCGCCCGACTCCGTGGAACTGCAGAAACTGGCTCAGGAATATGGAGCCGATAAGAGCCGGTTCGAAAAGGAAGCCTCGTTCTGCATTCTGTGCGGCCTATGCGTCCGGTATTGCGCCGAAGTAAAAAAGAAAGACGCTCTCGGATTTGTGGACAGGGGCTCGAAGCGGGAAATTGCTTTCATTCCGGAGATTGCCGCCCGGGAATGCTGGAACTGCAAAGAGTGCTTCCCGCTTTGTCCTACATCCGCCCTGCAGGCCGCCTACGTACTGACCGAAGCCCTCGCCTTTCCCGCCGCAAGGCAGCAGCACGAAACATAGGAAATTCAGTTGGCATGCTTTTGTACCGGCGTGCATCACCGCGACCTGCTGCGCATCTCGAGGCAACGTGTACGAAGGCGCAGGACCTGGACACGCATCCTATGCGCGGTTTCATGCCCAACATGGATCAGTTGAGCAGCCGGTGGACAAGAAGCTTCATGAATAATGCGGATGCGAGCGGCGCACCGCTGCCGCCCAAATACCTTGCGGAACCGCGTCCCTGATTTTCCGGAATCGTGCCGCCTCCTTGCGGTTGCCCACGGGCGCAACGGAAGCTGCGGCTCCCTTTTTGCATTTTGGTTTTCGCGGCAACCCAATCCATTCTTCGAAGCCTGCTCATTGGCCGTGGTTGCCCTTTGCGGCATTTCTTCCGGCGATTTTCCCGGATGGACTACTCGCTCGAATAATTGTCGAAATAGCCCTGGATGTGGATGATGGGCGTGCCCTTGTCGCCGCTTCCGCTCATCAGATCACAGAGGGTACCGATGAGGTCTGTCAGGCGGCGGGGGGTTGTACCGAGCGAGGCCTCCTTGCCGAGAAGGTCACGGTCCTTCTTCGCGATGATGGATCGGAGCTTCTCTTCCGCCTCTCCCGCCGGCAGGTCGGCAAGTTCGGTGTCTGCAATGTATTTGATCTTGATTTCGTTTGGAGTTCCGTCAAGCCCGGGGGTGAATCCCGGAGCGACCACCGGATCGGCGAGTTCCCATATTTTCCCGATGGGATCCTTGAAGGCACCGTCGCCGTAAACCATCACCTCAACATGTTTTCCAGTCGCATCAAGAAGACGCCGGTGAATGCCTTCACAAAACGCTTGCGCTTCTCTCGGGAACAGCTTCAGCCGCGTCGCCCCGGCCTGATTCGATCCCAGAAGCCCGTATTCCGGATTCCATCCGCCGTTTCTCGGCTGGCTCATCAAATCGTCGAGGCCGATAATTGTTCTGCCGCCTGCCGCCAATAGCTTCGATTTGATCCGTTTCCGGTCGTGGATGTGCGCCACGACGACATCCTTCGAATACTCCAGCGCTCTGAGAGGATCGTTGGCCAGCACGATATCGATATTCCTGTCCACTCCGAGACTCGCGTAGAGGTCGAGATAATCGAGTCCTGTGAACGGATGCTTGAAACTGTGGCCGAAATGCTTTCTGTACTCTTCCTTCGAAAGCACATCGGTATACGGATTAATTCCGGCAGCTTCCATCTCGTCGACATCCATGAGGTGATTGCCCACCTCGTCGCACGGATAGCTCAGCATGACAATGACTCGTCTGCAGCTCATCGCCAGGCCTTTGAGGATCAGCGAAAAGCGGTTTCGGCTCAGGATCGGGAAGAGGACGACGAAGCCGTCGGCAAAAAGCTCCCGCGCCTGTTCGGCTATTTCGGTCACCTCGACGTAATTTCCCTGAGAGCGCGCGAGGAGAGACTCGGTGATGCCGACAATATCGCGGTCCTTGATTTCAAAGCCGTCGTTCTGCGCCGCTTCCAGGACACAGGCGACGACGATCCGCTGCAGGTCGTCTCCCTGGCAGATGAGTGGGGCCCGGATTGCGCGGGCCTGGGTGCCGATCATTCTTCGCATGAAATCCCCCCGGAGTCTTGCCTGGCGCCATACGCTGCGCTGCGCCGGGCGGCCGAAGCCGGAGTATTCTCCTACATTCCGCAACATGAGGCAATGCCTCTGCTGCGTTAGGATCAAGTCGGACCTGACCGTAGGGCACAAGCTTGCTGCAGATGAATAAAAGGACCATCGTATGAGTCGCAATGCGAGCCACATACGCGCCTCCCAAAGGCCCGGTTGAATTAATGCGAAAGCATGAATTTCCGTTCGCCTGCAAATTGATTGCTTTTGTCAAACAAGGGTCTGGCGGCCTGGTTTTCGCGGAAGAGGCCTGTAAATGCAACGTCCTTGGATCCGGATTATTGGGAGCCTGAGAGGCGGTCCAGATCCGTCAATGCCGCCGCAATCTGATATTCGGCTGCGGTCATATCAGCATCTGCGGAAGAGGCGGCAGCCACTGCCTCTTCGTACGCGGCTCGTCCGCAAAGCCCCAGCTCGAATTGATCTTTGGATATACGCAAGGCTTCGCGGCGCACCCCTGACGCTTCCCGCGCAACGGCGGCCAGGCTGGCAATGCGTTGAACCCGCCGGTAAGCTTTTTCCACATCAATCTGGATACGGCGCTCCAGCCGGTGCAGTTCCTCCTCAGCCTGTGCCAGCTGCGCCTCGCGTTCCCGTATGAGACCGCTTTTTTTGCCCCAGTCGAACAGACTGATATTCAGCCACAGGCCGAAGACGCCATTGTTGGACGCGAGGAATGGCACTCCATTCTGATAGATGTGCTGAGCGAACAGTCCCACTTCCGGAATCCGATCTGCCTTTGCCGCAGCCACTGAATGACGGGCTTTTTCGACGGTCTGCAAGACCGCTGGAATATTTCGTTTCAGGATATGCATCGTATGCCTCACTTTTTTATATTGAGCGATTGCTCAATTGAACGGCATAGGATATCATGCTATTGAGCATATGATCAATGGAGGTTTTATGCCGGGCAAAAAAATACCTGAGGATCGCCGCCGGGAGCAGATTCTGGAGGCCGCATGCCGCGTCGCTCTGCGCCAGCGCCTGGCCGGCCTGTCCAGCCGCGCCGTGGCGGCCGAGGCTGGTGTCAGCAATGGGCTGGTGTTTTTCCATTTCCGCAACAGGCGCGAACTGCTGCTGGCGCTGCTCGACTGGCTGCTGGCGAAGACGATTCTGCGACGCGCAACGGATCGGGGCGCTGCTTCGGGAAATGCCTCTGACCTGCTCTCTGCTGAAATCCGGGACGCCATTGAACAACTGCCGGTACAACGAAAACGGATTGAGCTGTTTTTCGATTACTGGCTCATGGGCGCCCGGAATAGGGCGGTCCGGCAGCGTATCCGCGCAGCGTTGAAGCGCTATCGGGATTCCTATCTGCCGCTGGCGCGGGCTGTGGTTGAAGAAAATCCGGACCGGTATGGCGGTGTGAGCGCCGAATCGCTCGCGGACATGGTGACCAGCTATATTGAGGGATGCGCTTTGCGGCAAATCACGGAGCCTCGCCTTTACGATGTCCGCATCTGCGCCGGCACCGTGGCGGCATTGCTTAAATCACCCCAATAAACCTCAACTCCAAGGCATGTACAGTATGTCCGAATCACGAATATCAGCAGGCTGAATGGTAGGGTCCAGCCCCTGTTTCTTTTTGCATCTGGGGTGGTTTCGGGTGAAGGCACGGTTTTGGCGGTTGGGCAAACCACGTCATTCGCTCCTGGATTCCGGGGAAGAACACGGAGGGCTTCACATGCGAGATCCTGGCGAAGCAGCCTTTCCCGAAAGCATCCGGTTCAACCCGTGTACGCCTATAATCGCCATATGTCGTCCCGCTTTCAATCACCAAAATCGAGGAAGGTCCCGGGCATTTCCTTGCGGGGGATGCAACCGGCAATCAACCGTCCAGGGCCCGGATTCGTTCCCTGATCGCAGGATGGGTGGAAAAATATGCCGCGAGTCCGGGATTGTCGGCGGCTGATTGAGTCAGGCGCCCAAGCGCTCTCCGTGCAGCACGCGGATCGAATCCCGCCGCCCGCACGAACCGCACCGCTTCCCGGTCGGCATCCAATTCGAGCGACCGCGAATATCCTTTTCCTAGCGCGTCGCGCAGCAGGGCGCCGACGCTGGCGAGCCGAGAACCCACGGCGTTCAAGATGGCGCTCGCGGCCAGCTGGTCGCGGGCATGCCCGCACACGACGTGTCCAACCTCATGCCCAAGAAAGAAGGCGATCTCGTCCGGATCGCGCCCGCACAGTTCGAGCAGTGGCGCGGTGATGAAAACGAAGCCCCCCGGAAGCGCATAGGCGTTGGCGATGGGCCCGGGAACCGCCTTGAAACTGAATCGTCGCCGTCGATCCTTTACTGCCGCCGCGAGCCTCGTGCCGATCGAGTCCACAAGTTCCCGGTCCCGGTCCGAAACCTCGCCGGGGAACTGCGCGACAAATTCCCCCGCGCATTCCCGGCCGTATTCCCTCTCGGCCTCGATAGCCTCCTCTTCCGTCCCGGTCGCCCACGCCATTACCCATTTGGCCTGACGCACCGGCTTTCGCGATTTCTCTCCGAGCCGTTGCCCTATTTTGGGCAGGCTGCCCGCTCCGAACAGCAGCAGGATGATCAGAATAATAATGAAAACAGACACACATGCCTCGCAAAAAAAGCGCCATGCGGCGCTTGACTCGTCTATTCCTTCATACTCCAGCATTCCTTTCGACTGCCGGATTCGGAATAATAGGGCGGCGGAAGTAATTCGGGGGAGCGCATGATCACCATTTCATTGTAGTTATGTATCATACATGATAAGTAAATGTAATGTTATTTGAGATTGAGCCCGCCAAAGTCTCCAATAGGTATCATTAATATCTGGCCGGCTCGGCGATCCTGGAGGCAATTTCGTTCTGCATTAGCATGATATCCTTATCCTCTATTTTGTATCCAAAATAGAAGAAGACGGCTGCAAGGATGCATGCAGACGCCGGAATGAGCGTCATCATATTGGTAATGCCGTTTACCACGCCGCGCGAAGGCGTCGCGTTGGCGACAAATCCGATGGCCGTGAGCCCCATGGTAACGGTGGCGCTTCGTATCAAAATACTAAGTTTGATCGGGAAATTTGACAAAGCCATCGTAAAGGCCCTCAAGTTTTTGCCCGTCTTCCACTCCCCGTAGGTCACCGTATCCGAATATAGCGCGGTGCTCATGGAGCTGGCTGTTGCCGCAAACAAAGTGCCGGTGCTGCAAAGGAGCGTAAAACTCCAGGCTGAAGTCCCGAAGAGTTTTGCCGTGACGAATCCCAATCCCCCAAGAACAAGAAATATCCAGTATGAATTGCGCTTACCCAATCTCACGCCGATCCATGTAGCCGCGCACGATCCCAATAAGCCGGCGACAGCCGTAATCAGGAGGAAAACCGAAAGAAAAGCCAGGTCATTGAGGACATATTTGAAGTAATAAATGGCCACCGCCATAGCGACGGCATAATTAGAGTTCCTGAATGTCTCCGCAATGCTCAACAAAAGCAGAGGCGGATTTTTATAAACCAGATCAATCATCTCTCTTACAGACTGGCTCGACTCGTTTTTTGAAGCTTCTGCGGGGCTTTCGTCGTGAGGATCTTTCCCGGCAGTTATTCCATAAACGTACAAATAGCCGAGTATCATAAAAAATGCCAAAACCGCTGCGGCCAATGTGAAACCCGCCACCGCGCTCGTGAGTGCACCGAAGAACAAAACCATGGGCAATCCCGTAATCGAGAATATCAGTCCCGCAACAGACATGCCCTGCGCACGGTTCGCAGACAAAATGGTCACTTCGTCCGACAATTGACTGAGCCGGCCGACCATCGCGCCGCTGGCGGTGAACACAATGTTCCAGAGCATATGGCTGACCAAAAATCCGACGATGATGATGAGTGCAGCCGTCAAATCGTCCCCGATTTTGGTGAATTGCAGCAGGAAGAAGGGGGCAAAAAGCAGGGGGCCGATCAGGAACCAGGAACGGTATTTTCCGCCGAAATTCAAACTGGTTTTTTGAAGGATTACACCGGCTATGAGCGCACAGGCGATGTCGATGGCGCCTGTGATCCAGAGAATGAGACCGGTTATGGTCATCGGAAATTGCGCATAATCCGTCAGGAATGCGGCAAAATAAAACAGCTCCAGATCGACCATCAGGAGAAAAAACATATCCGCGACGCCGTAAGTGTACAGCACGGATTTTTTCAGTCTTTCTGCCATAGAAAAGCCCCCGAAGATGATTTGCTGAATTCGCCGAAAAGTTGCCTGACCGATCTGTTGAACTAATTTCAGTATGACTTAGCCGGCATTTCCAAACGATGGAAAGCTCAATCTGACTCTCTTCAGGGCTCCGGATCTTCTGCAAGTTCGGCCTATGTTACCGACGGAGCCTCGGACTCTGGTGGAAAAGACAAAAACAAGAAGACTATAGTATAAAATGGCGTTGGAGCGTGAGAGTCTTGCCAAAAAACCTTGTTTGCAGCGGCATCGCCGACGAGGATTTTGGCAGGCCGCCCGCGTTACTGGCCAATAGAGGTTATGTTACGGACACCCGCTCGGCAGCGCGCGGCAGAGGTATACCGGGGATAAGGGGCATCGGGACGTTGAGCCCTTCTGAAACAAACGAAAAGAGGAAAAATATCCCGCTCCCATAGCCTTTCCAGGCACTGACGGCGGACGTGAAGAACACCATTAGGCATTATTTTGCGGTTGGGTGCATTGGAATAAATCTCAATGGGCAGATCTGATCAGGGATAAAAAATGCGATATGAAAAAATCAATCTTCTTTGCTGCTCTGATCTTCGCACTCATGGGCATCTGTGCGGGGAATGTCGACAACGACTGCAATAAGGACATCAACGATCCCCGCGGGAAAATGAAACCGTGGGAGCAAGGAGCCTGGAAAACGGGCAAATATCGAAATGTTTTGCTGGAAGCCGGGTACGGACAGGCCGAGATCAATGCGAAATTGGCCAAAGCCTATTACGATGTGTTTGAAGGCCCGAACCGCGTCTATTTTGAAGTAGGCGAATCCATGGCCTATGTATCGGATCTGAAAAACAAGGATGCTCGTACCGAAGGGCTCTCCTACGGAATGATGGTGGCCGTTCAGCTGAACAAAAAAGATGTTTTCGACCGGCTGTGGCGGTGGACAAAAAAGTATA